>Ga0179593_1415480_pt1 | contig 19194 bp, 18 predicted proteins | sample CZODoug2_1_08_16_FD_185931 | JGI IMG/M metagenome (GOLD analysis project Ga0179593, IMG submission 185931) | Vadose zone soil fungal communities from Angelo Coast Range Reserve, California, USA - CZODoug2_1_08_16fungal (PacBio error correction) | ecosystem: Environmental > Terrestrial > Soil >...
TCTACGGGACGAGGGAAGATAAAAAAACGTTGGTGGTTCAGGCGTGCTGGAGGAAAAAGAAAGAATAAGAAAAAAAAGCTTATCGGGCCGCTTGCCTGCATAAGGTGGGGAGGCCGAATAAGGAAGGGCAACAACACTCAGAGGGGGGTGTACAATCTCCTCTGAGAGGAGGGACACTTAAGGCCAGAAAAGAGCGAAAGTCAGGCAAGGGACGCTGGGGGGAGCAAGTGAGCGTGCATCCTCATTAGGAAAAAATAGGGGGGGGGGAGAAAGACGCTATGTAGTAATAACAGGTAGCATCAATGGCTTGGGGGGGCAGGAGAGAGAGGGTATGCAGTAAAAGTCCTGCCGGAGAGTACAAGAAAAACTCATCAATCAAACAAGTCCATGCTCAGGTCAAGGGAAGGATCTTAGAAGTATGGGGTCCGTTAAGGGTACCCTGTTGGTGAGAAAGGAAGAAAGGGGTGCTTATGTCTGAACAAGGGAAAGGGGATGGAAAAGACGTAGGGCTCATGCGAGAACAAGGTACAAAATATGACAAAAAAGTTAACCACTAAGAGCAATGGTCCGCTACCTGGGAGGATAAAAGCTCATTACTAAACATAGGAGAAAGGAACTCTCAGAATATAGGTACTAGTCTCAACATTTTGAAAAAAGAAGACACCAGAACTCTCCACGAAAAGCAATTCTTCTTATTCACTTTCAAACTCAAGGAAGGGAGATGGAACGGAAGCGATTTCTAGGAGGAAAAAGATGCATAAAATGGATCGGGGGAACTCAATTAGAAATATGATTCTAACAATCAAGGTCATCCGAGTACGCCGAGAAGAGTGCAGGACCGAACAGGTGTCGGGGAACACTTCCTCCTGGCTTAAAAGTCTGATCGACCGCAACCTTACAAATTTTCTCGCACTAGCCGGGAGAGGGGACGCTTTAAACGCAAGGGGGAAAAACGTGGAAAGTAAAGAGGACTAGCTACATGTGTGACGAAGGGCCTGACGGTAATTTTCGCGCCCAGTAACTAAAAAGTCCTAACGGTTGGTCGGATTAGTAGAACTGGCACCTTCAGGAAGGGGCATCCCCTGAACGGGCCTGATAAGATGAAGGACAAAAATGGATCATCCAGCCCGCTGCAAGGAACCTATATCCAAAATGTATGAAAGGAGTCGTGATAGCCGGGTGTAGGGCCTGTTTCTTACTTGTCCGAGGGAGGAATAATCACGGCAACTCTGTGCAGCAGGTATCGTCTCAAGGTCAAAAAAAGACAAGGAATCTCCAACACTGTGAAGGGGAACCCTGGGCATCTTAAAAAACCGAGAGAGAATAACTTGCTGAACGGCAGGACTAGACAGATTAAAATACAGGGGAGGGACCGAAGGGGCTCCCTCAACTACCAAACCCAGAAACCTAAACCTGGAATCTTAAACCGGAGGCGGTTGAGGGACTTGAAAATCGTGGAGGAACGTCATAGCCGGGACCCAGCAGTCTCAAAAGAAGGGGGAGTTCGGGGGAAGGGAGAGTGCATCTATTATTATTGGGAAAAAGTAACGTAAGATGTGGAAGGGGCCTGTAATGTCATGACTGTGCTCAAAAAGGCCAATCTTGGTTAAAAACCGGAGGGGGAGTCAGTGAACTTCAGACGGTTCATTTCCTCCAAAAGCATGGAAGAGGAAGTTGGCAAGCAATGGGCCTGCACAGAAAGGGAGGTAAGGGTGCCGCCCGAACAAAGGTCGAGATCATAGGACGAACACCAACGAAACATAAGGTTCAGATCAATGACTGCAAAAAGGTGCCACAGGAGGTTAGCGGGCAAAAGAATAAAGGAGGGAGCAGGAGGTAGGCCTGGAAGGGGCACTTACCGAATGCCATGATCGGAGGTGGCTGCGGAAAAAAGAAGAAAGGCCTCGGTGACAATCGGCGGGGGAAGTGAACAATTGCCTAAGCAAGAGGGGGAGATTCAGGGGACCATGTCCGCCTCAGCTTACATTTCGAAATCCCGAAGGGCAAAAGAAGGAATACTTACTGGCTGGCGTTATGGACGTGACGTTGGGGGAGTCGAAAAGAAAGTTGGAGAAGGATAAAGGGAAGACTCGTCCTCCGGCCCTGCTTACATCTTATTGAGGTGCTGGGCCAGCGGTAACGGAAAGCATACGGAACGGACGAAAGGACTGGGGGTTCCTGGGAACACAATAAAAAAGGTGGAGAGACGAAGGGAAAAATGGGGGTGCATTCGGGCTTCAGTCTCGAGGAACAAAAAGTACAGGGGGGGATATAAAATATAGAGAGATGAGCAGCCTGAAAAACGAAGTAAAAGTAGGTAGAAAGGACTACCCGGGTGCAGGGTAGAACCCGCCGGGGGACACTCACCCATCGCGCGGGCCGGGAGGGAAGGGGAAAAGGGATTCCTCATGGAACAGCAACCAAAATCAGCTGTTCCGAAAAAGTGGACCGGAGGAGACTGGGGAAAGGTGGGAACTCTCAGCCCCAATATGGGATGCACCAAAATAGGGTTCCCTCCAAAAAACGCCAGAAGCAGAAATCAAGTCTTCAATCTAAGCGGAACACATGGAGGGTACGACTGCAAAAAAGGATCGCCGGGAAAGAAGAACCGCTTGGGGATGACTCGGCACAATGAAAAAGGCTTCCAGACGGGACCCGAAATCCAAGGGTCAGTAGGTGGCACCCCAGCAAGAGAACCTGGCTAACGGGAAAAGACCGGATTGAAGGAGACAAGAAGGTTGGAGGTCTTCTCTAGTCAACTTGGGGCAAAAGACTTGGGGAATGGGGACGTCCACAAGTAGAGAAAAACCGAGGTGATTTTATCAGTCGGGGAGGGGGAAGCAGTATTGATATACCTTCTGCCTTTGCGGCGAGAAGTCGAACGGCTGGACGTCCACACCCCCTTTGGGAAACAGTACGCAGTAACTGCATGGGAAACATGCCGGACATCAGGGCTTTCGTCCGCCAAAAGGCTGGGGTTCTCAAAAGAGGGAAGGGAATAACCAATAAGCGGGCCTAAGAACTGACACACAAAGGAAAAACAGAGGACTTGATAACAGGTGGGGAAAGACTTTAATAAAATCATAAGATAAACGAAAGATCAGGAGAGAAATCTAAACTCCACCGCTTGAGCAGAAAGAAAAATTGGACCGGGCTGGGAAGGCCTGATTGAACGTTCATAAAAAAGAAAAAGATACACTACCTTGAAAAACTGAGAAATTCGAACAAAGGAACGCTTCAAAGGGAGGGGGGTGAGGAAGGAAGGGATTTGAGGGCCTCCTCAGGAAAACTTTTCCAGCGAAGGGCAGCTTCAAGAGTAAAGAGAAGGAAGTCGAGGCGGGAGGCGGGAAGACGGGAGCAAGAAGACGTCTGAAGGGCGCGGGCTTGGAAATAAGAATCAGTTGGGAACTCACTCTGACAAAACTTGGAAGGAGCCAGATGAAAAATAACCAGCGTCCGCACGCCACCCGGGAGAATAGCTCAATAAGGTGTTGTCTCGGTGCAGTGGGAGCATCGCGGACGATTATCTACTTGGTTTAGGAAGGGAGGTAAAAATGAAAAGGGGGGAGGAACAGACTGACGGGCAAGCATTACGACGAAAAACAGGTCAAAGGTCTGGTATTGAACTGGGCGGCCTCGGGACACGAAAAAGGAAGTCCGTCCTTTGTACCGGTAAGAGGGGGGCCACAGTAAAAAAAGATACACAATGGCTTCCGGCCAGGGCGAGTTGAATAGTAAGATTCCCTGCGCCAAAGGTGATCCCAGGAAGGGGAGTTCCATTACATGAAGCTCAAGGGACTGAGGAAGTTTCCCGCCTGATTGGAATTAACGTATGTCGGGGCCGTACGCGTTCTAGGGAGGTACCCCTTAGGATGAAGTCAAGCAAACCAAAAACTGAAAACTTTCTTAGCCATGGATGTCCCGCCCCTAGCAAACAAGTGAGAGCATAGACCGAAGGGATTGGCAGGGCCCTCGAAACGACTTAGGCTGTCAGGAGACAGAAGGTCGATGCGCACGGGGGACTCTGTTCTACGCAGGAAACGTGTGTGAGAAGGAGTCTACACCTGGGCAGAGTCTTTAATCCGCCGGAGCGATGCGCGAAGCTTTCTCAAAGATGGACGAGGCCAGTAAAAAGGGTTGACCGACCGACCAGAAAGGCGCTCTTCTTCCTTAGGTCAGAAGGTTGTGCAAGGAAACTTGGGATAGTCAAGAGATGGGAGGCAGCAGACTTACGTAATTCAGCAAATTCAAAGGAAATAGAAACAAGGATCGCGACAAGCAAAGGTCCTAATAACGGACGAAAAAAAAAAGAGATGGGTCATAAAAGAGACTGACAGGCAGAGAATTGGATGGGGAAACTGGGGAGGAGGGTTCAGGATGACAGTTACGGTTCCCGGCCACATAACCGAAAGAATGCCTGCAAAAAAAAACGCAAGTGATGGATGACTGGTGATGTCCGCGTCCCTCAGGGACAATTTTGTTCCTGACCCGTTGCAAGGGAAGCCCGCGGGAGAATAATCACTGAACAGAGGCCAGCCGTGAGTCGTACGCTGGGACTCCGAGCAGGGTTAAAGTAAGAGATCTTAAGAGAATTGAAAAAAACGGACGGGCGGTGCCGCAAGGATAGGGAAAGAATTGATAGGGGGTCGTACGCGGTTGGAAGGATGGCTGTGGGGGAAAAGAAAAACCCACCAGGTTGCGAAAGAAAGGTAAAGGACGCAGAGAGCTCAAAACACGGAAAGTGAGAACGAAGAGCGAGGACGGGGAAGGGGAAAGAAAGCAACCCGGTGTGGGGCCGCGTATTCTCGGGGGTGTAACAGAAAGACGGAAAATCACGAGAGTCACACGCAGGGGCCCGACGAATTCCTGGAGAGCACGGGAAGGGAAGCCAGCCTTGTGTCAATCAGCCGCAAAATGAGGCGGAAGGGGAACGGGGCGAAGGGGAAAACGAGAACGAAGGCGGGAAGCTGGCAGCTTCAATCAGCTATAGGAAGCGGGGTGGGTGGAACAGAAATTAAGTCGAGTGAGACTAAGAAAAGGTAAGAAAAAGGGGGAGTGGACAGGAATAGTAGGGCCTATGCACCCGTCCATGTAATAAGGTAACCAATACAGGAACAGTCCCTCTCCCGGGGAATCAGGCTACTTGGATGACAGAGTTGGGGGGGGAAGTACGGGGGGAGACCTGTTGGCGGTCTGGACAGCACCTCTTTTTTGTTGATGGAGGGAAACCCAAAAAAAGACCTGATGCACCGAGACTTAAGCAGGGGCTTAGACAGAGTAGACAAAAAAAAAAAGAGGCAACTGGGTCGGCAAAAAAAAAAAAAGAGACAAAGAGAAAAAAAAGCAATAACCAGAAAAACAACCCTCATACGTACAACGAATCATCAACGCCAGAAAAAAAAAAAACTGAAGGAAGGGCTATCTTGTCCGCCGTGCTGGGGCGGAAAAAAGAATGTACAAAAGTTCTCATAGGAAGACGACAGCATCTGCAGGTGCTTCTTCTCAAGGTGAAGACTCCGGTAACACAGGAACTAAAAGAACCTCCCAAACCAAAAAAAAAAGATAGGCGGCAGCAGAAGTCTCACTTACATCAAAAGAGGAAGAGTCGCAACAGGCGTGCAACTTGGAAGGGCTGACTTGATTAACTTATGGGCTCTTTTACCTTATCATAAGAATGAGGGAAGGGAAATCGCCTTTCATAGGGCGACACTTACAGAACTATTGGACTTCCCTGGAGTGAGAAGTAAGACTTATTCGATATGCTGGCGAAGTATAAACGTAACTGTTCGAACGCCTCACTTCCTAAGCCGAGAAGAGTAAAGGCGAAAGGAATGTCATTCTTGGTATTCACAAGGGAATAGCTAAAGACAATTACGGCAGATGAAGAGGAGAAACATTACCTACCCTATTCTGAACTGTGGTCATAGAGGGGGGACCCCAACAAGGGGAAGACCCGGCGTTAAAAGAATAAAGTAAAAATGAAAAAAAAGAAAAGAAAGCAAAGTCTGCTCAAAAACGAGAGTCAACAAAATGGAGGGAATCCTTGAAAGGGTGGCGAAGACGCTTTCCTATTCGGGAGAAGAAGCGAAAAGGACAGTCGATGTCGTCTGCAAAGCTACTGGAGAGCACAAGGGAAAAAGAGACCCGGAAACGTTTCAGCCCTGCGGCTCATCGTCAAGCCACTCTTAACGACGATCGGGAAGGCGAGAAGGAAAACAGCGTTCATGTGCAGAAAAAACGAAGAGAAGATAAAGAAACCTGTACCGGCAGAAACCGGTCGTGGGGAGGGACTAAGGGGGGTAGTTAAGGGGGATGAGAATCATCGCCTCATGGAAGAAGAAAGGAAACTCCGGGAAAAAAAGTGGAGGGCAGGAGCCATGATCAGATCTTGCTATTCGGGTTTCTTGGCCTTCAAAGGCATACAAATACTCGGGGGGTGTCGACGGGGGGTGTCCGCAGTGGAGAGAAGGATACGGGCGAAAAAAAACCTGACAGGGAGGGGGGGGAAGGACAAAAAAGGTCTGGTTCTTCCGGAAAGGCACGGCGTCAAGAAAGGAAGGGCGTCCCATGAACCACTACTGGTGGGAGGAAAAGATCTTAAGCCGCGCTGAACCATACTATAAAATAGGGGGGAGGACGGGAACTCAGGCCGCTCAAAAACACCTAGGGGAGAAAAGACGTTGCTGATCGGTCAATGCCAAATCGGAAACCAAAAGAACAAAAAAGTAAACTTAAAAGTTCTCGTCAATGCCGGGCAGGGGTTCACGGTGAACATAGAGGAGGGTCATGTGAATCATACCTTATAAATTCCGGTCCAGGGGAGGTAGATACGGGGTAAAGGCCGTAGGCGTAACAGAGGGGTCGCTCTGCAAGATGTACTAGCAAAGGACAGGGAAAAGGGGGAAAAAAAGGGACACGACTTACTTCTGGAAGCCCTTTAGACTAGGACTGTTAGTTGCAGACTTCAAGGGGGAGCAAGCAAAGAGGCAGGGCTGAGAAAGTAATCATCAGACACGGTAACAAGAGAATAAGTTTTGCGTGACATCGGTACGCGTGAATCAAAAAGAAAGGGTCACTTGGAGCAAGCGGGCTTGGGGACAAAAAGTTTTAATCGGGGGGGCCGGGGTACTGGACGACGCAAGGAAAAAAACGAAAAAGAGTGAAGCGAAGGATAGCGCGGAGAATAATTTAAGGAAGGTGAAAAACGGGATTATGAGACGGGGACACCTGTTTGGGTGGGGGATAGAGAGAAGAGAGCAGAACCCACCTAGTCTGGGGAGGCGCGAGGCTGACTGCAAAAGCACAACCCCAGGGAACAGTCGTCGCAATTCCGCAACCGGGGAGAGAACTGGACACCAAGGACCAAAAGCCAGACAAGCAGCCTTGCAATTTAACACACAGTACAATTCTTCCTACATAAACACAAACATCTGGAAAAATCAGCCTCTGGGGGGCACCGTGGAAACAGCCTCTGTAGCATCTCAGCCCCAGCGAATGGTGTTCAAGGGAAAAGAAACTAAAAGAGGAACGAGGAGGGCAGCGTCACGTAAGTCGGAATGCGGAGTAAAGAACTGGTGAAAGAGGAGGTCGAACTTTTCAAAAGCACCGCGGGGCCGCATCGGGCCCGCTCCACAGTACCTAGGATGCAATAATAGAGTCCGGGACAGAAGGGTCAGCATGAGTAGGGTGAAGGGAAAAGCCTCATGCTCGGGCACGTGGGAAAAATTCAATAACCACGGGGACGAAAAAAAGGGGGGGAGATGTCGTGTCCATACAGCCTGGGTGAGATGGGGGAAGGATATCGAATCGTTATCCAAATAGTGGCGAGAAGAAGGGGGACGAAATTCGATGTCAAGATCCCGGCTTCATTGGAGGGGAGGAGAAATCGCGGCTCCTTTGAAAAACCCCAGTACGTGGGTTGGAACCAGGAAAATGAATCAGGGGAAAGTCCATGAAAAGAACAGAAGCGTAAACCTCGGAAACGAATATGTTTACCAGGGGCTTGCCTGGATGCACATAATGATCGTCAGGGTACTCACTACGTACCACCTTCGAAAAAGAGGGAAGGGGGGGACATGTTTTCCCCAGTTTAGCCCTCGCTACTAACCTCGAAAGAGCAGGGTGGAGAAAGAAAACGGATTGAAAAGCAACAGGGGCCGGAGGGGCTGTCCAGTCGAGAGGACGGCAGATAAATCAAAAAATAAAACTGGCTGAAAGTCGAAAAAACTAAAAACCCAAAAAAACTACCAAGGAGGAGGGGGGGGGAGGGGAGATCGAGTTGTTTATCCATAAGGAAAAGGGGGAAGATCTTCAGTCCAAAAAAGAGATCAAAACGGATGAACGTGGACTGCTGATGAAGTTGCCGGAAAGGATGCCAGGGGGGAGATGTCCCTTTTGCCCGAAAGTCCCGGGGGGGGGGGGACGAAGGACCCCGGCACAGCTTCCGAGAGAGGACGCCGAGGCCAGCGTCCGACATACGGCAAACCCGGGAGCATCATAAAGGTGTTTTTGGTTAGGTTTCCTAGAGAGAGGCGAGTAGATCATGGGGTCAGGCATTTAAGGGAGACGGGGGGAAAGAAGTGATGAACTTAATCCTGAACGGGCCTCACTCCCAGGAAAACGTTCACCGATCCGGTGAATTACTAGGGGGCAAGAATATCCATAAAAGTACTTCCGGGGACACAGGAGACTTATGGCGGGATGAATAAGGGCAGGAAAGGCCAAGGCGCGTTAAACCCTAGGCCCTGCGGCCGTAGCGACAAGGGCAAAAACCCATGGGAAGAAAAAGCCGACTATACTACCTACTGGTGAGGGGGACCAGAAACGAGGCTTTCGCGAAAAGTTCTGAGGTCAAAGCCTGACCGCATCCGAAAAAATACGATCACCAAAAGGCGGGGGGGGCCAAACCTCAAAAGGTGCTGGCTCATCCTCTCCTCTAAACCGAAGTTGAAGGTCTCAGCCTTCAGGGGGCTGTCAGCTACAACCTCTGGAGGAGAAGACTTGAGGACGCTTCGGCCTTCTTGGTGTCAATTAGTAAAGTCTGCCAACCAGGGAGAATCTAAAAAAAGGGGACGCTGAGGGAAGGGCCTCATTTCGCAGGATGACTGGGGGCCGCTCTTTCTCTAACCTCACAAGGCCCAAAAGCTATCTAACTATTAAAAGGTGATTCTGGGTCAGACAGATGGTGGACTATAAAGAACTTAAGTAGACGGGAAACGGGATGGGCCTTAATTAAGCAGACACCATGTAAAGGGAAAACGACAAAACAGTTAAAATAATAAACGTAACTTGAAAAAAAAACTCGGGGAAACAAAGCAGCCCTCCTAAATTTACTGGGGTGCTGATTAGTGATGGAAGGGGAGAGTTAAAAGGCAATCCCTGAAGACTTTCCTTGAGACCCCGCCAGTGGAGGAGACCTGTGTTAGGTCAGGACCTATTCAATTTACCTGAAACTTCCGTATAGCCGCGGATGCACTCGAAATTGAAAACGCTACAGATAGCCTAGTGTGACGGGGAACTATCCGTTTCAAACAGAAGAGAGGGCGACTAAAACGGGACTGATTTCTTGGCAGTGTAAAGGAAGGGAGGTTTCCCCAAATTGCAATGAAGCAGTTGAAATATAACGGAAGTCCGGATTTAGGGTAACGCAGGGCAACCAAAAGTTGTTGCTGCAATGTAAAAGGGAAGCATATTCACAAACAGAGGGAGGAAAGAATGGGAAAAAAAACTTATCTTCTCAAAAAGGTGTGTGAAGAGGATAAAAAACTGCTAACATACAACGAAAAAGGCAGCCGCTCTGGGCCCAGATTTCCCTGCATAAGTGAGGGACATGCAACCTTCCGAAAAAAGGAGGGGGTGTAAGATCCGCCGCAGAAAAAAGCAGGAACACCTCTAGCGGCCACCGCTCAAAGAGCAGTTTCCTCTTTGCGGCAGCGGGGAATCCGAAAGGTCAGGCATACCGAAAGAAGGAAACGACATAACACACCAGGTAATGCATCACAAAGGGGGGGGCAGGAATTCGGGAGAGGACCTTTCCTTGAACACGGCCTGAAAAACGAAGGTACACCTACCTCATCAGAAAAAAAAAAACCGTCCATTCTCTGCAAAGGACAGCAAGTGATGAAATATGGTTGGTTCCTGTAAGTGTAGGAAGACCGTGTGTGGATTAGAAATACCGGGTGGTGCAGGGGCTTGCCTATAAAGAAAAAGGTAAGGAGAGCTCGCCCAGATTTAAAACGCACCTAGAAAAGGTACGCTATAGATCTTTTCCGAAGGAAAGGGGTCAGTCGAACAGCTTCCAAGGGGCCTAAGCAAATGAAGTTCGGATGAACGACTCCTCCCATTGGAATAAACGACATCATCATTAGTAACGCCCCTCACAAGACGGGCATCGAATTTTATCATCGACATCCACATAGAGTGATAGTAATGAAGAAAAAGGAATGCCTCAGAGAGAAGAAGAAACTCCAGACGTTTTAACATAATGCAGGAAGGTTAGTCCCTTAAACGAGGGCAAACGTCTTCTATCTAACTAAAAAGGTCGGGGAAACAGCGCCTCCGGGAGCTTCTTAATTGGCCCGGAAAACTGCCTTTGGCGCTCAACTTCCAGACGTTTCCGAAACGCTGTGAAAGCCCCGGAAGAAGGATTAGAGACACGGGAACTAGCCCGAGGTACCCAAAGGGAGAGCTCAAAGGGGCGCGGCAAGGAGAAAGATACGGTGAACGGTCGCTGAACCGCATGGGAGGTCATCAGAACGGCTAAAAAACAGGGAAGAAAAAAGACGAAACAGAAAGAGCTGAGAAAGGAGTCAACAAATGGATGTCGATCGCGTTCTCTGGAGGAACGCTGAAGGCTAAATCGCGCGGAAAAGAAAAAAGGGAGGAGGCACGGCTGGCGAAAAAAGACTCTCACAAGCAATCCGTTCAAGTCCAAAAGGCATGCTCCCGCACCGGAGGGGATAGAGAGGCAAGGGAAGCACGATCAGTACCCCAAGCGTGCTGGGGAGACTCACGCATGATCCTCCCATAAAAAAAAAAAAAAAACAAAAAAAAAAAAAACCCTAAACATAGATGGGGGAAGGTCACAACTAAGGGTCGGTTCGGGAAAATAAGGGCAAGTTTCGGGGAGAGGACTGCATCGCTTTACATCCGCAAGGCTGCATTGCGAGAAAAGGAGGGTGACTCACACACTTACCTGTCGAGGAAAGGGAGGAAGTGGAAAAAGAATCAAGGACGGGTGTCGGGTGGGGCCGTCAGGGAGGGGGACAGGGAACAGCGGTTCTCTTTGCATCCATGCCAAGCTGTTGGGAGCACGGGCTGTCATGCCGTGCAAAAAAAGGGGAAGGGAAGGGACGAAAAACGCAAGGGTGGAAGTTCGTATGGGCAACAAAAGAAACCGGGGGGCATCCTCCGTCGTCAGGGCCCGCAAACGGGAAGAAGTCGCAGAAGGAAGACCAACGGCATCAAGAGAAGAACAACTCGTGCTCGTGATGAAAGCGGGGCCGCAATTACACTGGAGAGGCCAACAGACATCACCCAAAAACGGCGGGGATCGGAGGGCAGGGGCAGGGGCCACGTGAAACATAGCCAGGATTGCTGGATGGGGGCTCTCAAAAAAAGAAGAGCTACTTCCTTTCCGGACAAAGAAAGACGGTCGGAGCAGTGGAAAAGCCAGAGGGCGGAAAAGCGCTCCGAAAGACTCACGGGGGAGGAGGACGGGGCACGACTGAACTTGCGGAAAAGGGATAACTCTTTCTGGTGTGAGTCTTGTGAAGAAAAAGAGGCGGGGGGAGGGAGAAAAAATCACGGGGCCAAAACAGGAGGACAGCGGATGAGGGGGGAGTTATCGTTACTCAGACAAAGCTAAAAGGGGGAGAAAGAGGGTCCATACTAGGTCGTATCACGGGGGAGGACGGGGGAATGTGACTGGGGTGGCTAGCTGCGAAGAGAGGCGAAAAAAAAAAAGAAGGGGAGGAAGATAGATGCTTCGCCCTAACTGGGACACAACAACAAAGGTAAAAGGAGTTTCTTCAGACGCCCGTTAGAGGAAGAGTCACCCCCTTCAAGTTAAAACGATCCGCAATAAAGAGGAAGGCTGGAAGAGGAAAGTGAGCAACCTAAAGACAGCTGTGAAGAGGACATCTTAGAAGTTGTAGACCTCTCATGCCAAAAAAGGGGCGGCAGTGCAAAAAAAAACGTGAAGGGAAAAGAACCAGCGTAATCAAGGTACTTCCCTTATTCAGTGACTGCGAAGACGAACTTCTTATCGAAGTTTTGCCTCAAAAGGAGGCCTCCTAGGACGCACCGAAAAAATGCGAAGGAGAGCCGAAAGGTCAGCATCTTGTTGCAGCAAAAGACAGTTTTAGGAGTTCAAACGCAAGATAAGCCGACTCCCTTTAGGGGGGCCGCTAAAAGCCAGGGGGCAGTTACAGTGCCATCAGGTCGAAAGGAGGGAGGGGGGGAGGGGGAGGTGTATTCCCGAATCTCGATCAGGAGGGACGGCGTCTTCTAAAAAGGCTTTTCAAACAAGGACGTGGTGAAAAGGGAGGTGACCTGCAAACGTTCTGGGTAGGTCCATTACTCAATTCAGCGTAAAGGACTCCTACTATTTGACCAAGAAGGACTGAGGAGGCACCCGCCGATGAGAGGAGACGAACGACTCCACCCCGCCAACATCTTCCTGGGGGGGGAAGGGGGGGGTGAAGGACGTTGGGAAAGAAAGAGCATCGAAAATACCCCCTATCGGGGTCTACTCCACAGCTTGAGCATCATTTCCTAGGTGTAACAGGATGAGAGGAAATTAGAAGCACTACTGAAAAGTAAATTCACTAACCTCACTACTGTGTACAGAAGAAAAAAACAGTCGTAATTTCTTTTAGAGAATTTATTTATAAAAAGCTGGTGGAAATTGGGGTCAGTGTCTCGAAAAATAAGAGACGGAGAAGGGTCAGCTCTCGTGATTGACGCTGGGTCAGAAAAGGGGACCGACTTTCCGGTCGCCGTTCCTTTGGCGAGAAGTAAAGGGTGCTCCTAGCCATGACTTCCTCGAGGGGGGGGAAAAAGAAGAGGAAAGATAGGAAAGAGCCATCACCCTTTCAGAGACGGAGAGAGGTTGTTGATTGAACTTTCTCATATCGGCTGGATGAAAGAGGGGGGCGGGCATGAAGCGTGGCCGAGGGGAAATAAGAAAGGGGGCTCGATCGTAACACACAGTTGCACAAGGACATGTTATTTATGGGGACTCTCACTCTCAGTACTTCCTGGAAAACAGGGGGGGGGGGAGTTAACCCAGGTCCTAAATGCTGCCGTTCCAGTGCTTAGTTGAAAGGCAAGGAACGGCGGAAACGGGAATACGTGGAAGGGTCGGGGTCCATGAGCAACCTCAAGGAGAAGAGGGGTCCAAAAGGCAGGTCGTCCTGAAGAGGATAGGACGTCAGACGTTCTGACTGACCGGAGGGACTGTAGTCCTGCAAAAAGAAAGGAGGAAAACTTCCGCACACACCGTTGGAGGAGCAGATCGAAGACCGGGACTGGCCGTAACAGAGAAGACGCAAAAAGGGGAGAGGGAAGATGAATCAAGAATTCTCTTTCGCGCGGGGGCTGCTTACTTGAGGCTGCGTTTGCCCTTGGATCACAAGTGTGAATGCTCGCAAAGAAGGCCTCTTCCATCGGGGAAGAAGTCCCTGCTGGGTAAATCCGCCCAGTCCTCCCGGAGACACCAGGACTTATTCAAGTTTTCCTCTTGGGGCGAGTCCTAAAGAGGGGGGAGAGCGTCAAGAGGGAATCACGGAGAAGGGGAGAACACAACACTTGTAGAGACAGACCGCACAAAGTATACACAAAAGATGTCATCCAAGAGCCGGTTCACCGGGCGAGAAAGGAAGGGGTTCCTGAAATGCGGGGTAGTTATGGAAACACGGAAGGGGAAGAAAGGACGACTTCCGCACCCCGCCAGTTCCTGACTGTACCTGGGGGGTAAGGGACTTCTAATTGCAATGCCTGAAAAAGAAGGTCAAACGATAGAGCGAACGCACAAACGCCAGCTTTAGAAAGGGGGGAGGAGCGTTCTCCTTATCCGGGGGTTAAATCATCATGTTACAACGCTGGGGGGAGGGGCTTCAAGGAAATTGACAGAGGCTTCACAAGGGAGAGGGCACTCTTTGAAGTCTGATTTGAAACAGGATTTCTGTGAGCGATAGACTGCGACCAAAGGGGGGGAAGGCAAGTTACCTTCCCAGGACTCTCTCCCGTGAATATGAAAAAGAGAGATTAGGGAATTACGGGAGAGGGGAAACAGGGAAAGCTGATTCTCTTCAAAATACCGGAAAGATCACTGTCCACTTTCACGCTGACAGGATCAATGGTGGGGCTCCAAGCACAGAACAAACCCTCAGAGGGTTGGGCTACTGAAGAGGAAGGGATCGCAAACCGCTCAGGCAGAACAGAAAAAAAAAACAGGAATCAAAGGAAATGCGAGGTCCCTCGAGAAAGTTTTTGTCAGGCAAAAAAAGGGAAAAAGCTAGGGAAACGGGCATAACCCCAATAGCCCAAGTCGGGTGCAATGAAGGAGGGCGTGAAGGGGGGGGCAACCTTCCTTGAACATTCCCCTCCTCCTCATGAACCCAATTCCATGACTCACGCAAATCTCTGGAATTGGGGAAGGTACTTTAGTAGACAGTGTTGCGTAAAACGGAGCGGGGGTGCAATCAGGTCGCCCTGGAGGAACGGGAGGAAAGAGGAAAATGCTCCCAGGACGATGTCTGACTCTCACCACCAAAACAGTGAAGTAAAGAAAAATTCCGAAGAAGGTTAAACGGAAACCTCGAATTACTTCGACAAATGAAAAAGAAAATCTCCTCCTCGCCTTTAAGGACGCAGCTCTCCTAATGTGAAGAAGCAAAGTAATACATAGGAGATACTCCAGACAGGGGACCACTAATGGTCACCGTGGGTGATGGTGTCTTCATCTAATGTCTGAGACCAGGAAACAAAATCAGGGATATAGGGGAATCAATCAAACGGATGGTCTATTACTCTAGTCTAAGGAGGTTCCTTGGAAAAAAGCATCTCATTGCCTCACAGGATATCCAGGTCTCAGAGTCTTCGAAGGAGTGAAAAGTGACTTTCCACTATAACTACCTCCTTCAAAGTCGAGGGAAACTTCACCATGGACTCTTCAGAAGGGCGAGGAAGCAGGGAAAAAAAGGAAACCAAAGGAGGTAGTCGTAAAAAACAATAGAGAATCGTGTAACTAATCCTTAATGGCGAGAAAGCTGCCGAAAAGACCCGAGTAAACGTATTTTCAGGATGAGCTGAAACGTCGGGGTGGGGGGTAAAAGAAGGAAGAAAAGGAGAAAAAGAAAAGATTCAGAAAGAAGTTAGGACAAAGTAGATACACAAAAGGTAATGTAGCTGATCTCCACGGGGTGGCGATGCGGATACTGACTGAGTCGCGACAAAGCGAAAAAAAATGAAGGGGGGGGGGGGGGAGGGGGGGGGGGGGGGGGTTGGGGGAGGGGGGGGGGGGGGGGGGGGGGGGGGGGGGGGGGGGGGGGGGGGGGGGGGACAGCTGGAGAGTAAGGCAAACTTGCTACTTCCACAAGGGGGAAGAGAAACGGAAGGCCGGTCACTAGAAAAGCTCGCCCGCGCGATGACAGCAACGAGATCGTCCGGGAAAGACCGAGATGACCATGGGGCTACAGAAAACCTGGAGAAAGAACAACTACGAACTAACGAAAAAAGGGTCAGGGGGGGGTTTAATAAGTTGAAAGGAGGGGGAAGGGCTGGTATTATATTAACAATACCCCTGGACACCTCCCTAACCTGCTGGAGCCAAAGCCTGTGAGGGGGGGGAAACAATTAGAAGGAGGGGAAGTAGAGGGGGATTGAAGTCATGGTTCCACCCATGAATCAAAAAGTACTGATGTCGACTTTGGGTGGCGAATTATTAGAACGATCTACGGAGGGGTGGACCCAACCCAAAATAAGAAGCTGGGAGCAAAGCGTCTGGTCAGGCAGTGCAATCGACTGGGCGTATTTACTACAAGACGGTAAGGGGGAGGAAGGGAACCACGTCTGGGTGGGGGAAAACCAAAAGGAATACGAAGAACGCAACGGAAGATCGAGATAAAAGATGCTGAAACCTCAAGAAAGATCAAAGAAACGAGAGATTATCGCCGGGGGGGGGGGGGGGGGGGGGGGGGGGGGGGGGGGGGGGGGGGGGGGGGGGGGGGGGGGGGGGGGGGGGGGGGGGGGGGGGGGGGGGGGGGGGGGTGGGGTGGGGGGGGGGGGGGGGGGGGGGGGGGGGGGGGTGGGGGTTGGGGGGGGGGGGGGGGGGGGGGTGTGGGGGTTGTCCCAAAGAAAAAAGAAACAAACCACCCAAGAGGCGAACACGACATCTCATAAAGGAGTGCGCGCGGTAAACCGGGGGCAGGGAATGCCAGAGCCATGATTTGTCCCCCCCCCTGCAGGGGCTCACCGACGATGAAATACTGGGGTATACGGAAGAGAGTAGCAGGGGGGAAAAGGGCCCTATTTCTCCGGCGGGGAAGAGGAAAGGAAGACTCGTACATATTACTTCGAATGTGCACAGATGGCTTACGGGAGGAAAGTCTTACTCGGAAGCTGGAACGGCTACGAGGGAAGGTTGGCGGGGCTCATCACGCATCAAGTAAAGGGGTAACCTTCTTAATCATCGGTGAGGGTTGCGTCGGGGGTAAAAAACGCGAGCAATTGGTGTTCTTTTTCAGCCTGGTGCCTAGGTCGAATCAAAAGGTGGAGGACGTGAAAGACCGGTCTGGGGGCAGCTAAAAAAAAAAAAAAAAAAAAAAACAAAAAAAAAAAAAAAAAAAAATAAAAAAAAACAACCCAACGGGGAGGAGGCGGAAAAGAAAGGAAGAGGAAGTCTGGCAGAGAACAAAAGTCCAATTCTATCTCAACTTAAATACCCTTGGGACTACCTAGGAAACCGGAACTACACGCCTCTAAGGGATTTAGTAGGCGGAGTCAGAAGACATCGGGAAAAAGTGTTCAGAAAGGAATCGGAAGAAGGGGAGGGGGGAACTTCCAAAAAATCCTATTTTCAGAATCCATAAACTGGAAAGAAATAAAGAAAAAGCGAACGCTGCACTGGCGTCCGATTAATTCGTGAACAGATTAACGAGAGTCAGCGGAGAACCTGGGAAAAGAAAACGAGTCCTCCTCTTAAAGTGAAAAGGGATCAGGGAGAAATGGCGAAGGGGACGTTCAGTAATTCCATAGTAGCGCAAAGCCGCCTCCTCGCTCGTACCCTCCAATGAAAGTTAGGGGAGGGTTTACTCTCCCAAAATGGGGATTTTTCAGTCAAAGGTCAAACGTCGAGAAGGTTCGGAGCAGGAGGGGCGGACCGAGAGAAGCAACTAATTGTGAGGAAGGCGAATAGGGATGTGAACAACAAGGACCTTGGTGAAAGACCCCTTTAAAATTCGGGGGAGGTAAAAAACCAAGCGGAAAGGAGACCCAAGAGATGTGAAACTCCAAAAGATTGGCCTGGATTATGCAACAGCCCGCCGATGGGCAGATAAGAACAATGAGACGGCAAAACCGTCGACACCATCGTCAGGAAGGGAAAAGAAGTCAAGACCATCGACAAATTCTCCCGGACAGGGTGGCGAAAGCAAAAGGAGGGAGCGAACAGGCGGCGACCAGCCGAGGTCATGAAAATACAAGAAATTTTTGAACTGAAGTCAAGAGGAAAACAAAAGAAAAGGAACTGCTTCCAGTTCAGGGGGGGAGGGGAAGGAATGAAAGGCGTGAGGAACCTCAGGCACAGCTTGTTGTCCACTCATCGTCCGGGGACGAAGAGAGGAGAAGTCATCGCGCTGGGCGTGGACGCTGAGACAGAAGGGAAGGACGGTTGGCGCGGGGAAAAGGGAAGAGAGGACAGGGGGTGAAGACGACAACTTACCATCTGGAAACGGCTGAGAACACTCCATCTTCCAGGAGCGCCACCCGGCGAAAGTAAGCTGCGAAGACATGGTTGGGGGAAGAGGGAAAACTGTACAGCAGAGCTGGTGAGAGAGGGGTCGGAATAGTACCGTAAACGGGGGGGACCGCTGACGGGCACGATAAGAAGAGAACAATTCAAGATGGGGGGGGCAAGACTGAAGGTGTAAAGTCTGTTCCGGGGTACCAGCTGAGCTCTTTACGCTGGAGAGAATGACAAAAACTAAGGCTTGTTGCCGGGGAACTTTGGGCTGCGTCAAAGACGGCGCCCGGCGGAAGGGGACCTAAATTTACCGGGGGGCCAACAAAAAACTCTAATGCGGCGATAGGTGCAACGCACTGCTTTGGCAGTTCGAGAGCTTCGGGACAAATAGGTCTGACGGCCCGTCTACAGATTCAATAGAACCAAGTCTCTACAGGCGGTAAAAGACTACGAGCTCGAGAAAGAGGACAGACTCTTTCCTTTCAAAAGCTTCACGACATTTCTGCTGGGGGGAAGAACTTAGCCACGGACGGTCAAGGCCTTCTGTCTGGAGGTCGCAGACGGCTGGGAAAAACGAGTATAACCTTTGCGTAGCTTTAAGAAGGGAAAGGCGTTAAGCCGTGAGAAAAAAAATACGGGGCAAGCAGGAAAGAACTGGGAAGCAAAAGAAAAGAAAAGGACTCGGCAAAAATTCCTTCTGCAAGTAAGTTTGCCTTCAGGGGGCAGCCATAAATCAGTGGGGGCAGAATAAGGAGATACAGGCCGGGGAGCCTGGCATAAAAAAAAAAAGGTCGCGCCAGACCAAACCACTACTAAAAAAAGGACCCAACCCGGTCATCAGCTCCCTGTCACCGAAGGACTGGACTGGGTGACCAGAGTGCGGGTGCAGAGGACAGGAGGGTTCGTAAAAAAGCAGACTTCTGCAAAAAGAATGGCGGATTCCTGGTGGGGGGGGGGTACGTCTGCACTCGGGAGGAAAAGGTCGCCTGACAACCATCCCTTATAAAAACGATGACACGAGGACTGGACAGCGCCGTGAGAGGGAACCGAGGGGGGGAACGAGAGCCGTTGTTGTTCCCCGAATCCGGGACGGAGCTGAAAACAGAAATGGGAGGATGGGGATGCAAGCGGCTCGGGCGGAAACAAAAGTTGGGGAAAGGAAAGAGTGAAATATACAATACAGGGGATTTCCGGTTAGAGAAAAATCCTTCACACAAAGGGTTGCGATC
>Ga0179593_1600157_pt1 | contig 19194 bp, 19 predicted proteins | sample CZODoug2_1_08_16_FD_185931 | JGI IMG/M metagenome (GOLD analysis project Ga0179593, IMG submission 185931) | Vadose zone soil fungal communities from Angelo Coast Range Reserve, California, USA - CZODoug2_1_08_16fungal (PacBio error correction) | ecosystem: Environmental > Terrestrial > Soil >...
CAGAGAAAGACAAACCAAAGTATTAATAGTGCAATAACACGCAAAAGAAGAGGAAATGGCCTGAAAACGCCGCAACTGCAAGGAAAGAAAGGGAGGGAGGGAATACACGAGGCAAGAAAAGAGACTACAAAAAAATTCGACCACAGAAAAAAAGAACAGATGTGAGGGTGCGCTAGTCCCCTCTAGAAACAGGGGGGAAGGGGTGAAAAAAGAGATCAGACCTTTTCGACTCTTCCCGGGGGGGCACGTAAAGGCTTTGAGCGTTAAAATTGGAGGTGAAGACGTAATACCAGGTTTCTTCTGCCGCACAGGAGGAAGGGGTAAAAACATAAAAATAAAAGGGAATAGATCCGCAGATGAAGGAGGGGAGTAGAGCGGAGGACAAAGAGAGGAAGTAGAGAAGTTGAATAAGGAGGCATGGAGGATCGTCACAATAAACCTGATCCATTTTATCACTGGAGGACGCAAAAGGGGAACCGTAAACGCCTCGCCCGACAGAGACTGGGAAATCTATGCGCAAAAATGAGAGTAAGACCGAGGAGTAAGAGAGCAGGAGAAGGTAAATTTTTGCCATGTATCATCTTTGGTTAGGAATGAAGCTGATCCGGTGAAGTCGCATCTGGGGAAACCTCGCTAGAACATGAAAAGAAGGTTCGAAGGAAGAAGCTTGGAAGAGGGACGCTGAACTTGGAAATAGAACATAAAGATAAACTATGAATGTTCAAGAGGGAGAAAGTCTATAGGGGGCTGCAAAACTTAGGGGTGTGCTTGCCTTAGGATTCAGGGAGGGTGGGTGACGAGGAAAGGAAAGGGCTATAGCGGAAAAAAAAAGGGTGGGAGGAGGGGGGGAAAAGGGGCATGAATATTCTCTTCAAGGCAGAAAGCCCGGTATGAAAGAAAATTACAAACCGAACTTCATGCAAACATCTCTGGATAAGGAAAGGGGGAAAGGGAAGAATACACAAATTAATAAGACCGGGGGGGGAAGGAAGTAAAAGCAACAGTCACCATCAATTATAAGGGTAAAAGGGAGAACGCTTGCATCAAAGATGGCGTGCTCGCGTTCATGGGAGCCAGGCGGAAGAAAAAAAACTGAAGGAAAGGAGTTAATTCCACAAGTAAGGAAGGGGACGGGAGTTGAAAAAGGGTATTTCGCAGCCATTGGGAGCTGGAGGAGAAAATTTCTTAACAAGGAAAAATTTCAGAGAAAGGTGAGCGCGCGGGGAGTGAAAATCGCTTGTAATCCCAACTCAGTCAGAAAGGGGGACCGAATGCACGGTCCCGACTTGCCGAAGAGAATCTTTATGAAAAAAAAAGGGGGGGGGGGAAATAAGTGTCCGACGCAATTGAAATGAGGGGGAAAGGAACTCCATTTCCCTCCGGCAAAAAGACCAGGGGGAAAGAAGTTTCGACCTGATCGGAACTTAGCCTCTCTTACTCCTAAAACCAGGGGGGGAGAAAGGGGAGAAGACTAAGATAACTGAAGAGAGGGGGGCGGGGAAAGGGTGTGGTGTGGGGTAGGTGGGGCTCAGCCGAGACTCCTAATTGGGTTATGAAAAAAAAGAAAAGCCTAAAAAGGACATGTTCCATAAAAGATAAGCTTTCATTTTACTGCCAGGGGGAATTTCTTAAGGGAACAGAGGGAGGGGTGATCCCGAAAGAAAAGTTGAGAAAGGAAAATTGAGCAAGAGAGGCCAAGAAACACATAGGGAAAAGGGGGCTCAAAAGAAGAACGATGTTGGAAGCGATTCGTCCTGAATCTGTTGCTGTGAGGTGTGTTTGGGTAGAACGGGCAAATTATAAAAGGGAGTTCATAGAAATCCGACCATTATCGTCGGGGGAGGTTGCGGAAATAATCTCCCGAAACGCCAGGTAGGGTCTCCAAAGGGAAAATGGTGGGCGGTCACACCCATGCGGGAAGTAATTTTTTGTAAGGGCGTTGCAAACACGGAAAAACGGAGGGAAGTTAATTTTCGAAATCACCGTAATCTTTCTATTTTGTACCGGCGAAGCAGTTAGGGGGAGAAGAGGCTAGTAAAGTGTCGATGGGGACAGATGGGCTGTGACGACTTCAAATAGAGGAAGACTAGCGTCTATCATCAACGAGCCGAACGCAATGGGGAAAACGTGCGAGAGGCTAATAAGCCTTTCTCACCGGATAGAAGGTGGTGGGGTTAAAGGATTAAAGTTTTAGAAAGAGGAACTCTCTTAGACTAAACGGGGTAAAGAAGAAAAAGGGAGGGTATTAAGCATCAATTCCACGAAACTTCGTGTCGTGCAGCGTGTCAGAAAGGGAATCTATAGTGTACGAGAGAGAGAACAAACAACAAAAAAAGGGAGAGCGAGAAGGGCTCATGGCTGGAAAATGGGCCCTTTTGGCTAAAAAGAAGAAAATAGGGTTCGAGTTAATTGATGATGCGACAAATCACTCATAGAAAGAGAGGGAAACTTCAAAGGAGTCAGGAGAAAGGAGGATAACTATCAAAAGCAGAAAAACCTGCTGTTCATCCGGTTAATTCGAAACAAGGAGAGCGAGTGCAGGCGGGGAATGCCGTTCGGCTCGATCCAGTAGGAGGAGAAAAACAACTCTCGGGTGGTGAGAGGGAATGGAATGTAAAAACAATAAGGGCGGGGTGAAAGTACTCCTCTACACATTACCGAAAGAATTGTAGGATAAGGGGATGAGAACTAGGCGACCCTGACGCAAAGGACTGCGGAAGGGGAGGGAAAACTCAACCCAGCGCTAAAAAAAATACGCAAGAGGGGAAACAAACATGCTGTGCCTTTTTCTTGGCACCGGGGGGGTAGGATAGCATCAGACCAAAGCCTCCTCCAAGGAAACTAATTTGCAAAGCGAAACAGAAGGAAAGAAGGGATAAGAAAAATTTAAGGTATCATCAAAATAAACAGGCGACAGAAACACAGAATATCTTCGGATCCAAGAAAATGGATTGCCTGCCCAGTGGGGCGAATCCAGCATGGGTACTATGGGGTCTCAACGAAAGACCTAAGGGAAGAGGGATAAAGCGTTTCCTCCTCATCGCAAGTCAAAGGAAAAAATAGAAAATGGGGGGGACAAGCTAGTGAGCTATTCTTATTAGTTTATCACCAGCAAGGTCATGGGGCGTAGACAAGCTAAGGAAGGAAAATAAGGGGTTCGTTATTCCTTTTATCTCTATGGACTCGACGGGGGGAGGAAGGATAAAGAAGCTAAGGGGTCCTCAGGGCCTTAAAGAAAAGGGAAATCATCGTGTTTAGGAGACCGGAGAAGAACCGAAAGAAAAAAGATATCTATTTTGAGCGCCGGGAAATAAAAAGAAAAAAAAAAAGGGAAGGGTGGGGAAATTGTGAAAAGTCAGAATTACGAGATGAGGGAGCGGGAAACATTCCCCGTGTCGCTGGAGGTTGGGGGGATGAAAGAGGGGAGCAGACGGGAGGGGGAAGGTGGGGAAGGGGGGGGAACTGGGGGAAAATTTTCAACTGTAGACAAGAAGCAACTAGAAGCGCACTGGACTTTCTACCGTACAAAAAGGGCCTGTCGTTGTATCGAATAATTGCAATGGGGGGGGAAGGGTTTTGGGCAATGAAACACTATGTCAGATTTGGTTCAAGGAAAGAAATCAATCAAGGGAGAAATCCCGCGGCTATTCTTCGGGGAAAAGACTTCAGATGTGAGGGTTGGGTAATTAAGAGAAAAGTCTGTGAAGTGAGGGGAAGGGATCTGATTCCCTCTCAATCCTAGAGAAAAAATATCGTAAACATATTTTCGACTGTCACTTAGTTTTCAGAGAGGGCAGTAGGACCTATCGGTGGGGGTGATATCAAAGGGGAAATTCGAGACGCTATCTCCATTTAAAAGTCAGTCACCAACTCAACCTGAGGATCCGACTAAAACCGGTTGTTGCAGCTCGTCATGAAAAAGAAAAAACGGTTTAATTATGAGGGGAGGGCTTTTTTGAAAAAGTTTGGGGGGGGGGAGGGACGCAACTCATCTCGCAAAACTCTGGAGGGGTAGTCAAAAATGGCTGTTTTGAAAGAGGGAGGTAAGAAACTTGGGGGCAGAAAAGTCAACACCGGCGGAGGGAAAGGAAAAAAAAAGCGTGCTGCTAAAAAAAGACTGTTTTCTTTAGCGCAAGTCTATAGAGGAAAAAAGAGGTCTTGGGGCGCTTCGGTTGCGTGGTCAACGAAATGAATCAGGGAGAAGGGCGGGTTATGGGGCAGATGCAGAACAAAGGACTCTTTCTAAAATTAGAAGGGCATGAATAAGCGATGTCGAACGCGTGGTTCCATGCTCGAGGAAGAAGGTTGTTAAGCGATTCTAAAAGACAGGAGGGAAGAAAAAAGGGAGATCTTGAGAATTTTTCTTAGTCTTTAAGGAAATTGGAAATTGTCGGCGCCGAACTTGTGGGGTAGACAGAAAAAGGGGAATTCGAAAGAGGAAAAGGGCCAAAAAAAAACCAGACGGGCTGAGTCCGCCACGAAAGATTCTGAAGGAGGCGAAAAAAGTTGACGCGTACAACAAACAGAAGGTAGTCAACAGGGTGGGGGGGAAGGAGAGCTTTTCAAGTACAAGGTAAAGCAAAAGGGAACCAGCTGTCCAGCTCAGGGGGGGAGAGTGACCGGATCCGTTTTACAAAGCAGAGATTGGTCGAGTGAAAGGTTTTGGGGAAAAGACATGAGGCGAACACGCCTGTCGAAACAGGAGGTTTTCATGGATATCGTGGGAGGGGAATGTGCGATAGCTAAAGAAGGCGGGAGGGAGAAATACTATGATGACTCTCGGAAAAAAAAAGAAAAAAGCAAAAAAGAAAAGGTTTTTTAACAAGCCTCACTCTCAGGGGACAAGACGAAATTGTGAAAGAAAGAAGACAAACAGACCATGGGGAAATAGATCTATTGTCTGATAGAGGAAAAACAAAAAAAAGGTTTACAAACAATATTTTCGAAGCATCAAAAAAGAAAACACGCTGACAATCTAATCTTCGGCGCACATTTCTTCGGCGTGCGGGGGGAGAGAAGTTGGGTTGGGGGCATTTATAGAGAGGATGAGAGGAAAGGAAGAAGAAACCTAAGTTGTTTTATCGAGAATAAAAAGTTCTTGGATGAACGAAGAAATGGTCCGTCCCAGAAGGAAAGGAAAGACAGGGCTGCTGAGGGGGAAGCACAAATTTTACTCCAACAAGTAGAAAGGAGGCTGAGTTGAGATCTTTCGAAGACCAGCGCATGGCCCGCTGGAAAAAAAATTCGGGGGAATTTCAAGTTTTCAAAGCCAACTCGAAGGGGAGGGGGAAAATAAATTTGCGATAGAGGGAGAATCCAGAAAAGTAAGGAAACATTAACGAGGGGAAACACCTCAAAAGATAAGAACTCGGGGGAGGAGACTCAAGGGAGGTCGCCGAAAAAGCGGATGTTCTTGAAACTGAGGGATCTCAATGTGTGTAGAATCTCGACTGTACTGGAAGTACAGGGGGGGGGGGGGCCTCGAGGTTGGAAAAGAGAGGGGGGATCGGCTGAGAGGAGGAAATTAAGCCGCCCAATAGTTTGCTCATTAGGGGTCAAGACGATGGGAGGAGTAAGGCGCTCACAGGCCTGAAAAAAGGATTTAGAAATAAACGACCGATGGGCTGGGGGGGGGAGAAGCGAAGGGGACGGAAAATCGAAGGAAAAATTACATATGGAGCACTCAAACGGAGGAATGAGTAAACTATAGGTTAAGGTTAAAAAAGATGAGGACCTCTTCTATCTCTCTAAAAAAGCGGGGCGTTGGTTGCTCAAATACTTGATCGACGGCAACGGCGCGGGGGAAAACATAGAAAAGTCACCTCTGGCAAAACATATTGGACTGCTGGAAAGGTTCACCTTGGTAGCCGCCTCGAATAAAGAGATCTATAACTCAAGTCGAGGACAAAGGACCACCCTTCATAATCGCGAAGAAGGGAACAAAAAAGACAAATCAGGAAATCCGTTGCATTTTTGTTCAACAGCGAAGGGAAATGGGAGGGAGTTCCGAGACTCGAAAGTGAGTATTTTCTAGGGTAAGGGCTAAAGAATCAGATTTACTCAAGATAAGGGGAAAACAATGTGAAAAAGAAAGGCAAACCGAAGAGAATTGGGGGAGAGGAAAAGGGAAAAGTCATAAAGGGAAGCTTGGAGAGGTTTCTTTAGCAAAAAAAAAAAGAGGGAAAAATCATACAAAAATTATCGGAAGGGGTCTGGAGCTCCCAGTGAGAGACAAAAGCTGAAGAAAGAGCTCTAGGGACGCAATTGACGGGGTGTTCTTCATTAGGTCATTCTGGGGGGGCCAAACAGGTATCGAACCGGACTATTTAGACACGACTTAAAGGGATCTTGTGAGAAGGGGGGTTCATCACCAAGAGTAGGAGAAAGCAAATAAATGATCAGCAGCCGAAATGGGTAGGGAGCTGAGGGTAAAAGTTGCAGATTTTCCAGCGAGAAGCACATGGAAAATTGTCCATATCAGACAATCTCCAGATGGGTGCAGAGGGGCGGTTAAAGGTCGGGTGGCTAATATCTGGAGAGAAAGGCCAAGCGATCATCGTATCAGTGGGCGACTAAGAAGAGAGCCTCCCTAACCTAGTAAAAGAAGGAGAAACCAAGGGGAAGTCGCCACCGTGCGACACATGTGAGGAAAAAGAGGGTCAAGAAGAGGCGAACAATAAGGAAAGTAAAACTTTAGGTCCTTTAAGAAGAAATTCGAGGTGGAAAAATTCTTTATTAAGACCGCTGATGAAGGCGAGTAATTACTTTGCAGGACCCAAAAAAAAAGTTGTGAGGCGCGAAGGAAAACGCTAGAAAAAACATTTCCTCAAGGTTTTGAGGAAATAGATGCCGTTTGGAGAAGCCCTTCCCGGGGTTTCAATGGCGGGGTGGAAAAAATGGGAGGAAAAACGAAACAAGGAGAAAAACGTGTAAAACGATCCACCAGGGGGCAAAAACGTTCCCGGGCCGAACATAACCATCAAAAATGAAGAGAAGGACTCAAGTCAGGGGGGGGAATCACACCAAGAGAGGGAGGAGTAGAAGATACGCTGAAGGACTCTAGAAGAAAAGCGAGATCGGGGGATAAGGGGCAGCGTGCGCCTGATGAAAAAATAAATCAGAAAAGGAAAAAAAAGCATAAGAAAAAAACATCGGACTTGAAGTAGGAGAAAAAAAACCGAATCGGAAGAAGCAGATGAGGATCTACTCGAGAAGAACATTATTTTGGTGTCAGAAGAAAGAAAACTGCAGGGGTAATGAACGAGGCGGGAGGGTCATCAAAAAATGGTTAAAAAAAATCCCTCGAACAAAGCACAAGAGGTGGTGAGAGAGGGGAGGTCGGGCCTAGGAGAATTCACTCAAAAACAAGAAATAAATTGAAGAAATGAATAGGGCCTTAGGGAAAGGGGGGGAACAGACTTGGGGGCAGGAAGGATGGACCCAAAGCTATGGGAATTTGGAAAATAATGGGAATGATAGCCTTAGCGCCTCGTTTCACAGCTGGTTGACACTGGGTAAAACTAGCAAGGAGAGAATTCAAAGATGGAAGGAAAGAAGGCAAAGTGACCATTAAAACACTAAGAAAAATCTCGGGAAATGTATAGTGGAAGACACAAAATTCCACATAGAATCCGCGCCATGCAACTGGAAGGAAAGATATTACAAAAAAAGAAATAAGATCGGACTGTACCTACACCTATGTGATGGGCTCGTTAAGTTGAAAAAACGTGGCGAAGAAAACCCGATCCAAGTCAAAGGGGAAATGCGAAAGGTTCGGGAATTCCGTGACGGGTCGGATAGGGGGGGGGGGAGCTTTAGGAGAAAAGTGCCCTTAACAGAAAAAAAATTTCATTATGAGAGGGAAGGAGTAATGCACCGCCGCATGTCGTGAGCAAATTAACTCGCTCAAAGAAGGCAAATTGGAAAGAAGTGAAAGGGAACCGAAAGATTCGAAAACCCCTTTGGGTAAAAAAGAAAAACCCAGAAGAGGGAGGAAGTGCTAAAAGAACAGACGCGCTTGGGCCGTTCGGTTTTCCCGCCGGGCAGAAATGGCGGGTACTGAAGAGGGGAGTTAAGGTAGAGGGAAAAAGTCAAGAGATTACTCCTCCTATAAGTGAGAGAAAAGAAAAAAGTATCAAGGTTGGTGCCTTCCCGGTCATCGGCGTAGAAAGCCGAGCAGAAGGAGGTGTCAAAAAGAGAAGAATGGAAATTTACAACATGTTCCAGACTAGGTCAGAGGAGAAGGAGGTTAACGCGATGCGTAGAAAGATCGGTCTGGGGGGACCTTACGGTCAAAAGGGGAGCATTTAAGGAGACAAAAAAGGAGCACAGCGTGGTTTAAAAAAACCCAATAAACTTCAGGAGGGGGAGAAAAAGGCTGGGGGAAAAAGAGGTGAAAAGGGGGAGTTCGTGTTCGTGAGGGGTATTTCATTGGCCTAGGTAAAGAAATTGAGTGCTCTAGATACGAGAAAAAGGGGGGCAGAGGAAAATGAAAAAGGGGAAGTCAGAGGACCGCCAAGAAAGGCAGGTTTCTAAAAGCAGGGGCGGGGGGCATGGGGAGTTCGTTGAAAATACGAAGAACAACTTTCGTAGGGGGGAGACTTTCTTTTCAACACGGGAAAGCTAGGTGGAAGGGTCGCCGGGGGTTTCTCATCACCGTATCTTTATATGTGGTCCGAAGGACATGGGTATCCCAGAGGGGTAAGGAATTCGGAAAAAAGGGGAAATTGGTTGACCGTTTAATTTTGAGGGAGAATTCCAGGAGGCACGAGACGCGCGTTTTGCGGGTCTAAAGAATAAACAAACGTAGAGAGGGAAGGCAAAAAAAGGAATCTCCGAGGCTCCGAAAAAAAGGGGAAGACAGGAAACAGCGGTTGTGACATTTGAGGGGTTGAGTAAGGTTGGGACTGTTGGATCTTAAAAGCACTTTCAAGAGGTCCAAAGTAAGTAATTGTCAGCCTCATCACAGAACATGAATCTGCGTGTCAGCGATGAGGGTCCAAAGAAATGGGCTCAGAAAGAGCCCAGTTGGGAAGGAAGATAGAGAAAAACAAGAGGTAAAGAGATCTGTCAATGTGATCATTGAGGGAACGGACCTTTTTGGGCGACACGAGAGAGGACAACAAGGTTTTGTATGAGCTACAAATCGGCACTCAAATCAGGGGAATTTGAAGAGCGTTCAAAAAAAGAAATAAAGATAAAAGGGAAGAACAACTAACCACTGCGTTCATCCGTGAGAAAGCATGGAGCAGATGAGATGAGGGCGAGGGCAAGAGAGAAAAGTAAATGCTAATACCCGAACGCCTGAAGGGGAAAAGTGCAGAAGTCGCCGACAAGAACGGTCAATAGGAGATGAAAGAAATTAAAGGAGACGGGGGAGAGGAAAATTCGGAAATAGAATATTACTGTGATTATAAAAACGGAGGACACAAGGAAAAAGCTTACGGGGGGTCTTGGGAATTTGGGAAGCAACTAGCTCTACAAAGAACAGTTGGGGCCGTCTTCCTTAAAACGAGCACATTGCGCCCGGGGGGTAGCAAACTCACCTGGTCCCGGGTGGCTGGACGGCACCCAGTCCCTGCAACGCAAGAATCAATAAGACCGTATACAACGCCAGCACTTTAAGAGGGCGGCCCATTGCAATGTACATCAAAATCCAATGGAAGAAAAGAAACAGATTCAAGGAAACACAGCAGGGGATGGGGAGAACGAGTCGAGTCACGAATGTGGGCTTACGATGGCGTTTCCAAACTTAATGATCGAAGTTTACTAAAAAAGGGGGGAAGAAACATACCGGGGGAGGGGAAGCATAAAAGGGGCGGAACTTAAAGCTAATAGTTTATGTAAAATTTGTAAAGCAGAGGTGGAGCTTAAATTGGGTGGGAGATACTTATTAGGGAGAGGCTCGTGCCATACCGCGAAGGACCGGCGCGATCCCTTCATGAGGAAAAGGGGAAGTTTAAAGAGGGCTATCCAGGGGGAGGAGGAGAGTAAGCTCAGTTTGTTCCGGAAGTAACCAAGGGGTCGAATGAGCCGCGAAAAAACATCGACGTAGGCACTGGCCCCTCAAATCGGGGGAAAACCCTTTTCTTTACCCAGCTGTGGGGGGGAAGAGGATCTAAGGGGTCAATCGGGAACAACAAGTCGGAAAATTGGAGAGGGTGGGAGTACAGAGAGTTCAAGGATATTCTTGAGAAGATCATTTTCGGAAGAAGTTGAAGGGTTCAAATTGAACTGCGACTAATCAAGAATCCAAAAAGGGAGAAAAAAAATGGCTCCGCTCGCCGTCATTGTTTAGAGTCATGGTACGGGAACTTTGACTGGCGGGGGGGGGTGAAAAAAAAAGGATCTTTTGGCATTACCTCGCAACGATTTTAGTCCGCAACGAGCTTCGAGGCACGGCATCTCAGGAGTTCGGAAGCGAAAAAAGGGAGGTCGAGCAGAAAGGGGTTGGGGGAAGAAGAAGAAAAACGAGTCCTCTCCGAAAAGTTAGCGTTCGTGACTGGGAGTGACTTCGGTTTTTGTTAAAAGGTGTCTGGGGCTTGAAGGGGGCCTGATCGGGGAGGGGGGGGAAAGATCCAAAAAAAACCCGAGGCGAATCTCAGGCTTCAGGGCAAGGGGGAAAGTATTCAAACTCCATCGATTTGGGAACAAGGGAAGGAAAAACCTACCGAGGCAGGTTGTGCAGCCGCAACTCTACCTAAGTTTATCAAGGGTGATTAATGGAGGTTTAGGGGATTTGAGTTCAAGAAGCCTCATCAGCGCAGAGCCTCAAAAAGATGGGGGTTCAAAGAATCGGTGCATGTTGAGTCGGGTAAGGAAGGAAGGGTTTCGGGACATCAAGGAAAGCTCTTTTCAGGAAAACGGGGTCTCAACCCACGTGAGGGTCTCAGAATAAGGGGGAAGTGGAGAGATAGTCAGCAAAAGCTTTAGTGAGAACGTTCTGGGTCAGAGAAGTCCCGATGATCATGTCCTAATTGTAAAGGAGACGGTAAAAGACTGAGGGGGAGTGGGGATTTCACAGACAAAAAGGGAGACTCGTGGAGAGGGTAGAGGGGATCTATGTTTCTCTCTGGCTTCGAGAACGCTTTATGACACGAATCATAGCGCGATGGGGGTAACGAGAGTTAGGGAAATGTAGAAAAGAACTTATCAGTATTTTGGGGGGGGAAAAAGCAGGGTGGACAGAAGTTTTTAGAGGTTCTGACAGGAATTTTGGGCGTCGCGTGTTGCTCCGAACATTTGACAACAATCAAGGACGGTGACAAAAGAAAGAACTTGTACTTTGATGAAGAATCAGAGGACCCTTTGCGAATACATTTCAGTACATTTGTAAAGGGTGGAAACAAACAGTTTTTCCGGTTAAGGCAAAGGGAATTACTTTTCATACATTGTAGGTTCATCCCGCAGAGCTTTAAAAGGGGTCAGGGGCTCGGAGGGAAAGCAGGCAAGTTTACTAGCATAGGGTTACGGAGGAAGAAGAAGTGCCTCACTGAAGTCGCCGAGACAGTAAAGGGGGTTTAGCAAATGGATGGGAGTCTAAATAGGGAATGGATCGCTCGGTCTCAGCTTTCGGAGCGAAATAAGAAATTGGAAACTGAAAGAAAAACGGCTTTATGTGACTAACGCTCTTAAGTACACATCCAGGGGTTGGAAAGAAAAGAAGAAAAACGGGAGAGCTGGTGGTGGTACTGATCGATGGGACCCCCGGGGGGGAAAGGGTTCTCATAAGTCTTGCACGAACGATTAATCGAGCCGCGGAACGTGAGTGGGGGAGGGGAGCTAGGAAAGGATGGGGGAAAAAAAGAGCGAGGACACAACTTGATGCAAAAACAAAAAAAAAACATTCGTGATAAATCCGGTCGCGAATCATGTGAGTGGAGGAACAATCCGGCGGAATGAATAGGGAAATTTACTGACGATTTCGCGCAAAAGAGGGGGGAGCGACCAGTCGATATTGATCGGGTTCACTTGGGGGGGGAAGTGGAGAAAACACAGAGGGGAAGTGACCCCGAGCGAAAGGAGTGAGAGGGACACTTTTCGCTCGACAATGACGAGGGGTTGGGATGCCAACGGTGGCCGCTATCTGACCAAGAATCGAAAGAGCTACAAAGCATTACCGAGACAACAGAAAAAAGAGTGAAATTCAAAGACGGTCAGAGACGTCCGCAAAAGCACAGGATTTTGGCGCTGAAGGAGGTAACTCAAATTGGGGGGAAGAATCGAGAAAGATCAAGGGGGGGGGTGGGGGGCCGGGTTTTTAGCAAATGGGGGAAAAAGATGTGTTAAGAGAAGCGAGGCACGCAGGCTGGAGGGTGGGGTAAAAGCCTCTGGAAACTCGTGTGTTTGCGGATCGCGGAGTGTGACACTGCGTCAATCTTACCGGGGAGCAAGGTGGAAATAAAAAATTGGGTTCTTCGGGATAAAGAGTGAAATAGGAATCTTTGGATACATAGTTATCTTCTCTCAAAAACAAGGGAAAACTAGAATTAGAATGCCAATCGGGCGCGGGAGCTTGTATCCTCCCGAAATTGGGTGTTCTTTTGCTCAATGACGGTATCGACGGGGGTCATCGGAGCGAGTTCACTATAGGGAATGCACCCATCGGGGAGAAAAAATCTGGAGTAACGTCATGGTCAACTTTACCCGCTAATCACAGAGATGGAGATAAAAAGGACGAAAGAAACGGGCTACGAAAAAGTCAAAGGAGTATACCCACATTGAGTGAAAAAACCTCCTCGCATCGGGAAACCGTTGCCTTGGACAGAAGTTCCCAGCGAATGAAAGACGGATTGGAAGAGGAGGCGGCGAGGAAGAGTTGTGGAGGGTCGCTGTCGGCTGATTTAAAGATCACGCATTGCATCCGAAACGCCTCGGGCAAGGGGGAAAGGAAGAAGACAGCGGGTAGGGAGGGAAGAACAAAAGTTAAAAGTTCTAAAAAACAACGATGAAAAAAAGAGGTATATGTGGAGCTCCAAGAACAGCATCAGGAAAAAAACGGTATCGGTGGTCCGCATAGGGGTTGACTGCGGAGGCATGATTGAATCCTCCAAAACATTTCGAAGTATATGGACTAGAAAAAAGGGAAAGTAGTTGGACAAGTTGTGCAATAAAAGCGAGAATATGCCTAATGACGACAGCAACCTCAAAAAAAGGGGGAGCGGGGCGACGCGTTTCGTGTTGCATAGTTGGAAAAACCATAGGAGAGACAATGCGCACAACGGGTCCTCGATAAGAACAAGCTTGAGCAAAGGTGTATAAAGCCGGAAGGGTAACCCTTTCTTGGTTGGCATATCGGTAATTAACAGGCTGTGGAACGAGGGGGAAGGAAATAATTCTACGAGCCAGTCTTAGGGGGTCCGATCCACATGAACCTAAACCTATAAGTCCTCTGAAAAGGAAGAGATTTGAGAAAAAGAGGGAAAAAAGGGGGCAAAAAGTTGATGTGATCCCCATCTGCTCGAACACTTTATTTCCGGGGAACGAAATCTAAAAGTCGCTGGAAAAGACTGGGGAAAGAACTCTTATTCAAGTAATCGCGTGTGCCTAACAGAACCCTTTCTGGGGGAGAGACATCAGAAACATGGTCTTCTAAATTGTTTTCGCCACTGACAATCTTCCTTGTAGGCTACGACGGGGGTTGGGAGTCAAAGGGTTTATCCTGGGGGATTTTGAGGGCAACGACTGACACAGGAAAAACGGGTCGGTCGACTTCCACCCTTATGCAAACGAACACGAATGAAAAGGAAGGGGAGAAAAAATAGAGAAGAGGGGGGAATAGATTCAAAGGCTCTTATTCTGAATGGAATTTTAGGGAATAGGGGAGAAACCTGATAAGTGTGGAGCGCGCAAAGCAAGGTGCGCATTTGGAAAACAAATCAGGCCGATAAAAAAATTCAAAAAAAAAAAAAAAGAAGGGGGGGACTTTCTTATGCGCCAATATCTGCGAGGAGAGGAGGGGGGATGGGGGGGGAGTGGGGAGGGGGGGGTGGAGGAGGAGGCGGAGAAACAAGGGGGGGGGTGGGGGATGCAAGAACAGCTTTCGTACTAGCCGACGCGCAAATATTTTTTTAGTATTCAAAAGAAGATTTTGAAAAGAATGGGGGACCCGAACCTTTTAAGGCAGGAAAGTTTGGCAAAAACCATACAAGACCTCTCAAACATGCACAGATCATGGGGCGCTCTGAATAAAGATTTTGGAGATGGGAAAAAAGGAGTTGAAAAAGCAGAAAAGGAATAAATTAAAATAGGGGAAGCCTTCGTAAAAAAAAGGGAAAGGAGCTGAAAAAAAAAGGAAAAAAAGAAGTTCTTCACGGGGAGTTGTGACTCGACGCGGGAAAGGGCGAGAAGTGAAAGGGTAGCCGATTGGGGGGAAAGCTGTGAAAAGAAACCGAAAATCCCTAAGGCCCGATATGAAAAAACGAAGGAAGGGAAAGCCAAAAAATGCTCACGGGGAGCAGGAAAGTTGAGGGGGAAGAAATTCCATCAGGAAAACAGGGAGAAGGGGGCCCTGATCCAAAAAGGAACTTTCACATCAATCTTCACAACATCCCTAAGGTCGAAGAAAGTAGAAATAATGAGAAAAGTGATGAGATTCGCTTAAATTTCAAAAAGGCCCGTGCGAAAACGTCAAAGTCGGAGGCTTCTAAAAACATGACTAACCAAAACGGTATAAGTAGCTTTCAGGGGGGGGGTTGCGAGACATGTGGCTGTCGGGAATTGCAGGGGCCGTTGAAAAGTGGAACCTGAATATCTGCTAATTAGGGTCCGCCCCAATTGTTCGGATAAAAATAGGACTTGGACACAAAAAAAAATCCAAGGGAAATAACCTTCAAGGTGTTTTTCCCTAAGGCCCAGAAGGAAGGGGAAAGGGGAAACAATTGGGTAAAAGAAGGGGGTGTCCCGCCGGAAAAATGGAGGTGAAGTGATCAAGTTCACTACTCGACTAGAGGGGTGTTAAGTTCAAAAAAAAAGGTGAGGGGTCCTGTACAACTTGTTTAAGGCGGAGGCAACCGGCCTCTTACCCTCCTATGAACCAGGGGAGCGGATAATCGAAATTCCCTGGGGAAGGGGGGATGAGGCTTAGGAGGCTAGATCCGAGCCCCTAATGTGGGTGTAATCAAACCAAAAAGTAATACTAACTAGCAAAACATTTCCAGAAACTCATTTATCAGTGAAGGGACAAAGTAACAGTGCCAGGCGGATGATGATGAACGATCGGGATGTGGGGGGGAAAGGACGTACCTTTCCGGAGAACACATAGAAGAATCCACACATGCGGGATTCCACGGGAGCAATCCTGAAGGGATGGGGGAGTCAGAAGAGAGTCGGGAGAGTTTCGGAAGGGGTTGTGGAGGGAAGGGTACTGGCACTTTGGGCCTCGAGGAGGGCGGTGAGAGGTATAGACAGTCAGGTAAATTGCTTCCTGGGTGGTGCAGAGGGAAAATCCGGAGGGTACTAAAGGCCAATCGCTCGTGCAGTGCGGGGTAAAAGACTCAAGGCAAAAACTTGCGTAAAGGGAAGGGCTGGGGGCAAGAGGTCTCGCTTGCTAAGGGGGAAAGGTAGTCACACCGTTTTTATCCCCAAACTTGTGTGTTGGTTTTCCTAGTTGCCCTGGAAGACTAGACTTGGGGGGAAAGTACATTCGCCACGTACCGAATGACTTCTGTGTCGTGGAAACTCAAAAACGAAAGGGGACAGAAGATCAAGAAAGTCCTAAAGCTAGCCTAAAACTCAAAGCCCCACCTCGTAATCTCGAAATGCTCAGCCTTCTCCCGGATGTTGGGGGAAAGGGGGGGGGATTAAAGGGGGTCTTTATCTTAACCCTTCCAAATTTGTCCCATTAGTGGATTTGGGTAGGCCCAAGAAAATTAATCCGCTGCGTGGGGAGGATGGTAGAAAAGGACCGACTCTCATCCATGGCCAATGTTGAGAAGAGCGAACAAAGAGAGAGGCAAATGTATCCATGCTGAGAGTCGGATGGCCGGGGTACGACAGGACAGAAGTTTTTCCAGAAAAAGGGGGTGTATGAAAAAAACAAGAAGTAATGTCTTCGGGAACCTTCAAAGGGATTCTGAAGAGCGTTAAGATAATATCAAATCAACAACACCACCGTTTACAAAACCTGCTTCACAGGGATAACGGGCGAGCAGGTCGGGGGAGTACGAGTCGCTAATTCGGTGCTCGATCCAGTCGGGAGCGAGACCTCAACGCCTGGTTGTTTGCCAGGGGGGGGGAGGGAATTCAGAAACCGTTAGGAAAAAAGAACTAAAGGGCCGACTTGTACTCCGGCCTACGGAGAAATTACAGAGGATCGAGGAGAAAGATTACGGGGGGGAGGAAAATACGGCAAAAGGCACGCAAAACGGACAGGCTGGCCCGGGAAAAACTAGACCTGCGGGGCTAAGAAGTGTCCCTAAAGAAAAAAAGCACTCAAAACTGAGACCCTTTGAAGTAACCAGAAAAAGGGTGCCGGGCACATGCCCGTCCATTGCACCTGAGATACCATAGAAAAAAAATCTTGGAAAACGCCATGTCCCTCATCAAAGAACGTACCCCAACGACAGCAAGTCACGAACGGCAAATGGGAAAAGGGGCGAAACCGCAATGTTTGGATTCTTAAGTCGGTAGCAGAAGGGACACTTCGAAGGGGATCCAAAACCGATCGTTCCTCAGGCACACAGGGAAGCAGTACTGGAGAGAAAAAGATTAACAGGCTGTCTTATTCTGTTTGGGGGTATCCACCAGAAAGGGGCTCGGCACCGGGGGGGCGAAGGAATGACCGGCGACGCACACCTTGAAAGGTTGTGAGAATGTAGAGGCATGCTCGAATGGGAGAGGGGGGGGAAGAGAGCTAGTGGGGTTCCAGGACTTAGAACAAGGTTGTAAACTCAAACCGTCTGCCCGAACGCGGGGAAAAGAGAAGGCGTAGTGAGAGGGAACCCAAGGAGGAAACAAAGAAACACCTTGTCTACCCAGGTTTCATTAGGGCAAAAGGAGAACACACCAGTGCCCGGACATGGGGGAAAGGGGGGGAGTACAATCTAGGTGGGGAAAAACAAAAGGCTAATAATTGGTCGAAGGTCAATGAAATGTGGGTCATAAAGGGGGCAAAAACAAAAAAAAAGGCGACGAGGGGGACCGCCGCCAACATTCTAAAGAAGGGAGTCTAGGTCTCAGTGTTAGCGCCATGAGGCCTTGTTGACGGTTTGTTTTGATGACCCGTCTAGGTTTTGAAGTACTCTCAAAAAATCTTTTGAAGGACGAGAAGAGTCTAAGGGGGGGCATCTTCAGGTTATGGAAATTGAAGGGGCCAAGCGATCCGGAAGATTTTGTGTGGGGAGGGGGGGAAAGATCCTCTCCTTTCAGATCTCAGAGATTGAAAGCCGGGAACTTGGGGCAAGGGTTCGGGCATGTCTTCCTTGAAAGAGGGGGAGTCCTGATCAGGGGGGAGTGGCACGATCGGCTATCGAAAAGAGAGAGCAAGTTCCCGTCATCCCGGGAGAGGGGGGGGAAGAAACTAGAAGAAACCAGGACTCGGATCTCCGAATGGGATTAAACGTTATTAATTTGAGGGATTTTATCTTTGAGTTGAGACGCCTTCTCAGCGCAGCGCGCTAACCTTATTGGGGTCAGGCGAGAACTAAGCTTGGGTTGAAGAGGGAGGGCTTGAAAAAAGAGGACGACTTCACGGATGCTGGACTGAAAAAAACAGGACAAACCCCGCGTTCTGCTCCAGGCAATACTTGTCTGGAATCGAGGTAGAGGTGAGAAGCAAGAGTACGCGTTCTGTTTCGAAGAGTAAGTCCAGGTGTCGGTCTCTGTTTGACTGCTTTGTATTGGGGAATAGGGCGCACGCAGGAGAGGGAAAACATGGGAGGTCTAAAAAGCTATGTCTAAAGTCGTGTTAAGGTCGCCGCTTTGGGTGAACGCGATAGTAACACTGGCGCCAGGCGTAGAGAGATTTTAGGGGGGGAGGGGGCGGAAAAGGTTTGGACAAGGGTGGATCGGCGATGCCAACTTGGGAGCCCCCGGGTCGTGCTCGAACATTTGCACGGCAGCGCAAAAGACAAACCAGAAGGGGACAGCTGAAGGAAAAAAAGAGTTCAAAAATCAGAACATGTGTGATACTGTTGGACCGAGAGGAAGGCGTGTTCTTTTGAAGGAACACGTTGGGGGAAGAAGTGGGGAAAAAACTCCGCTCATCAGAGGGAAAGAGGTAGGGGAGGACCTTAAGTTTTTAACGAGAAAGGTCGGAGTAAACTATCACCGGGGGGACACTGACACTCCGGAAACTATAGACTGGCTGTCGTTTGTGGCTGAATGGGTGCGGCTCGCGATCGATCGACTGCTTCATGATGATGACTTGCTAATTGGGAAAGGTGAAAGAGACAAGAAAGGGGGGAAACAAGAGTGGAAAAAAAGAAGCACATTTTGGAAATCTGGAGATTGTAGGATCGGGACCCGTTGGTGGGTCAATTGTCGAAAAGCTCATCCGAAAAGGAAGATCACAAGACAGGTAGGAGTCTTTCTAAAACGGTAAGGAGGGGCATTAGACTCGCGGGGATGATTGAACAACTTGAGCCGAATCCCCGAACGGGTGTTGATGGAGGGCTCTATCTGGGCTTAGGGGAGCAATACCTTCATTCATCAAGAACTGCGCGTAGCAAACGAGAATCAGGCTCTTAGTAGAGAAATTAAACAGGAGCGTATCTTGTATCTGCTTGGTGTCAGACCTTTTTTTTTTCGAAAATACCCAGCGCATTTCCGTGACGCGGCTTCTCAGGGGAGAGTTTTCAGAGAAGAGGGTCAGGGGAATGCAAACTTTCGTTGGGAAAAAATCAAACAAGCCAGCTCTGCACGAGCTGACAAATCCAGGAAAAACTATCAACTGCAAAAATCCGGAGCAGACGCTGGAATCTCTGAACTCAAAAAAAAATCATGGTTGGCTCTGGAGCGGGGGGGAATAACGTTGGGAAATCTCGGAAAGGGGTCCATTGGTAGAAAGTGTTGGGGTGCCTCCTTGAGAGATCTCGTTGATTAGCGGCGTCAGAGGGGGTTTGCCAAAGGGGGAACAAATAAGGGGGGACATAACGATTTTTTCGGATCAGCTGCGCGCTCCGATGAAAGGTTCAAGAAGAGGGGGCCTCAAAAGCAGTGCTTTGGCGTTGAGATCTAAGGAGAATCGATTTTGAA
>Ga0179593_1368777_pt1 | contig 19193 bp, 27 predicted proteins | sample CZODoug2_1_08_16_FD_185931 | JGI IMG/M metagenome (GOLD analysis project Ga0179593, IMG submission 185931) | Vadose zone soil fungal communities from Angelo Coast Range Reserve, California, USA - CZODoug2_1_08_16fungal (PacBio error correction) | ecosystem: Environmental > Terrestrial > Soil >...
GGGGAAAACAAATAAGTCACTTTATCTAAGGGTGGAATATGACGGCATGTCTTCCTTCAAGCGCGAAAAGAGGGGGGGAGACTAGTCACCGACAGAAGTCGTCCAGCGGTCCAGCGCCCCCGATACAACTTAGCCGTAAAAGAGAACAATCGGGGAAAAAAGGGATCGCACAATGAAGAAGGCAAAACTCTTCCGGACTGGGAAAGGGAAAAGATAGTTCGTCAACGGTTCGGCCCGAATCTGTTTGAACTTTTGGAAAATCCGCTGTGAAATTCATAGTTTTGGACAACCAAGGGGTGCAAAAAAAGAACCAGAGAAAAACCGAGAACACTTTGAAGTACACACGGAAAGGGGGGAAAAAAAGGGGTAAACAAGTTTCGAGGGGCTGTCGGGATAAGGGGGCTAGATGCCCAGGCCGCGGGGGTTGAGCGGGAGGGGGGGTTCGCCGGGACGAACAGGGGGAGAGGGCAGGAACAAAGGGAGACCTACGTGGAATGCAATGAGAGGAAGGAGGAAAAAGGGGCTTGGTTCTCCCGTTGAGTGGGGTTCAAGGTGCCACGTGCCCGAAAGGGGGGGGGGAAAGTGGGTAACACTGGAGGAAGATGTTCAGAAAAAAGAAATGTCAGGCCTGGGTCCGAAATGAACAGAATTTTTGTCTAGGGATGGCGGAAGGCATAAGGGCAGAGCTAGACCAAAAGGGGAAAGTAACAACGACCAGCAGCCCTTGCGCACGCCACAGTAACTAATCCACTTCAATCGACCCGGCAAGAAGGGGGAAGGAGCTAGGGTGTGGGGGGACAAACCAAAAAGTGATTGCTAATAAAAAACGGGGGGGGGGGGAAGGAAAAAGAGCCATGAAGGAGATCGAGCAAAGCACTTTGTAAGATCAAAAGGGCCAAAAACGGAAAATTCACTTTCGAAGCTGACTCATCAAAGTCAAAATAAGAGAAAAGGGGGGAAAGAAACAGCCGGTTGGGGGTTCATTGAGAAAGGGAAGGAAATTTCTTATGCATGGGACACAAGGGGGGGGGGATGTATGAACGAAGGGATCAATGGGAAGTTCGTTTGGTCAGCAGAAGGGAAAAGGGGGGGTGGTTTGGAAGGGTTATGCTAACGAGGGCAAAGCAATCATGTTTTTTGGAGAAAAAACTAGGTGAGACGGGGTATAACATTTGGTCGGGGAAAGATCTCACTTCAGCCTCCCGATTCACCAGAGGAAAAAAGTAATGGAAGAATTCCTCTAAGATAAGGGTCTGTTCCGACCGTTTAGTGGAGAAAGGGTTCACGATGGAACCGTTACTTATGTTTTTGCAGTTGCTGAAGAGAGGAGTGGCACGTCTTCAAGAGAGCGGCAAAGACTTCAGAGTACTTATTAAAGACCGAGGATAGAGGGGCCGAAAGCTGGGTGGGCAACTACAGGATTCAACGGAAGGGAAGAAAAGTCAGCTATTGGGCATAGAGGGGGGGAAAAAGTTTCTCGCGGCAATTAGTATTATTACACTGTGTTGGGAAGAATCAACTAGATAGAGCCTAAAGCAGTAGAAACCGGTGAAGAAGGGAGGGCGATGTCGGCGTCGGAAGGGGGAGGGGGGGGAAATGGCTGAGCTTGAATCTGGTTGGGGGAGAAAGACGCAATTGCAAGTGGGAACTATACGGTGAAGAATTACCATAGCTATGGAAGTGGGAGGGGGGAGGGGAGGGATGTAATCAAGGGGGGGGATTGGCGGTCGATGAATCCCAAAAAAGCACGCAGGGGTGATTCCACACAGGAGAAGAAGAGGTGAGAAACATTATGTGTCGGAATAGAAAAAGCAGACCGCCAGATTCAATTATAGCGGGACTGCGAAACAAAACAAACTTGTCCACAAGGAGGACCGCAAAGGTTACTTAAAGGGGGGGTAATTTCAGATCAAAAGATGTTCAAAGTCGAAGAAATCTGCGGTTGAAGGTGGAGAGTGGAATATTCATAAAAAGAAAAAGGGGGTTTGGCCAAGGGGATCGAGGTTGGAAGGCCATTCCACCAGCAAATCTCCGTTTGAAGGGGAGGGGGGGGACTCAGTGGATTGTAGCATCGACCCTTGTAATGGGAGAACGAGTCGGGAGAGGAAGGTAAGCGACAGCCTGCTGAGTATTGGAAAGGTAAATTGGGGGGGTGGGGAGCTGGGGGGGGTAGATTGAGCGTAAGATCTTTGGGGGGAGGGACAATGAATGAGTGTCATTGCTCACAAGGAGGGCGGGTCCATGCAAGGGACGAGCTGGGGAACGGGTCAAAAAAACTCCGTATATTAGAGAAGGGGGGAGAAGCCGAAGCCAGAAAGGAAGAACAGCAGAAAGGGGGAGCTAAGGGTCGTTTCCATGCGCCAAGAAAAAAGAAGGTGGAAAATATAAGCAAACTATCCTCATAGGGAGCGGCAGGCCACAAACAGTAGGGAAAGGGTGGAAGGTTCGATAGGGGGCAGGGAAGAAGACAAACAAGTTGGAAACACTTGAGTCGTACCTAGTATAAAGGGATAGAGAATTTAGGCCTCAATATGGAGGGAAAGGGAGGGAATCAGATGCGCCGGAAGATGGTCTAGGACGCGGACTTCATAGCCGGTGACGTGTGAGAGCACGTGAAGAAGGGGAAGAACCAAAAAACGGGGACATATGGTATCTGCCGGGATTAAGTAAGAAAAAAAAAAAGGCGATTTCGCTTCTGGGGACAGAGAAAGAAGAACGAGAGGCAAGGGTCTAAGAAAACCGATACTGGGGCGAAGGGACTTTGCGTAGGTCGGTCGGAAAAAAAAAAAGGAAAGAAGGGATTGAGCGACCGTCAAACGCAACTGTCCCCAAGACGAGGGAAGGGGGGAAAACACAGTCGGAGAGGCCCATATCGAGACTGGGGGAGGGGGGTCTTATCAGATTCAATACTAGAAAGAGAGAAACAACAACAAGGGAGGGAAGAGGAAGAGCGCAGATTGAAGCGCGCAAGATACTAAAAGAAGAGAGAACACTTGGGCCGCGAAAATTAGTTTTCAATCTCGGGGGGAAGAGACGCGGAAGCTTGCATTTTTGAGGAAGCTAAAAAAAGAAAGGTGAAAGTAAGCCCTGAGAAAAGCGGACGACTTCGCAAGGTCGTCTTAGAACCTGGCGAGGTCTTATCGCTTTTAGGCTAAAAGGTTGGTTGGGGGAGTTTACCCATCAGCGAAAAGCGAATGTTTTTCTATCACAGAGAAAGTAAAAACTGGGTCAGGGAAGGGACTGAGAACGTGGCTACAGACAAAAGTATAACCGGATAATACCGGGCGAGGAAAAATCTGCCACCCACGTCGACATCGTATGGTGAGAAAAAATTGAAGGTACTCCATATTGAAGAAGAAGGAGGGGTTGTACGTATAGCAATGGAAGACTAATGAAAGAGCGGAGAAGGGGAAGGAAGGGCATTCCTTGGCTTTGCGGCAGAATCTAATGTTTCACGGGGAAAGCCTCGTAAGAAAAAGGGAAAAAGGGATTGCGAACTTGCTTTGAAGAAGGAAAAACACTTGGGAAAAGACTCGGTTGAGTAACCCTTGGATGGGCAAAGTGCGGTTCAGCGGATGGTACATAAGGGATATACGGATTGGGGGGGGTGATGTTGGGAAAAAAAAGAGTAATTTCTTCAAGGGAAACAAAAAAAAAAAGAAAAAACTCAACATGGGGAAAGAAAAGTCAGATTGGAAGAGAAAACGGGGGAAGCAAACCACCACCAATTTGGGAGCTTGAAGTGCTCAGCAAAAGCCGGGCGTAGTAGGTCAAACAGGAAAAAAGGAGGGAGTCAGTACATGCCAGAGAAAAGGAGGGAAGAAGAAGGGACAAAAGCACTGGGTAGGGCACAAACAAGGCCCTTGGGGAGAAGAAGTCGAAAGCGGACCCTTACATCCTGAAGATTGGCGCTTCGGGAGAATTTCGTTCGGCGGGGAAAGGGAAGAACCAACTCATTAACTGGCGCCGTTTGTGGGAAAGTTTGGCAGCGGTCTCTCGCCGAAAAAGTAATGGGAAGACAGAGAAGATGGACCTTGATGGCCGGAGAGATTTCCGACACATACTGGGGGAACGTTCAGATATCAAGCCAAGGCACGGGGCATGGGCTACTCGAAAGGGGAAAAGAAAGATCGAAATAAAGGACCGAAAAATTAAAAAAGGAAGGAAGATCGTGTAAAGGAAAAAGGGAGGCATCGAAACTTTTGCATGAGAAGAAAAAAATTAAAGAAGGCTGAATATGGGAAAGAACTAAGTGTCGCGACGCTTGACTGGAAACAGATCCGGGGGTCACGGGTTCCTTCAATGATTTTAGGCTCTACTCTATAGAAAGAAGGAAAAAATAAATTAATACTATACGAGGAAAACGCTAAGGGGCATGATCCTAAATGGGGAAGGATTTACTGATTTTGCCAAAAGGGCGTAGATAAAAAAAGATTCCGTTAATATACAGGAGACTGGGGGCCAAGGGTCCGGAAGTACGTTGGAAAATGAAAACATAGAAAAACCGAGAAAAAAAGTAAGGAAAGGAAGAGGTAAAAAAACTACAAAGAACAAAACGATGTCGGAACAGCCTTGGGGGGAGGGAAAAAAGGGTTCCCCGAGGGACACAGAGAAAAAAAAAGAGGTGATGTTTTTTAAAGACTAGGGCTGCTAAGTTGAAGAGGGACCTGAAATTGAGAAACAACCAGGGAAGGGAGGGGGGGGAAAAAAAAAAGAGGACGGTAAGTGCAGAAACGTTTACGAAATAAACGGCCCGATACAAAACCAGGGACAAGTCAGGAGAAGGAAAAAACAAAAACACGAGGGAGAAACTGGGAACCGTCTTTTCAGGAAAGTAAAAACCTTTCTGTGGGTAGGGGGGGGTATCCAGGTAAGTGAGGAAGAAAGGAAAAACTTATGGGCTGTTAAAGGGGGGAGTTAGCGAAAGGGGGGGGGGGAAATGGGGGTCGAAAGCTGCATTACGGGGGGGCTGGAATTTGTCGGAGAAGATAGGACGCGAATTTCATGACAAGCCAACAACCTTGGTTGAGGAGAAGGCAAGGGGAGTAAGGAAGCGGAACCAGGGGGAGGAGTGAGAGAGTTACTGTGTTGAGAAAAAAAAAGTCGGGCGGGGCGGAAGGCATGGAAAAGTTACCGTGGGGGAGCTCCAGAGGTGGTGGGGGGGGGGGGGGGGGGGGGGAGATGCATTGCTAACACCGCCAAGCAGAAAAAACTCTCACGATAAAGAACAGAGCTGGTTATAAAGGGGGGGGAAAGCATGAAAAAAAAAAAGTTTGGGGAGGATTTGCATCATCAAAATGCAGCAACATTCAGGAGAACGGTGCAAAAATAAAAAATGGAAAGAGAGAACTTCGAACAGGAGGTGGCTCAAAGGATATAAAAATGAAAGGTAAGTTCGGGAAAGAATTCCAGTTTCGGGGGAACGCGCCCCACCCAGCTAAACCCTGGGACGGATCGAAACCTTATCTAGGAAAGGTAAGCGTTGCAGAGGGAAAGGTACTTCAAGTGTGTGAGAGGAGGGGATGGGGAAGGGTTGGCATGGGGGGACAAAGGGAATAGTGGAACATCGGGGCAAATTCAATCAGAGTGCGGACGACAGCAACGTGGTCGGGGGGAACGAGTAGAGCCGGAAGAATAGTGGAATGGCTGCAGGGCAGAGGGGGGAAGGGTAAAGCTACAAGGCGACGGTGTGAGACAAGTTGTATCGCGAAAGTTAGCGGAAGAGACATCGGTGGGGTTGAAGGGCCGAAAAGGATAAGTGAACTAAGGTGAGGCAGCTATCAGAACCGGAAAAAAAAAAAAGGGACTCTTTCGATTTGAATCAAACCACGTAGGTGAGGTAAAAGAGAAGAGGCAAGCGAAGATTCAAAGTAAGATGGAGCAAGGGGAAATAGAGCTGGCAGGGTCAGGACACTTCTAAGATCGATCTTAAAACGCTACAAAACAAGAGGCGTCCGTATTCCGAATCAGGACCCCTTTCGCGTACCATTTCCAGTAGAAAAAATGTGAAAAGGAAGCTCGTGGTCGAAGGGGGGTAAAAAACAAAGAAACAAAGAGCTCCCGCAGAGAAAATTCTATCAGGACCTCGCGAACCTCGATGTTCTCCAAAAGGGGAAATGTCTCTCAGGAAAAGTGAAACGGGATGTGGAAAGAAAGGAAAAAACCTGGGGTGTGGACACAACAAGTGGACCCAAGACTCAGCCGCAGACACAAATGATTGGAAGCGAACGCTAAACTAAGGCTGTAGAGAGAAAAAAAGGAAAATCGCACGCAGTTTTTGGGGAAGGAAGAGCCGGTATTGAAACCGAAGAATTCAGAAAAAAGGGAAAGACCTAAGGTGAATGAATTACGCTGAGCCACGCTTGGCGTGGTGTCGGGAAGTTGGGTGTGGTTTTCAACGTGGGGCAAAGGGCTCAGGGTGATGCGCATGTGAATGAAAGCCTGAACATCAACACCTTGGGGAGGAAGGGCCGAGGGGAACAGATTTCAGTCCTATTGGACCGGATAATCGCAGTGATAGGGTGAAAAAATAGGTGTGGAGGGGAAAAATACACTTTACCGAAGGCGGCAGAAAAAAAAAAAAAAAGGAAGGACGCCAACGCGAAAAAAACGCCAAAAAAAAGTAACTCTCATCAAAGGAAAGCAAAGCAAAAAGGGCTTCGGCCTCTATGGTTCGAGTTTCGGGTAGAAGAACCGTGGGGCCGAGTCCAGGACACTAGGAAAAAGGAGAAACTACGGGAAATGGGAAGACAAAAAAGCTCGTCCACCCCCCGTAATGGAAAAAAATAAAAGTTACGAGGGGAAGTCCAAAAGTCACGACCATCTATCTAAAAACTTACCTACTAAGGAAAGTTTAAGCAAAAAAATTCGAAAGGGGGGGAGGTGAATGGGAAAAAAAGGTGGGGTACGGGGAAAACAAACGTGACAGGGTAGGAATAGTTCGGGGGGTTGGTCGGGCAACTTGGGGGGACGGGGGGGTGATCGGCACCCGTCAAGGAAGCAGACAGTAAAGAAGAAGGGTGTTTCCTGCGAACGTAAAGGAGAAAAGTCCAAGTTCAGGTGTCACATAGAGACAGTCGCCTCAAGGGAAAAAAGCGAGTTTGAGCGGGGAAAGGAGGAAACGAAGAAGGGATGAAAGACATCGTTTTTTTCGGTTGTATTTCACGATTACTTTAACCGGGGGGGTGCGAGTGTGCTGCGCTGAGTGAAGTTGTGGTGGAACGAAACTTCACGGAAAAAGAGGGAAGCCTAACTGCGGGGGGAAAAACGAAGAATAGAGGAAAACAAGCGTTGGCCAAACTCAGGGTCTAAAGAGGGGACTGCCGGCTTTCAAGAGAGGGAGAGTCATCGGAATTCGTATTAAAGTTTCAGACTCGAAGAGAGAAGAAGGAAGAGGGACTTAAAAAGTGATTCGAAGGGGCAAAGGAGGAGGGGGTAAAACAGTAGGGCGTAGGGACATATTTAATGAAGGAGGCCTCTGGTGGTCTCCATAAATCATTGCAACGTAAATTATACTATGCTGGGTGGGGTCCGGGATATCACCATGGTCGGAAGTCGGGCAGGGTACGTGATTTAGAGGGGGTCTTGAATTAGAGGTCAGGCACGGCAAACAATGGGATGCCACAAAATGGGATCGTCGGGAAAATGAGATGCATATGCACGAGGAAGAGAAGAATTCTCGGGAAAGAATAGAGGGACGCGAGAGACACGCGGGGCAAGACTGGTACGCTAATCCCGTGCGGGTTGGGGCACGAAAGATAAAGGGGAGAGTGCACAGAAAAGCAGCCGCCACTCGATGTCAGAGTGGGAAAGCTGTGGCACATAGTCAGGGGGAAACGGTGGATCGCTTTTAGTCAATTCCTAAAAAATTCAACTCGTTTGAAGTAGGTCAGGGTGGGGGGGGAAAACGGCTCGAAAGGGGGGGATAGATTTTCTACATGGAAACGAAGAAGAAATGAAGAATACGCGAAAAAAAAAGGGGGAGAATTCCCTAGAAAAGGGTGTGGGGTTGCTTCTTTTAAAGCTATTAGAGGTTGGCGATGACCGGATGGGATGGGCTTAACTTCTTGGATGTTAAACAAGAACTTGTGTCCGATGAGGGGGGACACAGAAGAACTCGATACGAGGAATTAAAGAAGCCTAGAACGCAAGATAAAGAACAAGGGGACTAAACAGGGTCTGAAAAAAGGCTGCATGTTGCAGAAAAAGCAAAGGATCGCAAAAAAAAGATTGAGGATTCCGGCAGGCCAAAAAACAGGAGGGGGGAAAAGGGAGGGGAGGAGGACTCAGTTCAAGAAGTGTGAAAGTCAGACGCTTTCGATTTCGATTCAACAAAATGTAGAGCAATACAACGCATTGAGAGACATCAAGGGGGGGGGATGTACGGCGAGGAGGACGGGGACGTGGTCAGAGTGGTTGCCGGAGAGAAGACCAGGGAAAGGGGGGAAAAGTTCAGAAGGAAAAAACCAAAAAGTCCCAAGACAGGAGGGGAAAATTCAATGAAGGAGAAACATACATGTAGGCTGCACAGGGGACACTACTCAAGGAAAAAAAAGAAAAAAAGAAAAGTCTATAAAGACTCAGAAATTTCTAAGACTCCAGTGCTAAGTAGTTATAGGGGCGTAAGGTCAGGGCTTTACCCATCTCACGGGGGAGACCAGAAACATTTCAGCTTGGCGATTGAAGTAGAAAACTAATTGAGCGAATGCTTTAATCTAGACTTTGTGAGGGGGCCTAAGGAAGAGAGGAAAGAACCAGATCTCGTAAAAAAAAGAGAGAGAGAGATATCGCTGTGAAACGCGGGAGAGACGGCACATTCAACAAAGTCGAGGATAAAAGAAGGCCGCTATGAACAATGATTTTTCAGAGAGGGGCAGGAGAGAGGAACAGCTTAAGGGTTGACGGTAAGAAAGAACTTATTGCGCGGAGAAGGAAAGAAAGAAATCGAAGCGAAAGGAGGAAATCTTAAAAATTTGCGGCTGGGGAGAATCGCTTTGCGAGATCTGAGGTTTTTCCAGAAGTCAAAAAGGGTTGTGATCTACGTCAGAGGTCATGATACGTAAAAGGAAGGTCGACCGGGGGGAAGAAGAACACGTTTTCAAACCAAGGTCCGGACAATAGACCACGCGGCCAACAGTCCCCAGCTTGTCAAGAAATTGATCGATCGAAATTAGCCGAAGTTGAGGACGGAGTTTGGACAGATGAAGGGAAGGGGAGGGGAAGGGGACATGCCTTGGCTTTGAGACGGACTACCGCAAGCTTCTGGGTGACTGGAAAGTCCGAAGGAGAAAGAAAAATGGAGGGGATAGAGGAATCGATTACTGCAACATCAGAGGGCATATGTTTATAAAGGGATGAGTGTCGAAGTGCGGACTAGGGGGAAAAAAGTAAACGGAGTTTTTGGGGGCCGGCTGTGTCCACCGCAAAACTTTCTGAATGGGGGGGAGCAAAGGGGTAGGAGTCAAAGATTGAAATACTTTAGCTAAAAGGAAAATAAACCCAAAAAGAAATTATAGGAAGACAGCAACGCTGAGCTAAGAGAGAAAGGGCAGTGAAGGGGGGTACAAGATCAAATTCGAGAAAGGGGTGGGTAAGTCAAAAACGGGTCTTTGCAGTAGGAAATGATCAAACCGATAAAGGGGTCAGCGACCTGGGGGGAAGATGGCAAGGTGATGAGAAGATGGGATCATGAAGGGAAAAAGTGAGTGGTCGGCCTTCAGCCACTCATTACTGGGGGCGGGCCAGGTGGTTGGTAAATGGAGTGCCATCGGGTCAGGCCGGCCCAGCTAAGAGAAGAAAGAATCAATTCGCGAAAAAGAAAGGGTGCCACACATTATTCATTCACGCGGGGATACGAGTGGGACAGAAAAAATGTCAGTGTCCGGGGGATGGGGTCGGACTCGATAATTCCAGAATCCACCTCAGGGGAAAATTGTAAAAATAGAGACAGAAACCTGGAAAAAAGTAGGGGGGAAATTCCGGACAGCAGCGGTCTTGCAATGATGAAAATGGATGAAAACAGATGAAAAAGATTCAAGGAAATCCGGGAAATGTACGGTGTACACGACTCTGGAAGGTCACATGTCACGTGTGACAGTGGGTTTGAAGAAGCTAGAGAGGGGGAAATAAATGCCGTCTGGAAGCAAAAACTAGATGAAAAAGAGGGAAAAAAAAGCAGGGGGCATCCTAAATTGTCGAAGGTATTGAGTTTTGCAAAAGCAATAGCGACGGCATCGTTGCCTTTAATAAGGGGAGAGGTTGTGCCGCTTCGGGCTGTGGAGTGGAAACAACTTACAGGGCATCCCAACCAAACGAAAAAAAAAAAATAGGAGAGTGAAAAAAGGCTCACCAATACAAGAATAGCGAAAAGGTATCTAGAGAATCTTTCAAAAAGTGGGGCCGCTGGGGTTATGGGGAACATCATCGGCGGCGACGTTTAGAAGAGTTTAAACCTGAATGATAACACCCTTATAAAGGGAAGGCCAAGCAAAAAAACAGGATGTTGAGGAAGACGTTACGCATGAAGAAGGAAACGAACATACACAAAAAAGCTAGGAGAAAAAAAAAGAACTCTTGATACCCTGTCACTGAGGTTCACCAAACCTTTCTGTGTCAAAGGCATCATCCAAAGGAACACTTATTAAGGTTAAGGGGAGTTATCGGTCTAAATGGAAGAGGGAAACAGGGTAGAAAAGAGGAAAAGGGTTGCTGAGGTTTGGGCTAGGACGAGTCCATGGCTGATGAATTCATGGAACAAAAACCGGGTTAAAGAAAGCAAGATTCAAGTCGGGGGCCGAAAACAAAATTCCAGTTGCCGGGGGAAGAAATGAAGTGGATGAGATGTTTTGAGGGGTGGCGGGCCAAGGGCCCGGGCGTGGCGAGGCGGAAAGAAGGGGGTGGTCTGGCTCAAGCGCGGCGGGGAGTGGGGCCTGCCCGACCACCGACACAAAAAACTCTCATGCCGCAATGTGCTAAGAAAAGGCCGGCAGCGTTGTTAGAAACCGACGAGAATCCTCCTAACGTTTGATTCTCGAAGGAACAAGGATCCATACATTCGAGCAACGTTGCAAAGGGAAAACCAAAAAGGGGGATCGAGAATTTTCTGGGGGGAAACAACGCAAGCTGGAAAGAGATAAAAGGGCATTCCCGTAGGTGCCTCTTTGTTCCGGAAAGGGACTACGGAATCGCAACCAGCAGCATCCTCAAAAAAAGGGAGGGCAGGGAAATCTAATATACGACGCAACCCATTAACAGGGGGTAGCAGGGAAGCTGAGAAAACGGGTGGTACTGGTGAATGATGGAGGAAAGGATTTGGGGGTGCACCATTGTTGGGTAAAAGGGGGATCTGTGGGGAAACATCGGAGAAAATCAAAGCGGCTAAAAAAGGGGAAAGTTGTCGACGATCGAGAGCGGGCGATCGTGGGAAGAAGGGAGACCTTGATATAGGGGGGACACGTCTAACTACAGTCAACCATTTTGGGGCTGCAGGAAGTTGACGCGAAAGGGAGGAGAAGACTGAAGTAGGACACTAAGAGATTGTGGCAGGGGAATTCGCGTAAGAGATCTTTAGGAGCTTTAGAAGGAAGTCGGGGGGGGGGGAAAATCGGGTAACCCTGGGAGATCATCTTGAAAAGTGACTAGGACTTGATATCATAAAAAAAAACAAAAAGATTAGGAAAAAATATAGATATCAAAGAAAGTACCTGTCAAAAGATCTTGGGAAATTCCCTCCTCTGCAGGAAGAAAAAAGGAAAGTCAACAGACTGCATACATAGGAGCGGGAAACTTCCCACTCGTCGTCCTATGCAAGGGGGGAGACTGCCCTTCTTTATACTTCCGCAGGATCACAAAAGCAGTAGTGTCGCGTGAAAAGAGATACCCGGGGGGCCGAATTCCTGGCCTCTCAAGGAGCCCTGGACACTCCCCCGTTCGCAAAAAAAAAGGGGTTCGCCTCACTCGGGATAACTGTATACCGAGGTGGACCAGAAGAAACCATTTGGGTGACCCAAAATTGGGGGAACAAAGCAAGCACCTCAATCAAACACTTGGGAAGTTACACACGGTAGAAAAGAAAAAAAAGAAACCGTTTGTCATAGGGGCTGTCTGTTGGGCGAGATATTGCCCATTCCCAGTGTGTTGGAGGCGGATGGGGGAGCCGTGGAAACCGAACACTGTACTTCTGGAGGACAAGGGAAAAAAAAAAAATACGGGGAAGTGGGGGGGGTCCACGCTGGCTGGTGATCTCGGATACAGTTGAATGGGGGGGTTTTGGAGGGGAAATTCACGAATGGAGGCGGGATGAAAACGGACGAAACACGTTGTAGGAAGGAGGGACGAAACAAAGGTGAAGTTAGTTGCCGCCGGAGACGGAGGGTTTTCTGCGTTGTCGCAATGCCAGAACACTTGCCGAAATTGAAAGCGAGCCAACCTGAAACGTTGGACAGGCCACCGCACCCTTGGGAAAGGGAAAAAAAAAGTACCTCTCCATCTTGAAATCTCACGCAAAAAGTGACCGGGCGGGGTTCGTCATCCCAAAGGGATTGAGAAGGGGAAAAAGAAAACCAAGGTGTGGAATTCCATGGAAAAGTCGGGCACGGAGAGGGAGTGAAAAACAAAAATGCGCCAGCACGGGCAGAGGTCTGACAACGAAAGAAATCCCAACGTAGACCAGCATAGATAACTCCCGGGGGATACGACAGCCCCAGGTCGGTGGTACGGAAGAGGGGGAAAAAAAATGGGAAAACAACATACAGGTGGGTAAGGAACGCCGTGACAGGGTATCAATTTGGGGGGTCAGCGAGGGACGGGAGGGGGGGTAGGTGAGCCGGCCTTGGCATGCAGGGGTCCTGCGACAATACAATGGTGGGGGCGGCTTGGAGGGGACGGTTGTTATCAGGGGGGGTTCACGAGCGAACGTAGCAAGCAAAAAATTAAAACGGACAAAAGTTGGGAGGAGGGGGATCGTAACTGGAAGAAAGAATAAGGAGAGGTCTGTTCCTACCATCGTGGGGTGGAGATTTTCAAGAAGTTCCTGCAAGGGGTGGGCGAGTGTTGGGATTGCAATGGCGGGAAGTGTTCAGTTCTTCACGGACCAAGCGGGCAGCCGAGGTAAGAAAGCCAAAAGGGGATGCGTCCAGCTAGCGTTGTTGGCAACTCATTCAGAAGGAAAAAGTGTGAGAAACTTCCGGATTTGTATTGACAGAGATGTTTCTGGGGAGAAGAGAGCAGGTATTAATTACACTGGGGAGGACTCATCTCAGCGAGCGAGTCATTGGGAGGGAACCGTGAAGTTTCGCGGGGTAAGTAAGGAGAGGGGAACCCGGCGTAGGAATATAATGCTTCGTTAGCCATAAAGTGCCATCATCATTTCAATGAAAAAAAAGAGAAAAGAATGATGTTTACGGAGGTCAATAGAAGCAGCTGGTGAAAGTCTGGGGAGGAGGTCGAGGTTTGGTGTACTGTAGTAAGCAAAAAGAAAAGGAAAGTGGAGGGGAACAAGTCAACGTGAATCGCAGCGATGGTGGTACGGAAAAGAAGAAAGAAACAAATCTCTGGCTTCATTATAGCTGGGGTAGACAGCTGGAAATCCAATTTTAAAAAAAAGAGAACAGCGAATCCATTTAATTTTTGAGGCCGAATCGAAACGAGGGGCAATCAAACGCAAAAGAGGAAAAGTGGGGGAATGTCGCTGTGCCATATTCAGAGACAAACGGGGGGATGGGGGTTTTGATTCAAAGACGACCATTGGGAAACCATCAAGTGGGACTTAGGGTCGGTGAGTTACCCAAGTTCTAATTTGATATGAAAAGGCCCGGGGCCTAGTAATACAGAAAAAGGACGAGGGCGTGGACTTCCTTACTAGCGCCAGAAGCTTTGCTGAGAACTTCGGAAATGGTGGGGGTTCTTTGGGAGGGGGGCTGGAGCTGGCACCATGATCTTTGGAAGTCCCGAACTAAGCTAAGGCCAAAAGGGGATGTTGTCCACAAAAGGGGGGAAGTTGGGATTAACCGAGAACCAGGCCGTATAGCGGAACGGTTTGAAATCCGCCAGACCGAACTTCGGTCCATCAGAAGAAAAAAGGTCGTTTCCATGGCCAGGTGCATGTTGTGGAAGGGGGATACTCAAGATTCGCCGACCGAAACATCTTGAAAGGGAGGATTCCAACAAAAAGTCTTGAACAAGGCGAGCTTTGACCTCAAAGCCAAGGTCCAAGTACAACCTACTTTTAGAGGAAAAGGATATACGGGCAATAAAGTAGGCTGGAGTATCCATCAATTGTGTATTGATGTGAAGGGGGGCCCGGGAAGAGGGAGAATTGCAAAGGGGGAACTTATAATCCGGGAAACCGGGAGAGCAAGGCAAGAGGCCCACAGAAGGAAATGACGTAGAGGAAAAAAATTCGATCGCTGCTTGGTAACGAGGCAAAACCTGAGCGAACCCACAAAGATAGCATCTAAAGACTTCCGAAAGGGGGAGTGGTGAACTTGGCGTAGGGAGGGCAAGGACAAAGTTCTTGAGCGAAGGTCAAAAGTCAGCCTGTTCCGAAAAAAGGGAATAAAAAGGGGGGGAAGACGGGGCCCAGTGCGTATCGAGACTTTGGCATGTGGGGAGATGCCGCGACTGCAAGAGCGAGAAGATCTCTCAAAAAAGGGAGAAAAGAAGATCTCGATCAAGAAAAGAACGCACATTCCACAAAGTCTAGAAATCAGCCCGCTACTGCAATATGGGTGGCATATAAGGGGCAACGTCGCGGGGACAGAGAATGGGAAAAAGGGGACAGCAAGAACTTTAGTGAGCAGGGTAAAAAAAAACGCAAAAGCGCAGACTGGATCTTAATTTCTGTCTGGGGGAAGAGAAAGTGGGGCGAGGCATCAGGTTTTTGACCAAAGAAGCGAGGATTGGCTGTCAGCTACGCATGGGAAGGTCAAGGACCGAAGGAATCGTAAGAACCGTGTCATCCAAAAGTATTATAGGAAAACTCTGCCACTTCAACCCAATGATTATTGTACAGAAAAATGGGAATGACATATTGCGGCAGAAATCTGGGGAAAGTAGAGCATTTGGTAGCCGAGAAGAAAGGATAATGAATTCAATGCGGGGGGGGGGAGGCCGCGAAAGAAGAGACGTGGGTCAACTCGTTGAGGGGAGAATCTCAAGAAGGAAAGACTGGATAATTCTGGCCTATTGAAACATGCCCAAAAAAAAAGGTGGCGATGAAAGAGATTTGGGAAACTGGAAAGGTTTTTTCGAGTTCTGTTCTAGAGGAAAACGTGCTATGATGTTTTTTTTTGCCTTACGGACCAAAGCGGTAACACGTTTGGCGGAACAGAAAAAGGGGCCAAAAGGGGTCAAAAAAAGTATGGCAGCCAAGAGAAGAAAACAGACAATTCTTAGAGAGGACTGGCTGAAAAACTAGTGAAGGAAGCCTCGAGCTAGGTTCTTCCCAGGAGAAAGGAGAGGGGGAAAGTAGAAGAAAAAAAAGAGTCAAACGGATCGGATTAGAATGAATCAAAAAGGCTAGTCAGAACTTGGGGAATCTCCTGAATATTCAAATAAAACTTACAACGCTGAAGAGAGTGGGCTATTCTTTCGACGGTTCACTAAATTTCTGCCTTAAAGAAGGGATGGAAGGCTGGAACGATGTGGTTAAAGGGGCTGTACCAGCGGTTCAACGAGAAGGCACCAATACTTAACGAAGATAATCGCGAGCTTGGACTTCTCGAGAAAAAAGGGCCGATAAGGTGACGATTCCACGGAGAAATTTGTGTGGAGACCATGGGTCAGGTCCGGGAGGGTTGCTCTCAACGAATAATTCAAGAACTGACCACCTCATACCTGAGGAAACCTGCCGACTATAGACCCATCGCTCATGTAACTTTGCAATGGGAACGAGGTAGAAAGGGAGAATCAAATATCATACGAACACTAAGTTTTTTTACGGCAAAATCGCGATGTCAGGGGGGCCTTCAATGTTGGTAATCTAGGGGGAGTCCAAAAAGGTAAGGGGAGAAAACAGCACCATCTAACATCGAAGGGCGGTTTCTCCTAAGTTGGTCCGAGGAGTTTGCACAAATCGACTATCCTCGGGGAAGGAAATGTGTGGGGGCCGCTTCGGTGAAAGCGGGGGGAACACGTACCGAAGCCACAGAAAAGCGGCAAAAAAAATAGTAAAGGCGAAAAAAAGAGACAAGCACAAACTATTTCTGAATAAGAAAATTTACTTGAGGAATCAGTGTGTTCACAACGATGGCACGCTCAAGTGTGTGATCGACATCGGGAAGGACGGTGAGATCAAAATTTGGATACACCCGTATAATTGAAGGTGGAAAAGCAAAAAAACTGATGGCGTTAGGAATTGCATTGATCCCAGAACCGATAACAACAAGGCTAAACAAAAAAAGACTCAGTGAAGACAATGTCAAAGGAAGACCATTACACACCTTTCAAACTCAATTTAATTCACTATAAAAAGGAAAAAAAAGGAATGAAAAGGGCTGGTAGGGAGTTTATCTAGATGGGAGAATGGGGATTAGGCGCTGGGGTCAAAACCAGGGAGAAAGCTCAGGGGGGGGCTGTAGAATTTTTGTCTGCAATGACTCGCGGATCTCGTATCCATGGGGGAAATGGAATTCGCCAAAGGACGGGGGTAATTGGACCCAGATCAAGGGACTGTGATAAATAGCCGAGCAGTACACTTTTGGAAGTGGGTAGAGGAATCGTGAAGGGGGCCCGGCGCGGAGGGGGGCGAGCCTTAACGGTTTGGTCTTACGCAGCGCGCGTAAAGGGTTTAAACTCCGAAACCTCCAAAAACTCTCATTATATGAAGAAAAAAAAAGAAGGCCTGACAGGTTTTTTACGGCCATCCTGAAAAAACGGGGGTGTGTCGAAGTGGAATCACATAGAAAAGAAAAATGCGGATCACTTATTTGCAAATGGAAAGAAAACGGTAATCTATAACTTCTGAAGACGAGCCAGAGAAAACGCTCCCGGAGGTATCAACTTTGTTCCTTAAAGAAAAGTGGCATTTCGGTTGAACACGGATCAACCGCAGAGCAGAAAGACTGAAGGCCGGTGAACAATATCTAGGTATCGGGAAGGACCCTATGAAAAAGTCAAAGCCGGGGTGTACTTCATCTGAGGAAGAAGGGGGGTCTTTGTAAAGGGGGGGGTACACAAAGGGGGACGCTGAGAAAAAAAGGTCAAAAAGTAGGCAACAAGGCAGGTAGAACGATCGAGGAACTCCTTGGGGAGAGACTTTTCCTGGGATAAAGAGTTGTCTCGTATTGCACGGCGACACGGAAAAAGGAACGGAACCGGACTGGGGGGCGGAAAGGGGGAGCTAGGGCAGCTCTTAATTATGAACGGACGCGCATAGGTGTGCATCGCGAATGATCGAGAGGGGAAGGGTGAAGGAAAGCCGAGGTCACGCCGAGATAGAACTGGAGGCAACCTCTTAGAGCGGCTTTCCCCCCCCACTCTCAAACGGGGAGGTGAGAGAAGAGATCAAACGAAGAGTCCCTTTAATATCTTTGAAAAGGGGGACCGATCGCGGCCAATAGAGTCTTTTTGGGGGGTAACCTCACATTCTACAGATCGGCAGAAGGGAAACTGAAAAGGCAAAAAAACAGAGGCGTCCAAGACATGTCGACGACTTGGGACAACTTAACGCCAGTAGGACCACCTGTTTCGCGGGTAAAAAAACTCGTGTCGCCGGGGTGTAGGACACCGGGAGGAACTCCCAGCAACGTCTCAAAAAGATCGAAAAACAGAAATCGTTTCGCCAACGGTTCCTTTAAAGCAAGATGATTGGGGGACTGTGGGGTTCACGTTCACCTTTGTGTACAAAAATTTGTGTGGCACACACGACCATCATTCCAGAAAGGAAAGTACACAGCGCGCGGACCCCTGGGGGGGGGGTTGGGGGGGAAAAGGGGCTGTCAGAGATAAGATAAGATGGCCCAGGCCACGCAGGTTTTTTGAAATCCGTGAGGTTACAAAGGAATGGGCTTCAGGGAAGGAACAAAGGAGGAATCCGGTTAAGGGATAATCGCTGAGCCACGCTGGGATGTGGCCAGAAGTTCGATGTTTTCCTGTTGGGAGGGAAAGGGGGGAGGAGCATGTGATGAAATCCGATCATAGTGATGGGGGGGGGGGGGGGGGGGTGGGAATATAGAAACCACTCGAAGGCTTATGCCGCCGGATGAAGAGGAGGAAGGGGGAGGCGGTTGGGAGCAAGAGAGAAATGAACCGCCGCGCTTGAGAAGACCAAAAAGGGAACTGTGAAAGAGGAGACCCCGAGCGCACTCCACAAACATCACAAAGGAACTCCACCCGGAAAAAGTTCGGATTTCGGATAGAAGAAAAGTTTTCGCAATCCAACCAGATATGGGGAGGGTATAAAAAACCAGGGTGGTGGACTTGAAACATGGACGTATTCAAAAACAGGGTCCTTGTATAAAAAGGCTCCAAAACCGTAACTGCGATTTCTCGAAAAAACAGGACATCCCGGAGACCAGAAGAGCTCAGTTATCTACCGACAGCCCAGGCATAAGGGAGGATAAATGTACTTAAGTATTAAAAGAGGTGTCAAGGTAGTTAAAAGAGGCAGTTTAGTTCGGTTTGGGATAATGTGATTGGGGAGTTGTAGAGGGGGTCCAAGGGGACCTTCATAATCAAAAGGTTTTGCTGCGACATCAAGGGATACGGGTTGTGGCCAATAAGTCACGAGCTAAACATCCTCAAGGAAACAGGACAATCTTTGAGCGTCAAGGGGAAAAAAAAGAGGAACCTCATAAGACAGCGTTTTGCTTGGGGATTTCACGATCCACGTATGTTTTGGGGGACGAGGTTGATGGAGTGGCCCAAAAAGGGAGAAGAGACCCGAATGGTCGCCCAAACTTCATTACGGAAGGTAAAAGGAAAGAGGAGTATCGGAAATGGCAAAGCAAGGATGCATAAAGCAGGTAAGGGGGAGAAACTGCGCTTGAGGGTGAAATAATGGTGCAGGGACAGTCAGCATTGTATTATGGAGGGGCTAAGCTCTCAGGCTAGATAGGCCTAAAAGGAAGGAAAAAAGGATTTCAAAAGATGTTGGCCAGAACTTAAAAAAGGGTCGTATGACATATTAAGGGAATCTTCAACGTTCCTCTTGGCAACTCAAGAGAGGGAAGGGAAAGAGGCCTATGCTTTCCGAC
>Ga0179593_1418182_pt1 | contig 19190 bp, 19 predicted proteins | sample CZODoug2_1_08_16_FD_185931 | JGI IMG/M metagenome (GOLD analysis project Ga0179593, IMG submission 185931) | Vadose zone soil fungal communities from Angelo Coast Range Reserve, California, USA - CZODoug2_1_08_16fungal (PacBio error correction) | ecosystem: Environmental > Terrestrial > Soil >...
AGGGAAACGGTAGTCCCGTCTGTAGGCCAGAGGAGAAAAAGTCAGGAAAGACTAAAGAGGATGGCAGGATGGAAAATCAAAAGGTGAAAAGAAAGTCGGCACCTAACCAATTGGATATTGGGACGTCTCAGGAGTGCAAGGAAAAAAAAAAGGTCTTAGCGGTAAACAATGGCTGAGAAAAAAAAACCAATAGACTAACTGGGAGGACATAAAGGACGCATCACCGGCAAAGCATAAACCCGAGAGAGATCAGGAAGGGAAAAAAAGGGGTCTCGACGAAAGACGCGACCTTAAGGTGATTGGAAAGAGAAAAAAAACCGGAACTGGCGGGAAAAGCTAATAAACTTTAACGGCGAACGCCAATCAAGAAAGATGACGATCGTCCGCGGAACATTTAACAAAGGTTGGAGAATCCGGATCAAGAAGGGGAAGCAGGATTTGGTCGGCCGCTCAACTTGGTGAAGCTTCAGGGGGTAGGAATGCTTTTAGAGAAAAGATCTTACCCGACCTGTGGAGGCCATTTTTTTGAGCAAAAAAAGCCGAAAAGAAAAATCCACCAAAAAACGCCGGATTGCTCGGCAGGAAGAGGATGGCAAAACGCTGGCCTCAATGGCAAACCTCGAGCTGGAAAATCTGGGCTCAGTCATGAGAGGGAATGTATCCGCGACTGTCATCCGCGTAGTGTCGAAGGGACGATTCTTTCGCCGGAGGAGGAAAGCGACAGCCGTGAAAATTCGGCCACCGCTTCCCCGGACATAAACCTAAGAAAAGCACTTTGGGACTCGGGCTTCCAAAGGTACAGACGGAAAAAATCTAGCCATAGAATCTGAAATTTAGACGAGGTGCAACAGGGGGGAAAAGCAAATGGGCGGCGACCCTCTGACAAACAGAGTCTCGACGGAACGGAAGAGCTCGGAAAAATTCAACCTGCACACTTGCGTAGAATATTACGATCCATCCAGGTAGAATAGCAGCGGGAGTTAGATTAGAGAGGGAAACGGCGGGGGGGGAAGAATGCCAAACCACTGTTCACAACTGGTAATGGTGGAAACCTCATGCAGGGGGGAAGTTTCGGTGCTGGAGTTTAGCCATGTATAGAAAAACGGGATTGGTAGTAATTCTCAACAGTTGGGGGAGGGGGGAAGAATCCGAGGGGAGGGGCGGATGATTGTTGGGCTCCATCCCAAACTTTGCCAGGGAAAATCAGAACACAAAAAACCTCCTCCATCGTCGAAAAAAGGGCCGGGACTGAACCCAAAAGTCGTCCGGCAGTAAGTGTCTGGGGGCTCAGTTGGGCCGTCTTCATAAGGAGCGGGAGGAAACCCTGACCCTTCCTTTTTCTACCGAAACGAAGCACAGAAGGCAGGAGGGGGGGGCGCGCTCGGGGAAGGCTTAGAAAACAAACCACCTGCTCTGTAGGCAATCATCTGAAACTCTGGCGTGGGTCCCATGCCCGCGAAGAGAAGGGGAAGGAGACGGGGCTGCACGTAGAGCGGACATCCTGTGGAAAATCCGGTCAAACGAGTTAGGCCAAGAATTGGTCGCGGTCGTAAAAACAGACCAGAGGAGAAAAGTACTTGGACCGGCTGGGTTGGCCTTCCCGAAAGGGGTAAACCGAAAAAAAACCAAACTGAAGAAGGAGAGGAGCCTACATGCAGGAAAGCGAAATAGTAGCGGAGATAAGATCAGGGTAACAATTAACATCAGGGATCGCGTTAATTCTTCTTGAGAGAAGGATCGCCAGTCTGGTTTCTCGAAGGAGGACGGAGGGAACGGCGGGGGTCCGAACAACTTCACAAGGTGAACGTATGGGAGCATCACATACAACATCCAAAGCCGTTCGGCGTAAACAAAGGGAAGAAACCGCGACGCGGTGGCGGATGCACTGCCAACTCAAAGGGAGGAAAAAAGGGTCAAGCTGATTCCTACAGTTAGATGTCCTCCAAGCAAGCTTCGCGGCCGTGAGAACTTGAAGTGCTTCCAAAAAAAAAAACATGCCTCTACGTCTCGAGGCCGCGAGAAAAAGGGGGGTCGCGCAAGCTCAAGAAAGACGCGGGCATAGGGGAGACTATCAACCTTCAAGAAAACAGGCTGGTCTTCACAGGGCGCGCGGAAAGGGGAGGTTGATCGATCTTACTAAGAGAGGGAATAGTTCTGATCTTCCGGAGACAAAGGGCGAACAAACAGGGATGAATGTAGGCGAAAGCACGGTTCCCCACCCCGGTAACAAGGGGGGTAAGAGGGCAGGTACCAAGAGAAACAAATCGGAAGGAAACAAGAGCAAATCGGTTAGAATGTCAACAAGAGGACGCAAAGAATTTAGCAACACAGAGAAAAGATGTAAACTGTGGCAATTCCAGCGATCATCGTACAGCCGCACCCTCTTTCATCTGAGCAGGGGAGGGAGACCACAGCGCAGGCAGCATCGGCGTCGAAGCAGAAGGCAGCGTCGGCAGGTCATCAACGCTCGCCGTAAAAGTCGCGGAAAAAAACTCCGATACGCGGACAAGGCCGTTGAAAGGCAGCTCGAACGAAAAAGGTATGAAGAAAGCCCTCTAAAACAAGGAGGGTTACAAGATCACGATCCTGCCGACTCAAAAAATTGGTCGTTCGCTCAGCGCCGAGCATACCAACATAGCGAACCATCACAAAAAAAAAAAAAAAAACAGACCTAGCCGTTGACCACCGGACATGCGGACCCGAAAGGGAAGGCGCCCGCCGCAAGACTCCAACAGATAAAAATAATCCGCTGAAGAAACAAAGAATCCGCCTAGCGCATAATCCAGGGCAGGTCGGCAAGGTAAATCACCTACGACAATTCGAGAAAGGCACTCGAACGATCGTGGGAGAATGAAAGAATCAGGCGGATGGAACTGAAAAAAGGAACGCTTTTTTGCCCGCATGCCCTAAGCCCCGTGATCGGACGGGGCGAGCCTTACACGGTTGAGCAGGTGTGGGAAGGGAGGCGGCCAACCCGAAGAGCTCTATCTATTTCGGAACTGGAAAAGAACGCTCGCGCGCAGGTCGACCGGAGGCTGATATCGCAGGCCTGAAATCATCAGAACGCCCCGAAGGAAGGCGGTGGACCCAAAAAAAAAAAAAAAAAAAAAATCAAAAAACAAAGGCCATAGTGTCATCGTGGCGCACGAAAGACTATGTAATCATCGTGTCCCGACATCGGTTTTGCCAAGTTCTCCTCGCGCGAGCGGAGGAGGGAAAAGATTGAAACAAACGCGAAAGGACGGGACCTTGGCCTGGCGATCTTCAAGAAAGAGGCTCGAAGACCATGGAGGCGTATCGAGCTGAAGCCCGGATGTCCCGGCCCCTGCCCAAGAAGACAAGATGCGGTGGCAGGGGGCAGAGCTCACCGGGAGTTGGAAACGCGAAGAAAGGCGAAAGGCCGGAAGGCTTAAACAACACAAAAAGCGGTCTAAACAAAGACGAAATGCGCTAACGAGGAGCTCAAGCGACTAACGTGAAACAAAAATCAGAAATCAAGGGGAAAAAAACATGGGAAAATCAGGCCTCAATCAAATTTCAAAGTAAGGGCAGGTACTCAAGATAGCCGGGACCTGGTCTAAAGTCAGGCGGAAAAAAGGGAAAGTGGGGGCGCCATATCTCCTCGGAAAAAGGTAGGGGGGACTTCGACCGGGGATCTCAATCGGCGCCGAAAAAAGGGGTATTTTCCTCGGGGGGAAGTGCTGCAGGGTTCAGCAGCAAAGGACGAACGCACAGATCTCGCTCACACACAACTTATGAGGAGAAGGGGGAGGTGCTCCGGCTCAGTGAAGAGTCGAGCTTGCAAAAAAAGAACCAGTCGAAAATCCAGGTTCGCCGCGATTGACGGTCTCGTCAGCACTCGCGGCCGCGAGCGGTAATGGTCTAAGCCCCGTCATAGAGACAAACTGCGACAGGTCCCGGATTAGGGAGTCGGAGATCGTAACAGACAGAAGGAAGTGACATGGGAGCGCGCCTGCCTTTCAACTGAGGGGGTGGGACGCGGGGTTGTTGTCAATTTATTCGCTGAGAGGGCACCGGTTTAGCAAGCCCGGCTGATTTGTTTCGCGGACGGGTTTGTTGCAAAGAAAAAAAAAAAAAAAAAGCCTTGCGACAGAGACTTTAGCCGCCCTCAGTAGAGACCGCAACCGCATCAGGCGCCGCAAAGGACCAAAAGTCCGAGCATCCTCACGAAGATCGGCCGCATGGTCCGCAGAGCAAGCGGCAGACGTCGGGACAGGTAAAAAAATTCAAAGTTTAGTAGACGTCGTCACATAGGGGGGGCGAGCAGCCGCGCTAGGCGCGAACTGGGAAAAACAGGATGAAGGTGGTAAAAAAAAGCGAGATTGACTCGCGTGAGAGGAGAAAAGATGACAGGATGATTAAGTGGGAAGAGGTGGTCAAAAAGGGCAACGCTTCATCACGCTTTGTATTCTTGATTTGAAAATGTTGAAAGTCAGGATAGCAGCCGCGGTCGTGGCGCTCAGCGGAGCGGAAATGACCCTAACGACCTAAGGCTATCTATCGCTTATGGAAAATTGTATCAGGACACGGCCTGGGCCTCACCGTGTCCGCGACGGATCCCTCAATCACGGCTTGTGCAGTCAAAAAAACAAAACCCACAAAAGGCCCACAAACGGGAGTAAAGGGGAACTCCGACCTTATTTCGTCGACCTGCCGGGAAAAGAAAATCTTGCGGTGAAGTGAGCGAAGATGGCCTTGGGAAAGTCAGTGACCTTGCCGACTTGCAGGGCGAAAAGCTCGGCGGGAGGAAGTCAGGCAGCGGATGTTCAGTTGGGTCTCGGTGGGAAGGCGCGGGCGACGGCGCAACCAGGAAGCATGAAATTCGAGGGAAAAAAAAAAAAGAGTAGGTCGTCGAGCTGTTAAAAAGGATGGTAATCTGTATGGCTGCCTGGGGGGGGGCAGGCAGCAGCTCTGAAGCGGAACCGACAAATGGATCTCGGTGGACCGGAAAGGAAGGATCGTGATCTGGCCTTCAAAAAGGAGGGGTAAAAAGGAGGAGGAGTTCTGAAGACTTTAGGGAAAAACTAAGTGAGCACGTCGGCAAAACGGCCGGAAGGAGGATTCTGGCCGGGGAAAGGGAGGGAAGAAGGGTGACACGGTTTGATAATGCCACATTGAAGGGGGGTAAAGAAGACGAGGATACCGGCTGCTTGGAATTACGACAGCACGGGACTTGAGGAAGGACGAAAAAAAAAAAGTCGTCGATTGAGTCTCTTTCATTTAAAAAGTGGGCAGAGGAGAGGGTGCTCAATTCTTCAGACCATCTGGTGAAGGTCTAAAAGAGAGGAAAAAGGTCGCCTTAAATTTTGTGGATCGGGAAAGGCAGGAAGAGTACGGGTCTAAAACCGGGACTGGGGACGAGAAAAAGAGTCGGGCGACCAGCAATTGGCTAAATTAAAATCATACCTAGTAAAAAAAATAGGAATCGCGATCACCGGGGAGAAAAAATCAGCTCAGGGGGGAAAACACTTGAATGCAAAGCCGTCGGATCGCCGTAATATTAGGCGACAAGACTCGTCTCTTGATATAGAAAACACCAGGGTATCGATCTTTCGCTAGGAGTAGAGGAAGGTGTAGGGGAAGCCCTGCATAAGGACACGAAAAAGAACGGAGTAGGAACAAAGGGGAAGAAAGGGATAAACCGTTTCGTCCTATCTTACATTAGGGAAGCAAAGACCGGCGAAGAGAATCTAGCTGGGGCGACGGTGTCCGCCGACATGATCGGAGTGGGGTGGGTCTGTCACGGAAAGCCCGGCAAGTTTGCGGTCTAAAAGGGAAATCCAGGAAAGTTCAATAACCGAAGTGAGCCGAAAAGAACAGCAAAACGGGCCCGCGATCCCTGGAGATGTCAAAGTGGAAAAGGAAAAAGAGGAGCCCGGAATGATATGAATCGTGCATACCGGACCAGGTAGGCGCTCAGAGGAGCAAAGAGGTCTTGATCACACATCCCGTGTCGGACCGTCAACAGAGGCCCATCCGCTATCGATGGGGGGCGACGATCGTAACAAAACGCCGTCATCACAGCGGAAAATAGAACCTTGAAGGATGACAAGTGAAGAGCGCCGCCCGCCGCTTCGCCGGGCCTGGAAAAATATCCATAAAAAGGGTAAAAATTAAAAAACGAAAGCAGGATGGAAGGCACAGGAACGAGCGACCATCATCGGACGTCGGCTCACGATCAGTAAAAAAAGGACAGCACAAGGAAGTAATAAAAAATGCCGACAACACGAGGACTTCAAACTGCGCCAGCCAATTAAAAAAGCAATTAAGGTGACCGTGGAAAGAAAAGACGTGTCAAAGAACAAAGGCGGGGGGAATAGAGGGTAAGTAGGGGTGTTATGGAGAGACAAATCATCATACGAAAACAGCGGACTGAGTCAGGGCAGATCACAATGTTGCCGAATTCTCAAAGAGACGGAGCGGATCCAGGGCAGAAAATAATAAAAAAAGCGCGACTACCCTCAGATGCGGTTTTCACAATAACATGGTGGCAAGTTTGCGAAGCAGAAGCAACGGAAAAAGAGAACGACCGCTGTCGATAAAATGGGATGCGATATCCGAAAGGAGGCACGAAGTGGTTGCTGTGGTTGGAGACCGATCAGACCAAGGGGGGCGCGAATCTGTCCGCGGGTCGCGCCACGAACGCGGGAAAAAAGGCATCGATCTTAAGGACGGAGCTGAGCAAGGCGCAGGCACGCCGTTGGAAAGGGGACCGAAAGGGCGAGTGATATAGGGCCGACGACGGGAACCGCCAGATGGTTCTGTGAAAGGGGAAAGTAAAGCCCGAATGCACCGCCTTCGGCTCCAGCACAACCGTCGAGGGCCAAAGGGAACGGAAAGAGTGTACGTGCCGCCACATCCGGAGACGAGTTAAAAGCGAGGACATGCCAGAAGAGGCTTTCATCCCAAGCAGCCAACGCACAGCGCATCGAGTGGTTTGGGGGGCAGGCCCGAATTGACAACGAAGGAAAAAGCCGAAAAATTCGGCAGGTCAGCGATACGCTCGCGGGAAAAAAAACTGAGGAAAGCAAGGAACCAAAAAACTTTGATGCAGGAAGAAACAATCCTCGGCTGCAAGGAATTCTGGATCAGGAGGCGAAAAGAATGGAGAAGAGAAATTAAGACATCGGTCTGAGGGCGTCGCCGCCGACCGGGGTGTTTCGCCCTAGGCAACAGACTAGTCATAACTTGTCCTGCTAGAAAGGGGAATTCACCGGGAGGAGGGTCGATAATAATGTGCCGCCTTCTACTCTTAGAAGCACAGAACGCGTGTTGGCGAAATTTAGCGCCGAAAAGAAGGAAAGAAAGTGAACGGGTTCGAAAGGTCGCGCGGTTATCGCAGCATGGACCGCGACTACCGGCGCGTTTCGTAATCGTGAAAGGCGAAGGACGCTCACAGCTCCGACCGGGGAAGTATGACGCCGGAAATCACCACTTTATGTCGGTCCCTGAAGACGCCGCGCCAGCATCTGTCCTGCCTCCGGCGAGCGGCCGACCAAAAGAGAAGAAGAGAGACAAAAAAAACAAGGAGAAAAGGAGAGAGAGGCGATTCAAAAGAAGCTGGGGCGGCCCGCTCGAAATAAAACGAAGGGAAAAGGCTGCTTGGCGCGGCTTGGAGCAGACACGACCTAAAAGTGATGATTCAAGGCGAAGGCCCGGCAACATGGTCAGAGGGGAGCGAAAGAGAACGATTACGGCAAAGGAGCAACGGGACGGAGCCGGTCAACATGCGAAAAAGAAGAAATGATCGAACCTAAGGTTCTCAGGAGAACGCGCCTCACACGGCGCCACACGAAGAAGGAATCTACCTTCGAGCATGCAGGGAGCGGCACAGGTGACGACGAAATCGGCGGAAAGGCCGATGGGGAAGCTCAACCCGTGGAGGGAGAGGGGGGTGTTAATCGGGCGAATACACCAGGGAGACGGGCGCACCGAAGCAGAAGGAAAAAAGAGACGGGCAAGGAAAAGGATTTGAAAGCCAATCCATCAAGGCCGGTACGGGATGGGTGGCTTCAAAAAAAGTTGTTCCTCTTAAGGCTGCCTTCCGTTTCGCGACGGAGAAGGGACCTGACAACGGCCGGGTGCGGCTGTGGGGATCCAGCCCAAAAGCGGCCAGGGGAAACAAAAAACGCGATTCAAAGAGTAGTCGATTAAGTAAAAAAGATGGGGGGCTTTCCTGGAAAAAGGTCCGATCTGGAATCTGTGCGACTTCGGCTGGAGGCCTGGACCCACCAGGACGGAGAACGAGAAAGGGGGAGCGGGCCAGTGCAGGCGGGACCTCGGCGGCACAATGCATCGAAAATATCGAGGTGCCGTGGTCCTAGCTATCCTCAATTAGAGGGATTGCCCACGGCGTGCCGCCGGACCCGGGAAGCATAGAACGCATAATGAAAAGGGAGAGAGAAGGGGCCGCTTGACCGATCGAAATGGAAAGAAACGAGAAAAAAAGTCGCTCGTGGAAGGTCAACTCGTTCTTCACCGCAACACGTTGGTCGGAAGAAAGGTACGATCGAGAAACATCCGTCTAGCTACGGAGTTAGTAGGATCGCAGCGATTAAAGATCTCTCAACGGTCAAAAGGGTTATTGGACCGGCAGGACGGAAATTTAGTACCGATTTTCGGCAAAAGGGTAAAAAGGATCGCTCCTTCGATGTGTCGTAAGTCGGCAAACATTGTATAGGGAATGGAAAGAGTCCGCTGCGGAGTGATGGGGGAGATCCTAACCCCCACTTGCCCGAAAAGACCAGCAGCAGACCCAAACACCCGGGAAGAAAAAATCTGGAGAACAGTCCCGGGCGCTGAACCCAGTAATCTTGACCGGGAGGAATGCAAAAGTCGAAGGGGGAAGGAGAATACGAAGTGTGTTTCGGGACCATTTAAGACCTTCCTTGGGGACTGAAAGCTGACTCCGACGAGCCGGAAATGGGGGTCGCTCTAAAAAGGGAGATCGACTCGACGACAATCCTGCTTCAGGGTCGGGCCCATCAAAGATTCACAGAACTGAGAGGGTCCAACCTTCACGAAAAGCAGCGTAGCGGCTTCACGTTAAAGATCGCAGCAGGTCAGAGTTCATCGTCTGTTTGGGGGGGGGGGGGGGGGGGGTGTGAAGAAGGCGGTTAGGTGCTCTACGAGAACGAACAACTAACCATCGAGATAAGGGACAGGGGGGAGGGGTTTAAGGGGACACTACCAGGCTGTTAATTAAAACAGCGATGATACCGGCGCGTCGACATTCAGGTAGAAAAGGAAAAGTCGCTCGTACATCAAGCATTGAAATGACATCTATGAGTAGGGAAAGAGGAAGGGTCGAGGCAGGATCTCCAAAAAGGTAGTTCTAACAAATGCATGACGGCGGGGCGCGGCACTCCCGCGGGGCAAAGGGAGCGAAGGAGAAAACACAAATCAGCTCCTGGGCGTCGAAACCGGCGTCATCAAAAGAAAAGTCATCGCCGCCGGCTCCGTTCCTGAAGAAACAAGGACGAACGACGAATCGAATCCCTAGCAGAAAGAGTTCTCGGCGTGGATCATGCTGAGGGGCTTACGGAAATTCCTCGACTATGGAGAAGGAGGGGATACTGGGAATACACGGTGGTCAAGAAGTCAGCAGAAGGGGGACGCGGCGAAGAATATGCCGGTAATAGCAAGGACCGTCTTTGGGGGTTGGGCTTTCTCTCTGATTTCTCGGTAGCGCCGCTGAGATGAAGAGGTCCTTCGGTCTGAAAAGGGGAAAGGAAGGGAGGAAAAATTGGGGTCTGGTCGCACAGATCAGTCGATGGATGTAGAGGCACAAGCACGTGTTCTAAAGGAAGCAAGGGGCAGGTCAAATATCCACAAAGGAAGGCGACACGTCACGCACTTAATGGGACGTAAAAAAGAGTGAAAAAGAATTTCGCCCCAGGCGAGATGGTCAGGGTCAAAAAGAGACCCGCATCTAAAGAAAAATCCTCTGCAAAGCGGAAAGACGTTCGTCGTACAGGAAAAGGCAGGTATCCTCGTGCGTCGGGGGTAATCGGAAGAATAGGGAACAAAATGATCAACCGATCGGCCTAAAAGCTTCAGCGGCCCCAAAATAATCCGAGACAAATGGGGGGAAAAGTTGGACTGGAAGGTGAGGCAAGAGCTCGGGAAGATGATGAATAACGCCGCGGGGGTTCAACAAAGGACAATGTCCCTATCACTATCCTCGCGAAACGGGCACAAAAAGAGCGCAAAGGGGCAGGGGAAAGCAGACTGCCTCAGACCAACCAGAAGGAAGGGAACAGCGTAGTCAAAACAAGAAAAATCAAAAGAGCGGGCGTTTCTCCGGGAGCATCTGGTACCTCGTCCAGGTTGGGAGAAAGTAGACAGCCGCATATCCAAACTCAAGAAGAAAGGGGAGAAGGCCGTATCCAGCCTCCCGCTCATCCACAGCGCAGCCGAGCAAGGGGAGGGAAAAAGAAAGCGACTACATGCCATAGGAGGGAATGCACCGAAACGATAGTGCGTCAGGTCGACGACAGCATTCTTGGAAAAAAGGGGGGCGCTAATTCTCCCCGATTTGCCCTCAGGGACCCAAAAAAGTGAGCGAAATATAAGAAGGAGGAAAATTGGGCAGGAATGGTCCTGAATGATTGCCAACTCCATAAAGAGATCTATATAGGGAGGTCTAGCTTAATGACGATCCAGGAGGCGATGCAGTTCGAAAGAGGAGGAGGACAAAGTCACCTACCAACAAAACAAGAACGCCAACCGAGGAGAATTGAATCGGTGCACTGAGGGAAAGAAAAAGGAAATGCAAAGAGAGGTTCATCGTTTCGCACCGAGAAAGGGAATGGCAATTCATAATATGTAGGAGGAAAAACTGACTCGGTGGTGCACAAGGTCAGCTCTAAAGGGGGGGCTTAGGCTCGAACCCTATGTGAAACGAGTCGAAAAAGGCACGGGGAAGGGGGACTGGCGATCTTCTTCACGTGCTCGAGAACCATGTCGGAAGTATAGCTGGAGAAAGATGTAGGCCCGCAGCTCGGCTCCTTTATGCTTTGCTTTACGCCAAGAAAAGGGGGCGGGAGGGGGGAGGGGAGAAGAAATTAGAAAAATATCCGGAGGTCTGAAACAACCACCCCGCGGAAAACAAAGCATACCTTTCCTCTAAAAAACATTTACAAAGAGAAAAAACATTTAAACAAATCTAAGCCGGTAAACGGAGGTGAAATGAACAGTAGGAAATAATCACAATTACAAGGGGAATTCTGATTTGAAAATGACGAAGCCGATATCAATACAAACTGGCGCAGCATGCTCCGTGGATTTCGCCGTAAAGCGCTCTAAGAAAGAGGTTCGGCGCTGACCGAGGTAGCGTCAAGAGAGGGCCGAAAACCTGGGGAAGTTCGCGAAGAGGGCTAAGGGAAAGAGAAACGGACAGGCGATACTGGAAAAGGTGGAGAAAACAAACAAAACTAGTATGAGGAAATAGAAGGAAGATTTGGCGCAAGCGGGTCAAGAACTTCTGAAGCGGGGAGGGGAACGGCAGCAAGATTTCCAGAAGAAAGAACCAGGTGAGGCCGAACGATTATCTCGGCAGGCGACTAAGACTAGGGACGCTCGGTCCTTTCGAAAAGCCCTCTGACATCTGATGCAAGAAAAAGCCCGGAGTCTGCCGTAGGAAGCGAGAAGTAAGTTCCAGGATCGGGGAAAGGCCTTGGCAACTAAGTTGCGGCTTAGTTTTGTGGTAACTTTGGGAAGGAAAGGCTCCGCTTTTTCGGCGGCCCGGCTGGATTGTGTCAAAACGGCGGGTTTTGTTTCAAAAAAGACTCGAAGAGGGGAGGAGACCGAAAGGGGGTGGAGAACCTCAACCGAAATAAACGCCGAGATGGGCCGGAGACATCCGAGGCTACTCCCAGGGAAAAAGGGGCTTCTATCCGCGGCCGGAAGATACGCCAAAGAAAAGGCAGTGATTTCGGCGCGGGCTGGTCAAAAGAGGGGTCCGCCTAAGTCTAGACGATCGGGGAACTTTGGGAACATATTCCGGGTCTACGAAGGAAGGATATGACATCGACGTTCATAGTAGAAAATTACATAGTGAGGCACCTTTTGCATTTGGGTCAAACAGCAGAGGAAATCGAAGAGGTGTCGGGCTGGGGGATGGGGGGACAGGGCCTTCGATATCAGAAGAAGCGTTTCCGAACGTGGGGGGGGGGGGGGTGGAGAGATCATGCGGATGAGTAAGGACAGCTCGACTACAGTCGATGTGCTATGGCCCTTACAGTCTATGAACACGTCACTTCCTCGCTTTCGCGCGGGCGTCCCTCGCCGGCGAAGGGGAGGGGCCTCAGTGGCAAATCTGGAGAAGTCCGGCGAAAACAATACTGATTTCTAGAACAGGCTGCAACTATCGGTCGTTGCAGTGCTCTAAGATGGTCCTTTGGGGTAGTGAGTTATGACCGGGATAAAGGGGGAGGAGGGAGACTAGCGGGACTTAGAGAGGATGAAAAGAAGTCAAGCGGGAGTGAGCTCTTGGGGCAGGCGGCAGGCCTGGGAAGAAACAGAAGAGGTAAAGGGGCGCTGAACTATCTCTTTTAATTTCGAAGCGTGGTAAAAGTAGAGTCGTATGATTCTGGGTGGGTCCTGCCGGCCCGGACTAACCGAGGCGCTCAGGTTATTACCGTAGAGAAATGAGCATAACGGGGATGCACCATCAGATGGTGACATTAGCTGAGTTATGGGCAGACAGGGAAGGCGTATCGCGGTGAAGCAAAAAATTACTAAAACGGAAAACGTGCAAGGAGTAAGGATTCAGGTCTTGGCCGGTGGAAATTTTAACGGTGCCTAGTCGTTTGAAGAATGCCGGGAAGAGGGAAGAGGTAGATACTCCGTATGAAAAGAAGCTCATTCGGAGAGGACGAAGCGATTCTAGCGAGGAGCTTTCTATGAGTTGAGGGAAAGAACCATTTCATCGAGCTGGGTGCGCAAAAAGTAAGCTGGGTTTGAATAAAGGAGCTGCAGACTATGTCTCCTGACGTGTGGACGGACCGGCCCTGAAGGAGGGTCAAACCTGTTCTTGCGCTCGAATAATCACGGAATGATCGTGAAAAAAATGGCCGACATTTCATACCGAAAACAGGACGGAGGACGCAGCTGATTAACCGAGAAATGCAGTCACGCCCTTGTAATTCCAAGAAGGTCGGAATTAGAATCGGGGCATCTGAAGTTTCGACGCTGAAATCGGGCTGCTTGAAAGGAACGACCACCCGGGCTCGAGCAGGGCTCGCACGTAAGAAGGGGTCCTGGAGCCAGGAAAAGAGGGAAAGCCGGACGACTTAATTCTGCTCGGGCTGAAAAGATACGGGTACAATCACCAGCGGGAAAGTTTTGAGAAATCCGGCCGACGGAGGCGCGACGCGAGCGGAGCCAGCCTGTACCGCAGACAGAAGAGGGTTGTGGTGTTTTCGTGAGCATAGAGAAAGAAAGTTGGATGTCTTACCGCAGAAAGACGCCATAAAAATGGCGAGAACCGACAGAAGTCTGAACGTAACATCAGCAGGGCAAGCGATACCGGAGGTAAATTGGCAGTACGATATCGAAAGAAGAAAGAAGCGAGGCTCCTTCATGTAGGCGCGAGCATGATAGCGAGGATGGATCACCTCCCGTAAAAGGGACGGCCGGTCCATCCGCTATCGATGGTGATGGAGGGGGAGAACTCCGAGAAAAAGAACAGCCGCAGAAAATAAGAGGAACAGGATGACGTAGATACTCAACTTGAGCCCGCTCCCACCGACAAAGGACGCGGAGGGCAGACCATAGTCCATACCTCTGGGGGCTATGCCAAAATGAAGATGGGGACAGTCGCGTCGATCAGCATTAACGAGCGTACACACTCAGGTAAAAGAGGGAGGATAGACGTGACCCGGTCGAAATGAAAGTCAGGAAGGAAAAAAAATTACAAGGAAAACTTCGCAAGAAAATGATCCGGTAGGGGTAAGCAGACAAGGTAATCTGCGGACGGTGGTTGCCGGCGTCAGGGAGGGAAAGGGTGATGGACTACAAAAAGCCGAAAGGACCTGTAGGAAGGGACAATTAATAGAAAAATGTTGCAAGTAGAAGACGGCAAGAGCCATTGCTAAAATGCAGCAAAGGGAGAACATAACCCTTAGGCCTCTGTTGGAAGAAAAACCAGTTTTGGGGGGAAAGTTTTTGCGAAAAAAGCGAGGAAGAGAAAAGAGCAGAAAAAATCGAACAGACGCTTGCGAGAATTAGAAGATAGCTGAAAAATCTGGGCTGAAGAAGTGGGGAGGGGGACCGATCAGATCGGCCGCCCGAAAAATCTGAAAAGAAAGAACCGCGGTCAACATCGTGCACCGACGATCGACTTAAGTATTCTAGGGAAAAGAAAAGGAAAAAGCGGCAAGGTTGGTTAAAGAAAGGGAAGGGCGAGAGGAGGCAAGGAAGGAAGAATATTGTCGATGGCCATGGCACGCTGTCCGCAATCAAAAAAAGAACAAGCTCCCTGTCCGATCAAACGACACGTGGAATGCAGGACTGAAGGAGAAAAGTGAGCCGCAAGAAAAATTGCCAGCTCGCAGAGGGACAGAAGCGAGACTGCGTCAGAAGCTCCACCGAAGCGCATCGAGGGGGGGGGGGGGGGCGCCGTCCGTTCTTCTATTTCTAAAATTCAATCACCATTTCCGGGATGGCCAAGATAAGACGAGGCAGAAGAGAGCACGTTGATAGGAAAGAAATATCGATGAAAAGGCCCTCTGACCATGCGAAGGAATTTACGGGCCGACGACGATTCTCAAAGAGGCAGGGGGCGTGACGACAACGAAGGGGTTGGTGACTATGAAACAAGAGAAGCAGAACGGAGAGGGAGGAAAGAGCGTGAACGCCGATTTCAGTCGAGAAATAATGTGAATCCTTAGTAAACTAAAAAAAAAGAGGCCAGGCGCGCTTGGGGACTCGAGGGGAAGTAGAAAGAGAAGGTCCGACAGGGTCGGATGCGAAATCGGGATCAAGAATGACCGAGACTGAAAGTCCCTTTCTCTGGTGAAATCGTGAAGAGAGACGAGAAACCAGAGCCTTGGCCGGTTGCCTTAGGACGAATAAAGAAAGGAAAAGGGATCTGCATCAGCGCGCCAGTCAACGCGGTGATATGTCCAAAATAGAAGAGGAGGCAGCCAGAGGATCAATCGGAAGAGCCAACAACACACTGAGAGAAAGAGAAGATTCAAATCGAGTCCAGCTTGGCTGGACCGCGAGAAGGAGGGGCAATCTAAAAGCGTGCTTTCTGAGGAACCGAACAGCACCGTGGTTATGGAACGTCGAAGAATGCACAAGCAAGAGGGGGTCCGAGCGCAGAACGAGGAAGGCAAAAGAGACTGCAGTCGGCAAAAAAATGGCGGACGATCCCTCGCGACCTGGATAAGAAATGTTCGAAATGAGCCGCTGCGCCTGAAAAAGGGGAAAAAACAAAAAGGGAACCTCGGCCGCTTCGAGCAGGCCTAAGGGTCGCAAAGTAGGATAGGTCACGAGAAAATCAGGAAAAGACAGAAGCCGCAGACCCGTCGGTCTGCTCTTGTTGAAAGAGAAAATACAAAAACGGGATCGGGAGAACGCCAAATAACGCGATGTCGAAGGAGGAGCGGCCAGGTTACAAGGATTTTGGCTCAGTAGTAAAGAAGGCCTGGTCCGAAAAGATGGGAGTACCTATGGTGGGCAGGATGGAGGAGCAGCCTTAGAGGAGAAAGAGGACAGAAAAAAAGGGGGGGAATTTGGTGAGGAACCTTCGCCGAAAGGGAAGACTGCCAAACAAACTCGTAAAGAGGGGGAGCGGAAGTAAGTCAGCATCTCTTTTCCTGGAAAAGGGCAAGCAAATGGAGAGGAAGGAATGTGGCGGCAATGTAAAATAAGAGATCCATCCACCACCCAGAGGAGGGGAAGACAGCGATAGTTTCGCCGCCAGACCTCCCAAAAAACCTCTTCGCAGAGTGACCCAATGGGAGAGAAAGAATCGCGTGGAAAGAGGAAGAAAATAACCTCGAAAGGAGGGGCTTTCTTCCAAACTTCTGGCGCCGCAAGGCCCGAAGAGAAAAGAGAGAAAATGCGAGGTGTCCGAGTTACGAAAAGGAGCCGTACAAAGGGACAACCATATGCTCGCATGAAAAGAGAGAGGGACGAAACCCGCAAAAGAAAAACACTTAGAAGATTAGACAGTCGAGGGGGACAAGCAGGTCTGAGCATCTTTAGTTTATATTCCGCGTCTCCCGTGCAAGAGGAGCGCAAAACTGGCAAAAAACTGAATTGTTAAAACAGGACTTAGGAGAGATTGTCGGGAGGGGGGAGGACAGGAAAATCGCGTCAGTCGAGTTGTCGGGGGGAATTCGCATGTGATATGAATGCATCAGTCCGCAGCGGGGAGGGAAATGATTTTTATCAAAAGCAAAACCTGCCGGACATCAGCATACACCAAGGCCGCATCGGGGGAACACGTCGGTCGATTAACCCAAAGGAAGCGTAAGGAGGAGGGTCGGGCGCAGTTTGCCGGGAATCGGATCTTGTTGGAGGGAATTGAAAACTGAAAAAAAGGAAGGGGTCGCTGGGCTGACAGAAAATCGAGCCGAGCCGAGGTGGGTCCGCTCGGTTTCCTGAGGGAAAAAAGGACGAAACGAGGAAGGATGCGTCAGAAAAAAAAAAGTTCAACTATTTGGACGGGGGGGCAGAATGAAGGGAAAAAGGAGCCAGTGCGTCCGGGAGGGGGGGAAAAGGCAAAGAAGGAAAAGATCGTTCAGCCTTTTCCTCGGTCATCTGGGAGGGGGGGGGTCAGGCCGGCTTTAGTGGGTGGAGAGAGAGGGTAGACAACAATCCCAAAAGCGAACGCGTACTGAAGGCTGTTTTTTTTTCCTGACAAAACGAGGTGGAGCAAAAGCTGAGGGGCATCGCGAATCTCTTACATTGCAGTACACGCGTCAGAAGTCGCGGGAGAAAGAAGAAATGGGAAAAGGACAGCTCGGGGATCGCGAAATGCTGCGGGTTTCGATCAGGAATCGACATTCGGTGAGGAGGGGAAATGGCGGACGTCGGGAGCAAAAGGGGCCAAAAAACCACTTTCATTCTAGAATGAGAGAAAAAAAAATCAGATCCATGCTTCTAAACCAAGAAAACAAAAAAGACAGCTCCATCAAGGGGGGAATTAAAAGGGCAGCGGAGGGAAAGGATATCTCTGGGGGACCGAACCCGGAATGAAGGAAAGTTACGGAAAAAAAGTTATAAGCTGAGGGATGACCCGACAACTTCCGAAGAAAAAAGGAGGGAGATCAAAATCCCCTAGATCAAGGGGGTAGCTCAGCTAAGTCATAAAAGGAAGAGGAAAGACGAATGCCCAGTTCAGAAATGAAAACCCGGAGGGGGGGGGACCTTCACCAAGTGGGGGAGGGGGTCAGCAAGAGGGGGGAAAAAAGTTGTGGATCTCGGAGATGACGATAAGGGAAGCGGTGAGTTCGAGGTCTTAAGGTAAGGACAAGGAAGGCACCGATCAGAAAAAATTGAAAAAAAAGCGGCCAGGAAAGCAAAACGTTTCGACCTGTATCTGCATTTGGCATTTCACCCGGACACAAATAGAAGGAGAAAAATATCTACTCGGTAGACCTGAACAAGAACGAAGGAAAATTGCGCACTAAATACGCTATGAAAAGGGGGACCAAAGAACGGACTTCATCTACAACGCCAGCCTGCGTAGAGAAAGGACCGTATTCTTCAAGCCCAGCGCAGGATAAGCGCGAAAGATAACCAGAAGAGAGTAGGCATTCTAAAAAGCGAACGAAAGGATCGCATAGCTTCCACTCCTAATAAGAGAAAGAGGGACGTCCGTTGGGGCCAACGTAATATGTCCAGTCGAGGGGGGACATGATGAATAAACGCAAGAAGCGGGGCCCACTTCTTTTTCCCGGGAAAAGAACGATCAAGGCGCGACGCACCAGTAGGAACCAATTGGGGGGAGTGGTGACAAAGCAAGAGAGCAGACCACCAAACGCTAAATCTACAAATCAGAAAAGATAGAAGACCTCAACAGAGCTTCGGGTTCAAAAACCAAGACCTCGGCCTGTGGCGAATTGAAAATAGAACGCCATAGCCAGGATAAGAATCCTCTGAAAACGCAAGGGGGAATCCATGATTCTAAGACGACGAGACCAAAGGGTCGTCAAGGTCATCACCGAAGAAAGAAAAATCGAAGCAAGAAAAGGAAAAATGAGGGAAACAGAAACGACATCAGTCGGATGGAGAAGAAAAAGAAAAAAATTTCTCCAGGGGAACCCGCTTTGGCCAAGAGAAAAACAATATCGAAGCTATTAAGGAAAAGCGGACACGGGGGGGGGCGGCCTTTTGAAGGGCTAAGGTAGGGACCAAATCCCGAGAAATCGAGAAGAGGTCGAGCTGAAGTACGAGCCATGCAGACCTAGGTGCGAAACCGAGGGATCAGTCGCGGAACCTGACTAAAAAAAACAATACCGAAAGAAAATGCCCAGGGAGAAGGGAAATGAACGGACTTACAAACGCAAAGTCAGCATAGGAGGGAATCGTGGCGTCAATATACCGACGATGTCAGCAGCGGGATTGAGAAAGGGAGGGGGCAAAAAGAGTTTTCCCAGTTGAAAGAGAACAGCTGCTCTAACAATGGAAGCGCCGAAAGGGACTGGCCTTGGACTGGAGATGAGGGGATCAGCGGTGATCGAAGCGGACTTGCCGGAAATCGGAAAGGAGAAGAGGGTCATGCCCGGCTCAGCGCAGCGAACCTGTAATGCGGGTTGAGGGGAAAAGCAAGTGCGTTCTTCAATAAAGGTCGAGTCTGAAATATCAGGAGGCTGGAAAACACCCAAAGAAAAAAAAAATCAGCAGTTGAAGAGAAAAACAATGATATCCTCTAAAGAAATAAAAAAGGTAAAAATCAGCCTCCTAAAAACCCATCAGTGGGAAAATGCAGGAGGCGAGGGGAATGGGAAATTTAATGAGGAAGGGGCGATGGCTAATCAAGATAGACTTTAACCTGTGAGGCAGGAAATTTAGAGGATTACTAGGGGATGGGTAAGACCCTCCTCGACGCGAAACAGAATCAGAAAAGACGTACAAGTCAAAAGGACCTGATTGTTCTCTAATCGGGGGAGGAAGACATGAAAGACTCTACGGATTTCAGACTCAAGAAC
>Ga0179593_1655448_pt1 | contig 19188 bp, 17 predicted proteins | sample CZODoug2_1_08_16_FD_185931 | JGI IMG/M metagenome (GOLD analysis project Ga0179593, IMG submission 185931) | Vadose zone soil fungal communities from Angelo Coast Range Reserve, California, USA - CZODoug2_1_08_16fungal (PacBio error correction) | ecosystem: Environmental > Terrestrial > Soil >...
GAGGAGTAGCGGGCCGCCGGAAAAACAGACCAACCGAAAAGGAAGAAGAAGAAGCTAGGCGCCCAAGTAAGAGACGCGCGCCAGAGCCCTGTCTTTTGTGTGTCAAGGAGGGGGGTCGAGTAGCGGGGGGAAAAAAAAGAAAAGTATACCGCGGAAAGGAGAAAAAAAAAGCCCTTTATCGTCGGCGAAACGGGATTGACGTTGACCACTGGGGCTCTACTTCTCGCATCCCTCCACGCAGCGACCCTCGGAGTTCTGCGAGATCCCACGGGGGGCGTTTAAAGCCGACTCCAAGGAAGAAGGAGACGTTCGAGGGAGAGGGAGATTTGTCTACGCGCGGTGGACTCCTCTCCTACTTAGGCCTTTTCTTAAGGGGAGAGCGGACGTCTTGTGAAACTGGGAATGTGTCTTTTCAGCCCCTGGGTAAGTAGGGTCTATTCTCATACTGGGGAGAGGGGACTCTCAAAAAACTGGTATTCCAACCCCTCTTTCATATAAAAAGGCGGAGAGCAGTGTGCGAAGACGGGGAAGTAGTCGGGACCTCGCCCAGCGCAGATCCGGAAGGAAAAGGAATACCGGGACTGGAAAAGGAAAAAAGAGAAAGCTTTTCTCTCGGAGGGACGGGAACGATGTCATCATTCCACATTTTAAGAAGAGCATCTCCTTTCGTCAGAGGGAAGGCGAGAGGGAGAAGGGGGAAAATGGGGATCCTCATGACCGAGGGGAGGAGTTCGCGAAGCAAGGGAGTTAATTGCCCGTTTATCCTTTGAAGGTCTATCAGCGCCAAGCGAAAAGGACCCGAAGAATAATCACCTCCACTATCGAGAAAGAGGGCGCTTAAAAATCCCTTCCCTGGCGCCTCAGGGATCTCCTAGCGGCCCCAGACGGCCCTAGAAAGGTTCCTACTACCAAGGGGAGGGAAAACGCAATAGATCTACCCGCCTTCGCTCTCAAAGCCTCCTCGTGTCTTCAAAAAGGGGCTGAGCACGGTGCAGGATCTAGCTGGGAGTGATGAGAGAGATCTTTGGGTGGAAAAGGGGAACATCTAGCAACTATGAGCGGAAGAGAGTCTACGAAGGTACCAAGAGGAGGGCATCCCGCCGTCACTAGAAGCCCTTTTCCATCAAAAAAAAAAGACCGGGTCTGTGGCGAGGCCTGAGAGCACCAGAGACGCGAAAATCATTTGTCAATAGCAGGCCCTGACAAAGGGAGAACCACATAGGGCGAGACCCCTCTCGAATCCCATTCCTCTCCCGCAGGGGAGAACAGCAGCAGGCAAAAAGGCCAGTAGAAAGGAAAATCTAAGCATCTCTACTTCCATGGAAAGAGGGGAGAAGTCTTCCGGGCCAGGAGGGAGGAAAAGCTTCCTTCCCTTTACCTTTAGGGGGACACCGGGTTTCGCCCTATCCGCAAGGGAGGGGCAGGTTCGGTGCCGGTCCGAGGGGTGCGAGTCGTTTCTGAAACAGAAATGGACCCGTCTCCCATCAAGAAACTCCGAGGAGCGAAGAGACTTTTGTGAGGGGGAGGAGGGAACATCACGACTCGATCGTCCAAGAAAGTAAGTTTTTCCGCTTCTACTCTCTAAAAAAAAAAAAACGTCGGACGGTCAGCGAAAAAAAAAGCGGGCAAGGCATTTCACGCGTGGACGAAAGAGAGAAAAGGGAGCCCTTGCGAAAGCGCGCCGGGAGTTCTCGCTATCATTCAAACTACCAGGGGGACAGGCAGAAGAGCCGGAAAAAAGGGGGATCTGAGCACTGCTGAGAGAGAGGTCTCTTCCGGGGGGAGTAAGAAGTTGAGAGAGGAAGCGATCCCTTTGATTGGAATCTCCTTCTCAAGTTGCACTTTACCGGCGGGGGGGCAGACTGCGGAGAAAAAATGAAAAAATCCGGGCCATCATACTCGAGGGAAAAAGATCGACGAAAAACAAGGAGAATTTCGCTGCGCGGAAGGGTTTTCCTCTACTATGGGGGTAGCGAGTCTCTACCTTCTTACGGGGGGACCGGAAATGCGGGGGGGGAAGAAAAGGAATAACGTGGCGCCTGCTGAGGGCTGCCGAGGAGGAGTTCCTGGCGCAATGGAAGCGTTCGCTGCAGACCACCTCCTGGTCCAGTCACCTCGTCTCACTCTTTGCAGGACTCAGGCTCCGTGGCCGACATCGACCGAACCACGAAGTTAAGGGGGAGGAAAAGAGCGCCAAAGGGCGAGGGGTCCCTCACTCAAGAAAAGGCTCAATCTATCGAGTAAAAAAGAGAGGAGGGGGACCCTCGCGAAGAAAAGGCACGACCTCTCTTCTACAAAAAAGGAAGGACGCGGCCGGGTACGACGTGAGAAGGAGCGATGGAGAGTCATCCAAAGGTGGGGACAAGATATATTATCCTCCAGCGGGAGGCGGATACCAGGCCCGCGTCTTGACGAAGGACTAAGATGTTACTTGCCGTAAAGGGACGAGGTGGACGTCCCTACGAGGGGTCGTTGTTACCGCTGAACCCCAGGAAGCATGGAGAAAAGAGTCGAAGATCCGACCAGACTACTGGAACGGGGATCGGGAGAGGGACAAGCCTCGTCCAACAGGAGGAGATCGTCGTCGCCCCGCTGGAGATGAATGACTGCAGGAGGTGAAAAAGAGTCCGAAGAATCGACTGTGGTCTGAGCTCCGAGGAGAGCGCCACTCCGGAGCGAACCCTTGATACTTCACGAAGTGCAGGTCGATGTTGACGAATAAGGGAGCGCTATGCTAAAAAAACCTGCGCAGGACGCGCCGGAAAAAAAAAAAAAAAGATTGATCGAGCGAGCCGATGAGAGGGGGAAGCTGGTCCGGGCGCGAGTCGGCCTGCTCAACGCCGTCCAGGAAACTAACCAGAAATAAAAAAGAAGCATCGCGTGCTCGACATAAACCCATGGCTAAGGAGGGGGCGCTCAAAGGGGAGCGAACCCGACTAGACGACCCTCAAAAGGATGCGTCACAGAAGAGGGGAGAGGCTGGTGATGAGGTGGGTGCCTGCTCCGGACGGACCGAGGGAGGGAGGTTCCTTCTCTCTGGAAAGGATCGCTTCGCGGGAGCGGAGAGGAGATCGGGGGTCACGGAAGGGGGAAGTTCTCCTCGTCCTCTTAGTCGGGGGAAGGACCGCCTCTTTTGAGTCGCAGTTCGTGAAAAAGGAAAGGGCTCGCGAGCTAGGTCCCTCCCCCGAACAACCAATTCGAATATTAATAGCGCCGCAGAGTTTTAACGCGACCTCCTACACTATCTCACAAGGAGGGAGGACATTCACCGACAGAAAAACTCGCTGCTTTCTATGAGGTGGGACCAGCAATTTAAAAGACTGGAAAGAGAAAGGCCCAAATCGGGGCCATGCGTCTCCATGTACGGCGGGATGGAGAGATATCGAAGGGGAGTCTTGCCGACGCTTGCCGCAAGGCCGGATGGCCTCGCAAAGGCGTGCTGGAGAGATGTGCAGTGGCGAGAGGCGCAGAAACGGTCACTGTGGTGCAAGGATGCTTCCACGAAAGAGAAGGTAGAAAAGCTCCGAAAAAAGTCCGAAGACTTGTCCTCGCGCTAAGAACCGACCGGCTCGTCCTCCAAACCTTGCTCCTCTCGTGCCGGGAAAAATACGCAGAGAGGAATGAAACAAAAATGCCGGACCGGCACGCTCATCGCGCCTGGGTCTTCCAAAAGATTGCGGTGGGGGAGGAGGGAGTCTACAAGAAAAAGGGGAAGAAAACGATCTACGAAAACCGAGGGGAGGGAGGAGAAGCGCTGCCGGAGGTCGGCGCGGCGCTGGCCTTCGAAACCGTTCTTTGGGGAGCCATCGCGCCGGGAGGTCCTAGGGCCCGGCGTTTCACCTGTGGGGAGAAACGGAGGTGGCAGAAGCTCCCTCAGCGCCTTTCGCTATCACGGAGGAGAGGAGTGAAAGTCAGGAGGGGCACATCAGGGGTGCTCACTTTCCGACGATCCACGGCGGCAACGTGCACTGGGGGGGTCACTCTTTACGGAAAAGGGAACACTACACGGACTGCCATAAGAGCCCTCTACCGCTAGCGAAACCTGCGCCCGGGAGGAAATGCTGGAACGCCCGTTTCCTTCAGGAATCCTCGCCGTCCTCCTATCGAAAAAGGAAAAGGACGCTGTGTTCCAAGGAGAAGGGTTCTGGGAAAATAACTGCGCCTTCTGGTGGTCCCTGGGCAAGGGAAAAGACTTAAGGGAAGAAAAACTCGTCTTCGCCAACGTGCTCGCCAATGTGCTGGTGTAATCTGCAAGGGGGTGGGGGGGGAAGGAGAGCTAAGAGGGTCACTAGGATGCCCCGAGGGGTAGCCAGTTCATACGTACCCAGGGGAGTGAAAAAAAAGGGGAACTCGCTTAAAAGGTTCCAAAAGACCGGACACGACTTCCGCGTCTTCACACTACTACCCTTCCAGGAAAAGAGGGCTGCACCAAAAGGAGCCCAGGGAAAGCAACAAAAAAAAAAAAAACCGGGCCGACGTTCAGATTCCCCGACAAAACGGAAAATAGAACCTTCTCCAAGAAAGGGGAAGACGCTGGCGCTGCTAAGCTGCTCGCCTTCAAAAGACTTGTCCACGAAATCGGCGGAACGGGGTCTTCCGAGGCGCGAAAAGGGACCGGAAAAGAGACTCGAACATCGGTGCAAATCGAACACCTGCTCTGCGGTAGTCTGGCTGAAAAAAAGGGGAAGGGCCAAACGGGCACTGCGTTGGGGCCCAGGAAAAACATTTCTTGGAGAAACGACTATCAGAGGAGTGTAGGAAAATACTATATTTATCGGAGTACGGCAGGGGCAGGAGGATCCTGGGACTAAAACGCCGCCTCCTCTTGATCTCTTCAACGAGAATTGGGTTTCAAAAGGACATAATTTGGTCTATTGTTGGTGAAAAAAAAACGGATTTGTCTAGTAAAGGGGAAAGCCGACCACTTGCTAAAAGGTCGTAATATCTTCTCAAGGAGTCGGGAGAAAACGAAGGGGGGAGGGGGGACAACGTCGGGAAAACGTCCGCAATCATCTCCCGGAAGGTTCGTCTAGAGGTTCGAAGAAGAGCGTTGTCGGTGAAGCCGAGCCAAAGGCCCAGCGGTATTAAAAGAAGGGGAAAGGGGGGAGGGGTCCTGGGGCGATCACCGAAGGCGATCGGCCGGGTAAGGAGGGGGAAAGGACGTCTTTGACCGGGGCGAGAACGTCGCTAGGCCTCGTTGGGAAAGTGTCCACGCCCCCTGGGTATCAAAAGGGGGCGAAAAAAAAAAAGGGCGAGAGGGGGGGCATCCTGTGAATCGCGAAACACGGGAAAAAAGAGGAAAAACCATCACCCATTCGGCGAAAGAAAAGGGAGGAAGACTGAGCAGTATCTTCTGAGGGTTAACATGTCCCCAAAAAAAGCACTTCCTAAAAGGGAAAAAAAAGGAGCCCCGACAAGCTGCCAAAAAGCTTTTGCTCTCAGGGCGGAGGCCGGGGCCAGCAGGCAAAAAAGGAGGGAAGGGACGTATCATCTCAGGGAGAAGGGTCTTGTAAGGCTATCGGGTATCTTCGACGGACGTAGGGGGCACGGATCAAAACCGGTCCTCGTAATTTGCCGTGCAAAAGGTGGAGGTCGAGCGAAAGTCCAATTCTAAAACAGGGAAACAACCAACCTCAATCCTGAACCAGGAGAAAAGAAAAAAAAAAAGGAACGACTCGCCATAAAAGGAGCTGCCCTGCTCTGTAGAGGCCTACGTCCACCTCAGGAGGATCAAACTTTTAAACGGACCAAGTCGGCGGATGTCGAGAAGATACCACTCCTGTTGGCGGCGAAAAAGGAAAGCGAGGCTCGCGAAAGCCGGCGCCGAGCGCCGCCGTCTGGAGCACTCTGATCACGTTCATCAGGGGGGGCCGTCGGTAGCCACATCTTTGCAAAGGGACCCGAAAAAGAGGAAAAAGCCCCGGCTAAAAGTCAGCGATCCTAAGTCCAATTTCGACGTGGGGCGCGCGTCGATGCCCGCCGCACGAGGGGGCGCCCGGGTCCATGAACATGGTTCTTTTCTAGCCGAGGGGGAAACTCGAGCTGTGCTACAGAAGAGGAAAGGGGGAACGTGAGGAGCAAGGACCGGGCACCTCACAGAGGGGCGAAGGTCTCCCTCCGCAGAACGCATGCGCGCCCGACTATTTCTATCAAAAAGTGAAAAGGGAGGAACACGGAGGGAAGACATCCGAATTGGGAACTAAATCCTCTCTCCTGGGGAGAAAGAAGGGGAACCTGACTTCGGGAACGGGCAAAGATAGGCTCATCTTCCGAAAAAGTGACAGGTCTTTCAACTGTGCGCCAGGAGACGAGAGTTCTTATCAGGTCGGGAAAAAAAAGAAAGGGATGTGTCTCGGACGGAGGAATCCACCTCCCTAAGACCCATCCATAAAGAGAAAAAAACATCTTCGCGCGCCCTTGTTCGTGTTGCGTCTTTCCATCAATCTCTATCTTCCCAGGACCTTTTTACTCCGAGACAACAGAGGGAGCTACTGGATATTCTCCCTACTGAAACGAGGAAGCGTCCTCTCCGACGAGAGCTTCAAGCTCTCTCCGGGGGTGCTGCTCTATGCAGGAAAAGAACTCAGGGAAAGGGCGCACGCAGGGAAAGCTAAAACTGGACCCTCTTCTTATTCTCAGCGGAGAGGATAGCTTGTTCGTTTATTACGCCTTCACGCGAGCCAGGTGTCGATCATCCGGGAAGGACTTAGTTTCCAGGAAGGGGGCCGAAAAGTCCGATGAAAGTCTAAAGCTCTCCGTGAAAGAAGATCCACGTGGCGCGGAAACAGCCGGGGCCGCGAAGAGGAGAAAGACGTACCGTCTTCGCAAAAAGGAAAGGAGGTTTAATTACACCTTAAAAAAAGGGAAGGAGGATCGCCGTAAAACAAATCGGTTCTGTCTGCAAGACGCGACTTAGCGGGGGAGAAAAAAAGAAAGGAAGTCCTTCAAGCAAGAGGAACCCGGTGCGACGCCAATCTCATGAGGGGAAAGATGCCTATAACCTAAAGAAACAAGATTTCCACGTGGGGGGAAAGAGACCGGGCGAAGGGGGGAACCGGGGGAAAAAAGGGCCGAGCGAGTACCGACGAAGACGGAGGGAAAAAAGACGTCTTCCAATGCAAGCCTCTTCGTCCTACCCGTTAGTCAAGAAAGTATCTCTCTTCCGCCGACGATCTCTGGAGGGAAAAAAAAAGATAAAAAACAACAAAGGCGGGGATTAGGGGGCTCTCCTAAGCTACCAGTCCCAGGTCCTTGACGAACGGTACAGAGGGGAAAAGAATCCTGCTCGGTACGTCCCTACTCTCGTCGGAAAACTCGTGCTTTGCGCAGCCAAGGAGGGGGGTGCTTTTCGTACGAAAAAGGGGGGAGAGAAAAAGGACGAACTAATTGCAGACGTCGTCCAAAAAGCATTAAGCGGAGAGAAATCCAAAGTGAACCAAGAGGCTTAATGACTGCAGGTTCTTCCGGCTAATTCGCTTCAAGAAAAAAGGAAGAGGAGCTTGTGGGGGAAGCCCGCCACGCCGGCAACGAAAGGAAAAGGGGGGTGTACTTCACTGAAGTGCCGGTCCAGGTGACGAAGACTTTAGTCTGCGATGCTCCTCGGGAGGGACCTCCGGGAAGGTCGCGCACTCGCCAAAAGTGGAGAGGGGTAGGGAAGCTCGCGAGCCTCGAGGAGTCCTCGCTGAAAAGCTAGCTTCAGGGGGGGGAGAGAGAACCGAAAAAGGGACAACTACCAAAGCGAGCAGACGCTCTCGAAGAAAAAAAAGGGCTAGACGAACACCTCAACTTCTCCTACCACCCCTACTAGAAGGCTGGCGCCTCACTAAGCAGCGTGGAAGGTCCTGCATAAACCGCTCTTCTCAAAAGGCCTAGGTCGTGGAAGAAGGAGAGGCTAGCACGGTCCCGCAGGCCGTCGCCGGGCCGAGGCGCGGAGGAGAATCGTCAAAGGGGGCCCGACCACATCGCGCTGCCTAAAAAAAGAGGGGTGTCCGCAGGGCGCCTGCGTCAAAAGAAACCGCTTGCCCCGTGAAAAAGGGAGCGAGGGCTGTAAGAACGCCAAGCGTCTCACAGCTGCTTGAAAAAAATCTCGCCAGGGCTGGTCGCCGGAAAACGACCTCCGACACGACAAGCCCCAAAAAACTGGGGACGGGACGAGGTCGCGAGAAGGGAGAGGGGGGGGAGAGGACCATCAAGGTCCGGCCGGCGCGCCTCGAACCGTGCCCTTCCGGGGAGTGGTTCCAAGGAAGGTACGCAGTCGATCCCGAACGTCGGGAGGAAGGAAGAGGACGTGCTCGGGTGCCTTGCTTCTGAGTCGCCCTCAAGACTGGGCGGAGGAGGGGAAGGAGGGAGGGTCATCAATCTTTTGTGCTCCAGGGGGGGATGATCACGTCCGCGCTGGAAAACAGCTCCTTTGAAAGGAAAGGGGATCGTCGCGCGGGTGGCCAGCGCCATCGAAAAGACCGGAAGTCGCCTGGCCAAATTTCAAGGGGTCTGGCGGAAAGTAGAGGGCCTGTCTAAGCCCCTCCGGGTAGAATGTCTCAATCAGGGCCTCAGACTTTTCTGGCCCAAAAAATCTTAGGGCGCTAGTCTAAACAATCGAGGCCAAAGGATGCCCTGCTAAACGCTGACCGGACCAAGGCGGCGCGCTCCGTGGGGTCGTCTGAAAAGAAGAGGACTTCTACGAAAAGGAGTGGTCCGGGAGTCGCGCTCGAGAAAGAAAGGGCGAGGAGGGATCAACCTTGTGAAGCCGGGAAGAGGGCCCGTAACCTCGTCCAAAGGCAGGTTGGAGCGTGAGGGGCGTCGAGGTGCCTGCGCAATTTAGCGCAGTTTGAGAGAAATCTAGGCGGCAACAACTTAGGAACGTCGGGATACTCCGACTACAGACCGCTTTGCTTCTTCTCCTTGACCTCCGCTACCCAAGGAAGGAAACGAAAGGAGGCCCCTTCTAAAACTCACTGTTCCTGCATGCAGAAATCTGCGTCCGCGACGAAAAAAAAGCGCGGTTTCCCCTTGCCAAAGGGTCGCGGCCACTTCCGCAGGGGTCGCCTTTGCCAACACCTGACGTCCGCTAGAAGAGTCTTCGCCGAAACGTGCTCGGCCGCATGTTGCTGGGGGTATCTGAAAAAGAGGGGGGGCCTTATATCGAAAAGTGGAGCGATTCACTATGATTCAGAAGAGGCCAGGGGGGAGACCCTAGTCAAGGGGGCGGGGAGGAAAAAAACCCACAAGCTGCTGAGGTTCCCACTCCCAAGGAAGAAAAGTACACGCGTCCGCTTCTTGCCATACGAACCCGTCCGATAGGTCGTCTCTGCTTCAAAATGAGGAAGGCGCCAAAAAAAAGGACAACTAGCAGGCAGAAAAAACGGAAATCGAGGCCCCGCAACGTCGCGGGCAGAGATCCCTGAACGCCGAGGATAGCATGTGCTGCTCTGGAAAAATCCTTCGCGAAAATGGGGGGGCCACTTCCACAAGAGGAGAAGAAATCCAACTACTAAGTCCTGCGTCCGACCAGGGGGGGACCGAACTGCTACTAATCTGGTACCAACAAAAGAAAAACAGGCTCGGGAGGAGGGCCAACTAGCCGGGCTCAATCGCCGGGGGCTTCTGCGGGGGAAGCCCGGCGCTTCTACTTCGGCCTCTACTGACGGCAGAGGAAAAACAAAGAGATCACACAAAAGTATAGTGGCTAGTATCTTCGCCGTAGAAGAGGAAGAAAGGAAACCCCCTGCCTAAACGTACGACGGCGATTAAAACCGGGAAGGTTTGGTCCAGACGAAGCATGTTGGCGATTGGTTTGGGAAACCCAGGGGAGTATCATGGAAAGGTCCCGAAACGGGCGGCGCCGCGTCAGTTCGCTTCCAGACCCGGGGAAGAGCGCAAGGAGGGACCAGCGGAAGCAAGAGGCAGCCGCAGACCGATCCCAGGAGTTCGGCGAGATGTCGAGAACCGCCCCGTTGGCGGTAAGACGTCCGGCAAGAAGTCTAGGGAAAAAGGGAGGGTACCAGTCGTTGGAGCCGCCCGACAGGCGATCGGGCCAAGGGGGACCGTGAAGACTGCGGACGGGGTCGTGGCGAGGAACCGGTCCCGCAACTCGATGTGGCGTTTTTTGGACCCAGGGGGGTACGTCCATGAATAGGAAAGGAGAAGCGGGGGCGAACACGACGATATACGGCCAACCCCGTTGGAGAGAAAAAAAAAGAAGACGTGGCGAAGACGAAGCACGGGCCGGAGTCGTGAAGGGCCCCGGCGACCCCTCATTAACGCCAAAGGGGAAAGCGCACAAAAAAATAACCAACGAAGCAAGACTTTTCGCGACGCGGACGCGGGGAGGTGGATGGGAAGGCAAGGGCGTGGATTACAAATCGCCGTAGGAGGCTTGAAAGGGGGGGTAGCGGGAGAGAATACGCCGACGAGGAGGGGTAGAAAGGAGTCGCAGACCGTACCGAAAAGGTGCCCGTAAAACGCCGGTGGAGGACAGCGCCGAAGAAGGCAAAAAACTCCCGCTCCCTCCACTTAATCGAACCTTTCGGCGAGGTGCTACGACAACCTCAGGAAAACGTTATAAGGAGAAAGGGCGTCCCAGAGAAGACACGCAGTGTCTTTCTAATTCATCTCCTCTCAAGAAACGAAGGGCTTCTCCGGTATCTCCAGGGGGAGTCTCTTTTGTAGATCACTTTCATCTTTTAAGAGAGAGTGGGAAATTAGAAAAGAGAACCGAAGGGAAAACGGTTTATTCACTATTATCTGACGATTCACGAAGCCCGGTTGAGAAAGTTTATCCGTCTACGAATTCAGAAGTCATCGTCCTCCCTTGGGAGAGGATATCCTGTAGGGGGGGGAGATTCCTGAAAGAAGACTCTAATCGCAAGGGCCATTCTCTTTGGGACATCTCTGCCGTTATAGAAGAAACGGGAGAACACATTATTGCGAAGAGGGAAGCTCTCCACTCCCAACTCTCTATTTCTAGACAAAAGAAAAAACTTCGAAAAAAAGGAGTCAGCCAATCGAATTAACTCCTGCTTCATGGAAGTTCACCGACCGTCGGCGGGCCTTCTCTTCAAACACTTCCCTTTCCTGGGTCAAAACCGGAAAAAGCGCGGAAATTCGGTAAAGTTCACCATCCTTCTTTGACGAGGATGGGAGGGGAGGTCATCACGCCCCCTTCAGTCCCAGCATACCTCTGCGATAAAGGCTCTCTCCGGTGGGGAAAATTTTCTTCGGGATATAGACTTTGGCTCTTCCTTTGTACGCCGGGAAGAAAAGAAAAACCACTCTTACTTGATCTCTAACCCTCGTCCTATAAAAGTAAAGGGAAAGGATGTAGGAATGATCGCCCTGCGAATCTGTCACTTTACCGTGCCTCAATTCCCGTCACACCTCGGCTGAAAAAAAAATCCTGGCATGAGAGCCGTCAATAACATCAGAAGTCTGCTGGAGCTCTCGGGTAAGCCGTTGGCGCCGTCAGAGAAACCTGGGGGTCTAAGCATCGGGGGGCATGCTAAGGACGGTATTTTGCCCTTTACAGAGGAGGCAGTAAAAAGTCGCGCCCGGCAAAAGGGCTCTCGCGCAGAAAAAGCGGAGTGACTGCGCCAGGGGCGTAATAGGAGCAGCGGAGGAGGGAAAAGTCTTCGTCACATGGAAGGAACTTCTTTAAGTACACCTGCAATCGATCCGGCCTTGGGGGGAGCGCCGGGAGGAGCAAAACTCGAGTGTCAACGGGACTTCCCTGACCACCTCCTGCATTCCTTCGCCGCGTACGCAAAAAAGGGGCTACGCCGATCTCATGATCGTGGGGGCAGATAACCTCGACCGCATCCACGAGTTCCCCTGGGCCATTAAGAGGGGGGGGAAGAACACCCGAGAAAGGGGGAGAGAAAGCCGAAGTCTATAAAGTCCCCTGGTCTTCCCAGGCAAGTACAATGAGAGAAAAAAGGAAGACTTCGTGCCAAGTGGTACCGCTGCAAAGACGAGCGCTGGCGGATCAATCTCAAAAAGACACAACGGAAGAAGGAGTACAAGGGGGGGGGGGATCCAAAAGGCTCTCGGAAGGAAAAGAAAAAAAAGGGCTTTAAAACAAAAAATTCTGGAGTCCTCGCTTTACTTCCCTAACTCTCGCGGAATCAGGGGAGGCAGTCCCCAGCTGTAAATGGCTTGCTGACCAAGGCAGAGGAGGACCCTTACAGAGAGGGATAAAGTTCTAGGAGAACCACGAGCAGATATCGGCGTCGCCAGAGAAAAGGTCTTAAGTACTGCAGGAGGGGTGGAAGCGGAATTCGGTAAGGCGCCAGTAAAGAGGCGGAAGAATCAAAAAAAGAGACACCGGCAAAAACCGGATAATACCGAAAGGTGGGTCAACGATGGACGGAAAGGAAAAAGACGGTAGCGCTGCGCAGGGCTCCGCTTCGCGGCCAGCCCCGGGAAGCCCGCGCCACGTGGGAGAGGGAAAAGAAAAAAGAGTCGAGTGAAAATCTCTTAATTCGCGAGCGGTCGGCCTGAAAAGGGCACGCACGTCCAAACTAACCGCCGCGAGCAGGTCCTGCATACAGTCGCGGAAGGGGAAAAAAAAAAAGAAGCCGCCGCGGCTGAAAAGCGCCGCGTGGAGAGGGACGAGGCGGTGGTCAGGTTCCGTAAACGGCCGAGGTCGGATAAGGGGAAGCTCGAGAGCTCGCAGGTCCTGCTGCGCTCTAGACGAGCGTCACCCGCGGTCCGTGACGGGAAAGAGGGCCGCGTAGCGCGCTGAAGTCCTCTTTGGGGAAGAAGAAGTCGCGGCGTCAAAGGGAAGAAAAGGAAAAAAATTCGGGCCCGAAAAACCTCACACCAGGCGCGCAAGCATGTCCTTCCGGTGCTTTCCATCTCAAGAGGGGGCTGGGTGAAGGGGAACTGACCTCGAACGAAAATAAGCTGGTTACCGAAACCGCTGGCCAGAATCTGAGGCTGGGAGAGGGCGCCCCGTTCCCAGCCGAAGCGGCCGGGCTCGACTGAAAAGGGAGGAAGGGGGGGCCGGACTCGCTAGGCGTCCATCAGCGGCCGGAGGGGGCTGCCGACGATGCGTGAAGCCGTGGCCCTGTCTTCTGCAACCTCGGAAAGAGGGAAGGGGAGGGGGGGGCGCGGGCCAAGCCAACTGTGGGGGCTCCGTGGCGGCTGTCTGCAACGCAAGGGGAGAGGCGCCCCGCGCCAACCGAGGAGCTGATCGTCGGAAGTGCCTCTCAACCGAGCCAAAAGAAAAAGGACCTGGGACCAAAATCGGATCGGGCGACGCCGGCTGCTACCCTGGAGCCTGGCCTTCGGCTCGCCGCGAGACTCGGAGGAGCAAAAACAAAGAGGGCGGGGGAGAAAGGGGAAAATCGTCAAAAAAAAAAAAACCTTAAAAGCTCGCGATGACCGCGCCAGCGGCGAAAAAAACGCGCTGCTGCGCATCGGTCGCGCGCCGCTGCTGGAAAAAGCACTTCGTGGTCGTAATCGCTCTCGGAGGGCCGCCGAGCCGTCTTGACTGTGATCAAAGGGCCAGGGGTCCGGTCGCATCGTCATCTCCGGGGAATAGGGCCTGCGCTTCGGATCGTCTTCGCGGCGGCTGCGGGCGGTGTCTGGGGTAAAAGAGAAGAAAAAAAAGAGTCAACGGCAGGAAAAGACGGTGCTGCGCGAAGAACACAGCTGGCCGAGGAAAAAATCAAAACGTACAGCTCTCGCTTGTTCCACGCCATCCCTGCGCCAATATTCCTCGTCAAAAGCCCTGCTGTCCATCTTCCAGCCGGTCCGGAAATAAGAGGCGCGGGAAAAGTACGGGCGCGCCATTGCCTGATAGGGGGACCTGGCGGGAAAGACGGGCCCTGAACGACTCCGTTAAAAGGCTTTCGCCACAAGGAAATTGGGAAAGCGGGGGGTGTCGGGGAGAAGACGATCACTAGGGAGCCCCCTAGCAGGGGGACCTGTGGTCGCCCTATTCCTGCAGGGGGCCTTGACCCTAAGAGGCCTCTCGAGAAAGAAAAGGACAAAAGCCCGAGTCTCAAATCCCTACTCCCGGCCTATAACGAAGGAGAGGGAGGGACTTCACCGCTTCGAGAACCCATGACCTCCCACCCCGAGTCACTAATCAAGGCAGAAAGGAAAAACAACCTGCGGGGGTACTAACTCCAGGGGCTTCTTGCTAGTCTCCTTCGGGAGAGGCCCCTAAAAAATAAAAAAAAGTCCCGTCGCAAAAGAAAGAAACGGTAGACTATAGTCCTCGCGGAGCCCGGGTCGTGTAGCCGTACATGATACTCGACAATCTTTTGACAACATCGCCAACATAGGGGGGGGGGTCTCGTCTTCTTAGGGAAAAAACCGATCCGTTCGCAATAAAAAAGAGGTTTCTCTTGGACTCCCTTCAGAGGAGAATCCGTTGAGGAAGCTACTCGATCGATCTCTCTAGAAAGTAAAATAGAAGAAGGGAGCCGCCTGGAAAGCTCAAACGACGCCGCTCGGATATTCGATGACGCACGAAAAGGGGGTGTTCAGCCCGGACGCGCCCCTAGGCATGTGGCTATGTGTTGGAAAGGGGTCCTATGAGTGAAAGCAAACTGGCGCGCCTCGGATAGAGGGGGGGGGGCGTCCCATCCCGGTAGGGGGGGAGCGAACTGTCTCGGGGGTACAAAGCGAGGCGAAAACGGGACTCAGCAAAGCCCCATCGCGTTCGGCTAGAGAGAGACGCGCCTTTGCGGGGGTCCGGCCAGCGTTATGGAGAGGGCAGCGGGAGGGAAAAAAAAAAAAGAGGGTGCAGCCGAAAAAAGAACCGCGTGGCGTGAAGAACAGGGACGTCCGGTGGGGAGGGGGGGAAAACCGGTCCGCGAGGAAGAGGGCACGCACCCGGGTACTTCCTGAAGAGGGCGATCGCAATCTTTGGAAAGCATCGCGAACCACGGAGAAAAAAAAAAGGTCGAGAAACGCAAAGAACAATGGAGAATAGGCAGGAGCGTGCCGATTCAGGGGAAACCGGCTACCCGGGACGCCGATCCGTCCAAGCTCCCAGACCGGCGAACCCCGCGCAGCGTCTGGGAAAGTCTCGCATCCAAATGCACAGGGGAGTTGAGGACGAGCATACCGGGCGCAGATTGAAGGGTAATTCGAAGCGTTGGCGCTGTTATGAGAAACCCCGGGGGGGGGGGGGGGGAAAGTCGGGAGAACTCCCAGGCTCTTTGGGTCCCTTTTCAGCCGTTGCGAAAGGCGAGCCGGCCAACGACGGGGAGAGGACCGCAAAGGGAAAAAACCCGACAATACTCGCCTCCAAGGGAAAAGGATCCCTGGCGGCGGTGCTACTCCACAGTCCCTTCTCCACACCCTAAAAGGGGGAAAAAGGTCCCGGAAAAAAGGATGCTACCAAAGCCGGTGGCTAGAATTGCAACAGAAGGAGGAGAGGGGGGGGGAAAAGTCCTTCGCAGAGCAAAGATGAACGAGTTTCGCCGGTCAGAACAGGTCAGCTTCCTCGATGCTAGTGGAACCGTATAATCGCGCCCCGGAAGGAACATCGAGAGGGCAGATCAATTCCAAGGGTCGACTAGTTAGGCAAAGACTTCGATGCCCTCAAAAACGAGCGGCTCCCTTGTTGCGACGACCAGAATGGGGGAAGAAAATAAGGCAAAGAAGGGCACCTAACGGCTCAGGCGCTTGGGTCTCCATCGCGGGACGTTAGCAGAAACCTTGATCACCCACATGATTTCGAGAAAGCTCTCCACTAACGAGCCCGCGCGCGATTGGTCGAAAAGGAACACGGCTTCAAAAAATAAAAGCAGGCACCAAAGAAAAAGACAAGACTCGCGTCCATGAGGAGAGGAAGACCTACGTCTGCCGGTGCGTAGAATCGCCTTCCCTGACTTGCCGGGCGCCCGAGCCAGAAGGGACAGGTCCCGGTGCCGTGAGGAACGTGGAGGAAACGGCTCAATAAATGCGTCATGTTAATCAGCTGGCCTCAGAAAAGGGGGCGTTTGGGCGCGGGGCAGCAAAGGGATAGAGCGTCCCGGTCGCGCAACGTGGACGCCGGCGACGAGAAAACACGCGGAAGGGGAGAACCCGAAAACTCACGGTCCCCGCTGAACTATCTCCGGAAAAAAGAGGGACGCATCGGGCCCGGCTAAGAGGAAGGGGTTACCGTTCTCTCTAAGCCCGCCACGACGAGAAGGAGATCCGTGAAAGAGATCCCCTGATCACGCTGGGAAGTGTCTTTAAGGTCCGCATCTTCTTCTTCTCGTCGGGGTAGCCTTTTATCGCCGGAGCCCTGGGTGATTTCAGACACTGCTCGCGGCTGAGGAAAAGTTTAGCAAAAGAATCCTCCCGTCACAAGCGCTGAGTCTATTCTCTCGCGCTATGAACGAAAAGCTCCACTTGCGCTTCGCTTGCCTGAGGACTCGAATAGAGGAAGCGGATAAAAGTCCGGAAAAAAAATCGTTAGAAGAGATCCTTCGTTCGAGCTGAGTCGCCGTAGGAGCAGTCAGCACAAAAAAAGGGGAAGTCTGCTGCAACGACTGAGAGGGGGGCCGCCACCTCCCTTCGTCCGGAAGGCACGCGGGCGCGCTATCGAGGAGGGGCGAGACCTCGAAAAAGAGGAAAAAATCACAAAACTGGGGCAGGAATGGTCCGCCCAACTACAGCTTACTGGAAACAGAGCAGTACCCCTGAAGAGGGAGGACGTCCCGCGCGGCTTCCACTATCTTGCACAAAAAAAGGTCAAAGACGCGGCCTGGTACTGCAGAAAAGGAAAATCTCTCTAAACAAAGGAGTGATATCCAATCTCTCGTAAAACGCGGTTCAGCAAGACCAAGAGCGTCTTGACGAACGTGTTAGACGAAGAGTAGAGTGCCGTGAAGCCGCGCGGAAAAAACTAAGGGGGGAAAGAAGAGCCAGGCAGGCAAAAAAAGAAGCTTTAGCGGACGCACTTCAAGTCCGCGACGGGAAAGGGAAGGTTGAACTCGTGGATGCGGTCGAGGTTCCTCGTCCCGGCCCACGAGCATGAGATCTGGAACGCGTCCGGAAAAAAAAAAGGGTGTAAAACGGGCCGGAGAAAGCGCCGCCAGGAACTCTCGCTTGGAACGCTCCGTCGAGAAAAAACTGATCAAACATTGGGGGGGGAAAACAGGTTTTTGTACTGAGAAAGGGGGGAAGGGACTATTTTACTAGACTGGGATCTCGATGCTCAGATTCGCGCCCCTGAAACGAAAGGAAGAAAAAAGGGCTCGTGTGGAAAAAAAGAAAACCTAGGAGAGAAAAGGCCGTTCTCGAGCAGCGTCTGGCAACGCCGTCCCATTTCACTAAAGGCCGCCGCAGGCTCGGCAAAGGTAAACCCAGGCTCGCGGGGAAATCTCCGACCAACCGCGATCACGCCGCCCCGCTTTCTCGGGATGGGGGAAAGGCGTTGGTCAAGGCGTGCGGCTCGGCGCCGGCCGGAGTGGCCGTGCTTCAGAAGGGCCCGGCGCTCTGAAAAAGGAGGACGGCGAAAAAAACGCTTGACCTGGGTGGAAGGGAGATCTGCCGCTTCCTGGCGCGCCTGACCGTACCGGGAAGCGAACGTCTGGAAAAAAGCGCCAGGCATCATTGCTTTCCGCCGCCCAGACCATTCCGCGCAGGCAGGACCGCTCGAAGGCCGCGGGAAAAAGGAAAAAGACCTCACCGGAAAGGAGCACCGACGGCCTGTACCGACCCGGCAAAGCGCATTGTGGCCCCGGTGGGCCCAGCACGGTCCAGTGGCCGGGCTGCACTCTAAAAGGGAGACTTGGAAGAAAAAGATCAACCCTCGCTGCGTTCGCGATATCCTTTCTGCCGGAAGACTCTGTCCGTTTCCTCCTTGGCCTTGTTCAGAGAAAAAAAGTCTCAAGCTCGTTTGCGGGTCTGCGCGGGGAGGTCTCCCTCAGGGGGGGGGACTCCCTTTTTCGAAAGACCACGAAAGGGGCGCCCGAAAAATATATTAGACGCTCGGCCGAGGAGGAGTCCTCCCACCGAAAGCTACTGGCCACTGGAAGTGCCGGCGAGCCGTGTGGACTTCCTCCCTCATCCGAGGCCTTCTTCCTCGCCGAGGAAGCGTTCTGCTTCGCGTTTTTAGTGCCCAAAACGATCTTCGGGGCAGGCTAACGTCCCAAAAAACGAGCGACGCTGGACAGGGAAAAGAAAGGCTAAAATCGGCTTCGCTCGCTCTCTAGGCGGGTCTGCGAGCGGCTCCTGGCCAATCTTATGCCGCGGAGGGGAGGTCCGCCTTTGGCAGTGAACGGGTGCTGCTTGTCAGTGGGGCACGGCGGGGACAGGCCGGCCGAACTGTCGGCGATACTTGCGGGAACGTCGGAGCGGTCTTCGCTTTTCCGGCCGGGGCGCGTCGTTTCTCTGGGGGGGGCGCATGACCTCGCCACCCAAAACCGTCACTTCAACAGGCAGGGAAGGGGGTGCGTCAAACCGAACGACTCAAAGCGTTGAGAAGACTTCATCAAGAAACTTCAAAGAACAAACCTCAGATGCCAGGAGGGAAGGGAAGGGCTCCTCTCCCTCTGGATGCGGGGACCTCGCGTCCGCGAAGACCCTGGCTGGCGAAAAAAAAAAAAGGGCGCCGTCTGTTGAAATAAAAGGGGGCCGAGACGAAAAAAGGTCCTGACTGTTCACGACTCCGTCGGACCGCTCTTCTCGTCTTCGAAAGTTCTCAAAGAAGTGCGGGTTTAATCTGAAAGCTGACGTTATCGATCTCGTGGGGGACAAACCCGAAGGAAATGTCGGCCCTTCACGTAACCCAGGGGGGAGGGGGGGGAGACCACAGATCGAGGCCCCGGAGTGCCTCTGCCATAAAAAAGAAGAAAAACGGTCTGGGAAAAAAAAAACGCGACCCCCGGGTCCTGGTCTGCGGCCCTACAAAGGAGTAGGCGCCCCATGGGACGCCAAACGAGAACGGCATCCCGCGGGGAAACCGTTCAGAAACCAAAGTTCAGGAAGGAGACCCAGCTCTCCTGCTCCGGGGCTCGCGGAGTCTGCTCAGGGGGCCTACCTGCGCAGCCATCAAAGGGACACGTCCCACGAACGACGAAACCTACGTCTTTCCGCGGCGGGAGAATTTTCCGGTAATCCCTGAGTACAAATCGGTTTAACAAAAACAAACTGCAACTGAGCAAAGAACCAAACCGTCGGCGTGTCCTTCTCCCGAGCAGGCGTGGACGGCCCAGGAGGCTACGTCTGCCGCTAAGAGAA
>Ga0179593_1441063_pt1 | contig 19186 bp, 21 predicted proteins | sample CZODoug2_1_08_16_FD_185931 | JGI IMG/M metagenome (GOLD analysis project Ga0179593, IMG submission 185931) | Vadose zone soil fungal communities from Angelo Coast Range Reserve, California, USA - CZODoug2_1_08_16fungal (PacBio error correction) | ecosystem: Environmental > Terrestrial > Soil >...
GAGCGTAGGCAATTTAAGAATAAGCACGACGGGGGAGAACATCTTGCGGAAACTACTACCTGAACGAAGGGAAAAAAAAAAAAGGACAGGCCAACAGGTTGACACCGGCGATCTCACCGGGCAAAGGACCATCAACAAAGGAGAAACCGGGGAAGCGCGGAACGGGGGGGGACGTTAAGAGGCAATCCTCCCAAAAAAAGGGAAAGAAGTTAACCCCGGGTGCGCCCACTACACGCCGGGGACCGGCGTGGTGTTCTTACCACTCGCTGGGGACGGAAGGAAAATGAGAAACGCCGCGTATCTGGTCAAAGCGACGGGGAAAAGAAAATTACGGGGAGGGGAGCGTTGGGCGCTCGCGCCGCCATTGAGGGAAAAGAAAAAGGGAGGACGAGCACGCTTGGGTTGCCGGATGACCCCCCAACACCACAGCCCCCAAGATCTAGAGTGACTCGGAGAAAATGGGGGGGGGACAAACGAAACAAGAAAAAAATGGGGGGAGGGGCAGGACTGCAACGATCCAAGGGGGAGGGGGGCATCTTTGAGAGGCTGGGCTGGCGGGCAATCGGGCGGGTCTCAAACAAAGGAGGGGGGAAAAAAGGATGTGCGAAACGTAGTAAAAGAAAAGATCAGAGATGGGGGAAAAAAGAAAAGCACGAAGTAATTCAACGTAAAAGTTTGAATTGGTAAGCAAAAGGAAGCACGGCGCAACCGTACCAAACCAAACAAGGAGCTCGCGAGGGGGGCTGTCGATAAGGCAAAAAATTTTCCCCAATAGGAAAAAGTCCACGCGCCGCCCAGACCTGACCAAACCAAGGCCGGAAAGGGGGTGGGGACCGCCAAAAAAGAAAAAGGACAAACGCGTTGCCTCTCGGTAAAGAAGGGCAGGGGGATCCTGTCTCGCAAAAAAACCTACCTCAAGAATCAAAGCCGAAGAGACACCGGGACATGGGAAACAAAGGAAGTCGGTCCCGTTTCGAAAAGAACCGCCACCAACGCGTCCCGAGGTACGGGAAAAAGAAAAGGCCTGAAAAAGGGGACACCAAACGAGACTCCTTGAGAGGGGCTCGACCGCCCAACGACGATTGGCGAGCAAGAGAGGAAGGAGAAGGGGGGAGAGGGGGAAAACGGACCGAAAGGAAAAGGCAGAGCGATGGGCATGCCGAGCTCCTATCGCCCTGTCGGGACAAAAACCGTACTTCGACGCCGCTCCGACTGGGGGGAGAAATCCTCGAGTAGAGGCGGAAAGGGGGGGAACGTATATTTATGCTGGGTGGTCGGCGAGGGGTTAGGAATTTGTCAGCTGGGAAAGAGACTTTGAGGGTGAAACCGGCCTGTTAGAATTCGGAAAAAAACCCAGGCCTGGGAGCGGTAGGCACTCATAGAAAAACAATGGGCGCTACTGGCCAGAGAGGGCTGGGGGAAAAAAGACAACGCGAAAGAGGAAAAGGGACTTGTGGGGAAACACCCTTGGGGGAAAATCGGAAATAAAAAAAAAAACGAGAAAGAGTCAAGTACCCAGAGGGGCGCGTGCTGCCAAGATGGCCAGACAACTAGACACATTGCCCCCAGGGGGGACGTGGAACGAGACGTAATGAATAGGTGGAGACCGGGTTCAGAAAGGTGCCTATGAAACGCCTGGCTCCAGAGGGAGGGAAGTCGGTGTAAAAACCCAAATCAGACGACGGAGATTGGTTTGCAGACCTGAGGGGGGGTTGGCGTCCCAGACCCAGGAATTGCACTGATAGGGGCAGTTGAGCGCGGTGGAAAAGCGGCTGGTCATCCAATGAAAGACAGTCTCGACAACCAACGTTTCATGGGAAAGAAAACCGACTGAACTCTCGTCGACTGGGATCTCGTAGCAGTAAATCATAAAGGATCGGAACGGTTCCGGCGCCACGGGACCTTTAACGGGAAAAAAATGGTGGAGTGAAAAAAAAAGAGATGGCGCGAACCACGTTAGGACCCAAAAGGACAGGCTTAGGATGGTTGACCACAATTAAGCAGAGGCGGTCCTGTCGCGCCGACGAAGCGCAACAAGGGAAAAAATAGCGGGAAGAAACCAAACCCAGCCAGGGGTCCAATCGAACTAGCCGAGCCCGGTTGGTTTACGGAAAAGGGACCTGGAGGGGTAACAAAACTCCGAGGGCATCCAAAAAAAAAAAGGGGGTCACATCGTGTCCGGGGGGGGAACAGTGGGGATCCACAGCCGAGAAGGACGGTTCCTCTGGGGCGGGCGGAGAATACCCGTCCGTGGGGGGTTGGGCTGGAAGGGAAAACAAAGGGGAGCGGCCTGGTGGGTGTGCACGGGGCCATCACAAAGGGGAGAAAAACGCTGGGAAGAAGCTCCGAAAGGTGGCAGGATTCGGGGGGGGGGGGACGCAAAACATGTTTAAGGATTTGGGGGGGTGCGCTGCCCAAGTCAGGGGAAAAAAGAAAGGGGAGGGAGCGTGGAAAACCCCCTCCAAAAGAGTCGGACTGGCGGGTGGCCTTAGGGGCAAGGAGATCGGGGGGGGGTCCAAGGGGTCACTCATGAAGCGCTTGCAGGGGGAGGGGGGGGAAAAATGGGACCCAAGGAAAATGACGTCCGAGAGGAGGGGGTAAAGAAGACCCGACGTTTGGGATCGGACCTTGGAACAAGAAACCGGGGAACCCGGTTTGCGAGAAGCGAAAGGAAGGAACCAGAGGGGGGAAGGGAAAAGGACATGACAAAAGGGGATGCAGACGAGAAAAAAAAATTATGGGGAAGGGGGGGGCGGGAGGGCCGCTGGGTCAAGAACCGGGCTCCTCGGTAGGAGAAAGGGCAAATTCGCGGCGAGATGAATCTAGAAAAAGGGCGTCCCCCCTCCGGGGGAGCACTAGAAAGTCCTAGGGAAAAAGAAAACCGAAAAAAGAACAAACCCAAAAAAAAACTCAAGGGACTAGCTCCAGAAGGAACCCAAACAGAAACTGGGAAACCGACAAGAGCTCTAAACCCTCTACTCGAGAACGGAGATGCCCCCAGTTCTCCGCACAAAATAGGAAGGTCTCCAGCAAAAAAAGGAAAAATCGCGGAAAGGGGGGGAGACCGACGAAGCCAAGTTTACCTAGAAAAAAGAAGGGGGGAAGGTCGAAAAAGAAAATCTATACCATCACCAAGGATCTCCTACGATGAGCTCAGGGTCCCCGAAAGAGTAACCAGAGGGGACCACAAAGTGGGGGCGAAGGCTTCGCCCCCGCGCACTCCGAGAAAACGACGCCCGCTCTGAACCTACTCTCAGGTCATCGAGAACCCCGTAACAAAGATCAGCGGGAAGGAGTTCATAAAAGGGAACGGACGCACTTGTCCCAACCTGAACAAAAAAACAAAAAGAAGAAAAAAAAAAGAAGGGGGGAAATACCTTTTGAAATTAGAAAGGGGAAGGAGACTATCAAGGGGGGACTGAGAACCCACCAGGAACACCAATGGGCGGAGGGCCTGGAGGGCCGCTCCGACAAAAAACCTACCAAGGGGGGGAGGGACTCAAAAAAACCAACAAGAGAGAAAGGAACAACCCGTTCCCGGGGGGTCGATCGGGCAAAGGAAGATCTTCCAGCGGGGGGGGTGGACCCTAAAAAAAAATCCCCCCCAGCTGATTTATGGGGGAGTCGAGGCCGAGCGTGGGCAAAACCGGGGGAAAAAAAAAAGGCCAGTTTTATTACTTCTCCAGCGGATACGTGGGACGGGGGAGGGGGGACCCCAATGAAGGGGGACAAGGTTGGTTGCGAGAAGCGGACGCTCAGTCTGCGGGCAAAAAAACCGGCCTTGGCGTACCATTTGGAAGCCGGGTGAACGAACCCAAGGAAGCAAAAGTCCAAAAAACAGAGGCTTTGGGCCTGGGGGGGGAAAAGCGAATTCTTTCGACTGAAAGAAGTCAAGGAAAGACAACGTCGTCACGGTCCGAAAGAAAGGAAAAAGGATGAACACCACCGGAAGGAACAAGAAGAAAACTTGTGCTGGGGGGGAGCGGGGAAGGGGAAGGGAAACAGGCGGCTTGAGTGACGAGGGGGGGGGGCAATGGGGGGCCTCTTCTGTCGACGTGCTAGCAAAAAAAGTTGGGGGAAAGGGGTAAATCACCGAGGAGGGGGACAGAAATTCACTAGTGACAAGGGGGGGGGGGCAGAACCCCGGAGAGGATAAGGAATCACCGAATTTCGCAAGTCAAAAAAAAAGGGAGCCCCAAGAGACCGAGATGGGACCTCAGCTGGCAAAAGGAGACAAAAACGGTTCCATTGAGGGCGAGCATGAACCTTGGGGAAAGATTCTAAAAAAAAAAAACTCGGAGTCGTAAAATCGCTTCGGCAAAGGGGGGTCGGGAAAAACGAACGGGCCCGGATTGACCGGGTTTTTTACGAAAGGAAGAAATTCCAAATAAAAGGATCCGCGAAAAAGAACAAGTACCGGGGTAAGCCAAGCGGGAAAGGAAATGGGCCAAAAAGGACGCAACAAAAATCAACAAAAAAACTTCTCTATAAACAAAAAGGGACCGACAACGTCAAGGACCTCGACCGGCGATACGGGACCCACCCAAAAGAAAAGGACGTGCCCTTCAAACAAAGAGCCTACTGGCCCTGGATAACGAAGGCCAGAAAAAAACTACAGAGGCCCCACGCTGGGAGAACGGGACTAGGGAGGAAGGAAAAGGGGGAGACTCCAACTTTCCATCTAGAATGGGGAACAAACGCAAAAGAAACCGAACACAACACCAGGACCACAAAGGGGGGGGGACCTGGGGTCCAAACGAAAACGGGGGGGTTTCTAGGCAAATGCCACGAAGTGAACCCTTAAAAGGAAATGGGGGGTGTACATAAACTTCCCCCATGCCAGCCCTGCGCAACAAAAAGGATAACCAAAAAGGGGGGGGACAAGGAAAGTACTTACCTCCGTCACTTGCCGGAGGAAAAGGGAGGAGGGAGAAAAGAAGGTAATCTAGGGAGGGCCATCGAAAACCTTCCCCAAATCGGAGGGAAGGGAACGCCCCGTCGAAGACGTGAAAGACAAACGCGAAATGCGGGACGGCGAAAGCCTGAGTAAAAAAAAAAAAGACCGCAAGAAAAAAAGTGGGGGGGATTTCCACTGGCGCGCCCTTCGAGAGCGATCCTAAACACCAAAGGAGCCAACGAAATTGGCCGGGGGGGGGCGTCCGGAACCAATAAGGGGGGGAAAGTTTAATCCGGAGGAAAAAGGAAAGAAAACCACTCGCCCGAAGAGTGAGGGGGGGCCAAGACGAAAAATGGTGCTGACCGGATGTCGGCAAATGGGGAGAAAAAGCCAGCATCTGAGAAAAAAACGCAGGAACAGCCCAGAGCAGGGCAATCAAAAAATAGGGGAGACGGCTTTGTGGCCAGAACCGGAGGAGAACCCCAAGTTTTCTAGCTGCCCGTCCTGATGGGGGGGGGGAAAAAAGACAAAACTTCTCAAAGAGAAGAACCAAAAAAACGGCGGCAGGCTTTTTTTCCTCGCCGAACAGGAACAAAGGATCCAAGGCAGATGACTCCGCGTCTCGTAACCACAAAACAGCGGCAACTGGGGGAAGAAGAATTGGGAGGAAGAAAGCGCATGGGAAACATCGGGTGGCGAGAGGGGGAATAGCCCGAAGGGAAAAAAGAAACTTTGAAAGAAAGACAACACCACTTCCGGACTTACTCGTAGGGGGGTCCCCAGCGGCAAAGCACGAATTCTTCCCATAGTTGCTGCGGAGGAGGTGCAGAGGAGAACCTGGTTAAAGGGGAAGAAAAAAAGGAAAACCCAAGGCTCCTCGTCCTACAGAGATGGAATAAAGCGCACACCACGCGTAACCTGGCCAGATAACTAAGACGGAAGAAAAAAATCGCTAGACTACGGCCTCGGATGTTTAAAAAAAATCGAATGACGAGACAAAACAGACATGCGTCCTCCCGGTAAGAGTGCGCCTCGCGCCATAAGAAAAAAAAAATAGGGGCTCTGCGGCCGGGGGAGACCGCCCCATATTTCGCCGGGGTTAAACGACAAGGGGGGGTGGGGAAAGAGACAAACTCAGGAAAAAAAAAAAACACCCATCCCTTCAAGGAAGAAGGAAAGTCTAGGTAAATTTGTGGTCACTACTTAGGGGAAGTACGAGGAAACTCGGAGGGAAACCATAAAAGTGGTACCTGACTGTCCGGTTTCCCAGGCAAAAGGGGGGGGAAAAGGGGGAATCCATTTAAGCGGACGCGTATATGTGCAAAAAGTGACCGGATAAAAGGTCAAGGGAAAAGTTAAAGGAGAGGGGGGGGGGGGAAAAAAAAACGAGAGACGCCCACGCGGTTCTTTGCGCAGGGAACCCAAAAAAACCGCCCGGGGGAAGGGCTGTGCGAAGTTCTTCGAAGGGCCACAAAAGCACTTGGGAAGGGAAGAAAAAGGAAAAGTCCTCTGTCCGTATCAACAAGAACAAAACAAGAGAAAGTGGCGCCGGTCCTGCGCAGCTGAAAAAAAAAAACAGGGTTGCAGAAATCAAACGGAGGGGGGGGGGGGTAATATGGGGTTTTAAAACAGCAAAGCCCTTCAGGAAGGTGGGAAAATAATGGAGAAAAAGGTCTACGACAGGCAAAGAGAATGTTCAACGCACATCAGGGAAAAAGGGGGCCCCTAACTTAATATAACCGCCCGCAAAGCGCGAAAGAAAAATTTCAAGAAACACAACTCAGAAGTCCTACACGTCCAGTCAGATAGAGAATCACAAAAAGGGAGAGAAACGCCCTTGGAAAAAAGGGATGGACGCTTACCTTCCACCAAACCACTCTAAATCATAGAAAAAACTGCAATCAAAAACAAGCGCGAACATCCAAAAAAACAGTCACCGGAAAAAATCCAACCTAAGAGTCCCTCTTCAAACGACTCTCAGGGCATAAGAACGGGAAGACTAACATCGACCGTCTCCCCAACAAGGAAACACGGAGGAGTAAAAAGGACCAACCCTGGGTCACTAGCAATGTCCCTCCATTGATCAAGCCATGAGGGAGGGAATGTGGGGTCCGCTTTCGGACGACCCGTGGGGAAGCGGGAGTACGTGGGGGGGGGGGGGGGGTGTGGTGGGGGGGGGGGGGGGGCTATCCGAAAATGGGCATAAGAAAGATCCTAACGTTTGGCGAGGAAGTAACACTCTTCCCCTAAGATGTCTACTCGCGGGGCGTCGATCTTTCGATGAGAATCAGGAGAGCCTCAAAAAAACAACCCGCCCGCAGGAAGAGAGAAAGACGCGCGACGCAGGGGGACGAACCGCGCAAAGAGACTCGGCGCAGCTCGGAAAAGTAACGCAACGCACGCCCCCAATGTGTCGTCAGGATCTACACAAGGGGACCATCAGACAAAGAAGGGAGAGGACGCGTGGTCCGTGCCACAGACAGTACGCTGGGAGAACCCGAGTAGACCCAGGGAACGTGACCCGAGCACACGTAAAAAAGGAAACCATCGTGGACGGGTGGGCAAGAAAAAAGGGCGTGAAGACGGCGACGGAAAACCGGCGAGTGTAAACGGGGGGTTCAGCGGGGTGCTTATTCGAAAGGGGAATACCCTAGGGAGGGAAGGGAAAACAGCTTGGAGGTCAAAGGGACTTCGCCGGGCGAACTTTGTGGACCAGCGGGCCCCCCCCCCTTCCGAGGGATGAGGAGGGCCCAAAAACCGCAATTGCAGGCAACTTGAAAAAATGGGCGCAGGAATTTTCGCGGGCCGCATGGGCGGGGGGGAGTGCGCTGGCGTCATTTCGGGGCAGGGGGGAAGGGGGGCCCGGAAGTGGAGAGCATACAGCAGGGGGGGTAGGGGAAAAAGCACGAAAAAAGGGGCGAAAGGGAATACTCGCGAACAGATGAAGTCCACGCAGTTGAGGTTTTAAAGCAACATTAAAGAACGGCAAAACCGTAAAAAACATCGAGGGAAAAAAAAAGTCAGGGGACTTTTACCAGAAAAGGGAAAGTGGGGGGGGCAACCCAACATCTTCTCAAAAAAACCGGGGGAAAAACAACCCTAAAAGGAGAAAAACTGGAAAGGAACCACGTCAGGGGAGCGGTGGTGGGGACAATAGACAAAAAGAACCTAACAACCGCGGCGAGAAAAAAAAACCGTCAGAGAAAAGGAAAAGGGGGGGATCTGGATTGGGGAGGAGGGTCAAAAAAAAAAAAAACATCGAGGGCAAACAGAAAGACGCGCGCGCCTTCGTCACAAAAAGAAAGGGAAAGGGGGAAAAAAGGGAAGGAACCAGGGTTACGTTAAAACGGGTAGACCGCAAAAGGCCCGGCGTGCTCGAAACGGGGAGACCAAACAGCGGCCACAAATGAAAGGGGGAGAGCGACTTTACTCTCAAAGAAAAATGGATGGAAACTCCACGAGAAAAAAGGCAAAGCTTGTTACGAAAGGCGGGAGAGAGCGGGGACAACACAAAAAAAAAAAAAAAGAAGAAGGATTGAGAAAGAAGAGAAAGACTGCTTGCGCGAGGGCAGAACGCGTCAGCCCGGGCGAAAACGCATCGATCTAGCTTCGCTTTGTGCGGAACATCCGGCTCGGGGGGGGAACGGACGAAGGGAAGGAAGCTTGAAGGGGGGGGTCGCGGGGAGGGAGAACCGGCACCTTGTAGAGAGCGGGAAAGTCAAACTCTTTCTTCTAGGCAAAAAGCAAAAAAAGGGAAGGGAAAAAAAAACTTGGGGCGAAAGAAGACGGGAAAGGGGAGGAAATCCCAGAAAAAAAGAGTGAGAGGGGAACGGTATCCGAAATGGTGGGACTACCTTTGGAAGGAAAATCTGCTCGGAAGCGGGAGACGTTCCGAAAAATGACACCTATGTTGAAAAAACCGACGGTCAGGCGCAGGTACGGCCGGAACGGAATGCTCAACCAGGCCCCTCGGGGGGGGGTGAGGGGGGGGGGGGGGGAACATACGTAGACATGATCCAGGCGCAGAGGAACACCCAGGGGAGGAAAGGTTGAAAGGCCTGGGTCGTGGGGGGGTTCCCCATCAAGACGAGCTTAAAAAAAAACGGTCGGGGGCGAATAAAAAGAACACATCATAAAGGGGCCTCGTTCACGTAGAAACGATTTCCGGCGGATGACTCGCCGGCCAAACATCACGGTCAGAAAACTTGGGGGGTCAGGGGGACTCGTTGGCAACCGTATCCATGGGTAGGAGGAGAGACGTAGATTTGTCGGGGGGTCAATACAGGATCCACACCAAAAAAAAATCAGGGGGCAGGGCCGGAAAAAAGAAAATTGGGGTCCCAAAAATTGGGGGGGAAATCGCAGCTGGGGAACAGTAGGACCGCAACACGGGGGAGAATAAAAGGATCAGAAGAACCGGGGCAACAGAAAGCGTCCGCCCGGAACACAGGACGAAGCGCAACCCGGAATCTTGGGGGAAATCAGAGGCCTGTCGAACTCCGTCTCACCGGGGAGCGGAACGCCCCCCCTTGGACAGGGCCCGGGGGACGAACTCTTTATAAAAGAATTGGTCAAGAGGTTGTGCCTTGACAGTGGGCGTTTTTGTAAAACCAGCGAAGGAAGAAGGTGGGCCCTGGGGAAACCGTGGGGGTAGAAGAACTGCTGGTGAGGAAACAGAAAAAAAGGAGGGTGGGGTGAATGGTCTTGCAACAGCACCGCTGGGAACGCAGGGAGCACCAGAAGACCAATTACGTCGAAGTTCGAAACCCAGGGACGAGGGGGGCGCCCACTGTTTCTTATCAAAAAGAAGAGGGGACAGGGTAGCGGGAGGCGTTTCCGGGAGGGAGTTGGGAAAGGGGGCCGGATATCTTTCGAAAGTTTGGGAAAAGAGAAGACGTAAAAATTTGCGGGAGGGGGGGGGGCCAGAGGGGTGGGGGTCAAAAAAGAACGAGGCGGGAATAAAGAAGGGAAAAACGTGAGGAAGTCGTAAAACGTGGGGTCACGGGGCGAAACCAAGGGAACGAACAAGGGGGAAAAAACGCGAGGCCGTACCGGCGCCTGAAAAAGAGCCTCTTGGAAGGGAAGAGCGGTCAAAAGCGAGGTCCAGAGCGAAGAACAACAACGGGTCCTGGCGCACCCCGCAAGCAACAAGGGAAAAGGCTCGGGAAATCATCACTCCGGGTTAGCCCACCTCCCTGGAAAAAAGAAAGATAAGTCCAGCCTGATTTCCCCAAAAAAAAGAAAAAAAACAAGACATCGCCTCGTCAGGAAAGAAAGAGCCACAAAAGATCGGTCAAACTCACGGGGGGAGAACCGGGCCGAACTGGCAGGCACCAGGGCCCGGGAAGCCTTGGGACAAAGCAACATCCGTTTCGGGAAAAAGTCCATTCCTAACAGGAGAGACGAGCAGTTGAACCTCGACCACCACAGCAGTCGAAGGAAAAAACCAAAACGACAAGAACAGGAGGGTGGTTAAAGGACGAGTCAGACGCCCACGGAAACGGCTGGAAACGCCGCTCCGATGGCCGAGCCCTTACCTGAGAGGGAGACATACACTGGACAAAGAAAAAAAAAATCCGAGCCCAATTCCAGTGAAAATAGCCAAATGGCCTGTCGCTTGGTGAACAAACAAAAAAAAACCGACGCCCGCCCAAGAAACATGGGGGACCAAAAAAGGGGGGGGGGGGGGGGGGGCCGGGCTCAAACCAAAAAACACAAACAAAAAATAACACAAAAAAAGACAAGGCCGCTCTGAAACAACTGGGGACCGCTTCGGAACAAGACAGGTGTATCTTCGCGCAAAAAAACGGAGAGGAGAAAGATATACAAACGGAAAAGGGACGAGCGGCAAAGAGCGGAAGGGGGTAGGAGGGGGGTGAGAAGGAAACCGGACGCCCCTTCTGTGGGGGAAGAGGGCCGAGAACTGGTGGGCCGGAAGGGAACGATGCCAGAAAACTGTATCTCATAGGAAAAAGAGGGTGGTATAAGGTCGTGGAAGAAACATGGGAGACGAAAACGTCAAGGAGTTGCATGGCGCCAAGGGCGAAAAAAGCAAAAAATGGGTGGCGTGGTGAAATGAAGACACCGACGGCAAAGAGCTGGGGCCGGCCAAAACGGGTGAACGTACTTCTTGGAGAAAAAAAAAGGTGCAAAAAGGGGGAGAGGAACTGCGAGGGGGGGGGCTCCCACAAGTTACAAGGGCGGCGGACTTGGGATGCGCACAAAACCCGAAACAAAAACCGCAGCATCGCCCCTGTTGAGCGTCTAAACCCGGGGGGGTGGTTCGAACCTGCTTCTGAGGAAGATGTTGAGTCTGGATCCTCGAGAAAGGGGGAGAGGGACATGGGGTTTCGGGGCAGCTGACGAGAGGGGAAAAAAAAACCGGGAGGGAAAACGGAGAGGGAAGAGACAGCCCCTTGTTTCTAAAAAAAAAAGAGGGTGGACTCCCCTAGGGATGAACAGCGCAAAACAGGAAGCTTGTAACAAGCGGGCAAAGGTTCAGAAAAGTCAACTGTCCATCAATGTGAAAGGGAACCATTTTTTTGTCAGCACATCAGAGAAACGGAAAACCTCTCTTGGCGTCCCGATTCGGACGGGGGCATCAGCAAAACCACAAACGTCATTGTTTAACGGGGGGACCTGGAATTAAAAAAACGAGGACGCGATACCAAACGGGGAAATAAAAAGGGAAGGGGAAAAGCGGAAATGGTGGGGAAAAAACGAGTAAACAAAATTCTAACCTATCCGAATGCTTAAGAGGTAAAAAAAACACCTGGCCATGAAGAAACCCTCGACAAACCTACCCACCAAGCAAGGGAAGAGGGGACGGAGGCCCACACGGACCCGATGACTTGCTGATAAAAAAAGGCGCGAAAACAACCAGGCCGCCTGGACGACCGGGGGGACCTCCTGCCAGGGAGAAAGCCATCCAGGTTGGAAGACGCGGGGGGGGGGATGGGACAAAAGAAGACCAGGCAAACGTTTCCTGAAAACCTAAAAAAAAAAAAGGACGTATTTCGAAAAACAGCCGGGGACCGCCGGGCAGGGAAAACTACCTGAGAAACGTCCTAACCAAAGCTGGGTCTCGAGTTAGAACCTCCAAGGACCAAAGGGGGCAAACCCGGCGAAATGAAAGAAGGGGGGGGGAAAAAAAGGAAAGAAAAAAAAAAGACTGGGGAATCGATTGAGTTTAAGCCAGGCCTTAAACCACATCGATGAGTTGAAACGCACCATCGGACCTGGGAAAGAAAACGGGAAAAAGGGGACTTAACGTCTTCAAGGGAACTTGCAATGGAAATCTAAGCCACAAACCGGGCGGGTCCTACGTGTTAAATCAAGACCGGACGGGGAAAAGCATTCTCACCAAAGGAGCGCAAGAACTTCCCGTGACGGGGCTCCGTTAGAAAACAAGGGGGGCGGTGTCACGACAAACTGATGAACAGAAAGAATCCATCCCCGAATGAGTGCCCCTTAGGTACAAACATAAATTGGTCAAAATGACCAATGAGAAAATCTAGCAAAGCGGAAGAACAGTATAACAAGAAGAAAGGAAAACAAGCAAAAGAAAAAAGGGGGGGGGACCGCGGCTACCACTCCAGGGGTCGGACTGGGGGAGGGACAATGGGGCACCCACTGAAACAAAATCGACCGCACGTCGCAATTTCCCCTCGGACCGGAAGCAACGGCCCTTTTTTGGAGAGCGGTCCCGTCCCAAACAAGCGGGGAACACTGGGGGGGCAGATCGAAGTGTTTCTGTACGAAGGTGCCTCTCGGAATCGTGGAGTAGGTGTTACCGAAGGGGAGGAGTCAACGGATGGGGGAGCTCCATGGGAAGAAAAAAGGTCAACCAATGAGGTGCAGGTGATGGTCCCGCGAGGAGCCTACAAAAGGGAAAGGGGGTTGAGACCTGGGGGAAACGGGGGGTAGGATGGGTGCATAAAAAGAAAGGACAGCGGGCTTGACCAAACCCTGATGCTCCGGACTATAAACCCGCCTCCCACTTAAACGTGAGGGGGGAGCAGAAGACGGAGCCGACCTCGAACGTTCAAAAGAACTAGAAGAACAAGAACTCGCGGAAAGCGTAAAACAAAAAATTGGCGAAAACAGAAAAGCATCGAGCGGAGGAAGATAAAAAAAGGAGCAGGCGGTTGGAAAGGACGAGGGAAAAAGAGAAAAAAAAACACCAACTCGAATCTGGCAAGCAGAATAAAGCGTCGTTCGAAATGAGGAAAAATCGCCACGCAGAAAATTCGAGGGGGGGGGCTCCAGACACTCTGCAGGCTACGAGCCAAATAAGGGGGAACATATCTTAGGGAGCATTTCAGGGTGGGTGGGGAAAATAAGGGAAATGGTGGTTATTAAAAAGGGGACGATAACGCTCGTGTGGAGCCACCGAACGGGTAGCTGGGGAAACGGAAGTTTGGTTCCCAACAGGCTCGAAGTGGGGGAGAACGAGGGGAAACGGACAGGCGAGATGACAACAGTCCAATTACCAAGGGCCAAGGGGTGACCTTTCAAAAAAAACGCTGAGAAAACCGAGAAGCAGACTCTACAAATGGGGAGGTTTCTTGTGGCGCAGGCAACCCACCAAACGGAAGACACCGTGGGCTGGGCGGGGGACCCAGCGACCAGGGGGGGGGGAACCGGGAGAAGCGTAACACTGGAAACGAATCAACCGAAAAAACGAAACTAGACCGAGAATAAAAAAAAAAAAAGGTGCGACAGCTGGAAACCTTTGGGGTAAGAATTGAGGGAGGGACATGCGTTTGGGAGCGAGTAAACCACGCAGGGATTGGGGACATTTAAAGAAGACGAGGGGTCTGGACCGCACACAGGGGAGAGTCACCCCAACTGGGACGAAGAGAATCCCCGGCCGCCACAACCCAAGCCCGAACAGAATCATGAGAAGAAACCGACGCGCCCAGCCTGCCACCGAAGCCAAGGCAGCAAACCCGAAAGCCATTCAAGAGGGACCCCCAATCGCGATCAAAATGAACGAATGGTCCCGAAAAAGCACAAACGGATACGTCTAACCAAGGGAGAAAAAACAACTCCAGTCGGAAGAGATCCCGACAGGGGAAACCCGCATCGGAAGTAAATGAACAAAGTCTGAAACGCTAAAAATATTGCGGGGATTAAAGGTTACGAACGTCTACCAAAAAAAAAGAAACTGGCTCCCCACCTTCCTTACGGCGGTAGTTATCAGAAAAAACGGGAAAAAGGGGACCCGTCCTAAACCTCTTAGGGCGGGATTGGCCCTCGAGGGCCCATCGTTCCCGAAAAAAAGCGGGGGAAGAAGGGTTGGTAAATTGGAAAAAGAGACGTTTGAACAAGGTGGGGGGCCGAATGAAGAGACAGTTAAAACGAGGGGGTTCCGAAAAAGACGCGCGAGGGGGAAATTCGTGGCAGACGGGGATCAAGGATAGGGACTCACAAAACGGAGGGGAGGATGAAAATAGATATATATGGACTGGGGGCCAGACGACTCCGACCAATCCATCTTCGGCGGCAACAAAGCTGAAAAACATCCTCGGGCCAGTCAAACTTGCCATCGCACCCTTACCAGAGAACGGCTACACGCAGGCGAGGCGGGTCGGGAGAGGTTCATCCCCGGAAACTAAAAAAAACTATTGGAGGGTGCGAACGTACGAAACCGCTGCGGACGTGGGCCCAAAGGGAAACCTGGAAGGCGACGGCCCGTACGGGCCGCCGGCGGTGGAATTTTGGGGTCAAGGTTCTTCAAGCCGAGATTGAGGGCAGGGGATGACCGGGCCCTGGGTAGTGTCGCCAAAAGAGAAAAAAACGCGAAAAAAATTGTTGGGGCGACTGTTCACCCACCCCCCACCAACCCAAACACCCAAAAAAACCCCCACCCCCCAAAAAGTCTCGGGTTGGTTTAGAGAAAACGCGTCAGGAAGTCGCGGGATCAAACGGGAAAAGGGGGGCAGGCCCTTCGAGACGGTGTCTGTGGGTTCAATTGCTCGGACGGGGGGGACTTCGTAGAAAGGGGAAACCGGCCACAAAACTTTAAGGGGGGACGAAAAGCGACCCCGGTCGACCGGATAAAAAACGACAGAAAGGGACTCTCTCAAAAAAGAAAGGCAAAAACAAAGTTGGAATTTCACAAACAAAAGAAGGCCGCGCCCTGGCGCCCCCAGGATAAAGCGGTCTCTTCACAGGGGGGGGGAATCCTGGAAAAAAAAGGAAAAGGGGTGGAGCCGGACCAGGGGAACCTCCGAAACTGCCACCGAAAAAAAGGTCGATCGTTTTGGGGGGGAAAAAAACTGGAAAAAGTAACTCCACAAAAAAGAGGGGGGGGCGTAGCTCCTGGAAGCGAAGGTCACAGGGGGAGAGGGGTGTAAGCCATGTACCACACTCCCGCTTCTGAGGGAGCACCCAGGCGGCCAAACAACCCGGAATGAACCAAGACTTTGTTAAAGGTCATGGCAGGTTAGCCCGAGCCCCCCAAGGCGGGAGGTGGGGGGGCTTACGGGGTCCAGAAACACCCCAAGTACGTGGATGGGGTGATGAAACGGAAGGAGGACAATTCGAGAAAATTTTAGGTGGGGGCAGGAGGGAGAAAGAACTGTACTATCAAAAAAAAAGGAGCCCGAGGGTCGCCGGCCGGATTGAGGCCACCTCCAGAAAAGGAGGACGGAGCGCAAGGCTGGAAAAAAAAAGGGCGCACGAAAGTGTGGATTATAAGGGACTAATCTTGGACATCACACGCTTGGGCGGAATAGATCCGTATGTTGACAGGGGCACAGAGGGAAAAACGCTTAGAAGGGACCGACCGGGGGGGGAGTAGAGCGGGGGAAAATGCGAGTGGTACCTACTGGTCGACCCGCCCCAAAGAAATAGGTAATGAAAAAAAAAAAGGGCGTACCAAACTCATGTGAGAAGCCGACTGGATCTTTTACAAAAGAACGTATTCTGCAGATGGGAAAATTTGAAGAGGCAAATCATAAGACGAACTCGGGGTATAAGAGCGTCCATCATAGGAAGTTCAAGCACGGGCAGGCGCAAAGAATGGGAAAAAAAACGATTCAAAAGAAAAAACCGACGCCTGTGCTTGGCCGATAACCTTAAAGCTGAAAAAAGGATCCGGTGGCCCATTCGTCCGAAAGAGACGTGCGGGGAGAACTTCCTACGGGGGAAGAGGGGGGGAAAAAAAAAAACACGAGCAACCCTTTGTGACTAGACGGAGGCGGAACATCAAAAAGATTATCCCAGACTGGGATGCGCGTTCGTAAAGAACGGGACCATGCGGGAGATCAAAAAAAGGGGAAATCCCCTTTCTGGGGGGACGCCGACGGGGAAAGTCTTTGGAGGAATGAGGGAGAAACGGGGGGGAGCTGCGAATGGTGCCTCATTAAAAAAAAGGTCGAAACACACCAGGACTGTCAGCAAAACCGACCGACAATTTCTTGAGCCCTTGTTGGGGGGAATAGGGATCCGACAGAGGACAAGCCCAAAAGGCTTGGCAAAATATCGAAGGAAAAAAACGGTGAACAAGAGCGCGGGGAAAGGGCCCCCTTTCAAGGACCTACTTCTGAGGAAAAAAAAAAAGTATCTCTGGGGGGGAAGGCCCTCCAAAACTGGGCGAACTCCTCAGAGACCTGAGAAAGAGAGAAAATTCTCGGAAAAAAGGGGGGGAAGGGATAGACATCTGATTGAAAACAGGGAAGTGTTCATCGTTGGGGCGTTGTGCACAGGCGTTTAAACTGGGGCCAACAAAGCTCGCCGACAAAAAACAGGACTTGCTGTGGGGGACAAGACGTTGGGGGGGAAAGGGCCAGGGAAAAACCACGGAAACCAGAAAGGGGTGTTGCGGGGGAGCAAAACAAGACGAAAACCAAGGGTGAGCTCACAACCCGGGATAGCTGGGAGGACCGGGGACGGAGGGGGGGGTGGGTCGCCAGAAAAACTTGGGTAATCCAAAGGGGGGAAAGAAACGTGGCCTCCCTAACCGGAGGAGGGATCCAAAAAGAAAAGTCGAGGAGAAGGGAGGCACAGGGTTGGCTCACAAAACGAAAAAGATCGGCTGGGGCACTGAAATGGGGGGGGGAGGACCATGAAGGCGAAACTAGGAGAAACGCGCTCCCCTGGAATGGAGAGTGAAAGGAACCAAGGGGGTAACAATACCAAAAGAAAGGCCTGTTTGGACGACTGCCTAATCGGGACCATGGGAAGACTGCCGAAGGGGTCGGACCCGCAAAAGGGACAAAAGGAGGAGGAAACGTAAATTCCGATGGCATGGGACGAGACGGGCCAGAATTGGGAAAAAAAAGAGCGGGCAAAAAAAGGGCAACCAGAATAAACTGGGGCCGAGAGGCTAAACTTCCACAAGGGAGAAATACCTTCTCCGGGGTCACACCCCTAAAAAAGTAATTGAAGTCCGCGCATCCTGAGGGAAAGCCGCCCTGACAGCAAAGAAAATCCCGACAAAGACAAGAATCTCAAAAAAATCATCAGAAAGAAAAGCAGACCGGAACAAAAAAAAACTCTCCAGCACAGGGGAAGGAAGGAAGGGACGCGCCTCGTCCGGGGCAAGGCTTTAAAAACGACCGAAGTGAGCCCGAAATGTGTGCCTCGACAAAAAGCGGAAATAATCGAAGCACCAAAAGGCCGACAAGCAGAAGAGGGAGAGCGGCCTTCCAAGGGGGGGGGGGGAAAACGGCCGAGTTCATCAGGACTCCCCCCGGAACGAAAGCAGAAGGAAGGAGTACGGGTCCTCTAGAAGAGTCGCCTCAAAAATCGACTGGGTACAAACGGAAAAAAAGGGAAGAAAAACGCTGCTGAACATCCACATCCCAAAGAACCTCGCCATTGGTCAACCGGACTAGCCGAGAAAATCCAGGACCACAACTAGCAAAACAGGGGGGACGCGCAGGGGCCCAGGGGCCAACAAAAACCGCTACAAAGAAAAAGCCGCCCCCAAGGTTTCGACGATAGACACCTTGTGGAGAGAGAAAAAGAAAGGGGAGAGAAGAGAGATCAGACAACAAAAGGGCAGGTGGGCGAGAGGAGCGCCGGGGGGAGTTGGGGTAGTGGGGCAAAAGGGGGAAAGGGGAGACTTCAAGGCGCGAAGGAGTCGAGACCGAGCTTGGGGGGGGGGGGGTCGGGGGGGAGGGGGGAAATCTCGAGAATTGACCAGTTGTGAGGGGAATGCTCAGCGTAGTGGTTAAAAGGGGAGAAACCCAGTCGAAAAGAGAGCAAGGTATCAGAAACCGGGGGGACGCTTGAAAGTGAGGGGAGGGCCAGGAGAATAAAAAAAACCGGGCGGAATGAAATGAACGCCATGGCCAAAAGACACCAATTAAAAGGGAAGCAAAAAAAGAGTAGCCTTGGCGGGAAGGTCGGACTACTTCGACTCCAGAGGTGGGAAAGGGAAGTCAGGGGCCTACGGGAAAAGTAGGGAGGGAGGCGACAAAAAGAGGGGCGGGGAAAAAAAACGCGCCCCTGTGCGGGGCGAACGGACGGCTTGGGGGGAAAATTTCCGGGGGATACTTGGAGCAGAAAAGGGCGGCTGGGGGGAAGGGGTATGGGAAGGGGCAGGGGATCCTCTGCGCGGATTCGACATCCCCGGGGGGGGGGGGGGGGGGAAAAAAAAAAACGGGGAGACGAGCGAAAAGAAAAGGTTTTAAGACTGAGGGAAAAAAACGTAGAGCCCCCCCCCGCTCTTTTGGAAAAACGCAAACAAGTATCAAGTGAACAAAGGGAAACGAGCATGGGAACCTGGGGGGGGGCAAGACGGACGGTCGGGAACGAACCAGGGGGAGTCTTCAAAAAAAAAACTTGTCCCAGAAAGGTCGGGGCCGCAACCGGGAAGTTGGGCTTACGAGAGCAAGAGCGCCAATAACGAGAAAAAACACCGCGAAAAACCGAAGTGACAATCGGGGGAAAAAAAAAAAAAGCCACAAAACGAGCACCAAACTCGACTACAGCAAAGCAGAGGAAACGAAAAAAAGTACCAAAGAAGAAAAAAGGATAAAAACGAAAAGGCCGGATGAAAAACGTAAACCGGGAAAGTGAACACGCGTTTCCGGGCACCCGGACAGAGACGGGGCCTGGATAAAAAAGGGGCAGGCACTGTAAACACTTTTCAGGTACTGAACAACCCTCCTGCCCAGGAGAAGAAGGCCTTTCCTCAAACGGAGGGGGGGCCCCTAAAATACCCAGGCAACATTTTGGGGAAAATCCCGTGGGGACTGAATAAGAAAAACCAAATACGGTAGGGGGTCAGAACGGGCCAAAAAAGCCACGGGGACCAACCCCGGAATGTGGGGA
>Ga0179593_1535106_pt1 | contig 19186 bp, 18 predicted proteins | sample CZODoug2_1_08_16_FD_185931 | JGI IMG/M metagenome (GOLD analysis project Ga0179593, IMG submission 185931) | Vadose zone soil fungal communities from Angelo Coast Range Reserve, California, USA - CZODoug2_1_08_16fungal (PacBio error correction) | ecosystem: Environmental > Terrestrial > Soil >...
AAGGTCGCCGAGCGGGAGGTTGAACATGGCTCTCGGCCAGATCTCTAAAAAACTACTTTCGACGATTTGACCCGGCGAGATCAGGAATGTGAGACTGAAATCGAGGGGAGGGGGGAAACTAGGACGAATCTATAAAGGGAGCAGTTACCTTGGCTAAGGGGGGGGTGCCCTGCAGGACTATCTCTTACTGAAGGGACTTGAATGAAACCAAAACGACATCAAAAAAAAAGGGCAAGACCAGCCCCGAGAAAGAAGACAGAAGCATGGTCATCATCGGGATTATCGGTGAACGGTTCAATCCGGGATGGTAAATTTCTGGGGGAAAAGGGGACACGAATCTTCTGGAGAAACGGGACGAATCTTTCTGGAAAGAGGGAAAAAAACAAAGAGGGGACAATGCTTCGCCGGAGTATATCATCCGTTCGATGGTAAAAGAATCTGGCCAGGGAGAACCTAGGAAGAGGAAAACTCGGAAGGTGGTTAGGCTGATGTTGGTCACCGCGACTTCACGGGACGCGCATTAAATCGTAAAAAGTTGGAGGCGCGGCGCGAAAAAGAGCTCAATCGAAAAAGGAGTGGGAATCGATCAAATGAAGTCAACAACCGATCGCAAAAGCCGTCACCAAAAGATTGGTCAGGGGAAGGAGATGAATTAAGGCCCAACCGTAGATATGTCCAGGAGAGTCCTAGAAGGGATAAGAAGAAAAAGGGGATAAATCGAAAGCAGCGGCCTAAAATAAAGTCCCAGGAAGAAAAAAAAGCTCATTGGATTCAACTGAGGGGGTCAGAAGAGGAAGCGAAATGCGCACGAATTTGCATCAGAGGAAAAGAAGAACTCTCGCACGATTGTGACCGCAGATGGGGGGAGGAATCGAAAATGAAAAGGCAGACGCATAAATGAAAAGAGGAAACAAGGAATGATCGAGACAAAAGTTTCTGGTGGAAAGGAGTCGACGTGCCGTCCGAAGTAATGTCACCGATTTGGTGTGCAATAAAACCCGAGAAAGGAACAAAAAAATTACAAAATAATGGACTGGTCCAATAGGAGGGGTTCGAGCTCGAAAGCGGGAACGGCGGACGATTGCAACCGGCGAACACCCAGGACGCGGTTTGAAGCAACAAGACATAAAAGGAGCCATGAAGAAAGAGAATGTAAAGAAAGACTCTCAACATTGGAAAGCCCTGAAAAAACGATGAGACTTTGAAAAGACCGGGTCTTGTCCATAAGGTCACGACCCGAAATAACTAAGGGGGCGGAGGGAGACGGTCCTTCCGAGGGGATCTTAAGGCCCACGGTCGGAGATCTTCGTCTCGCGCAAGAACATGAGTGGGAAAAAAAAGAAACCCCAGAAAAGCAGGGGGTTGCGAGAGAACTTGGGGAGCTCTCAAAAGCTAGCGGCGCTTGGAAACAATATAACAGCGAAATGAGTCTACCTCTAGCACTGATGGCGCGCAAACAAAAGGGAAAAGAGGGTAGGCGTGTTGTATGTCGAAAGCTGAACCTTCCTTGGCTGAAGATCATAGAGAGTACTCGTATGTGAGGATGCTCGGAGCCTCCATCACTAAGGGAGCTGGTCTGTCAAAGGCAGGAGGGACAACCATCAAGCGCCACTCTGTCAGGACCGCTAGTCGCAGGAGGGGGAGAGGAAGTCCACGGTAATTAGGGTAGAATTGAGGTAGAAAAGTGGGGATTTTGGGGGGACCTTTGGGTGGCTTAAAAGTTGAATGGTGATCTGGAAACAAAAAGCTCCGCAGGCGATTGTGAATTACAGTGCTCTTACTATCCATCCGGAACAGGAACAAAGGGAAAAAGGGGGGGGTGGTTGGTAGAAGAAAAGCCATAAGAAAGACAAACGGGCAAAACGCCCGGATGGATATGTGTGGAAGAAAAGGGGGTCTGACAACAAAAGGGGAAAATTGGGAAGGAAAAAGGTTTTTTCCACAAACAGCTCCTACAACCAGCATCCTGGGTAATGCGTGTGAAAGAAGAAAAGACTCGTCAAGAAAAAAAAACGGAGGGAGAACAGAGGAAGGGATGGAACGAGAACCGCCGGAACAGACATCATACAAGGGTTGTTAGGAACGGCGTGGTGGAGAGGGGGGGCGACCAAAGTGAAAGGGGGTTGGAAAATACCAAGAAAAGTGGTCGGACACAGAACTCAGATCGGGGAGTGGCAGGGGTGTAAGTGGGGGGGAGTGAATTTAAACTGGCTTTGATGAAAGAAAGGGCAGAGATATCCACAGGGATTTCGCCGGGGAGGGAGGCTAGTCAAGGTAATCACAATCGCCTGCGCGAAGGGAAATCAAGGCAGGGCCGCAAAAAGAAAAAAAAAGTGGTGAAAAGAACAGGAAAAAAATTCAGCATCATGACAAGAAGGACGGGCGAAAACTAGAGAGGGTCTCAGAGTGGGGGGGGGGACCAAGAGGAGGCCTGGGGGAAACGAAGGTAGTGATCCGGACCATCCCCGTATGGTAGGGGCCCATTCAAATGCAACCCGAGATCGGATGAGAAGGGTAAAGAGAATCCTGAACAGAGAGGACAAAAAGGCAAGAGCCGCGATGACCTTCAAAGTTTCGGCGAAACTGAACTTCGAGCCTCCCTGGGTAGAAGAGGGCCACGGACGCGTGTTGAACAAGAAAAGATTACTATAGGTAAACCCAGCCGGCGAAAAAAAAAGGTGCCCGAGGGCTGTAAGGTCTTTAAACGCATTTTCGGGGCGGCGGACAGGCAATTAAGGAGCGGGGTGGCTCATGAAAAGTAGGGGGGAAGGGACTGGAGAATAAGGAACAACGCAGTCTTCGCTACGGGCCCTATGAGGGTGTTCCCGCTTAGAATTTGGAACACTCATTTTCAAGAAAAGAATCGAATGATCGGCAGGCTGGAGAGAGGGGCGCGGGCGATCAATAGGAGGATAATCACGTTAAAAAAAAAGGGGGGAAAAACCGCGCCCTGGGGTGGAAAGAGTGTTGCCCACAATCGTCGCCGTGCGCTGGGAGATCGCTGCGACGCTTGACAAGAAAACCATCACGGGGGGGGGGTCGGGGTAAACGGGGGAGGAGGGTGGGTTGGGCTCGGACGACGCCGTCCCGTCAGGCAGAAGGGGACCGCAATAGAAGAGAGTCCGTGACTGGTCCTCGAGAAATGGTCTTCGAGGGGCGTCCATGATCAGGGAAAAATAATTAACTTTGAAGTTGGGACGCGAGAAACAAAGACTGCGAAGTGAACATAATCATGCAGGAAAAGGCAACATTTCGCAGAAGGTCAAGGCCGATACTTGCAAGAAGCTCCTCTTTGACACAACGGCGACGACAGGTAGTGGTAAAGCGGAGACTGACTAAAAAAGCCGCTGGCTTGATTGAATCATTGATAGCATCGCATTAATACGGGCTCAAGGTGAGGAAAAACAGACGAACTAGCGGTGGAAGGCTGCTGCTGAGGCTGGTTGAGGGATGGAGATCGAACGTGAGTTGGCCAAGGGTCAGACCCGATGTGAAAAAAAAGGGGCGAAGCGCAACGGATCAGAGGAAGAGGATCCATTAGGCGTGAGACCAGGAAGGCCTCACCCCAGAAAGTCTGCCCGCAAGGAGGTAAAACTAATATGAAGTCGGAGGGAAAGATGATGAAGCTTAAGAGGAAGGACACCGGTAGGCAGTGGTTTTCCTCCGTTCAAAAGATTCCTTGACAGACTGAGGGTCAGAGGTGCAATCTCTGGGATTACCGGAGGAAAACAAGACTTAAGGACTGGACGATGGCAAGGGCAGTCGAGCTTTCGACAAGGAGGGTCATACTCCAATGGTCGATCGGTGAGTCTTTTTTGTTTGACATAGAAACCGGCCGTCCAACGCGAGAGGGAACACGGAACCGTATCGAAGAGGGGGGAATTTCAAACAAAGAGGGGAGTCCGAGCAAAAAAAATCAGTGGCGAGGGAAATCGTCCGCGTTGTGTGAGAGTCTGGCCGAAATACTCCTTTTTAAAAAATAAGATTGCACCGCTGGTTTCCAAAAAAAAAGGGGGAGGAAGGCACGAAAGGAAGGAGGGAAAGGGGGTGGGGAAAGAGAAACATAGAGAGAAAAAACAAAAACTGAGTAGAGTAAAAGAGAGGCATGCTTGAGCGGGGCCAAACTCAGCAAACACGATAACTCTCTTCGTGCGCGTCTGAAAAGCGATCGTCTGGGAAAGGGGGGAAGGGAATTGTACGACGGAGAGAAAAAAGATCTCTCATCCAAAGGAGGGGCGGACGATTTTGGGGAAAATCGCCCTTGAACAAATTCCGATTTGACGCGGCAAAGGACTGGAGGAGAGGAAGACGGAGAAACGGGGGGAAGGGGGGGGAAACCAAGGGAAACGGGGGGGGCAGGGAAGCATCCAGGCGTCAGGACTATCGTAGTACTGCCTGTCGGGGATCCTTTAACCAAAAAAAAATCCATCACCAGAGAAACGGACGGAGGAAGTCACGAAAAGAATTAACAGCGAAAGAGGGGAAAGGGGGATGAAGCTTGGGACAGGGGGTCAAATCCTGGAAGGGGGAGCGGTTCTTGAGGAACGATCATACTGCCGTCGGAAAATCGAGAAAATCGAGTCCTGAAGAAGACGTTAAAAAAGGAGTGGTCAACGGCGGAGGGAAAGAAGGATAATAAGCAACTGTGAGGACAGCCCTCGTTGGCAAGATTTAATGGTGGGGGGAAACAAGACGCCCAGGGTCAAGGGGGAGAGATCTTGGTAAAACGACTGAAACTGAAGAACGAGTCCTAGGAAGCGGGAAGCCCGGCGGCGCCAAACTCCGCTAATCTCACTGTGTCCTACAAAAAGGCCAAAAGGCTCGAAGATGACAGAATCACCAACGGGAGGGAATTGTTACGCTTTAGTCAGCCAAAAACCGCAGAAATCAAGGGATACGTTGGAGAAGAAAAATCCAGAGGAGAAGGAGGAAAATAAGAGGCAAAGACATCCAAAAAGTCCAAAAAATCTCCGTTGAGCACTGATGCGATGAGTGACACAGGACTCCTGGGAAACGCAAACGAAAATGACGGGAAACTGAGAAACGGGAAAGAATGGTGGGAGAAAGGGGGGGGGCAGATCGCGTCCAACTTCAAAAGTATTTAACCTTAATAGAAACCATCTAAGCCATGAAAAGCTACAATTACAATGACAGCTCAGGAGGGGGGGAAGGCAGCACCCGTGAAGGTGGGGCCCGTGTCAAAAACCGATAGCCTAAAACACAGTTCAGATCCGTTTTACACGACCAAAGAGGCATGTGCATTTGGGGGACCTTTCAGTCGTTTCATCGGAAGAGGGCACGGGGAGGGAAAAGGGGAACACACACCCAGGGTTTTCAATAAAAGCATAAACATTGACATCAGCCTTATTGAATAGGGGAAATGATGTAGTCTAGTAGAAGCACAGGGGAACCAGGGAATGGGAGAAAAGTAACGAAAGAGGGGAAATAACCTTGCTTTTCCAGATCAAGCTCGGGAATACCTCATAGGCCCTTATTCTAAGGGACGGCGGGAACTTATAAAAAAAAAAGGATAGACGTCCTGGTCGAGATAAAAAATCAAGGAGGAGAGGGAGCCCCAGGACTCAGGAAAAGATGAAAAGAAGCATTCTCGGAAACATTTGTGCCAGAAACCGGCTGGTGTGAGGCAGATTCCGAGCTTCAAGGAACATAAGACGTCTAGTGGTAAAGATAAAATCCGACATTTTTAGAAAAAACCGCGATCTGCTTCGTCCCTCTAACCTTTCCGAGATCGTCGGGAGGGGGGGGGGAAACGCGGGGAGGGGAGTTTTCATCTGTTGAAAAAATCCCTATTGAAATGCTATCACGATCGTGTAGGTTGGCCCTTTGACTTGGGAAAAACTCCATCACGACTCTGAGAAAAAAAGCAACAAAAGAAGCAGGAACTAGGGACCTGAGACCTAGTTAATGCAGTGAGGGAAGCCGTTACACGTCGTCGTGGGATATGATTCGAATTGGTTGGGCCGGGACCTGTGGTGAGGAGGAAACGGGGGGGGGTGGGGAGGAGTCGGGGTAAGTGGACCGACTAAACTCAAGGATGCCATGGAAACCATTACAAAGGATAGCGAAAATGCGGACTATGGGGGGGGGGGGGAAAGGAAAAAAATTCCAAAACAACCCGAACGCCCGGCTAAATCGGGATAGTGGTCAAGGAATCGGAAGTTTCCATAAAAGGGGAGAGGAAAAGACTCCACCACGCATGGGAAAAAAAAAACAAACCTTATGAGACCTGCTTTGTTTACGAGGTGTTCAGTCCTCATACGACCCCGGAAAAAAAACTGGGAGAGAGAGAGCTGGAGGGAAAAAATAACTTAACAAGCCCGGGGGGAATAAACGTTTGTAGCGAATCTTTGTGGGGTCGGACAAAAGGGGAAAAACAGGAATTGAACAGGGGGGGTGGGGGTCCAAAATCCCTTGGTCTACACCTTCCAGATCGAAAAGTGTTGACTGTTTTGACTTTTGGTCCATGGCTTTAGCCAACCAAGATATAGGGGAAGGGCAGCCAAATGGTTGGGGAAGAAGGGGGAGAGTCAGGTCCACGGTAATAAAATACGCCTGCAAAAAAAGAAGAACGATTCCATCAAAAAAAGGGCAAAACAGCAGGTTCAAAGCCACTAAAAGGAAAAGGCCTCAAGAAACGTGGAACGAGAAGGCTACTTAACGGACAGATGGGATCCATATTGAGGGGTTCCGCGGCTGCCTGGCCAGTGGAATTCTTGATCCAGGAACAGGACGAGTATGAGCTCCCGGCCATGAAGAGATGTGGATAGAGTGCAAGAAGGCAAAAGAGGAGGAACATGGAAAATCTCCTGGGGAGTCCCCCAATGTGTTCGCGGGACACGCCTACTCTTTCGAAAAGCTTAGAGAAGATGAGTGCGAGGGGAACTGCGGACCCTTCCAGAGACGCAACCAGCAGCATTCTTGCCAAACTGCGCCCTAGATAATTCTTTCACTCATGTTCGTAGGGCCGGAATTCAGCATCATCATCGATCGGGAGGGAAAGGAAGGCAAGGGAAACCAAAACCGGGAGCCACGTTCACTATGGGGGGTATTACCCGCGTTCTTGACAGGGCGAACTTGATCAAGATTAAAGACAAGCGTTTCAGTCAAGGCGGTCGGAACTGGGAAGAAAAACAGCATGTAAATAAAGGAGTGATGAAAGGGGATCGAAGACTAGGTTTTAAGAAAACCCGCGCCTTGGGGGGGGTCGCGGTTGAAAAACACCATCACTGTACCCGGGGGTGGGGGTGGGGGGGGGGGGGGGGGGAGGGGGGGGGGGGGAGATGAGGAAAGAGGATCAGAAGGGGGAAACAAGAAACAACTGCAAAGACTGTTTTTTGGAGAAGATCGGGAAAAAAAAGGGTTTTTCAGAGAGAGGGTGTGAAATCCTGTTCCCCATAGACGGACGGGAAAGGAGGAAAGTCCGGGAGGGGAACCAGGCATATCTCGGGGAGGACGAAAAAGGGGCGGAAAGGGAAGAAAGGGAAAACTTGGGGGCAGGGGGGGGACTCGATCTCCCAAATACTTCGCACATCGTTCGGGGGAATTTCTTCAGAAGGGGTGCAATTATGCAAATCAGAAAGGGGCGATCTTCAAGAGGGTTGAAAAACGGCGTCTGCTCGGGGGTTCTTTGTGAGAAAGCCTTCATTGCTAACGGTAACGGGACTGGCGAAAGGAAGGTATGAGATTAGAAAGGTATCGGTGAGTTCGAGTTTGGTCTGCAAATCGTTAGCCCGCACTCAGGGAGGTGAACGGCAGGCTGGGAACGGGGCGGGGGGAAGGGGGGGAACATGGGGACCCGAGAAAAAATTCAGGCCGTCGTCGCCTGAAGCCAACTGCTGAAGAAAGGAAACCGTCGACGTATTCCTTGATTCGCTTTACCAATCAACTTGCGAAGGACGAAGAATTAGGTTCACCACAAGGGTACCTCCTGTCAATGGTCTTGCGGGCCCAGTAAAAGAGTACTCCTTCTTCAACTCGAATCACCAGGGACCAAGAAGGTTTCGAAATCAGGAATACATTCATGGTGCATCCCGGGCCGTCTCTGAGGCGAACGCGACGCCCTCACAAGAAAGGATTTGGGGAACCGCTGAACGATATCCTTTAAGAGCAGTCGAGGAAAAAAGGGTGCGAGAACTAACTCCCGTTTGACGCGGGAAGGGAGTGTGTTTGTGTGGGGTACCGACCGGCCCGTCCCGAAATCGTCCTGCAAACAAAAGATAGCCACTGGAAAGAGGGACCTGTCTCACGGGGGGGGACGAGTTCCCCCCGAAAACGGGAAGGAAATCCCGGGGGGAGAGATCTAAGGGGGGAAGACCTCAGGAAACCGGGAACAAATTGCTCGGGCGTCCGGGAGGGGGGGGGTCCAAACTATATCGCATCGTTCATGTGACGCTCCACGAGTAGAGTTCGGTTGGGCTGAGGAGTTTGGAAAACAACAAAAAAAGGAGAGAAGGGTCTGCTAGGGAAAAAAGAAGAGACCGAAAGGAAAAAGATGAGTTCGGAAGGGTCAAGGAACGATGCGTATTCGGGAGAACAGCTGGCTATACAAATTTAGGTTGGTTGAAAAAGGAAGGATAGGGGAAGAAAGCTTTCTGGGGTTCTAGAGAAAAACGTGGGGAGATAGCCGAGTTGCTTCGTCACTGTCCGCTAGGGTGGAACTCGTCCTACAATACTGACAGGTACATTGCGACGGTTGGTAAGGAGCTACGGAACTAAAAAAGGAAATCACCTGAGCAAAAGGCGGAGTATCGGGGGACCAGAAAGGTTTTCGAAAGCTCGCCAACAGGTGCAACTCTGAAGTAGAGGTTTCAGTTGAGCGGGAATCCAAGGACGGTCGGAAGGCGATGAATCGGCAAAACACTGGAATCTTAAAAATTGGGGAAAACCAGGTGGAAACGTGATTCGCGGAAGGAAATCCGCCCTCAAGGGAAAGGGGTGGAAAAAAACGACGCCCTTCTGCTGTGGACAGCGGTGGTGGAGGGTGCAGATCTTTTCCTCCAACACTGGGGGCAAGACGCGAAGAAAAGAGAAGAAACACAGGATACATCTCAATCGGTAGAAAATGGGACAAAGACATGCCTCGAGTAGCAAGTAAAGTCAACAGCCTAGACGAAGAAAGAAAGACCAACGACGAAAAGGGAGAACTTTGAGGAAACTTAATAGATACGGGATGATGCGAGGGAATAATCAAGGAAAGAACAGCGAGGGAAGGAAATTCCAGAAGCGAAATCTAATTCCCAGAAGCCCTTGGGGGATGTCAACTAAATACGAACGAAAAGCGAAAATTCTACCAGCAATGGCATCCTGAACCTCACTCGCGAATGGCCGCGGTGGGGGAGATCGCTTTCCACCGTCAACGGATGGAACTGATCTAAGAAAAAGCGAGAACTGGAACCCTCCGCGATTGCTTGTCCGGAAAGGGAAGTCTACGGGAAGGACGTCTTAATGGAAAAGGGGTAAACCTATATTGTTGACTCAGGACAAAAAACCTCGAGCCTGACAAAAGATCCGGGGGGAAAAAAAAAGAAAAAAACAAGGAAATGGGTCAATGGGGTCAAATCTGGTAGTATCATCTAACGAAAGGCTTCCTATTGTGGGCAACTCTAAACAAAAAACCCACAACCACAGCGGTTTTTTCAAAAAATGCAGGAACGATGGGGGCGGGGGGGGAAACTGGAATCAGAGTCCTTAGAGGACGGTACCTGCTGGGAGAGGAACAAGCGCATTTCAACGAAAAAACCTTCAAAACGATGAAGCGGAACCCGTGCTTTGGAAGGTCAAGAACAGGAATCCCCCTCATAGTGAGGAGCTACTAAGGCTTTGTGACGGCCAATCCGGGACGAGGAGGATAGACAAGGCAGAAGGAGAAAAATGCCGCCAAAGGAAAATAGTGAAAGAAAATTACCCCGGAAAAAGGCCAACCGGTTTGTACAAAAGGGGGGGCGAGAGGAAAAATCTGATCTCTAGCAGGAGTTCTGGCAAGAGGAAAGAGAATCCATCTGGGGAAGGGAGGCGACCGCTAGCGGGGCTTTCGAAAAAAACCTTGTCGAAAGGCCCTCGAAAAAAAGAGGGGAAGCGGTGAAGTAGTGCGGTTTCGAATATTGCTGACGGAGGATCTCTCGTGTTGGGCCTTTGACGGCAAAATCATCACGACTCTTGAGGATGACTTCACGGCACTCAAAAAAGGAATGTCAGAGTGAGGATTACTTCAGTACCGAGTCTCTGGGATTCGCGGAAGACTTTCACCTTAGGGAGAAGAGGAAATTATGTCGAGGGGGGATGCTTGTGGGGAAAAATAGGGGGTTGGGAAGTTGGGTGCGGTCCATCGTTGGGGTTAGTCTCGCGCAGAAAGGATTTGGGAGGAACCTCAAGGGAAGAAAAAAGCAAAAGATATGCTCAGAAAGGACGTTTGGGGTTTGGGTCTAAGGGCTAAAGACAGGAAAATAAAGAAAAAAAACATCAGAACGCCCAAGATGGGGGAAACAAGGAGAGGGGCAGGGACCCAAACATTAAAGAACAACGTGGGGGGCGGGGTTCTAGTTCCCGTACAAGACCCCCCTGAAGGGAACAAGGATCGACCCGAAATCCGGGGCTGGGGGGTCGTCGGAAAAAAAACGATCTCAAAAAAAAACAACGGAGGAAAGAGAGAGAGAGAGGAGGGAAAAAGGAACGATCACCGCCTGAAAAAGCACGTATTCTCCGGGTTGTAGGGACTTCAGGTGGTGGAAACGGGGTACGAAAAAAACGCAAAGGATGTTGTAGCTCCCTTGGTCGATCCCATCGCCTAGCGGGGGGGGGGGTACTGTGGGGGGGGGCTGCCAGGGCCTGGCTGGTAGGATACGCGAAAACGCCTAAGATACTTTGTGGGAGATAGCAAAGGGGGGGGCAAAGACAAAGGATTAGTCGTGTCCACTAGACACAATCGCAGGGAAAGAAAAATAACATATTGCCAGCAAAGGTGACACTAGCAACTGGTGAAAAAAAAGATCAAAAGCAATCCTGAGGGGAACGAAGGAAGGACGCCAGGTAAAGGGACAGAGGAGCGCAATTGAGGGTTGGGCCAAGCGGCGTATTGCCGGACCGGAAAGGCTTGATCCTTAAACGAATCGGATGGCGCCAGAAAAAAAGAAATCCAAAAGACAGGCAAAAGAAAAGAGATCAACCTGCAAAACGCGCTGCAATGAAGGAGACTGGAGGAAAAAAGTGGTGTGCTCTACAAGAAGAGAGAAAAAATCCACTGGGCAGGAGAGGGAAAAACGACGCTAGCGGGGAACCGTCAGCCGCCAAGTATGATGGGAAACCAGCCGAGTCTGAAACAAACGGTTCCCTGTGTGGTAAGGAGGGCACTACAGGGTGAGGAGGGGCCCAGAAGAAAAAATCAGGGGGAGGCAAAGACCGGAAGGAGAGAGAAGGTAAGAAAAGGATCTTCCCGAAAAAAAAAACCCACGAAAACCCACAACCCACAGCCACAAAAAAACAAACACACCCAAAACGCCTCCCCAACCCGCGCCAACCAAACTCATTCTGGAAAGACTTTCCCTATGATGATCCCAGGTTCTTGACCTTATGAAAGAAAAATCTCTCAGAAATGGTCAGGACGAAAAATGGAGAGTCGGCGAGAAACAGCATGAAAACAAGTAATCAATAAGCTTTTCATTGCTCCGAGTGGTGGCATTGGTACTTGAAAACCGGCCTGGTGGGTGGGGAACAGGGAAAGGAAATTAAAAAGAGGAATCCAGCCCTGGTCAGAGGGGTGTGGGGGTCGGGGGGGTAAAACGATCCGAAGTTGTGAATTCATCTACGGGGGTTGAATCCCTGGAAGGTTACAAAGGACTCACATGAAGGATCGAAAAAAGATTCGAGTACCTTGACTGTATCGCGTCATGGCTCGGATGGTTCAAGAGTGGGAAGTTTGGAAAATCTCCGAAAATCTCTGCGGCGAAGGTTCTGCGAGTGGGATTTCTCAAAAAAATGCACATTCTAGAGTTGATGCGTGCAAGGAAACGTTAGTAAGAGGGGACATCCCTTGGGAGGACCGGGGACTTTCTTTTGGGCCGGCGGGGCTACTACAAACGTCTTCTTATTGCAGGAAATTCAGGATAATGGGAAGACTAAGGGAAGGTAAAAGGGGGCTGAGAAATTATCGGAAACTCCGTGGTTTCCTTCTTTAAGAAAATAGCTGTTTGAGCGAAGAGAAGTGAAAAGGGTCTCAAAGGAATGGAGATAAAGGCCGTCTGCGAGGAAACGCAACGCTTTCCGGGTCCTGCAATTATTACTTTAATGGTTTGCAACCAAGGAAAGAAATGCAAAACGCGGGGAGGCACCAAGGAAAAGCTGGCAAGATGTCGTACCAGGAGCCACTGATGACCCTTCTTCATACCCTCAAGCAACCCGGGAAGTCCAAGGAGTAAAGGGCAGCTACGAGAGGAGGTTCATCCCGACGTAGAGGCTGGCGTTCTCTCAAGTCTCAAAGACCGATTGTCAACGGAACCTATAACACTTGACGATGCACATGCATGGCAGGAGAAGATCCTAAAGATAGGGGTGGAGTGTGGGGTTCCAGGAAATCCCTACCGTGCCGTCCGCTCTCTTACCTGCCCAGGGACACAATCTCAGCACGGTAAGCGTCGGAGCTTCGTAGGTACGAGGGAAAAGCCAGTGGAAAACGTGGAAAAGGGTCGAGGGAACATAAAAGAGGGGTGGGTGATGATCTGGCCGAGCGCCCGAAAGAATTGTTCAAACAGTAAATTCTAAAAGACTTCGGGGGTCAAGAAACGATATCGTCATAGTAAGAAAGACACGAAATGGAAAAAGAGGGGGGAGAAGAAGAAAGGAGAGCTCAAAACGGAGTGGGAAAAAAAGTAGAGATCTTCTGAGAGCCAAACTCCAGAAAATCACTCAAGATACGAGCTTCGGGTGCCGCAAATGAACGATTCAGATATCGGGAAGCCTACAGGGTAGTACGCAAAGGAAAAAAAGAGAGAACACAATCTTGATATGTGGAACCCAATGTAAGGATCAATCCGAGTGGCTCGCACAGCCTGGAGGAGTGAAAAATAGTCCTCCCGCGGAAACGGAACGCAGGTTACCGGGAGAGCGGAAAAAGGAAGAAGGCGGGCTAGAAGGGAAAAAAAAGAACACCGTATCGAAAAATGAGTATCTGACCAGCCATCCAGACACGGGTTTCGAAGCTAGAATGACAGCAGTAAAGGAGTTTTAGAAAGGTACGGGACTTTGGGGAGGGAGAACTCAGAACGAGGTTCCGTCGGATGATCTAGTACATCGTCCCAAAAGGACATCTTTCGAAGGGGGTACCGAATCGCGAAATGAGGGAAGGGGCAGACTGGTACGAACGCCCTCGGGAAAATGTACAAGGGTGGTGGAAAAGCACCTCTGAGGAAACGCGGAACGAGGTAGAGCGAATGAAAGGATACAAAGGAACTCGGTGCACGAGGCGCAGAAACTCTCATCATAAAATAGTGGGAACGAAACCATGTACACACCACGAAGCCCTGAAAAAACGAAAACCGGAAAAAGACCAGGTGAGGATTACTCTGTCGAAGCCCAACCTAATGAAAATCCGATAATTGATGACATTGAGGTAGTTCCATCATAGAAGGGATATCCCAGCAATGCACCAGCAAAGGTGTCGCATAAACAGAATCAAGAAAAAAAGGAAAGTCTCCTTGGGGGGATGGTGAAACGATTCTAGAGGAAACTATCGCCGGACACTCAGAGCAGTAATCGCAGCAGAATAAACTAGGGAAGACGACTCTCTAAACTAAAAAATATTGATAGCGAAAACCGTAACAGGACTGGAAATTGATAAAGGAACTAAGGGAGAAAAAAAACATGAGCGAGACCATTCAAAAAAATACCGTCGCGAATGGCTTAAGCCTCTTCAGTAAGGGACCTGGATATGTTCAACGGCCAGAAAAGAAGGAAAAAAAAATGGTAGGTTTGCACAACAGGAAAATGGACATGGGGCTTGTCATCGGGGCTTTCCTATCATCTAAGCCAAAAAAAAAGTAACCTATTGTTTTCAACCGAGCACACCATTGCGCGGTGGGGGAAGAAAACAAGTAAAAAATCAGGGAGGGGATAGGTTAAATGCTGTCCGGAAGGCCGCACTCGAAAAATTTACGACAGGGACTTGCCTTAAATAAAAGGAAGGACAGTGCAGACGCTGGGTAAAAGGTGGAAAAAAAAGATTCGAGTTGGAGGCAAATCCTACGAAAAGGCTTCCTTAAATCCCGGGATTCGCCCGGCCTGAGATAGTGGGAGTGAAAGACATAAATGCAATTGGGGGGAAAAGCCGGGGGTTGCTAAAATATGACCTTGGGAGGATGAAATTCACAGGAGCGAGCGTGGAAAAAGAGAGCCAAAAAAGAAGTGGAGGATGACCAGCTATCGAGAAAGCGCCAACCTTCAGGAACTCTCTGCGAGGGATTGAACGTGGTTTGCTAAAAGCTGGAAGAAGGAAAGGAGAATGACTGAAACAAAAAGTAGGTGGAGGGGAAAAGGGCAAGGGACTCAAATAACGACTAGGGTCCGGATCACGCCTGTCTTTCCTCCACGTCGACGATTTTCCACCCCAGCTATCGCTGTCAGGAACCGAGGAGAGGGCCGGTTGAAGGAGTGGTGGGTAGGAGGGGCACAGTTGTAGGGGGTTTGGGTCATTTGTTAAGAAACATCTTGATGGGGAGCTCGATTCTAGTTAGTACACGTGGTACCGACAAATCACTGATGCAAAAAGAAAAAAAAGGATAGAAAGATTGGGTGTGAGATGTAGAAAGCCATGAAATCAATCCACAAAGGAAAATCCGTGCCGAGTTTAGGGTTGTCCCGACCAAGAAAAAATGGGGTCGGACACAAAAGGTCTAAACACTTTGGGGTGTCTGTTTGTAAACCGACGAAATCGCGGGAAAGTAGAAGACGTGCTTGTTTTGGCTTTTAGGGCGGAATCATATAGCCTCAAAGGGGGGGAAGGAAGAGAGCGAGGAGGGGGGGGGGGGGAAACTCAACGCCTTACAAGCCTCTTATTTCCTCAGGGGAGTAGGTTCGGGGGGGAAAAAAAAGCCAAAGGAGGGGGAACATGGTTGTTCCAGAAAATAAAGGTCGGACACATAGAAATATCGCCGGCGTTTGGGGTGTTTGCGGGAGGGGGGGTCGACTGATACTAGAACAACACTCGTAGGAAAATGAGAAAAACAGTTGAATTCTATTATGGAAACGGTAATCCCAGCGCCTGCGCGGAGATCCCAACTATGGTCCATAACAATTAAACGCAAGCAACGGCACCAATAAGAATATCAATGAAAACGAAAGGCAAAAAGAACCGACTATGGAAAGAGCTCAGAATTGAGGTGTGGCCCAGCGCGGCTCGTGGAACGAATTCTGGAATCTCGTCCAACGTGAGGGTAGGCAAAAGGAAAAAGAAAAGAATAGAATCAGGCAAGAGAGAGGGAAAGATTTCATCCGAAACCGCGCCTGAAAAAAATTCAATCGCGCGAGGGAAATAAGAAAAGTTTGGCCGGACAAAAGCTCTACGCGGAGAAAGAGGGTAAGCAAAAAAGAGAAAGAGGGGAGAAAGCCTCCAGATCCTGACGCCAACCCACAGGCGGTGACAAACGTTTCAAGAAGGTCGTTAAGGGGGCTGTTCGCCCGAGCGGGGTGGGGGGAGGAGCCCGTCCATGAGAAGGCAACCTTATCTGCAACTACCCGCCGGGAATCTCTACGGTCACTATGATATTCCTAGTGGAAAAGGGAAAGGCAAAGAAAAGAGAGAAGTAAGGAAAGAGGGGGGAGGTCGAAACGAAGTTAGGCCGGCAACAAGACCTTTACCGATCAATTGAGAATTCAGGCTCAAGAGCTGAAAACCTCCAGGGTGGAGAGGTTGCCCCAGAGTACCGCCTTGGACTTCGATGAATCCGAAACATATGCAGCCCATGATGCCAGTGGGTCTGTAAAAAAAGACAGACGAGAAAAGGGACGCCAATCGAAAAAAGGAAGCACGAGGGGACAAGGCCGGGGACTTCCGAGCAGGAAAGAGCGAGGTCCTACTGGGAAAGAATGGCTTCGATGGAGTTGCATCATGTTTCAATATTACTTGGGTGCAGGGGACTCGATCCCAAAAGGTAGAGGCTAAAAAAGGACCATGCGTAGGCGGCTGCGGTGGACGCGATCGGGGGCAAGAAGAGCCTCGGTCATACCAACGGAGCTAACTAACGGAGTTCGGGAGGGAAATAATGACGACCGACGCTGGCTTGGGGGTAAATGGGAGAGGCACTCGAATGAATCCCGTCTCAAATGTTATTTCATTCGGTGGGGGGATAAAAGCCAGCTGAAATCCAGGGGGGGGAGGAGATCGGCGGACGGAGGGGAGATGAGAAGGGAAGGGGGGTCCCAAAGACGGGGACTACCCGATGATGGCGAGTTAAGTATGAAAAACTCAACGCTTCCGATGCGTTCGGTATTACCGTAAAAGGGAAAGAGCGAGGGAAAAGTCCAAAAGGGGGGGGAGGTAACCAAAACCCAGGAATCTGGCCACTGGCTTGCGTACCAGTCTGCCGGACTCCTTCTCGACGCGGACACCGGTCCAATCGGGGGGGGGAGAACTGGAAGAAGGGAAACGAAAGAGGGAGGTTAATACGGCAGTCTCTGAAGAGTGATCCAGAACAGAAAGCCGGATTGACCGCAAAAAAATAATCCTTTCGAATGAGCACATGTCTCAGCTTTCGAACAATTGGAGGGGGAGACCGGAGATCGTTTGAAAAAAGGGAAATAAAAGACCGAGCTCGTCCTAAAAAGGGACCACCGCTAGCCACTGCCTTCGTTCGTCTCAACTTAGGTCCCGTTCCCCATCCCAGCGGCCTGCCGAGCAACTCTGGAGTAGAAAGAACATAAAAGGGGGATCTGCCGAAAAAGAAGTGTTTCCACTCCGGGGAGACAGTTGGGAGGGTCCATAACGATTCCGGGAAAGGGGAACATGCCTCGCACGAAGATCGGAATAAAGTTATGGCGAGTATTTTGCCCTCTCCAAAAATCTAGAGAAACAGACACAACTGGAGGATCTTCTTGAAGGGACTCATCACGCAAAGTTCGGGTACTGCGAGAGGGAAGGCTTTCTGAAAGGGGGGAGGCCGACCTCAAGGAACGGGTTTGGAAACCCGGAGGGAATCGGCGAAGATATACTCTTGCGGAACGAAGGTTGGAAAAACACTGGCCCGAGTAGGAAAGGAAGAGGGGGATGAAAGGAAGCTAGCAACGTCAAGGTACAGTGGCGATCCCTGGGGAAAATGCTGCAGACGAGCGCAACCTGTCTTGATCTGGGGGGAAAACAGAAAACATCACCGCAGAAAAAAAGATGACCAAACTCGCCGAAAGGGCAAGAAGAAAGACTAAGGGGAGGGGTTTCATCTTAGAAAAAAAAGGTATTTGAAGCGTTTCGAACTCAAGCAGAGACGGGACCGCGGTATGCACCATCGTAAAAGGAAAATTATTTAAAAAAAAGAGGGGAACTGGGACTTCGAGGGAATAAGGTCACTGACAGACTTGTTACTCCGCCACGCTGGCCAGAGGAGCCCGGGAGTTAGGAAGGGGGTTGGAGGCCGCGCTCTTTGTCCCTCGACTGCAACGTCGAGCGAGAAAAGGCGAAAGAAGGATCCGCGGGGGGACGCTACCATGGAAAATCACGGACATAGAAACCATTAAGTCAACAAAAACCGATCGCAGCAGCCGGAACTCGAGTGCTATTAACGGCTGGGGCAAAACAAAGGCAGGGGGGAAAGAAGGGATTCATAGGGGAGGGGGCAACAAAAAGGGAAAGCAAGCCCGCGAGGTTGCTTCGCATACGCTGGAAAAAGTAAGTCACAGAAGAAGATCCGTTGGTGAGGGGGAAAAGCTATGAAAAGAGAGACAAGAGGAGAATTCGGCAGGAATCCACTGCTGAGACTCAGTCGAAAGATGTGCCAGAGTTTGGGAGATCTCGTCAAACTAACAAGAATATTGAACCGGATAAGAAGAAAGGAAAGGAAGAGGGGACCAGTCACGGAAAAGCTGGTAAGATGAAAAAGAGACGGGAAGGGGCTAATGGTCAAGTCCAGATTGGGGGGGCCCAGGATGACACCCGAAGAACCAGGGGTCGATCACGGTGTTTGAAAACCTGCGGCAAGGGGGAGGGGGAAAGAGGGGAGTCAGGGATCATCTGCGGAAAAAGGACGGAACGATTGGTGGGGGAAAAAGCACACCCGCCGCAGGGTCGCGGGTTTCAATTCACCTGAAGGACCTGGCCCCTGCAAGAAGGATTATTGGAAAAAGAGGGCCAAAGCTCGCCAGTTTGTCGACCGCAAGGCGAAAAAAGGAACTATGAGAGCGTTTGATATAAGGGTGGAAAAACAAAGGGGGGTCAAGAAAAAATAGGGAAAAAAGAGTGGAGAAAAGTCAAGACCTCTCGGGGTCGGATCCGGATGACGCAAAAAATCCGGGATCCTTGCCGGACACGGAGTGAAAAACAAGGAAAAGGGGTCCAAAAGGAGGGGGGTGAGAAGAAGAATTGTGCTGCTTCCGTCACAGCGATGAACGCTGGCAGCGCCCTATAAGAGCGGAAGTGCGGTCGAAAAAAGTTGGGCAAGCCCTCAAGATTGAATGGGGGGGAATCGCGTTTTGGGATTGATCATTGGTAAACTATTGTCTGATGAAGAAAAAAGGGACTGGGACGGGACAGGGAAGAAATCAAAAAATTCGGTCAGGAGAAAACGACTTGCGGTCCGTCAAAGTCCGCCGGAGTCACCAACCATCAATAAAAAGCTCCTCGTCGGAAGGCGGAATATCGAAGGAATGAAAGGGGGGGGGGGGGGGGAAAGGGAGAAAATTGCTGGGGTTTGTGAGGGGGGAGTAACATCGTTTGATGTGGCGAAAGCATTTGGGGGGAAACCAGGGACCCACGGAGTACATGGGAGGAAAAAGGGGGCAGGAGGAATGCTCTACGAGGCGGGTGGTTGGGTGAGTAATCATAAAATCCAGGAAAGCAAGCAAACGGGAAAGAGGTGAAAAAGTGTCGGAAACCAATGTTACTTTGGTCGGGGGAGGTCCGACAGAAACACGCAGTCTCCTACAACCGGAGACTAGGGGGAAAAGGGGGGGAGAAGGTAGGGAAAACTTCAGG
>Ga0179593_1628491_pt1 | contig 19186 bp, 21 predicted proteins | sample CZODoug2_1_08_16_FD_185931 | JGI IMG/M metagenome (GOLD analysis project Ga0179593, IMG submission 185931) | Vadose zone soil fungal communities from Angelo Coast Range Reserve, California, USA - CZODoug2_1_08_16fungal (PacBio error correction) | ecosystem: Environmental > Terrestrial > Soil >...
AGAGGGAACCGACAGCGAGAAGCACTGCGGCGAGACCTCACCCCCTCCAACTCGTCCAGGAATTAGCCGTCGTTGGTGGTGGTTCATGTCCTCGGAGATACCATGAAACAACTATCGGGGTGCGAGAAACATGAAATTCCTTGAGCGGCCTTCAGCATTCCAGGGGTCTGGGGAAAGTCCTCGACGCGAACTTAGAGCCTGTCTCTGAGGGGGGGGGTATCTGGCCGAAGCTCCAATTCAAAGTGCGCCGACGCTGGGATTTGTTAACGTTTACTGTACATATCGGTGTGCACCAAAACGGGGGAGGGGGCACGGGAGGAGAGCATCAGCAACTTTCATTTTAGGGGGGGGTAACAGCTCGATACCGTCTTCAAAGGCCACTTAGAAGGTCAGTGGGGCGTCGATGGGTAAATCGCTCGTCATGGATTTTAAGGAACTCAGAGGAAAGAAAAAGGGATAAATCCTCAAAACGAAAAAAAGTCCAAAAGTCCCTCTCAAGCAATAGTCGAGCTAAACAGTAGTTCAAAGGGGCAGAGGGCATCAAAACGCTTGGAGCCCGGGTCTTCAGACCCGGAGTTCAGGGGAGAAAAAAAAAAAAGCGAGGCATGTACCAAGACAGCCGCAGGCCTGCCCTCTACAATTACGTAGATACGGTACGCGAAACAAAAACGCGATAAACAAATAAAAATAACCGGTTCACTGAAAAAGGAAAAAAAATCGCAGGGGCAAATCTTCGGCGCAACCTAAACGTACTGCGGAGGCAAAGCAAACAAAGGCAACACTCCCCCGCGGTGGGCAAATTTAAACTCCACCCATCACAGGGGAAGTCGAGGCTTTGAGCGACGCTGCGTAGAAATCTCCTGGAAGAAGGAAAGGGAAATTCGCCGATGTGTCTTACTCGATAGAAGGGATAAAAAGTCGAAAACATACGCCTCCGTGCGCACTTCAGAGCGCGAATCAAAGTCAGTGAACACTCCGCGGCGGAGAATACCCATACAGAAAAAAACAAAAGGGTCGGGGACAAAGTGGGGCTTGTTTAGGAATGAAAAAAAACGGAGAAGTTTAGGGAAGGGGCGGCAATGAGCGGATTTAAACTTCCAGTAGAAAAAAAACCGCTGCAAAAAAAACTCGAAAAAATCGGCTACTTTCGTGGCTCGGTTGCGGGTGAGTCTTGGAAGGGGTTCGAGTTTCGAATTGCCCAATATCTCAACCGACTCATCGCGACGAGACAAATTGCCAACAAAAATGAAACGGATGGCGCCTTCCTGACTCATAACGATGCGGGAAACCGGGTGGGAGGGAAAAAACAAATCGAGAAGACGTCAGGGAATCGCTATTGGGGCTTCATGACGGTCTCTTACTATTCAAATCTCGGGGAGGGAGGGGACTTTATGTGTGCAACCATAAATTTGTTTGGCAACGGTTTAAACATGAACAAGGGATAATATGGGGGGTTTTATAGTCTGTTTGGGTAATACTGGCCACTTTTGTAGACCCGCCTGTCAAAAAAATCGAAACTAATGCCCGCTTGGCGGGACGCTACAAAACCTCCGCTAGGGAAAAAAACACAACACCGGACGGTTCTGAAGGGGGTTCACAACAGTAAGACTCCATCCTGTCTGGTTTTGTAAATTCAGACACTAGCGAAGTCTCCATGCCTCACGTACCGGCTTACTTTGTCTGCCCTTAAGTTCAAGCTAGGGGGAGATCCCTTGCACGCGATAGACGATGGGGAGTACAAGTATCGCGATCTGTTTTCTGATGATGATAGAACGCGTCGCGGGCATATAGAAAATTCTGAAAATCATCATGTTTTCCAAAATTCTTCTGAGACGGGAGAGGGTCCTCACTAAAGGAATTCCGAAAAAAAGCCGGGAGGCTAGGCTATCGATCGTCTCTGCCCCCGAGATCGGCGAAAGCGTGGGAAAAAAAAAAATGAGTGGTAACTGCCCGAAAAAGGTATGCGCAACACATCTTTGTGTATCAAAGAAGGGGGGAGGAAAGAATCCACCAGAGAGGGTCTTGTCGTTCGTGAGATCAATTCGTGAGCCAAGGCTAACCGGGGAAGGACCAGGGAAGGGCAGCGTCAGCCTCGGAGAAGCACTAGCCCTTCGCCAGCAAACTAGGGAAAAAAGATAGCCGTCTCTCTAACAACAACGGATGAAAGAGAGGATATAACGATCTTTGTGGTGTTAAGGGTCATCAGGGGGAAGAGGGCTGAGCAGGCTGACTCACGATCAGAAGAATCACCTCGGTCACGACAAGTTCGAAAGGAGGGAGAAAGAATGCTCAAAAGAACCCTAAAACAATTCTCTGCTTATCGGTGGCACTCGGAGAAGAAGTGCTCCCCAAAAGGGGCTGAGTTACCAGTGGATTTCCATGGGGGAGCCCTTATCGATGGGACACGCGGGGAGAGAGAAATCGGAGGGACTGATCATAAAATTTTGTCCTCAAGTAGAATTTAGGGGCTTTGGTAGGAAGCAGAGAAATTCAGCTGGGAAAAACATTCTAGCTAAGAAGGGAGCGGAAATGCCCGGAGAGGGAAAACTCTTTCTAGATCATCCTAAAACATCGACTATATTAGGCATACGAGAAAAACAAAGCCGCAGACGGATGTACTCTGGGTTGCCTAAAGGGGAGAAGAAAAAGGGAAGTGAGGCAGGTTGGAGGTCATCCTTGGGGGTCCCTCCGCTATGTGAAATCAAAACCAGACAGGGGGAAAAAAAAGAGGACCGAACCGTCAGGTGCTAAGTCCTGGTTTGAGAACTCAAGTAAAAGGGGGCGAAGGGAGTGGAAGTAGTATCGCAATATTTCCCGCTTGAAATTCCGCTACGGAAAAGATGGAGAAAAAAGAGACCCTTCTCTTGGACGTGAGCCCAGGGAAATGTGCACTGTTGGAAACCGGAAAAACAAAGATGTTTCTGTGGAAAAGAAGGCATCCGTCTACTATCCCCGGGAGATTTCATGGGGAAACCAATAAGAGGGAGCAAGTTTTAGCCATGCTTCGCGCTGCTTGCGCTGACAGCAATAAACGCCTCTTTAGCGCAAGATTCCCGGGAGAATTGAAGGGGGGGGAAAAAGAATGGGTTGGTGGGGTTCTCGTCTCGATGGTCGGTGAACTCGGGGGGGGGAAAGACGACCAAACCCATCAGAAACCGAATATAAAATTAACGGAAGAAGCCCCCAAGCCCGCGCTAAAAAAACAATGATCTGACGGTGAGACTTCGCGACGGGGGGAAGGTTGATAAGCTTTTGGGGGGTCATCTTCGCAAGTTGAATGATTTCATGGAAACAGGCTGCCTGGTCACGAGAGGATTGCAACCAATCTCGACAAACATGGTATACATTGGGGGAAATTCAAGGAGGATAAATCTGATGCTCTCCAAAAGAGAAAAGAGGCTTGTGGCATGCTTCTATTTCGCCAGGGGGATGGGTCGGCGGGGTATACGTGCTGTTAAGACGGGTAAAAAATTCGGCGAAATTTCAGTACGTTGCGGAGACCCGGGCGCGGACATCGCGGGAGCCTATAGTCGTGATTAGCTCAACTCCTGGCCCTGGATGGAGTGATTTATGGCCCTTGGGGAGGGGTCTTGGGAGGGAGGGCGTGCTTGAAAGCCTTCGCAGGTTTCGCCGAACTTGAGCGGATGAATGCAGTTAGTGAACTTTGGGGTCTCTTGTTTCCTAGGGGGGGGGGGGAAGGAGTTAAAGACGCGACGTAATTGGAGTCCGGCACTTAAGGTAGGGGTGGAAAAGAACTGTCCGGTTTGCCTGATTGAACGCCCGGTTGAGACGGGGCTAACAGGGGGGAAGGAAGCTGCAGGAAGAAAATAAAAAAGGCTGGGGATGAGGCGGAGGTTTGCGCCTTATCTTCGGGTGAATGGCGGAAAAAGAAAATGAAGAAAACAAGGAAAATCAAAGAAGAAAAGAAGAATAAAAAGAAAGAAATCAGGGGGGCAGGAAGACGGATCATTTAACGTTCACTTAACGCTAATTGGAAACTAAAATTACGTGGCAAAGAAAAGCGCCACGGCAAAACCTCTAAAGTAACTTACACCGCACAGCATGACAAAGGGGCAGGCGCGTCACTGGCTCCGGAAGGAACGCAACACAAGTGCGGCAAAAAGAGAAATTTTACCAGCGCACTAACAGGGCATGCGCGAAGACGAGACGTTCAAGAAAAAGGGGGACCGTTTGAGATTCCTGGACTTGATGCAAGGACCGCTGATCGGCTTCACGACGGAGGTGGGCAGTACTTCGCGCGCATTGAAACTTTCTCGATACGCGAAACGCTCGTGCCAATAAAGGGCGGTCCCCGGTCGAGGAAATTTTCCAAACCAAGGCGCGGCGAAGGAAAAAAGTCAGCGTCCAGAAGGCTCCATGCCCACAAGAGAAAAAATAGCCGCTCCAAGGCCACTCTCCGGCCAATCGATCGAAGAAGAACTTCTTCTCATCACTTGTCAGGATGAACGCAAAAACTGAAAGGAGAGGGGACATAACTAAAGAAATATCCCGCGAACAGACCTGCCGAAGAGATGCCAATACCACAAGGAAGACCAATTTCGCAGCCTGCTACTCTAGGAAGGAGGAAAAAAACAGCCATTATTACAAAAAGCGGAACAGGACCCCTGCTCTTCGATCATGACTACACCCACCGTGTCGAAGAACGATATACCACGACGCCGTAAAAAAAAATCACTGCCGACATCGGGAAAGGTAAAGACGGAACCTGCCCTTATCCCCGTCAACTCAACTCTAAACGGACCGCTCGAAACTGCCCCGCTTCCGGACAAAAACCCCACCCCGCGTAATAGAAGCTGTAAGGGAGTGCGGAATCCATCAAGTCAGTCTGGTGCAAAACAAAATAAAGAATTAGTTAGGCAAAAGTATATTCGAGGGCGACCCGAGACAAATGGGGGAGACAGACGCAAAGTAAAAGAGAGCTTCTTTGATAGGATTGGATGTCGCATTGGGAAAATAATCGCTACGCACCGAAAGGACTAAAACAATTCATGGATTTTGTCAAAGAAGTGACTTATGGAGAAGCAGAAGAGTTACGCGGGGCGTGGGCCGGAAAATATGGGCATCGGACGGACGACTATAGGGGTCTCCGCTCGACGGAACGGCCGTATTCGCGGATCGACGAAAGGGAGGTGATTGGCCGGTCGTCTTGGTAAGAAACTTTTTTCTTCACTCAGTCGAGGCCGGGGGACGCAGGGCGATCGGAGCACATTCTGGAGGTAAGAAACCAGGGTTTATGTGGACAGAAGGGGAGTAAAGGAAATGGAGCATAGGGGGGTTAAATAGGTGAGCCCGTGCGGCGGCAGGTGGGACGTGGCAAGTGTTCGAGGTAAAGAGGGGGGGAATGACGAGAAGCCGGGACGCATCCTGCAATTCTCGGGGGAAAAATGTGTGAAAGGGGTAGACGCTCTCATCTGAAGTTGGCCTTAGAGCGTTGGTGAGGGGAGGGGCATGGTCGGGTCATGTTTATTCTCACGGGGCCGAGGTTTGGTGAGGAGATAATCTTGGCGTCACGCGCTGAATGCGCGCCGCCAGGGAGGGAGGGAAATAGTCTTCTTGGCGAAGAGACTTGAACCGACTAATCGAGACTGGGGGGAAATGAGCGAGAGTAGCACACTCGAAAAAAAAGTGGAAGGCCGGATAGGGATAAGTTTTTCGTTCCGCGCAGAGGAACTAAAAAAAAACAAAGGGTGCCATCAGCCAAAACATGTGAAATGAGGCTCTCCTTCGCGTGAATTCCATGGTCGAGCGAAGGGGAAGACGGGCGCGACGTTTGCCTGGCGAGGGGTAGAGGAAAAAGCTCACAAAGTGCGACTAGAAAACATTTGTGGGGATTATTGGCTTGGGCGTTAAGAATCAGGGGCGATTCGCGCATAATTGGAGAGCCAGACCAGCTGGGAGTCAGGTTAAAGGGAACTCGATACCGGACTTGACTACAGGCGGTCGCCGTGGAAAATTGTGGTAATCGCTCGTGGTGATGTAGGGGGGAAATGGTAGCGATTTTCAACATCCGCAAGACGCATAAGCTCAAAAGAAGAAGACGGGTCGAGCTACAACTTTGCTGGTAAGCGGGAAGCAAAGCTGTAGCAGTGTCTTCAGAGCCCTGTCTATTTCTTCCCGCCCCACTCGCAGAACGTCAGCTTGTACCAAATGACCCCTAATCTTCGCTGCTACAAGTACCTATCGCCTGCACAAAAACAGCAAGGAAGACTAATATAAAACAGGCCAGGGAAACCCAGAAAAATCAACGTCAACGGTCAAACTATCTAATGCTCGTAGCAAGTCAAAGCTAAAATAACGAAAGCAAGAACAAGCTGGCCAGGGAAAAATGTAAAAGAATCCATAAGGGAATAGGGGGGGAGAATAAAAAAGGCGCCTCGATTTAAGCCCTGTCGGGAAAAAAGACAAAGTTTTGAAAAAATGTAAGTAAAAGATATCCTGGAAGAAAACAGATAAACACAAGAGTCATGACGAAAGAATCATCATTCAAGCGAACCGGCTGAAGCCAGGGGGGAGACATAAATACAAATCCCAACACCAGGAGAAAATGTTGTGCGCTGGGGGGGAAAACAAAAAAGAAGAAGGGTTGGCGAACGGAGAAATTTCCATGAAGGATTTAACTGCCAAAAGATAAACACCGCGACCAGAGAGGAAAACCACTCGAATATAAGTGTAAAGCGCTCCTGGAGAGTTCGGAAAGGTTCAGTGAGAGGTATGAAGCGGAAGTTCATGATTCCGGTTGTCGGATTGAAAAGGGGGAAAAGACCACGACGATAATACGCAATTTGCCTCACTAAGGGAAAGAAAAATTCTCAAGACATGGGCGATCATGTGGGCTTTCAGCGGGGCACAATGGGAGCCGAAGACGGAGTAAATTTTGCGGAGGAGGCTCGGACACTTAAAACCGGGGAGGAATTGGACGGTCTTTCGGAGTATGTTGCACAAAAGTTTGCAAAAGCCATAAGAAGAAAAGAGAGGAGGATGCGTGAGAACTATAATTGCACCGGTGATCGCAAGACTTCAAATGGGCAAGGGGGTGGCGATACGAAGGGAACCGCTTAAGGAGGGAAAAAACAGGGAAAAGCTGAGTGAAGAACATAGTTAAACTACGGTTCGGAGCACTATGGGGGGCACACAGGCCATCAAGATGGAGGGTTTTGGGAGAAGGTAGTTCGGTCAAAATAGAGGATGAGGAGCAAGTAAAAAAAAAAATAAAAAACTTTGCACTTGGGTTCAACTTCCCAGCGTTATCAGGGCCTGAGTCCCAGGGGACGTATAACTATAGAGAAGGATTGGGCGGAAAAGGAGAACTAGGATTTATGGAACGACAGTAAAAGAGGGAACATTATCAACAAAGGGGGAGGCTCTATTTTCCATATGAGGCATGCGTAACGGATTGAACGCAAGAGCCGAGCGTTAAACTCCCAAAAAATCTCATGATAATCAAGCATCGCTCGCCCCCGAGAATTCGAAACGTTCCCATCGAGAAAACAAAAGGGGGAAAATCCACTTGAAAGCCCGCTGAAGGAGGGATTCGCCCAACATCTTGTTGGAGCCAGTCAAAGGAAAAAAAAAAAACTGCGAAGAAGAGAGCGAAAGGAGGTTCGGTCTTGGAGAGAATCGTGAGCCATCAATCTGAGCGTGTCCGTGAACCACGAGAGAGAGAGAGGTCGGAAAATCCCGAGCACCGCGAAAGGGCCTTCGCAGGCACGCCCCCGAAGGGCAAAGGGGAACAAAACAAGGAATCAAAAACGGCGATGAGGAAAAGAGATACTTCGTTTGTGGGTTCACCGGGGAAGAGGGCTGTGGCTAAGGAGGGAAAGGGAGGGAGGCGAAAAGATTGCTTGACGCCCAGTAAAGAGAATTCAACCTCAGGGGGGGTCGAACACTGGCGAAAAAGAAAAGGGGATCACGAAAGGGAGAAAGAAACTAAAAAAAGCTCCCGTCTCTGCTATGAGTGGGACGCGCTGCGAAAACTGAAGATAAACCAACAAAGATTGGCAGAAGTACCAGTCCATGGTTTGATCCCGAGATGTTCCCGCTGGACTATCGCCTCAGGGGGAATGAAAGAGAGAGCATGGACGTTTGGATCAATGAAGGACGGCGTTGATTACGTGACCACTAAAAAAGTGAAAAAGCAGCGCGCGCAGCAGGCAGTCGCGTGAGAAAATGCACGGTCCGTCGGGAGGAGACCGAAAAAAAGAAGAAGAGGATAACTTCTATCGCGTAGCGCCCAAGGTGGGATGCCGTCAGTAACGGGGCCGGGAGTTCAATAGCAAGGGACTTTAGGCATTGGGGGAAGAAGTTCATCCTGTCTTCAGGGTGCCTCATGTTCGAAGAAATAAAAAAGGAGAGAGGAGTGAGAAGACAAAGGACTAAGGGAGGGGGAAAGAAAAACGCACTGTTTTGGATGCTCCATGGGAAGCTGAAAAGGAAACCCTGGGCCCCGCTTGAAAGGCGGTTAGGAGAAAAAAGGAGAAAGATACGGAAAAAGACCGGGGAGTTAGGAACTCCTTTATGGCAAGTGAACCTTGCCCCACAAATATGTTTTTGTGCCATCTCTAAGCCCGGAAGGTTGGAGAGTCCGAGCCGCAAAGCCAAAATAACCGATGATCCAGGGGAAAGTCGCGGGAAGGGTGCAAGCAGCCCTGCCTCGCAAGGCGGGTAGGCGCAGATTCCCTCGAACGCGGGATGAAGGGGAGGAAAAAAGGGGGGGGCGTCGCGATGGGGGGTGGCGCGGCTCGTGTAAGGAAAAGGAAGTATCAGAGAGCGCGAAGGAAAAGAGAGGAAAAGAACCCACCCAGAAATAGGCGACAGGCGCGATAAAGGGGAGCTTCGCGTGACATTGGAAGGGAGCTGCTAGCCGGGGGTGTATCGCGAGTTTGTTAAACGAAGGAGCCGTGAAAAAACTCGCCGTGCGTTTTGGGGAGGCCGACACCAAGCGTCAAAAAAGGGAAAAAAAAGTGGGGGAAGAGGGGGGGGGAGGAACACGCCTCGCTTTGATCGCCACGCCGGCTCGCTTGATGCGCAGGTATGCTGCTTCTGTTAAAAAAAGAGAGGTTCAGAAGGTCGACTGCTTAATGCCTGCAGGAGAGAGGAAGAAAAAACGTGCAGAAAGGGGGGGAAGACAACGTTGGGCGTCGTCACAAGTCGCTGGCCATCAGGACGATGCACTCGGGGGGACTTGCCGATGGCGTGGAGTTGGAAGTGGTCCCATGGCCATGGGAGGTCGAGGGAGGAGAGGGCGCTCGTTTCGGAAGGAAACGATTTGGACTGCGGAGGGAGGGCGTTTGTGGCGTTAAACGGGTAGAGAGTGCTCTGGGGTTCCTGTTGGGGGGGGGAGAGGTCAGGAAAGGAGAAGGTTGGTGGCGCCGGCATCTGCCGTCGTTTTGAGGGGGACAGACATTCCGCTTTTTAATGGTCTTTAGGGGAAAAAGGAACTCCCGGGAAAGAAAGGGAGAATCGTGAGAGACGCAAGTAACGACACGTGCTGTAAGAGATCTTCGTAGGCGATGCTGGTGGGAAGAATCGTCTTTGGGGGGGGAGGGAGGAGAATAATAGAGCCCTTCAAATCAAAGAGCTATTAAAGACCCATCGACAAGTAAGGACTCGCCGGAAAAGCGTCGAAACGTTTCACAAAAAACTGCGTAGGGGAGGGAGAGCAACGTGCGCGAAAGCGAAAGGCACACCTGCTCTTTAAAAAGGAAAAAGAAACACACAGGGGGAGAGGAATTCAATAAAAAGCGTCCGCGATCCGAACCCCGCTGCGTCACGTAGAACGGACATACCATCGCACGAGGGGAAGTAAAGCGCGACCGAATTTTCAGTTGGTCGGCCTGCACCCCTATTTTGAAGGGGTGGTTGGGAGACAAAAAAGAAAAACTCTTGCCAGCGGTGCACCTCAGGTTACAGATTGATCGTGATAGAACGATTTAAAAGCTCATATGAGCTCTGGAGAAGAAAAAAAAAGGGAAGGGGGAATCCTAAGGGGCGGAGCTGAATTTTCAAGCGCGTGCGGAAAGATTAGTCCGCAGCAAACAGCTGGCCAGCAGTGGAAAGGGCCCGCATGAATGAACTCACTGCTCTCCACTGGAACATTCCTCTAACGGCACGAAGCGGGGGAAGAAGGAAAGAAAAGGGAAAAGAAAAGGCTTAGAGAAGCGAGAAAAAAAGTTAGGAGCGATCTTAGCGAGGGAAGAGACAGGACAACACTGTCCTCGCATGCCTGCGCCCACTTTCTAAAGAGTATCAGAGAATTCACGAGACAACTTCGACCCCAATCAAAAGTACTGTGGGTGATGCGGGAAGAAAAGAGGAATTGCAGCGCAGGAGAGGCCGGAACGACCTCGACGAAGTGGTCGACGAAAGATCTAAGAATGAGAAAAACCAGTCCCTAAAGAAAGCGAGGCGCAAAGGCCGCTGAAAAAAAGAAAACTCGAGAAGACAACACTCAGGGCACTGTCGGCTCGAAGAAGGACTCCGCTTGCCGGAAAAAACGTGAGGGGGATCAATACGGGGCGTATCCAAGGCGTCATTCCTGTCAAAACAATCATTAGAATGTGAATTACATAAGCGCGTAGTCTTAGAGGATCAGGGCGACCATGAGGGTTGGAAAAGATCTCAAAACAACGAGGAGGAAAAGAGCCTTGTACACGATGTCGTTGAGAGGGAGAAGCGCGGTCGGCCATAAGTAAAAAAGGGTGAGGGGGGGAACAGTACCTTTAATTGGGGCACGCCTCCTTAATTTGGGATCTAGCGTTCGTCGGGGGGGAAACGTCCAGAAATCTATCGAGCGGGAAAGGTTCGATAGATTTTGGACAGACGGGAGGGGATGAATGAGGAAGCGCTAAAAGTTCGGCGCGGAGGGTTAAATGTCAGTTTTGGAGCATTGAAAATATTCTCGACCACGGTGCGAAGGAGTCTTCGAGGAAGGAGACAGGCGAGCGGACAAGAAGTCAGAAAATTGGGGGTGAAGTGGTCGAAAATAGCAGCACGAAATTGAATCGAGGTAAGAGGGAGATAAGGCTCTAGGCCCTTTTTCGAGGGAGTACATGCGATAGTAACATGCAACGTAAACGCAATGAGGATCAGCAGCATGTTGGTAGACCGTTAAAAAAGCGTACGTGCGTGAAGGGTGGCATTTTAGCGCAAAGAGGGGATTCTCCTGGGCTGGGAGGGGGAAGAACGGCAGCTGACTTTGTGATCGAGATCTTTCGCACGATCGGGGTTTTCCGCGCCGACGAAAGGGAAAAAAGACTTCTTGGAAGATCGTTTCGCGTCAGATCTTGTGAAAGAGAGAAAGGGACCCGAGACAAAATCTGTGAACCGATTGATGTGAAAATGGGGCACGCTGTTTGGTTTGAAAAGAGGCCAGGGAAAAATCAAACGGCAAGCGGGGAATGCTCCACCATGTAAGTGTCGCGAATTAATCCCAACTTCGCTGGGACCTCTATCGCTGAACGGACTCTCCGTTCTGCTTGCGCGGAAGGGAAACAATGGGAAGGGAGAGAAAAAATTTGTGTTTATGTTGAGGGGTTGAAAGAAATCGGGGGGGGGCCGGGCTGCTTTTCGCAAATTAAGGGCCTATAGAAACAGCGAGAACGGTCGTGGAACTGTACATCGATCAAAAAGGGAAAAAGGGAAAGGGTTCGGGACATGCCTTTCGGAAAGGGGAGATCGGATCCGTTATTTTAAGGCAGAGCTCTTTAGGCGATTTGCGTCCAACCCGAAAAGCGAAAAAAAAAAGAAAGAGACCTCTCGAGCTACAGCACTGGACGTTCGTATCGAAGAGCAGCCACCAGGCGAAAGAAAATGTCGTTAAGGCAGGCAAAAAGCAGAGGATGATGCCTGTACCACTCAAACCGCCTAAGCATGGAGGAGGCGTCGCGGGGCCTCTAAAACAGAAGAACAAGAGACTAATAGAACCGGCAAGGAAACACAAAGAAGGGAGTCATCGTCGAACTGAATGCGAGGAGAAGATCCCGGAAAAAAAGATGCCGACACTCGGGCCAGGGAAATGGAAAGAAAAAAGAATCGATCATCACAAACGTTCATCTCGCGCTCTTTCCAGCGAAAAGAACGCAGTGGCACTGAGGATTACGCCAGATTTGTCAAAGAGAGCAGAGAAGAATCGTCGCCTACCCATAAGTAAGCTTCTCATAACAATATGACCGACCTAATGGGGAAAAAGAACGACTTCTCGACAATCCCCAGACGGATCAAACCAGGTGCGACATGTTGTGAAAGTGGGTTGGGATAATACAAACAAAAAAGTTCCATTCCATCTTTAACTGTCCACATCGATAAAAAAAAGCTGAAGGGGGATGGAAAGGTGGACACGATAATCCCACTGAAAGGAGGGGCGGTCCGTTTTTCGGTTCTCTGAATTTGGGTCGGGAAGCAAGAAGGGGATCCGGGGGTTCGTAGTCCCAAAGAGCCGTAGGAACGGGGGATCATCCACATTTGCCGCCACTGTCATTAAGACAGACCGGGAATTGCTCATAACGAATCGAGAGGAGAGGGAGCGAGGAAGCGCTAATACGAAGGTTGGGGTCTCAACTTTAAAAATTCTCTTTGTGGCGGAGGAAAGGGAATCAAAACTCCCGTTTAGGAATTAACGGGGAAATTGAAAACAGAAAATCGGGGGGGGGAACGGTTCACATTTCAATAAAGAGGAAAGGGGAGGGAAGATTGGAGAACTACTTGCACAATTTTTGGTGACTCAAAAGAAGTACGGGAGGGGGAGATAAACCGCTTAAAAGTAGGCGCTACAAACCACTTCAGTTCGGAGTGAAAGAGGGAAATGAGTTTTAGAAACTAGTTGTCACAGGCATCAAAAGAAGGGGGTTTTTGGAAGAGGGAGAAAATAGGGGCAAAAAGGAAGACCGTCCTACTTAAAACCAACTGGAAAGGGAAAAAAGGAAGGGGGGGGGGAGGCCCTTACAGGGGCTTTACATCTGCAAGTCCTCTGAAGAAAAAAATGGGAGAGACTCGAACGTATTGCTTAATCATAGAGGGGCGGCTGGTTATAGAAAAAGGAGATTATAGCTCCCTCCTTCTGGGAGCGCAGCATGGGCAAGATGAATTAGGGAAGAGGGGAGCACTAAAATCTTCCTTGAGACAAACGTCCCGCGGCGCTAGAGATAATCCAAAAAAGCTCGCCCCCGGAGGGCGAGGGAGAAAAGAGGAAGGATTGAGCAGGGCATCCACTTGGGTAACTGAAAGAAGATTTATGCGCACCCACATCTGGTGGGTGAGAACTTAAAAAGGAAAGGCATCGAAAAGGAGAAGAAGAAGAAAGAAACTTCTTTATTTCGGGTAGTCGTGAAAATCACTTCGGAGAAGGAACCCGTGCCACGAGTTGAATTCTGGAGGGAACTCGTCGTCATAAAGATAAGCAAGAAAACAGCCCAAGGGGTTAAAAAAATAGTCTATCTCGACACAACCACACCAAGGGATGAACAGAGATACTATCTTGTTGGGAAAGGGAGAGGGGGCGGGCTTGCGCAGGCGTGCAGAGCAAGGATACTGAAAGAAAAAGTCGCAAAAGTAAAGATGGTCACGTTACAAAAAAAGCCGCTGCTCAAGGGGGATCGCCCACGACCGAACCGTCAAACCGGCTCTCTTATCGGTGTCCAAAAAAAGACGCAAGATGGGCGCATCAATCTGGGCAGGGAAAAGTTTCCAGGGGTGGATAAAGCTCTATGGAGAAAGATCAAGGGCGATCTATGAGAAGCGCTCGCCGCGGAAAGTTAACCGAATGACGGCGTCTTGGTGGGGATCCAAATCCGAATTCATCTGGAAACATAAGCGCGTCAGCAGGCGGCGCTGGGAGAAGAACGAGAGGACCAGTTCTATCATAAAAAAGAAAACGATCGACGATATTGTATGAAGGACGTCTAACGCGAGAGGGGAAAAAATGGAATGCAGTAGAGATTTAACCGCGAAGGAAGAAAAAAATACTCAGGGTCCGTTATGGCATTTAAGTAGGAAGGGCTCAGCCTGGGACTTCTTTTGGCCAGAAGTCTGCCGAAAGAATCCCAGAAAAAGGATGGAGCAGAAGGGAGACAAAAAACGAACCGTCAGGAAAAAGAATATTCTGTGTAAGATCGCACTTTTGGGGACAGCCCTTTTAGCACCTTCTTACGAACAACTCAGGGAAAGAGTTATGCGGGAGGAGAATTTTAAAAGGGGGAGGGAGAAACAATATAAAAGCCCTTCGAGTGTACAGCTTTATGGCACTGGATGCCCACACGGTTCTTGTGTGGAAAGAGAAAGACCGGGCTGAAATCAAGGGGGGAAGATGAAAGAAAAGACTCAAAAAACGAGGATATCAAGTGTGAGAAAATCTTCGCGCTGCCGGTAAGCATGACCGGAAGAGAGGGGGGGTAAGATTCCGTCGGGTCGGCATTTCCTTCGGGCTCAAGTGGGGTATTGAAAAAAAAGGAGGGTGAAAGGAGCCTTTTTCAAGGGGAAACAACGTAATCAATCGACCGAAGGCCGAAAGGCACCACCCAACCCAAGAGTAAACTCGCTGAAGGGGGACTTCTCGTGGACATTTACCGATCGTCTGGAGTGGGGGTAATCAGTTGAAGACCAGCCGAGGGGAAAGAAAAGGGAAGAAGAAGTAACCGCACTGCCGGATTTGTATTCCTAAGCTAAGGGGGAGAACCAAGGGGTTTTGGGATTGGTCTGGGTTTCTCCCGCAGAGAACGCCAAGGGAAAGTCGCTTGATTCAAAAGCAGCATGCTGCTGGGGAGTCTCATCTGGGGTATGGGCGGGTTCGAGAGATGCCGGCCATTCGAGTTACGACCAAATAGCGGGGGGGAAGAATTGCCGTCACGGCCTGCGATTCAGGACTATTCCGCAAGCCCGAAGAAGGGGTAAAAAAAGTTTGTGCACTGGCCAAGTGGGCGTGAATCGTGTCGGATCGGGATAGAGAATCCGAGGGCTCGTTTCGGCCCGATAGAGTGGGTTTAAGAAAATATTAGTCGCTTGTTCCTGAGTTTTGGGGGGCGCGAAAAAGAGGGGCATGGTCGCCCATCTTGCCGGCGGTGGAGTGTAAGTCGAAGAACATGGAGATGGTGGCAAGAAAGGAAAAAGGGAAAAAACGGGTTTCGAAAAACGGGCTACAGCGGGCGGGATTTGTCAAAAGGCCAATGAGGGAAGAGGAACTAGTTTGTCGCTTAGCGGCGTTTTGAGGGAGGGAGGAAGCGGACGGGGAGTTCAAGAGAGGAGGGAAGAGCCGACAAAGGAAACGGCGAAACAGACGGGCCGGGATGTCAGCTCTTTGAATAGAACCTGAGTATGTGCTGTTCGCCAATTAATTGCGCGAAAGCTCCCAAAGCAACACCTTCTTTAAAGAAGGAAAAATCAAGACCCCCCCCCACAAAATGTCTAGGACTCAATGGGGGAAAGTTCCGCGATCCTACCTGCAAGGCGCGTACAGACGGGACGCGCTCCCGGGGGGGGGCCAGAAAAGCTCTAGGCGCAAAGAATTTCAACATGGTTGGTAATGCACATATTTGCAAGAAGTACTTGGGGGTCTAAAAACGCGCCCACTGTGCAACCTATGAGATGGTCTCAGGGGAAGAGTCAGACGCGCATGCCAAGCTCGAGGAGCTAAACGGATCGACCTCAAAGAAGCGGCGACCCTACAGCTAATGAAAAAAAGGGTCAAACGCGTCGTGCGAAAAGGAGTGCGATCAAAAGAAAACAGTTTGGGAGGAAAGAACTGCGAGAGCCTGCGCTCCAATGGACAAAGGCGCAGAAAGGGAGAATAGTCGAATCACATGGCTTGCGGGGGCAGCCAGCGGGATTAACATCAAGGGCTGAAAGAGTCATTCATCAAGCATTTTCACCGTACAGTCCTCGCGACCGCAAGGGAAGGAACCCGGCCACGCTTAAATCGATCGCTTCTGCGCCAGATAAACTCCACCTTGAAGAAAAAAACCTACTATGAATTGAAAGAAACGCATATCGGCGCGGACGACATCGAAAAGGGGGGGGGTCAAAAAATATCTACCAACGTCCTTAGCCACAACCAAATGAGTTCATAACGCGCCTAACAGAAGAGGAGCCTTTCCCCGTACGGCGACAACACTCTAATTGCTTCTGACGAAGGGAACTCCGCTTGCCCGAACCCCGCCCCAATTACGCAGGGAAGTCATCTGAAGGAAAAAGGGGGGGGATCCATCAAGTCAGGTTCAACATCTTCATGAAGTATGGTCAGGAAGGACCGGGGGCGTATGCTTAGATTCGACGACCATGCAAGCATTGGGGAGGAATATAAAGAACAACAACACATAGGAGGGAAAAGAGAGCGTAGGGTCGAGCCAACCCAGTGAATTGGAGCAAAGGGGGTCTAATCCGTTCTGAGGGCCTTCCAACATAATTCAAAAAAAGGATGGGAAAGGGAAGGTGATACACGCCGCCTGGAACTATTGATCGAGAACGTTACTGGGGGCGGGGGAGGAGGAGGGGAGATTGCGAGCGACCGGGCGAGGGTTTTCAGCGAGGCGACTGGGAAGTCTTACGCGGGGGGATCGGATTCGCGGTCATGTGACTCGCGGTTTGGGGGGGGGGAGCCGCGCTAGATCTTTGGGGAGAGGGGGGCGCACTTTGCGGGAGGGTCCGTCCGCTCCGGGAAAAAGTGCAGATCGGAAAGGCTTGGCGTCATCAGAAAAGTAGGCTGGGGGGGGGGTAAGAGCAACGAAAAAAAGGATCGATTTTAAAGAGGTTACCCGGTGGGAATAGGAAAGTTCGCTGGAATGCTGAATAATTGGGGCCTAGAAGCAGAGAGGAAAAGGAAATTCCGAGAAGCATTGAGCGCGTTCTTCTTCGGGACTCGCGTGTCCCCGTGATCCTGTTGAAGGAAGGGGTCATTGCGGCAATGTGGAAAGACCACTGATGCCGATTGGTGAAGGGGTCTGAAAGATTAAGTTCGCGCCGGGCCGGGGAGTCCACATTCTTTAGGGCAGGGGGAGCTTTTCGCGGAGTAGATGCTTGGAGGAAAAAGGAAAAAAATCGACCAGGTGAACCCTGTGGTTGCACCGAGGGGGGTGGGTCAGGAGAATCAGTCCCTGAAATAACACTTCAAGCGCCATGCCGAAAAAGGGGGGGAGGAGGTTAAATGCGCGCATGGGGAAGTGGCGCGCTGGTAACTTTCACTAGCTCACAGTTACAAGGAGGCGGGAGGACGGGGGCCGAGCGAAAAAATGCATTGCGCTAAAACAGGTGGTATTGATGCAGGGGGGGGTTAAATACAGTGGGGGGCTAGGGGGTCGCGGCTAATTGGGCGAGCCCCAACACAACAACCCCAGAAGGGGAGGCGAATACCGTCGAAGGGCGGCCATTCGTTTGAATGCAGGCGGATGAATTGGGAAAGAGAGATCTGGTGTAAACTCACTTTAGAGCTAACAATCCTCAAAACGAAAGAAAAAGGGGAGGAAAAAGAATCGCGAAAAGTCGAGCTACAGCACGTTGAGGGGTCTTATCGGAATGCAGCCAGCAACGCGGAACCCGGTCGGAAAGAATTAAAAAAAAAGCAGCATCTGAGGAATTTACCACTCAAAACCTCCGCAATATTAGGGGTAGCTAAGGTACCTGTCGCGAAGAGAGGGGGGAAGAGCCGCAGCCAGGAACAAGAGACTAATATAGTTCACTTTAAAAAAAAGGCAAGCTCCGCGAAAGGGACGAACGACGAATGAAAAGCAAGCAAGCCCTCTACTCCATGAAAGCCCACTCGAAGGGGAGGGAACTCAAGCCAGCCATTCCAGATGCGATCATCACGTTGAGAGGAAGAAGAGAAAGAAATTAGACGCCGAAAACGTTTTGGCACTGAATATCTCCGAGGAGTAATACGCAGTGCATAAACTTCGAAAAAAGGGCCTAGAAAGAGGTAAAAAAAGCAAGCCTCAGCATCAAAGCGATTCCTTAGGATTGCGATAAGAAGAGGATACATCCCCAGAAATCCCCACACCAGGTTCTACATTTTGGTGGAAGCGCTGTTGAGGAATAAAAAAACAGCAATTCGACCTTCGAAAGTGCCATGCCAGCGGATTTACCACCCTCTATGTACCAAAAAGGAGAGCTGGGGGAAAATGTGCCCCCGAATCTCACCGTCACACGCCATGGAAGAAAGGTGCAGGGAGTTTAGCGGGGAAGACGCAGGTCATCCGGTTGGTCGTCTTCACCAAATCGCCCAAAGGGAGGGAGCGATACTAAACCAATTTAAGACCACGACTGCGGAATTGTCCCAAAGGAAAACGATCTGAGAAGGCAGTGGAAGCAAGGGCAGCGCTGAAAAAAGTGCTCAAACTTGATCACTCGTGATGTTAATTCTTGAAGGGAAGAATGCGAACCGGTGATTTGTATGACGGGCTTGAACTTTAGGTGGCAAGAACCTAGGGAGGGGAAAAAAGGGGACTCCCTCTTCAAAAATGGCTTTAGGGCGGTGATATTCATCCTCATTTCAAGAAGGGGAAGCCTTTAGCGTTCACTGAGGTTCACGCGGACGAACCGCTTAAGAGAAAAAAAAAACTGGTATCTGGAGTAACAACTCTTTATCCCCTGAATCGAAAACTAGTTTTGGGGGGGAAGGCGAGAAATCCTGTTTTGTATGGGTCAGACCTAGCTGAGTAAATACAGGAAAAAAGTCCTAGAAAATCCTTGCTCGTGGTGCCCCCAAAAGACAGAGAGGGAAATCTTTGGTAAGCACGCGAGGGGAGACGTAGCCTTAACAGATCGTGTGAATTATAGACGAAGGAATCCGCGGGCAGACAAAACGAAGGAGGTGAGACGCAGCATGTTGAAATATATTCGGCAACTTAGGGTCAAAAAAAGCACACAGACGAGGAAAGAAAAAACTAAAGGCAGCGCGATCAATTCAAGAAAGCCCCCAGGCGATCGTTCTGAACAGAAGGCACGGGATCACCACGGCAAGAAGAAAAGGAAGGAAAATGCTCCCACATCTTGGGGGGATGCACCTTCCGTTTGGGTCAGGAAAGATAAGGAAAAAGGGGAGTAAGTACGGTCGTGAAAAAGACGCTCAATTCGTGAGAAGGACCATCTTCGCGAACCTTTACCACGGAGAGGGAACTCGGAGTCAGCCTCGAGCCCACACGTCCGCCGGCCATAACAGCAACCAGAAACCGGTGACACAAAGGGA
>Ga0179593_1268650_pt1 | contig 19185 bp, 45 predicted proteins | sample CZODoug2_1_08_16_FD_185931 | JGI IMG/M metagenome (GOLD analysis project Ga0179593, IMG submission 185931) | Vadose zone soil fungal communities from Angelo Coast Range Reserve, California, USA - CZODoug2_1_08_16fungal (PacBio error correction) | ecosystem: Environmental > Terrestrial > Soil >...
AAAAAGGAAAGGAAAAGACTTCGCAAAGGTGACTCAGAGCCGCAATGTTTTATGACCAAAAAAAAGGGCAGAGGACGACGTTCGAAAATAGGGAAAGACGAGCCCGCGCGAAGCCGGGAAAAAAGAAAAGCCTTGCAAATAACGTCCCAATGTCAGAATTTGCCCTCAATCAATGAAATCCGAGAGATGGAAGCGCAACGCTGAATTAGGGCATAGAGGTGCCACGAAGACTAGCGGTGACAAATCGGCGAGGGGGGAGGACGATTAAAAAAAACGCCGAATCACAGGAGGATTGAACAGACCTCCCGAGGGCCGTGGACAAAAAAACCAGTAGGCAAGTGTGAGAAAAAACACCCTAACCCAGTCTGTTTGGAAAAAGGCCAAACCATGCAGAACACGAAACTCAAAGAAAAAGGGAGAGCGGATCTGGCGGAGCAGACCAATCGCAGAAAACGGCAAAAGAAGACAAGATAAGAAAAACGAGGCACAAAAGAAAAAGGGAAAATACGGAAGTGGGTTTCGCAAAAAAAATCGCGCCCGAAAGACCTAAAAAAAATGCACGGTCAATTGGGTGGGTGGGGGTGGGGAAAACAAACCAAGAGATCTCAAAGGAAAGGGACGATAGCATTAAGAACGTAAAAAAGGAGGTGACAGACAAGAAAGGGGGTCCGAACGGGAAAAGCCGAAATCTTAAAGGGAGGCTCTGAAAGACCTCAAAAGAAGCAAGCAGGTCGCCCAAAACTACGCGGAAAACTGGGAGCCGTCCGTAAGCAACAACTTCGACGGGACAAGGACGCCCCAGACGGAAAAAAGGGCATGCCAAAAAGGAGGTTAGCCCGGCGGAGAGGGGCGGGCGGATGCACGTCCTTATAACAGAGTGGGTATTCATGGGGGGGCCAATGCAACTCAAGGGCGGGTGCAAAAAGGAGGAAAGGCAGAAAAAAACAGGGACGGCAAGTAACACAAAGGGGGGGTATACACGCCTCGACAAAAAGATCAGGGAGAAATCTCGGAAGGAAGGGAATAGTAACCTTCAAGCCTATAAGCCGCAAAAGAAAAAACGGGCCTGGTGTAGCCTAGGGCGCCCGGAACATTCTTCACCACCACAGAGGGAAGCAGGGTAGAACCGTAAAGAAGGAAAAGATTCGTAACCCAGTAGGGGGGATCAGAAAAAAACAAAGCAGGAAAGGGAAGCACATAAATCAGAATCGCGAATAAACCACCATTCCGGGGAAAAAAACCAAAGATGACCACCTACGTCTGTCGACGGGCGGTATAAGGCGGCGAAAAAAACAAAGCCCGCCGGACGAGCTATGGGGTCGGCGGGAACTCGACACACGCCCGACAACGAGAAAAAGGGGATCAAGAAAAGAAAAAAAGGAAAAAAGAGTAAAGTAACCAGCCTTCACGAAACCGAGTGACGAAGAGGGGATGCACTCAACAGCGGGCGCCCACCGCAACCCAGCGGGGGTAAACAAGGAGGAAGGGGGGGAGAGGCACTAAGGGGTGGGGTGATGGGGGGGAAGAAGCGCGAAAAAAGAAGGAAAGGACCGATAGACGAACTGGGATGGTAGAGGGTAGGAACAGGAGGGAGTGCGACGACGGGGGCGGGAGAAGGGGGGGAGGGGGGTGGGTGGGGAGTAGGAAAAGAGAACGTAGGGGGTTTGTGGGGGGGGGGACGGAGGCGGAATGGAAAGGAGTTGGGGGGGGGATTTGAAGATAGATGAGGACAGGGATGGGGGGAGAGGAAGACGGAGGGGGCAGGGAAAAAGGGTAAATGGAGGGGGAGGTTGGGGGGGTAGGTGGGATAAGGTTTGAGGGGTCGGATGTGGTGGAGGGAGTAGAGAGCGGGGGGAGAGGGGTGGTAAAGGAGAAACCAGATTAGAGTGAGGAAGACGGGAGTAAGGGGATGGAATTGGGTTGGGAGGGATGGAGGGGAGTGGGGAGAAAGGAGGGGGAGAAGGTGGTTAGGGGTGGGTAAGAAGGGGGGGAGGATGCGAGGGGGAAGGAGGGCGAGGGAAGGAGGGGGAAAATAGAAAGTGAAGAAAAGGAAGAAGACGTGGGGAAAAAAAAGAGGAAGGTTTAAAGGGAAAGAAGAAAAGGGGAAGTATAGGGAGGAGGGCGGTAAGGGGAGGGGATGGAGGGAAGGAAGGACCGGGGGGAAAGGGGGGGACCGGGGGTGGCAAAGGGTGAAGAGGGGGGAATGTTGGAAGTAATGGAGAGAAAATACGAAAGAATAGGAAGGTGGATGGGTTGAGTGGGGGGTAGAGGTTGGAGGTGCAGGAGGTGGGAACCGGTGGGAATGCAGGGGAGCGGGGAAAAAGGGCGAGGATGTGGGGGGCGGTGGAAGAAAGGAAATGAAAGGGACTAGAGGGCGGGGGGAAGTAAGGGGGAGAGAAAGGGGGATTGGGTAGGTGATCTGGAAGGGTAGAGTGGGAGTGGGAGGGGGTGGGGGGGGGGGGGATGGGAGGGGTGGGGGTGAGAAGGGGAAGAGAGGGGGAGGGCGGGGGGGGGTAGAGAGGAGAAGGAGAAAGAGGGTTCGTAGAGGGAGAGGGGGGCAGGTATGAGGGGAAGGTATGTAAGAAGAGGATAGATAGAGTGCGGGAGAGGGAGAAGTTGATGTGAGGGTAATTGGAGAAAGAGGTGGATGAGAAATGGGGGGTGGAGCGGGTAGTTGATGAGGGGAAGGCTGGGGGCAATGTGGGGGAATTGGAGAGATAAGGGAGGAAGGAAGGGGTGGGAGGAAAGGAGGAGGGGAAGAAATGCAAGAGGAGGAGGGGAAAAAACGTTAGGAGGGTTAGGGGGATGGGAGGGGAAGGGGAGGTGTGGAAGAGTGGAAAAAGCGTTTTTGACAAGTTACAAGCCAAAACCCCATCATGGCGGCCAAAGTTCGCCTTAACCCTGAAAGCGAAGAAAGAAAAAACGGCGTTCTAGACAAAGTGAAAGTGAAAAAAAAAGAAAACGAACAGGAGGGTGCGGAAAAAGTAAAACAGCCCCAGAAACGGCGCGATGCCGGACATGCGGTAACAACGAATGACGGGAGTCCCATCAACTGCCGGGAGTCCAACCGCTTCGGGAAAAAAAAAAAAGAACAAGGCGACTGAACCATTTGAAAACCGGCCGCGGGTGTATTAAGGGTGTTTACTGGACCGAAAAGCTCAAAAAAGGAAGTCGTAGTTTTGGGGGAACAGCCGTTTGAGGGGGGAGAGGTGCCATAGGAAATCCCCACTGTGAAGCGAAGGAAACACCCGTTGTAAAGGGGTAACACGGGAAACGGGCACTAAAAGGAATGCCTTCCCCGCAGGGAGTGCAGTGACACAGAAGAAGATTCCAAATTCGTAAACTGGCGGGATACTAATCGCCGAAATTGGGGCCGGAAGTGAAAAAAAGAGGAATTGGACCAATCTCCGGCAATAGAAAATCTTTTAACCGTGTTGGGAAAAGCGCCGGATTTGGAAAACGAAACCACCATCTTTGTACAGAGGAACATCGGGCACGGGGATGAAGGTCAGAAAACAAACTAATCAACGCGCGAGGAAAAATCTCACAACCTCACAAAAAAACCAGCGATCACGGGGAAGCATCGCCCCGAATGGATTCTGGAAAAAGACGAACTTGCCACCCTCGTCCCGAAAAGGAAGACAAGGGGGGGGGAGTGAGCGTACAACAAAAAGCCGGCACTCCGACTGAACCAAAAGTCCCGCCCAAAAGAAAGCCGTGAAAACAAAGAAGTGTCAACCTACCCAAATCCAAATTAGCATAGGGTGACGCCGTCAAACCGCGGCGGACGAAAGGGCGGGAAAGGCTCTCAAGGCGCTGCACGACGCGCAGGGAGATAAGCCAGAACGCACCGGGAAGCGGCGGAGACCGCCGGGAAAGATGCGTGCTTCCGAATCAAATAGGCAAAGCACCGGGTACGGGAAGGAAGTAGGAAGAAGCAAGAACACCAGGTTTGAGCGGGGGAAGCGCAAGAACGCGCCATCGAACATAGGGGAATGGAGATCGACAGGGTGACCGGCGGAACATCAATTGCCGGGGAAAGGGGGGGGCGGAAAAAAAAAAAAGAAAACCTGGAAGTCTCAACGGGAGGTTGCAGTCAACCAAAAACCAATTTGTTTTAACATTTAGCTCGATGGGGGCGCAACGGCAACCACCGAGGTTCTCGGCAGGGGACGGAAGGAAACCCCCCCCGGTGGGGGGGAGGCCAGCGTGGAAAAACGAACAGCCGCAACAAGGGCGGCAAAGATTACCGTTCAAAGCAAACCAGGGTCATGGCACCCCAAGATCAAAAAAAACGGGAAGTCGAGAAAATCGGATGCCAAAAGAACGCCGACGCCTTGGTTCAAAAGAAGAAAAGGGGGGAACTTACACTCAGAAAAAGGAAACGAGGCAGTACGATTGAAGGGAAGTAACGCACCCCGAAAGGGGACGAAGTGTTTGGAGAACGAAAAGGGCAAACTTAGAAGAGCCGCGTCTCTTCATGGGTGGTACCAAACGCATCGGTTCGGTCAAGAAGAGGGAAGCCAGCTAAGCAGTAATCGCAAGGAGGAAAGTAGCAAGAAGACGAGCACGCGCGAAGGTGAGAAATAGCATCGTACAAAAACGAAGGGAGGATGAAAAGAGGCAAAAGAAATCCAGGCCGACAATGGACTCAAAAAAAACGCGAGAAACTAAAGGTAATGCGATCAGAGGGAGTTCAAACTCTCTCGACTACAAAAAACTCGAATAGGAGAGCCGGGGACATCAGAGGGCGGGGTGGGGTGGGAGCATCTGGAATGATCCAAAATCGGGGGGCGGCTGTGTCGGTCGGCAAAAGAAACGCAGGTCAAATGGGGCGGGTTTGATAGAAACGGCACAGATAGAAAAACGCGATTGCTAACGTTGAAGGCGGGGGGACAAGGAGGACGGTAAAGGGTGGGAGGGAGGGGACAGCGTCCGACGAAAAGGGGCCCTATGGGCATCGAAAAAAAAAGGTATCAGGGAAACAAAACTTCGAAACGGGGTCACCGGGGAAAGATTTAAAGGAACGAAGGGGAGGGGACCATATAGGACAAAGGGCGATTTCAGTGTTCCAAAGCGGGCTGCCCGGAAAAAATTCAGCAACATTCTGCGACTGCAACGAAGCAAGGGAGAAAAGGACACTCGCAAAAAAGCCAATCAAAGAAGTTCGGCAAAAGTTAAAAAAAAGGGGGGGAGGGAGGTGTGACGGGACAAAAAAGAAACGCAAAACGATAATAACTTTCCTCGAGCAGGTCGTTGCATAAGGGGGGTGTGGTGAAAAAACTAGAAGGAAAAACCAGGGGGACTCGATCGCCTAGGATTTTTCGAGGGGAGTGCAGCAAAAAAACGAGTCAATAAACCCCAAGCAAAAAAAAAACCAAAACAGGAGGGCCGAAGACAAGCGAAGAGGTTAAAACCGATGAACAAATGTATCTGGGTGCGGATGCTAGGAAGACGCACAGATGACAAGGGAGGCCTAAAAAAACAAGGTTTTCAAAAAGCGGAGCCCTCGTCTCCGTGCCGATTGAGCAAGGGGCAAAAACCGCAAGCAAGTTGCTTGTCTCTAGGGGGATGATGCGAAAAGTGACCAAGACTGGTCAATCCAACGGGGGGGGGGGAAAGAAGGGGAGTCACTCAGTCGGTCAAATCACGGGGGGAGGGGACTCGAGTTTGAGGAGGGGCCAAGAGGCATCCTTGGCGTGAGGCCATAATTGGGGGGGTTCGTTAAATCGCAAAAGACGAAGGGGGGGGCGGTCGGGCCAGAGTGCAGTTGGCAGCAAAGGTCAAGAAAATGAAAATCGAGTCTGGGGGGTCCTGAAGTAAAAGACGTGCTAAGAGGCGGAGTGGAAAGAGGGAAAAACCTCAAAACTTTTTGGAAAGGGGTCACCAAGAAGGGGTGCCCGGCATTGCGGAACCGGGAGTGGGTCATAAGGGTAGGATAAAAAAAAAGCTTGGAAAAATGAAGGTTTCAGGGTTGTGGTCGGGTTCAAAGACCTCCTGGAAACAAGACTCGTTTAGAAAACGAGAGGAGAATTGACCCCGGAACGGTTAGAAAATGTCGCCTAGGGAATGCAGTGTTAGCGATAGAGTTGAAAGAAAACCAGTTTGGAAAAAAAAAAGGGGGTCAGAAAAAAAAGAACAGCCCGTAAAATGGTCGGCCTCTGGGGCCTTCAGTTACGAAGGAGGCCCTTCCAAAAAGGGGTTCCTACCGCGAAAGAAAAGAGGGCATAACTGGTGAAGAAACGATGAGAACCTTCAGGGAGACCATCCCCAGACAGAAGCTAGATACATGAAGTCTGCAGTAGCAAACCTGGAAAAGAAAAAGGGACGGAAACTGTACAGGGTCACGAGGGGGACAACAAAAATGCGTGGGTCAAGTAAACCCCTAGAATTTTTAAAGAGAAGGGGAGGGAAAGTCACCAAAGGTTTAAACATCATCGGACCAGCACGTCCATCGCCAGCTCAGTCAGGGTTTCATTTTACAGGGAAGAAGAGAACGACAACCGCCCAGCAAGGGTACAACTTGAGCAGACAAGAAAAACAAGGGAACTTGGTTCGGAAGTGGGGGGGGGGGGGAAAAAGAGCGTCGCAAATCGCAAATGGAGAAGAGAAATTCCTTAACTCGGAAAGGTGGGAAAAAAAACCGGAATCCCACTTTACAAAAAAAAAAGGCCGGCACCCAGAAAAAAGGGTGAAAAGAGGGGGAGAAAAAGGCGGAGGGGACCGATTGTTACCACGAAGCAGAAAAAAAGTCTCGAGAGGGGGGGGCCTATCGGATGGAAAGAGGTGTGAGGGGGTGCAGGGATAGGCCAATGGGGAGCTGGAGCGAGGGGTCATGGAAAGGTGAAAATACTCAAATTATTGCCGGAAGGAGACAGTTTCGGTGGCGAAGGAAGGTAATCACCCCCAGAGGTCGTCGGGGGGGTAAACGTGGGAGGGGGACTCAGGGGGTGGGGGGAGACAGTAGAGCGAAAAAACATCACCGGATTGGTCCTCGCAGGACAAAAGTGGAGGGTTAGGGGAGATGGTGGAAAAACACGAAGTGAAAGAAGGGAACAGGGGAATCAGATTCGAGAATTGTAAAATGGTTGGGCAAAAAAGGGGGGGGGGGGGGAAGTACCAAAGACGGGAGGAGGAAGGTCAAAATAAGGCACGAGGTGGGACTACTTCAGGGTTGATAGATGGGGAAGGGAACTCAGAGTTCAAAGCGGGGGGGGGGGGAGTGTTGGGGAACTAAAAATGAGTAAAAAAAAAGTAACCTGGGGGTCAAACACGGGGAGCTTGAGCGTGAAAAGAGAAGGCAAAACGACTGACATTCCACGAGGGGGGGGAAAATCAAAGTAAGGAACATCAGAATCGATGCCTCAGCTAAACCGACGAAACCAAGCGTGGGGGGGTCATAAAATTGTGTAAGGGACCGGAGACTGTAAAAAGGACAAGGTGTAGAAAAAAGTTAGTAAGCTGAAACAATACAACAAAAAAAAAAAAAAAAAAAAAAAAGGGAAGTATAGCAAAAACGTGTGGGAAACTCTAGGGGTCTATGAGGAAAAACAAACGGGTTATCGGCCGGGTGGGCAGAACGGGGAAAACTTTGGGGGGAAGAGGTAGGAAAAAGAAAAATGGTTGGCTCAGGTACGCCACAGAAAAGAATTAATGGATGAAATCGTCGGGGGGAAAGGGGGGTGGAGAAACACCCACAAAAGGAAAAACGTCATTGGGGGGGACACTTCGGGAAATGTAGTAAAAAAAAAATGGAAACTGGATAACGATCGCGCTTTACTCTATAATCGGAGTCCATCGGAGCCCAAGGAAAGGAGAGAAAAACCAAAGGGCCCAAGAAAAGAGACTCCTATGATTAAAAGATCCTAGGTGTCCTTTGGTTATCATTTTTGAGTGTTGGTCAAGATTTCCTAACTCAAAATATTGAGAAAAAACCCGAAGTCCTTAAAAGGGAAAGGGAGATATAGCGCAATGGAAAAATTATTTGTAAATTCCAAAAGAATCCTTTATTAAAAAGTTGCGGGCGACAAACATGGTGGGAATCAACCACGCGAGAAGGAAAACCATCAACCTCATTGATCGTTCACCTGGACAGAGAGGTAAAGAGAAACTAATCGGGACGGATCACAAACTCTGAGGGAAATTTCTGAAATTAAAAGGCGACGGAAAAAATGGGGGAAGACCGGAATTTTTCAACGACAGTACGGGGAAAAAAAGGAAACACTCACTTCCGAGGGGGCGGGGGAAAGAAGTTGCCTGCAACGACCGCTTCGAAGGACCAAAAGAAGGTGACTGGTTAGAACAAAACAAAAATGGCGGCGAAAAAAACAAGGAGAAGAGATATACCTAAGAGCCGCAAACCAACAACGAGAGGAATAGGGGTAAGATATGAGAAAGGGAAATTGCAACAGAGTACAAAATGGGGGTGCGTATCAAAAGAAACGCAAGGGGGAAAAAGAGTCGGACAGCAAGGAGGCAATAGGGTTCATCGGGACAGAACCCCAAAAGCACATCCGGGAATAAGTAGAACGGGACACACACAGATCAACTCCAGAAAAAGTTACCCAGGGGAAAGGAATTCAAACCAGAAGGGGAATGCTCAGAGACGGAGGGGGAGGAAAAAGTCCAGTAATTCAAAAGGAGGTCCAAACGATCAACTCAAGGAAAAAAAAAAGGGTTTGCGCAGCACACAGGGCAAACGAGGAACAAAAGGGAGAAGATCACCAAAAAAGGGAAAATACCTCAGAAATTTTCAAGGTGGAAAGGAACCGACTGCCCGGGGGTAGAAGCTGGGGTAAATCACCTCCTCAACTCGTGGGGGACCAAGTAAAAAAAGAAAAAGTAAAGAGAAGGAAGAAAATGCGTAAAAAAAAAGAGGACGGACGAGCCAAGCCCTCCCGCGGAGCGCGGATGGAATCCGGAATATCGACACGGCGAGAAGAGAATAAAAGGCATGGTAGAAAAACACTAAAAGAAGGAAAATGCCCTCACAATGGGAACATGTCAATGTGGGGGGTACTCGAAGACATCAAGGGGGAAAAAAAAAACTGAGAGCGAAGGTAAAGAACATTCGTGGCCCTTACGACCAAAACGGGAAAAAAATGCAACAGCCGAGTGAAAGAAGAGCTTGGAGAATAGGAACTCGGGTCGAACAGAAGAATGCAGAGCGTGGAAAGAGGGGTCTAAAAAAAAAACTATTAGGGGAAAAAGGGGGGGGAAGGAAAAGAACGAAGCAAAAGGAAAGGAAAAAAGGGAAGGGCCAACAAACATTTCCACCCAGATTCCGCGCCCCCAGGCGCGAGGGAGAGTCGGGAAAACCGGGGGAAAGGGGAGGCGGGCAAAAAAGAAAAAAATCACCAAAAAAAAAAAAAATGGGAAAACCAAGGCTAGATGAAGGATGCACCGAAAAGGGCATAAAAAAAAGACGAATAACAACAAGATCAGGCAAAAGGCCATGCTAGTGCTTGGCATATCCCGGAGACCGCAAAGGGAAGACAACCTTTTTGGGTACTCAAACCTAGTGGGAGGAAGGGGTGTAAAAACAAAGAAGTAAGAAAAAAGAAGGAAGAACGACGAAAAAAAGAGAGACAGTAAAAAAAAAAAAAAGGGAAAGGCAACACTTTCTTTTAAAGAGTCCATACAACACGGAGACAAGGAAAAAGATGAAGGAGAGGGGAAAAAAAGGCCCAAGGTTTCACACAACGTGGGAAAAACTTGAAGTCAAAGAAGGGGGGGGTCAGAGAGAACACCACCGACCAACTTCTAGGAAGGCAAAGTTAACCAGGGGGGGGCAAAGGTAAAGGCGACAACAGCAGAAGAGTAAAATAAAAAAAGGAAAAAAAGGAAAGAGAAAAAGCAAGGGGGGCACAACGAAAGCCGTCCTATAAGGGGTGAGAAACGGATTAAAAATGCAGGGGTGAAAAAAAAATGGGCTAAAAGAGAGAAACAAAAGCCGGGTGGTCCCAAGTACAGAAGGAAGGAAGAATGGGGTATTTAAACATGAATGGAAGGGGGGAAAAAAATAGTATTGAGGTTGAACTAGGAAGAAGCGCGAATAGAAACGGCTGAAAAGGACTTGGTCGGGAAAAGAGGAAGAAATACAATATTTCCTTGGGGGATAGCCTCCCTAAAATCTGAGGGGACACTCGAACGTGGGGTCAAAAAAGAACCCATGGCGCTTTTTTTGGGGGCGCGAGAAAAAAAAAACGGCCTCTCAGAAATGAATGCGGGGGGGGACCTGGTTTAAACAAAAAGGAAGGAGTACACCGAATTCGGGGGACAGGACAAAAGGACAAAAAGGACAGGGACAAAGAGGGTTACAAAAAAAAAAAAAAAAAAGTGCTCACCGCCGGGGGAGAAGGTTTGTCAAGAAAATCTCAAGGAAGAAAGGGGGAGGAGGGAGTGGTGGTGGAAAGAGAGAGGGAGGAAAAGTTGGTATAGGGCCTCCGCCTTTCTCAAATAGGGAAAGCATAAAACAGGAAGAAAGGGGGGAAAACTGCAGGGTAATTTAAAAAAGGGAAAAACAAAGGGCGTCAAAGTTAAGGAAGAAAGTCTAAGACAGAAAGAACAGGGAGGGAAATTTTCAATTGGAGAAAAATAAAACAAACAAGGACAGCTCATCCTATTACAGGGAGGCATGAGAAAAAGGGAGCCGCAATCAAAAAAATAACGGTAAAGGGAACCTGTTGGAAAGAGGCAACGAGGGGGGAGAAAAAACAACTATCTTGGGTACCTCAGTGCCAAAAAACCCTGGTAGACAAATAGGAAAAAGTGAGAAAAAAGCACCAAAGGAGCGCGGCAATTGATAAGCACATCCAAGACCCAGACCAAGGGGGAAAAAAAAAGGGCATCCGATATATTAGGTCCCTCAGAGGGGAAAAAAGAAAGAGGAAGAAAGTAAAAACCGGCAAGGGGAGAGTCAAAAGAAGGAAAAAGAGAAAGGCATGCCCATCCCAAATCAAGAAAATAAAAAGAAAAAAAAAATTGGAGATTACTATCCAACACCTGGGGAGAAAAGGAGGAAAAAAAAAGAACGAAATTCCAAAGAGGGGAGGGTGGATAAGTTAAAGGTTAGAAGAAGCAATTATGACGAACTTAAATAGCGGGGGCCAGAGAGAAAAAAAACAAGAATCTGAGAAAAAAAAAAAATAAAGAAGGAGCGAAACTAAAGAAATAGGAACGGGTACACCTAAGGACAGGCTCCAATAAAAAAAGGAAAGAGTTTTCATGACCTAGTCCTAAGGGAGAACTGGGGGAAAAAATAAAAAGAAAAGGAAAGAAGATGGGGCAATAGACATAGAAGAGACCCTATCCGGTTCTAGGGGGGGGTGTTGTTCAAAAAAAAAAAAGACCACATCAAGAAAGAACAGCGAAACCAGGACAGGGGGGGGGAGGGGGAGTCAACAAAGCAAAAAAAAAAGTGTTTTGGAAAAATTCCATTAACGAGAGATGAGAGCCTTATCGTTTGTACTAACGTGACGAGGGAAAGTTTAATGAGAAAAATAGGAAAAAGGAAAGTTCCGAAAAGGGAAAAGAAGAATGGCAAAATTGGACCATTTCTGCAAAACGAACCAAAAGGGAGGGAACCAGAGACACGGTGCAAGGTGTCGAGGACGAGATGAAGAAGAGGAACAGAAGCAGCCTGGGGACGAAGAAAGAAGCAGGCGTTCACCTGGCGGGGGAAAAAAAAACAATACTACTCGCGACAGGGGGATCAATCAAGGGGAAATGTGAAAGGGAAAGCAAAACAACAGAAAATGAGGAGAAAACAGTTGCAACTAAATCCGGAGAAAAAAAAAAAAAAAGTGAGGGTCATAGGAACACAAACATCCGAGGGCGGTCAAAAAAAAAAAAGCAGGGAGGAGGGGGCTACGTGCAAGGGAGAAGAGTGGGGGCAGAAAAAAGACCGGTAGCAATCTTTCTGAACGCGAGGGAAAAAATGGGGGTGGCGGGGACGCGTACGAACAAAAGAATGGGAAGAACTCTCACAAAACAAAGTAGAGGAGAAAAAAAGAAGGAAAAGAGAATGAGGGAGAGAAGAAAGGAGTCCATAAAAAAAGCAGAGGTAGATCAACAAAGCTGACGATACAGAGGGGGGGATCAAGAGGAAAATCTCGAAAAAGAAAAAGAGGGGGAAAACAGCGTACAGGGGAGGAAAAAAGGGCGAGCGGGGGAATCTCTTCTTAAGGGCCGAGACGGAAGAACGTCAAAAGAGGCGAAGAAGGAGTTGGAGGGATAATGAAAAAAAGTCACACCACAGAGCAAAAAACCTATGCCTTCCAGGTGCGCGGGGGGGGAGGGGGTCACAAAAATCCTCTTACGCGATGGTGGTAATGCGGATAAACGGGGACTTTGGAAGGTCTGTCCGTAGAAGAAAAGGGGGAAATATACCCCCACCAGGGTAACGTGGGCGGGAAAAAAAAAGTCAGTGAAGGAAAAAGGGAAGGGACAAATGAAAAAAAGCCTTCCAATGGGCTGAAGGGGTATTTGGGTAGAACAACACGGGGACTCAAAAAAACCGTCCAAGATTCCTCTGCGAGGAAAAAAGACTAAAGAACGGAATGGAGAAAGAAGGTGGGCCGAATGAAGCAAAGAACATAGTTGGGCCAGCTCGGTGCCAGAAAGAAAAAAACGGGGGAAAGGAAAAAAAAAGCCAAAGGTATACGTAAAAAAACGGGGGCCTCGGGGGGGCTGGGAAGTAGTGGATGTGGGGGTCCATGAAGGAAAAAACGCGAAAAAACAGGGAACTCTGGGGAGGTTTCAGGAAGGTGCTATGTCAACTCCGGATGGGAGATGTCACCACCAACGAACACGGGGACGCCCAAATGGAAAGAAAACCCTGGAGAAAATGCGATTAGGGCTAAATAGGTAGGGGGGGACAGCTACGGACGTCGCTCCCGAGGGGGAACGTGTAGCGGACACCGGGGAAAGGGACGAAAATGAGTTCAGCAGCCAGGAGGGGGGAAGGCAAAAAGAAAGTCTCACGGGTCCAACCAACCGCACAAGGGGGGAACTAAAGTTTATAAACGACGGGGAAAAAAAAGAAAAGCATTCAATCTCAATAGGGGCAAAGGGCCAGAGGGGGCCAGGTGGGGGCAGGAAAAGGAAAGGAGAAAAAGGGGGGGAGTGGGAGGGAAAAAAAGACAGAAAATGAGGGCTGTGCGGGTAGCCTCTGCAGTGGGGGTGGAAAAGTAACATGAAATAAAAGAAAGGCGAGAGGGGGAAAGCTGAAGGGCTTAATAGGTTTAGAAGAAAAGAGGCACGAAAAAAAAAATCTTGGGGGAAGGGAGGAAATTTTGCACAAAGGAGAAGGGAAAGGGTCAAACAGATTTTTCAATAGAATAACAAAGGAAAAATTTGGAGGGCGGGGGGGGGTCAATAAAAAAAAAAAAAAGAAACAATCGATTTACCGAACTCAGGCCGAAGAGTTTGGGAATCGAAGGAAGTAGGACAAGCATACTGAAGAAAAGGAATACAAGACTGGTCCATGGGTCTACTTTGAAGCAAAAAAATTGGAGGTGAAACGCGGGGAAGAGGAAGCTCAAAAAAAAAAGGTTTTTAGGGACTGAACACGGAAAAAGAGGACCACAAGGAATAAAGTGTGGTTAAGAAACAAAAAAAAAGAACCAAATAGAAGTCTGGGCAAATAAACTACGAAAAAAAAAACTTGAGGGGAGAGAAAATTAGTAAACCGGGGTCAAAAAAAAAGGACCGGAAAGCAAATCAAGGGGTTTTTCCAAAGGGGATGGAAAAAAAAAAGGGCACTTTTAGGGGGCAGGGACCAAAGAAGAAAGGGGAACGGGGAGGGGAGGGAAAGGAACGCACGCTCATCAGGGAAAACATACGGTACGCAAAAAAAAGGGAGAAGAGCAAAAAAAAAGGAGGGGGGGGGAGTTGGGGGGTGGAAAAAAATGAAACACGCGAACCGAAAAAAAAGACCGGAGGGAGTTGGGGGAAACACCTTCAGGATGTTGTAAAGAGAAAAAAAAAGGGAAAAAAAAGGGGGGGAAGGTAGAATACAAAGAAGAACGCTAAGAAAGTGGGGGGGGACTCCGCTGAACGGGGGGCACCCACCAACGCAATGGTCAAGGGAAAAGGACCGAAGGAAAAGATCCTGGGGAAAAAAAGAGGGGGGGGCGAAAGGGAGAAAAGGGAAATTTTGACAAAAGTACTTGCCATAAAAAAGGCAGATAAAGGGGCGGCAAAAAAAAGGGAGTCTTGGGGGGAATATGTATAGGAGGGTTGGGTCAAGGTATCAGCCATGAAAGAGATCTCTTTGGTTACTTTAAACGGAATACAAAAAAGGGAAAGGGGAAGAAAAGGAAACTCCAGAAAGAGGGGACGTGGGGGTTCCAAGAAGACGTACTCACCTCCGTACGATAGTTTTAAAATATGGGGGAGGGGGGGGGAACAAAAAAAAAAAAGGAGGAAGAAGCGTATGCCCCAATTGAGGAAGAGGGGGGGACTTCCGGGGTATTTATCAGGGGGGGCCAAAACAGCACAAGAAACTTTTTGGCAGGCGGGGAGGCTCGAAAATGGGAAAAAAGAAGGGAGAGGGGGGGGATGAAGGGAAAAAAAAAAGGGAGGGAAAAAGGGGAGGGAACGAAGCTCAAAATCAATGAGAGAGAAAAGGGGCAGTCCTGGGATGCTAAGGTATCCTGCGAGAAGATGGGACCGGATAGTGGGTTCGAGTTGGGGTTCTATAGAAACAAGGAAAGGAAAAAAAAGGTATGTGTCGTCAGCGTAGCAAAGGGGGGAAAAAAAAAAAACATTGAGGGGGAAAAAGGAAAAAAGAGGACCACTCAGGTAGAGAAGTCCAATCCCAGGAGAACGAAGGCAGCCCGACATAGGAAGGGTTGTGAATGAAGGGGGAAGGAAAAATGAGGAACGTCCCCATAAAAAGGGGGAGGACTGTCTCGGAAAAGGGGAGAAGAATTCTCTAAACAGGTTGGCAGCCAAAGCAGGAAAGGAAAAAAAAAAGCAGACAGGAAAAAAAAAAGATTCGAGCAAGGGTGGACTGTTTTCTCCGGGGTTCGAGGACAAACCCTTGTACGAGGGGGCCCGGGGAAGAAAAAGGTTGAATCAGGGAGAGGGGGCGAAACCAAACCAACAAATTGACTTGGGGGCATCAGGTCGAAAGAAGGGGGTGAACAAAGGAGGAAGGACAGAAGAGGAGGGACCGGGCTCGGGGAGGAGGGAGAAGAAAAACAGAGGAGTGGAGCGGAAACAAAGAAAACGAAGATGCGGCAGGGGTGTCGGGGGGTTTTTCGATAAAGGCATCAGGGAGGTCAACAGGGTGGGGAAAGGGGGGTTTGGCTGGTGATACTGGGTATGGGTAAGGACAAAGGGAGAAACCATACTAGGAGATCGTCAGAAGAAAAAGGGGAAATCAAAGAGTTGAATAGACAAGAAGGGGAAGAATCGAAGGCCCATGAGAGAAGAGACCGAGGTTCCAACCAGTCATTATAGTGGGAAAACTGCAAAAGGACAAAAACAGAGCGAATACCTGAAGGGGGAAAAAAAAAAAAAGTCGGCAGAGAACAGAAGGGATATGGGTGAACAAGTCATAGCGATTCAAACAAGAAATTCTCGGGGGGGGTACCGAAATGTTACAATCGGGAAAAAAGTTAAAGGAGGGACGGGGAAGTAGGACCAAAGTGAGGTCAGAACAACGTGGAGTATCACGTCAGAAGTCAAAAGACAAACCTAAGGAAAATAAATTAAGCGAGCAGAAGTGTTGCTCAAAAGAAGGGGACAATTGGGGGGTAGGAAGAAAAGGTCAGCCAACATTGGCGCCAGCAAAGAAAGGGCGGCATAGTTCAAATCTCCCTCCCCAGCGCAAGCGCGGAAGAAGTAACCGTTAAAAGAGAACAGTTCAACCGGAAAGGAAAGCCAATTAAAGAAGTTAGGGGAAGTGAGGGGGAGGAGGGACATAGGAGTCAACGTTCAAGAGAGCAAGAGGGGGGTGACACACGCAACGGAATTCGATGCCCATGCCGAAACGGCAAAAGTAAGGAGGAAAATACGGTTCAGTTGGGCGAGGAAAGTATATAAAAAAAATCAAAGGAGGGGGGGGGGAGACGGAAAACCTGCAATTACACAAAAGAAAATAACTAGAGGCGTAGACGTAGTCGGTTCCGGGAAAGGGACGAAAAAACACACACGCAGAGGAGAAAAAAATAAAGATGAAAAAGAAGCCAGGAAGGGAAGGGGGGAAAGGAAAAACGAAGACCAAAGTCACTTTTCATTGGGGGTGGGGGAGAAAAAAGAATAAAAGGCCTTCATCAAAGCGGCGCGCCCAGGAAAATCATGTTAAGAAGGGAAAAGAAAAAAAGGAAACGGGAAGGAAACGAGGATTATGGAAAGGGGGGGGGGGGGGGCCCAAAACCCCCCTCGCCAGGGGCGGGACTACAAAACGTGCAAGTCCTAAAAGGGGCCAGCCCTATCGAGGAACACGACTGAAAAAAAAAAGAAGGGGGAAAGAAGGGGGGAGACATACAGGGAAATGCAGGACAAAAAAAAGGAAAGAAGGAAAGGCGTAACTATGGTCTTCTGTATTAGAAGGGGTTTCAGTTGGGGGGTACAAGAAAAAAGGGGGGACGACCGCGTAAAAAAAAAAAGAAGAAAAGGATGAAAAAACAAAGGACGGTCACGGAAAACCTGGTCCATTTAGAATACCCCACGCCAAGGGAAAAAGGAATCGAGGAGAGGAGGGCAACTCAGGGGTAAGATAACGCTGAAGGAAGGGAAATAGAAGGATTGAACAAAAGGAAATCTTGAGGGGAACGGGGGAGAAACCTTCTTCACGCACCTATCAAAGGAGGGGGAAATGGGAACAAAAACGAAAGAAAAACAGCAACGAAGTGTCGAAGGGAAGAGAAAAAAAAGTTATCAACAAAAAAAAGCCTCAAAGAAGAGCAGGGATGCGCTGGCAAAATTGGCAAACTCCCAGGGAAAACAAAGAAAGAGTCATACGGTAGGTAAAAGAAGCGCTCCAAAAAAAAAAAACAGACAGACATCCAGTCCTCAATGGGGGGGGTCGATCGTTAAAAACCATCTCAACGACAAAAAAAGCGATCCGGGACCAACGCAAAACACCACAACAAGAGGGAAAAAAAACAGAACGAAGGCCCGCACAACACTAAGGTTAAAAAAAAAAAAAGGGTGGGCGGGTCAAAAAACAAGAGCTCAGGAGAGAAAAAAACAGCGGTGTAAAAAGAAGAGTAAGGACTGGGGCGGTGTACATTCGAAAAAGGGAAAACATCGGCAACATTGAAACGGCGAGCCAGAATGGATGCAAAAAAAAAAAAGAAGTTCAAGGAGAGGGGACATCTATCCGTGAGAGAAGGATTGAAAAGGCCTCGACTGAAATTTCGGGGAAGGATCGGGAAAATCTGGAAAAGACCCGACGTCTGGGGGACACCCGGGGATGGACCGAGCGGCGGTAAAGAAGGGAAAAGGGAGGGAAACCAAAGGGGCTCAATAAAAGGAAGAAAACCGCTTTAAGGGCTGCCACAGGTACCAAGGCAGCAGGCGAAAAAAGCAAGGTTGAAGCGGGGGGGGGGTCAGGCAGGTGAACGGGGGGCCGGAGAGAAATGGGAAAGTTGTTTGGGGGAAAGCCGGAGTCTAGGGGGGGGGGGGGGGGGGGGTCCGGGGGGTGGGTTGTTGTTGCAGAATCGGATAAAAAATTTTAAAGGAAAGAGGAAGAGTTTGGGAAGGTGATGAGGGTAACAATTTTACGTTTCAAGGGAAAAGAAAGTAACAGCCAAAAAAAAAAGGCCACCCAGGAAAGATTGACTTACGACGCAAAAAGGAGAAAAATCTTGGGAAGAAAAAAAAAAAAAAAAGAAGAAGGCCAGCGTCACAATTCTCACAAGGCCAGAACTGCATAAGTGATTACCTGAAGGACTTGTGTGGGGAAGCAAAGGGGGGGACTAAATCAAAAAAGATCAAGGGGGTATCAAAAAGAGGGAAAAAAGTTGGTCTAAGGCCGGTGGGGAGGGAAAAGTACGAAATCAAAGGGAGAGGCAGTGTCTCATGTCAAGAACATCCTCCAAGCGTGGAAAGGGGACTAATAGACAACCGAATGATCCAGGGAGGTGCGTCGAAAAAAGTCGAGGAAGAAAAAGAAAAAAGAAAAACAAGGCTGAAAAAGACAAGTCAAAACCCCAAACAAGGCGACTGTCACATCCAAGAACCAAAAAAAAAAGGATCTCCCACTGGAGGGGTAAGAAGATGGTAGAAAAAAAATCCGAGGATCCCGGAGGGGAAACGAGGGTCCCGTGGGATGAGAGACTTGGAAAGTTGGAGGGGAAGAACAGGTCGCTCATCAAGAAGAGCGAAAAAATGGAAACAGAAAAAGAAGGCAAAATAAGAGGAGTCCCAAAAGAGGACACGAACAGGAATCGTGTACGAATCTGGAAAAAAAAAACAGAAAATAAAGGGGAAATAGGCAGTCTAGTAATCCAAGGAGACTTGGTAGGGTTTACGATCTCAAATCTCCAAAAAAAAGTAAGCTAGGTTAGTCAATTTTAACAGGGAGAAGGAACCAAGAGAGACTGAAGCGAAGAATCGGGAATGTATACGAAAAGGGGTGGACCACACCCTTCTCACCAATTGGGGTGAAGGAAAAAGAACATGAGGCTGGGGGGCAAGGGAGGGAAAAATGTTCATTAAAAGGGAACACGACGAAATGAGAAAAAGGAGATTTAAAGACGGGGGAAAAACATCTCCATGGAAGATTCAAGGTCCAAGGGGGGAAAAAAAATAGTGTGGGCACGCACAGGAGGACCAAAAAACTTGAACGGTGAAGGGGAGGGAAGGGAGCAAAACTCATACATGGAAGGGAAAACAACAACCGGGACGAAACTCACTGGGGGTTACGGGTCCCGCCATACAAGGCGGTCAGGGAAGGATTACCCATCGAAGATCCAAAACCGCGGGAGGTGGAGGGGCATCTGGGGGGGTTACAATCAAGGAAAAAAAATTCGAGAAAAGGTGGTTTGGCAAGACGAAAAAGAACGCAAAACCCAAGGAAACCAAGTCCAAAAGAAAGATCAAAACCCAGCGTGAGGTCAAACGCTCCGGAGGTGTCAGGAAAGGAAGTCAAAAAGAAAGAGAAGAAGAAAGCGCATCAGTTCGTCGACGCATAACTTTCTTCAAAGAAGGAGACGGCAAAGGGGAAAG
>Ga0179593_1519861_pt1 | contig 19179 bp, 21 predicted proteins | sample CZODoug2_1_08_16_FD_185931 | JGI IMG/M metagenome (GOLD analysis project Ga0179593, IMG submission 185931) | Vadose zone soil fungal communities from Angelo Coast Range Reserve, California, USA - CZODoug2_1_08_16fungal (PacBio error correction) | ecosystem: Environmental > Terrestrial > Soil >...
GGGAGCCCCTCGTTGCTCCATGAATGAGAAGGCCGGAAAGAAAAACTCGTGGGATGCTTATAGGACGCGGTCGAAGGCGGCTCGACGACGAGGAAAAAGTACTTCAGGGTTCGTGGGGGGGGGGCATCAACTCAGTGCCGGGGGAAAAGGGGGACTAGGTAGGTAAGGCCTCTGAGTCAACGCAAAAGAGATAGGGTAAATAGAAATACTAGGGGAGGCCATGCCCCTATCTCCAAAGAAGCTAAAATAGGGGGGGGACAGGGGGTCGAAGGGCGGAAAAGGGTTGTTGGGTTACCGGGTAGGGTGGTGCGACGTCTTGAACCCAGCAAAGGGGGGGGGTGACCGAACACTCAAGGCGATGGACGACTACCCAAAGAGCCAAAGCCTACGCCTGAATCATTTTCTGCAGGTCAAGGCTTCGCGCCCACGCCGGTGGTAACACGGTGTATCTTAAAGGATGAAAGGTGCATAAGTACAGCCATTGGACAAGGAAGACTTCTCGGTCCGGCGATTTTTTCGAAGACTTGAGGGGGAAACTTACCGGGCCAGCGAGAACACCTCGGAGAGGGGACAAGCCGGAGGGGTAGGACCGGATGAAAAAAAGAAAAGGAAAGACTTTGCCCACAAGGAAAAAGTCGTAAAGAGAAAGTTTAAGATAGTGAGTCCGAGAAAGGGTGGACGGTTGAGAGGGAAGTTCTGCGGTCACAGGAAACCCCGAAATCGGGGGGGAGAAGGGAGATTGTCGAGGGGAAATCGGCGGCTCGGATATAGGTAAATTTCATTCCTGAATTGAGGGGGGAGAATTGCAACGGAAAAGGGAGGGAGATCACATCTAACTCGTATCGATGGTTGCGAACAGGGAAACAGGGAAAACAAGGCCCTGCTGCGCCAGGGGGGGTTTTAAGAGGAAACATCTCCCACGGGTAAAAGCATTTTCGGGGATGGGGGGAGAAAGCGTCCATTTAAAAAATTTGGAGAAAAACCCGACGATCACAGGCTATCAGGCCAAATGACTTGGGAGGCGCAGGGAAAAAGGGGGGGAGAAGCTCGCTTAGAGAGACAGGGTGGGAATAAAGGAAGCTCTTTGATAACAGGAAGGGTCGCCTTATCAATATATCGACTCAGGTCTCGTCCCGCTGGGATGTGACAGAAGTGCTTGTGATATGGAGTGTCAAAGAGGACCGGATGGCGCGGGATGGATGGCGCCGGGAAGGGGCGGGGGCGCAGGGTGGGGCTGAGGAGGAGGGTGGTGCCCAGCAAACTAAGTTCAAGCGCAGGATGACGCAGTACGAAGGCTAAGCCGGTGGGGGAGGGAGGGGCCCGGAGAAGGGATGCTATCGGACGAGGGCTCATGCAGTAGACACGCCTTCTCATCAGCCAATAACGACATGAAAAAACGATAAAACAAGAAGAAGCGAGGGAGTCGGTCCCGCCACGGCCATCGTGCAAAGGTCCATCTTATAAGGGGGAAAACCGCAAAAAGTAACGTCGGTTCCGGGGAGATCCTCAGGGGGGCCCAGACTGTTCGAGGGCCCGGATCAGGAACGTTCAAAAAACGACATAGATAAGCGACAGGGGACGCTTCCAGGAATACTAAAGAAAGATGAATTGGGCGGGCATGCACGCAGGAAGTCCGAGGGTAAAGAAAAAGGAAAGCAATTACGAGAAGGTCCAAAGCTCGTATCTGGCGAGAAAGAGGTAGAAGAGAACGGAGAGATGGAAACTAAGATGCAGATAGGAGAAAACGGGGGTGCAACATTGAAGAAAACCCAGAGAGGGGTCGACAAGCAAGCAGACAGCGAAGTGAAAGGAAAGAATGGGGGAATCGCCCAAAAAATCGTACAAAGAAAGAAAAAAAAAAAACCTGGGCGACAAGGAAAATCAGCCACTGGGTCGTGCATTTATGGGGAGAGAAAGCACTCACAGAGACGAAGTGAAGTCCTATGACAAACGGTTTGAAGAGGAGACCTTCACGAGAAACGAACGTCTCAAGAAAAAAACGGAGATATCGACATCACACTGTCGCAACTGCAAGCTGGAAAATGGGACACAAAGAGTCTCTCAGACGAAGAGGGTCGGGATGTAGGGGGGACGGGTCGAAATAATCGAAAGACGCAAGGAAAAAAAAGGGGGGTGCAAGAAGGGAACTCCTATCGAATATGCTGGGAATAATACTGACGGAAGAAAGGCAACATCGCGAAGGAAAGGAAGAGACTTCACTGGGCGATACATCAAAAACTCCCGGAAGGTAAAGAAACGGGGGGGGCAAAGGACGCTCTAAGAAAATGGTTCTTTATCCGGGACTCTCCTCCACATCGGAATGGATTTAGGAATCGGGAGGTACATTCTCATTTCATACACGACTAACGGACCAACAAATGGTCTGAAAAAATGTGAAGGATTCAAGGAAACTCTGGTTCGAAGGCTCGGCGACGCGCGGACTGGGTAATTCATTGAGCTCTCTCCGCAAAGCGCGGGCATATAAGGAGGAAACGCAGTGTCAGTCATCCTGGTCAGAAGAGTTTATCACCGGGGAGATGAACCTCAGAAGGGGCCTGCGTGTCTCATAAGTAGTACGGGTTATTACACTTAAATGGCTGACACTAAAGGGAAGTGGAGAGTAAAACTAGGATGACACCACATATCGACAGGAAGTATAGAACGGTTGGGCAGAAGATGGAAGGAACCTTCTGAGGAAAAGAGATCTTGGAATGTCGATAGGTCTACCTTTCGTCGTGATAGGAGAGAAGACTCGCGGAAGCCAAAAGACGTTAATAGGGGACTCACGCAAGAAATGGGAGAGAGAGGTTCTGCTGCAACTGGGCCACGGCGCGCCTAGTCTTCTCTGGGGGGGAAAGTTTCTACGAACTGAAGATGAAAACGAGATGGGGGGGCAGATTTTCGGTTGCGCCAGAAAGAAGAGGGGTTAGATGTTCTTAAAGGGGGCCGTCTTCTGCGGTCCTCTCAAAGACGGGGTTAGTTTCCAGGCAAATAGGAGGCTTGATCGCAATGACGAAAGATGCGGGAAAAAAGGAAAGTGTGCGTTCTGTGAGGTTTTCAGCAAAGAAGCGGGTCTGGGGCGCAGATATAGCCGCGAAGGGTCAAGTCAGGAACGGGGGGCGGGGCGGTGGACGGGTTCATAAACGTCGGAGAGAAGCGGCTCAGGGGAATAGGTTCATGATCAAGTGAGCTTCTGACGCCCAAAACTGAGGAGGGGAGAGAGCAGACAAGACGGGGCGGAAAGTCATCATAAAAAAGGAGGAGATCGTCGGGGGAAGACGACTTCTGAAATCTCGCAATCTCGAGGGGGAGGGAAGTCGGGAGCCGCTGTGCGCTATGTGCTTTTTCTAAAGAGACCGACGCTCGATGGTTCTACGACGAGGGTTGGCCATCGGGGGGAGGATAAAAAAAACGTGAAGGTTGCGGGGCTGCATTGTAAGAAGGGAAGTTTTGCACAGGAGAACCCTACCCGCGCCAGAGGGGGACTTGGGACTCGCTCATCAAGAGGCGGTCATCCGGCCAAAAAAAAAAAAAACTCTTGTTGAGATTGGTGCCGGGAGCAGCGTGCGCTGGCATGAAGAGAATACTGAGGAGAGGAAAAACAGTGCTGAAAGCCAAAAGAAAAGGCCTCGTCCGCGTTGAAATAAAATAGTGCGCGAATCACAAGGGAACGAAAAATATGAGGGACATCAATGAGTAAAGGGGATAACAGCATAGAGAAGGCTGCGGAAAGGGCGAGCGAAAAGATCAAAAAAAACGGCTTCGCACAAAGAGATCGCCGCGAGAGACATGACGAAGAAGCCTTAGAGGTAGCAAAGAAATCTCCGGGACCCTAAGGCTGAACATGGGAGAGAGCTCCAGTCTGGAGAGGTCGGGGAAGAAACTTGAACAGCTTAAGGGTGCGGGAGGAGAAAGAAAAAGTAACGTCTCAGATAGCGCGGGATTGGTCAGAGTACCAGTGGAACGCGTCAAGAATGGTCGTCAGCGAGAGGGAAGAGTGATAGAAGACGGCAGAAATACGAATAGGAGACTTCGAACGGTCAAAACCGGGGAAAGACGAGCATAGAAGGACTTAGAGGTATGAAAAAGAGGAGTTCCAAGTTCCTAAGGGACGGGGGGTCCCCATGTCGCTGGAGGTCATGGAGGGCATCCGGGAAAACTGAATCCACGTGACAATTCAGGTCCTGGCAAAATAAAATATAGTAGCGTCGGGAACGTGCAAATGAAAAATCTGCCTTTAAGCTCGCCAACGGTGACCATAACCGAGACCAGGGGGGATTCCGTAGAACAACTTGGGGCCGAGCACCATCCACGGGGGGGCGGGAGCAGTAAAAAAAAAATAAAGAAACGAAGAGTTGAGTGGATGTGCTAAAAAAGAGTTGTAAAGGACGTAGGGTGGACAGTTAAGGCGGCAGAAGAACAAACCGGTCGTGGCTCGATGACTCGGGGGGGATCAGTTGAGCGTGGGGTGCGGGTGTGAAATACTTGTTTGGGAAACAGGAGATAGGGGGGGGGGTGCGCCTTGGAAGTTGGAATGAAGGATTCGTCACTGTCTGAAATCAGGGGCCAGATCAACAACGGAGAGAAAAGCTCGCAGTTTGGATGCAAGCAGAAGGGTTTTAGAAAAAAAAGAGGAGAAGCGTATCGTCTTCCTGGGCTTAGTATTGGATTGTACCGGGGGAAGCAGTGGAGAGAAGGGGGGCGCTGCCAGATTGGGGGGAAAGAGAAAACCGTCTGTAGAGGGAAGCCTGCCGAATCGGAACCGATGGGACGCAAGGATGAGCTTAGATTTCAGGGCGGAACGGGAGGTCGAAGAGATGAGAGTAAGAGGGGCGCAGGATGTTGCATTTGAGAACCAATCGGGAGAGAAAACGCAAAGGAAGCAAAAAAATTCTAAGAGATCTCGAGTCTAAAGAAGTTGATAGGTAAGGGGAAGTCGTGCGCGTTCCCAAGAGTTCGTACCAGGTAAAAAGGCCGGAGTTGGTTATCCGGGTTTAGGAGGGGGGGAAAATCCGCCAGAAAAAACAAAACAATGGAAGGAATGGACAATTATGTACTCGAGGACCCGGCTGCTTCATCTCAGAGGAAGGGTATCGATGACGGAAAAAAACCCAAAGGAAGAGGCTAAATCTATTAAACGAAAGAGGAAGGGATCGGGGAAAGAGTATCCTTAAAAAGTCAATCCATATGAACTGCCACTTGCACCAGACTATCTGGAAAAAAAAAAAAAAAAAGAAAGGAAATATAGGTCGTTCCGCAGGCTCCCATAAATCAAGCACGGAAATCGGAGAAAATAGTCGTAGCGCTGACCCTCAATGATAAGCCTGGGTACGAAAGAGAAAATGAGAATGAAAAATTCTAGGGCAATCAAAAACCCCGGTAAGGAAACCGCGCTAAGCTTCTGAAGGGGGCGGGGGGGGGGGGGGGGGGGCTATCCGGAGAACCACCCCTGTGGTGGCCGGCGAGGGGAGGGTAATGCGGGACCTTGGGAGGGGAAACTTTTTCATGGGCCAAGATTGAGAGGTGGCACAAGAAAGGAGCGGGAAATTACCTCAGTTCTCGATCTCAAACCGTTCTTTTTCGCTGGGGACAACGGAGTCATGTCAAAAAAATGAAAACTGAGACCCCCTCCCGATTGGGGGGGCGAAAGAATCGCCATGTCGGAGCCTGACGAACAAAACAGCAATGACTCTGGGGGTTCATAAAGCCGAGAGAAAACATGTAAAAAAATCCTTTGGGTAGCAAAGAAACAATTGGGGGAGGGTGAGGTCTGGTTTGAGCTGTAAAGCTGAGGGAACACCCTCTCTTCGGTTCAGTAAGAGGGTATATCTTCAGGGAAGAGATTTATCAAATTACGCGGGATAAAAGTGGTTGGTGGGGTGGAGGCAGGTGAAGGTAGATCGTGATTGGGGGTTTGGGTGGTGGTCCGCTTTAGTACGGGAAGGGGGGGGAAGGGCAAATGAAGATGTGGGGGGTCGCATTGGGAAAAACCAACGCAAGAGTGGAAAACGAACATCCGATTGACTTGATCACAAAATATGTCAAGGGAGCTCCACTGGGAAGGGGAAGGGGCGTGGTGGGAGAGGCAACAGTTAGTAGGGGGGTCTGTCAAAAGGAAAAAAAATATAGGACACAGAGGGGACTAGGGAGAATAAAGTCATCACAACTTGGAAGAAAAGTCTCCGGAGAGGCTGCCTGAGGAGAAACGTCAACGGAAGTGTGATTCCCAGGGAAAAATAAAAGAAACGATCAAAAAGAAAGAAGGAAGAAAATGTCCGTCCTTCAAGCCAATGTCGAAAGTTGGAATTTAAGGATATAGGGTCAGTCATACTGTAAAAAAAATATGCGCTCAATATATCTGCCGGATAAACACTGGTCTACATGGGAGGACCTTGAAAGGGGAAGAGTGAATCTGAGGAGGAGTACGAGCCCTCTCGATTGACAAAGCAAGTTTGGAACTAAACGAGGGACGCAGGGGGGAAAAATTACGGGGAGTGCAATTTGGGATGGAGAATGCTAAAGCGGCATGCAGCGCACCTGTCGCAGAAAAAGCGTGACCAATGACGAGCGAGTGAGTTGAAAAAGAGGGCTGTCTGAATTGAACTTCTTCACAAAGCGTGAGTCCAAAGGTGACATAACTCCACAAAAAAAAACACGAGGTGAAGGGCCTTTGCGTCGCCGATCCCAAGGGAAAAAGTCCTGGTCGAAGCTTGCGTCCGGGGATCTTCACGGGAGCGCAGGAGACTCGCGAACCCATCCGTAGCTGGCACAGCGCTGCAAATGAACAATGACCTGGACCCAAAGAGGCGAGGAAAAAATACTTGAAAAAAACGCTGATTACGATCATCGCCCGATGCCCGACACGTTGCTAAAGAAGAGGCAGAGTCAAGGAAGTTCAGAAGGAAGGAGTGTGAGGGGCGAGAAGAGGCATAAAGAATTAGAAGCTCGACGCCCACAAAAATAAATGGGGGACGCGGGGGCAAGGGAAGACGACCTCCGAAGGAAGGCTCTACCATAAAGGATTGCTGGAAATCTACCAGCTCGAAACGCGGAAAAAAAACCCCTAAGACCGGATAATCATCCGTAGTAATTGCGAGAGCAGCAATCGAGGCCAAAACGGTGGGGGAGCGACGGAACGACCGAGGGGAGTCGCAGACAACAGCTCCACTCCCGGTAAGGAAGATTGGGTCAAAAAAGAAGCTAAAGGACAAGATCGCTCTCTATCCTGGGGGGAGCTCGAAGAAGGACGCTTTACAGAGAGCGATGCGCTCCGTGGACCTTGCGGTCGCCGAAATCGGGGGAGTTCTAGAGAAAGGATCGGTCAAAAATAGGACGGGAAGGCTTCTTGCAAAGTAAAAAAGGACTAGAAAACGAGAATTTCTACAAGGTAAGAAAAAGAAAAAATAGGGGTATAACGCCTAAGTAAACCTGCCAAAGGAGGGGGGAACACCGTACATTTACATTTGTTGCTCGTCGAGGGAATCAGGGGGGGGAGCATAGTTGGGTACTTACACAAGACCAGAGAGGGGAAGGGTCCGAAGACAACTTCCCTGCGATCTCGTTAAAAGGATTGTTGCAGTCACACCTTCTTCAATGAGCAAGTTCCTAAGGGAAGATCTCATAAACGGATAAAGAGGAGTCCACTTAGGAAACGGGGGGGGCTTCCGCAAGGGTCAAAAAGAGTCCCGAGGGGGGAGGGCCGAGCGCCTGCAGGGACTTCTTCGGGTGAGGGGATTAACTGGAAGAAAACTTATAAAAGCCACGCCGATGAACCATGACGATCCAAAAAAAAAACTAAGGGAGGAAGTCATGGGGAAATTCGGCGTATTACTAGAACTTATGTCGATCTTGGGCGCTTAGTATCGGCGGAGCGGGAGGAGACTGAAATACTATCTCCAGGAAAAGAGAAAGAGATTCTTATTTCATTATGAAAAAAATAGGAGGCTCCAAGGGGGCTCAATGCTCGCAGTCTTCAGTCTCCCGGTAGATACAAACCACTCGTCGGAGAAGGAGCAAACAAGATGAAGGGGACGTCGTGAGAAAACTATAAAGGTGGGGGCGATGGGGACGCGACTTGGTTCAGTCATTTCGGCTTTCCAAGATAGACAACTTGGGGGGAGGGAGGGGAACTGAGATAGCTGAGGTGAGAAATTCTACCAGGAAATTTTCGAAGTGGGGAAAAGCTGTGACAGAGGTATGGGCGAAGATAGCAAGTATTCTAGTACATTCGCGGAGGGTCTAACGTGGGAAAGCATAAAAAAATATACTTCTGAGGATTAAGTAAAAAAAAATATAGATACAGAGAAAAAAAAAAGGAAGATCCTCCTTCTTACTGAAAGGAGGGGGAGAGACTGGGGAATAAAGTTAGAAAAAGGGGGACTGAAGAAAGGAGTCTCGTCAAGGAATTCAGGGTAAAGTCTAAGAAAAAAAGTTTCAGGTAAGGAGAAGGGAAGTTGTATACGAGTAGAAATGTAGAGGGAGCGAGAAAAAAAAAGCCAATTCCAAGACGAGAACTTTTAGAAAAGAGGGGTTCCCTGGAAGGGTAATAAGCAGGCACGGGGGCAGGGGTCTTCAATTGGAGGGAATGCCTTTTTACCTGTCAGAAAAGGGGAACCTCGGGGGGGGCATGGAAAAAAACCACGTAATCCGGGAAGGAGGAATCAGCTTTCATAATGTGGATACTGAGGGCGCTGAAAGAACATAAACGGAAAGACGTCGCAATCCAACGGACAAAGCAAAGGAGGAAGGAATAGCTTTCCGATAGGAGGAATTAAGGAATAGAGCTAAACGCACAACAAAAAGAAGGGGCATATCGCCCGGAAAAAAATCCGCACGAACTCATAGGGGAGGAGGTATCCCAGATTAGAAAGAACCAAGCCTGATTGAGGATAAAATCAACAAATTTAGCGAAATGGCGTAGAACTTTTTTGGAAGGGGGTGGATAAGAGGAACAGGAAAACAAACTTTCCGGTGAACGGGTAAAGACACTCAGGCGCGATTACACGGCTAATGGAGGGGGAAACGTGGATGGGGGGGGGGGTGTCTAGATCAAGTCGCGTATGGGGTTTAGGGTCAGTCTACAAAATACTCACGCTGGACGGACCGTTTAACCAAAGAAGACAGGTAACAGTGGGGGGGGGTTTTATAACCTTCAAGAGGGTTGTGAAGCTGAGGTCTCTCCAAAGAAAGTCGAAAGGGATCAGCTGAGGAGGAACATCCAGGACCGAAGGTAACTACACTTGAACAAGTCAAGTGACCTGCGACAGATCGAGGGAGCAGCTAGCAGCGATATCGCCGTCGAAGCGAGGATCTTGAAAGAGACTAGTTGGAGGAGGAGCATAGAAAAAAAAGGTGGAGATTCATTCTATATTAAAAAAGAGTTTGTCGGCAAGGGCTAGAAAAGTCATGGACAACTATCATGAGTTAAAAACCGACCTGTTGGAAGACCAGTGTGTTCGGCGCGGTCCTGAAGGAAGGGACAGTCCATTGCCCCCTGGGGGGTGTCTTCCGAGGCCCGCCGAGAGAAGTGCTGTTCAATTGAAAGATGAAATTCGTCACACAGGCGGACCTAAAAAAAAGGTCTAACTGTGGGTGGTGTGGGTTGTTCTCAGAAAAGGTTAATCTTCCGAGTTAGTCTTCCGTGGGCATAGGGATTGAACCGGGGGGGTCTTCATCACAAAGGTATCTCGATTGGGACTCTCCAAATTGAATTAGGGAAGATGATGCGCCACGCGATAATAGGGGGGGAGCGAAGGGGCTAGGGTAGGGTTGCCGGAAAGTTATTCGCTATAAGGCGGCACTGTTTGTCTTTTGGAAAAAATCGCGGCCGAAGAACTACGAATGACTGACCTTCTGCGGGGAGAAGGGGGAAAGACTTGCCGGAAACAGGGCCGGGAGGTTGAAGCCTCCGTATCGCCCGTCTCCGAAAAGTCAGGGGGTCAGAGAGGTCTTGGAGAAGGTCATGACGAACCGCCGGATCTCTCACAAAAAAAAAAGGGGGGGTTCAAGGAAAGAAAGAATTCCTTAGCGTCGTCCGTGAATTCAAGGGCTCCGCATCCCTGTTCGTCTTGCGTAAGCTAAGGATCTCCGCAGAACCGCAGAGAGACCTTCAATGGTATGGGGAGCCTGTCAGAGTGAAAAAAGCTTTGCTATGCACCTGGAAGTGCGGAAGGGGACTCAAAAGGATGAAAGTCAAAAAGAAAAAAAAAAGAGAAAAGCCTAACAAGCTTAGGAGTTCATCGGGGGAAGGTAACCGAGTAAAACCGTGGGGTAGAGGGGGAAGACTGTTGCGAGGAAGGTTCCTGATTCGCGGAATCACCAATAATGAGAAATGCCTCTATATCGGATGTACATTGGGAATGTCGTAGACCGGGGGGTTTCTGGTCCCAGGCGGGGTTGATATAATGGGAATGAATCCGTGAGTGGAACGAAAATAACGTTTAAAAAATAGATTCGCGTCAATCTGGGGCCTGTTGGACGAACCTAACCGTCTGTAGCTGTCACAAGTAATGAGGGGGCACAACAAGGAGGGGAGAAGGAAAATTCAAAAGAGTTGTTACTGGCCCTGAAGAATCATGAGAAGGGGGAAGCCCTGTCTATAAAAAATATCGACTAAAAAGGGGGAAGATGAATGGAAAAGAGGGGTTAGAGGGATTTGGCATAGACGGCTGCGGTTTAGACACCTCGGACGTTTCTGGGGAAATCAAAATACATGGACGAAGGAATAAAGGGTGGGGGGCACCGCTTGGACTCGCTCGAGTAGGTATTTGGCGGAAGGCCTTTTGTTCAGTGGATTGCGGGGCGGGCCTGAGGGGCATAATTTCAATCCTGCGAGTCAGGAGTTGGGGTGAAAAAAAAAATTGCCCGCATCGTAGGGTCAGGAAAAAAATAGTCCAGGGGAAACGTAGGGTTTAGTGGGGGGCCACGGTCCGTTCCCAGCAGTGCGGATGGGGGGAGGGGAGGTACATGAGCACCTATCAGAAGGTCCTGGAGTTATAGAGGGGGGTCACAATTTTGAAAGAAATAGAGAGGTTTAATCGTGGCAGATGGTGATTATAAATTCAACTGTGATGCTATCAACGACGAATCAAAAAGTCGAGAGCGGAAAAGCAAAATGTCGCGGCCCGGATGGGAGGGAATAGTGGATGGTATATGGATTTAAAATTCATACAAATAGTATGCGCGCTATATATGGCGCGCCGGGGGTAAAGGACGGGGGATGTCGTAGGACTAGACTGTTTTAGTCGGGGTGAGAGACCCAAGAAGACAAGCGAACAGGTTATATGAACGCGGACGGGCTCTGACTCCGTTGGGGCCGGGTTTGGGGTTCGACGGATGGAAGGTCTCGGGAAGGAAGCGCAGGACATCGAAAAAAAAGAAAAAAAAAGGCTTAAACCAATATAAAAATCTGGGGCAATGACGGATCTAAAGCGTCGGTGAAGGACAACGGGAAAAGTCTATGGGGGAAACCTGCCAAGGGATAAAGGGGCAGACCGAAACCTGTTCACGGTACTTATTCCGGTGAAACAGAAGCATCTTGGCACCTCTTGGGACTCGGGGAGAGGGGAAGTGAAATAAACACTCTCTAACCTCTGAGACTCACAGCCATAGGGTAATATAAAAGGAAAAAACAAGATGCGCCAGAGCTCATCCGAGTTCCAGCCCTCTTAAGAGAGGATGAAGTCCGACACGTGCACACGTCTCCAGGGGGGACTTCTGAGCGGAATACAAAGGAGGGGAGAAGGATCGACGAGCGGTAAGCCTTCAAAAGCATCTAAGGAAGCCCAGTCAAAAGGGTTCGAAAGAACTCCTGAATCAATTAAATCAATCGAAAAAAGTCTGATGGGTCACAGCTTAACCCCTCTCTAAACACGAGAAATAAATACCCTCCGATGACGTCAAAATTGGGGGGGGAGGAGAAATCCTCAGATCGCAGAATGAGCCGAACCGGGGGGCAAAAACTGGGTTGAAGTAAAGGGAAAAGGGCCAAAAAGAGCAGAATAGACACGGATCTTGGAACTCATCTAAAAGAGACCAGATCGGCTCGCAAAAATCCGTCTGGGGAGGAAGGACGGGAAGGTCGAAGAGAAGGAGAAAAGTGCGCACGCTCCTAGGGAATCTCGATCGGGGGGACTATACTGTCCCACAAGGATATCTTATGCCGTAAGCTGAAAAAAAGTACGGAACTCCGAACAAAAAAAGACCACTAAACAGATACAGTAGAAGAGTGGCCCAGCCAGCCATCTTTCGAACAACCGTCCGCTAGAAGGTTGCTGGGGGTACGCTGGACCAGTCGGAACTGGAAGAGGGGGGCTTTCGGGAAGACCAGAATCAGGGAAAAGGGAACAAAAAACTACGAAGAAGGAAGGCGCTCCGGAGCCTGCCTCATTCTGTGGAATCTCGGTGAATCAAAAGGGAGCCGAAGGGAAAGGGAAGACAGGGGTATCTCTCAAACAAAAACGGAGGGAGAAAAAAAAAGAAGGGGCCAGGGGAAAACGGAGAACTAAAGTTGATCAGGGAAATACTGCCCGAATGGAATGCCTGTTCAGTCATCAGCCTTCCGGTGCGTAGGAAATACGGAGAGAAAAAGAAAGAGAAGTTCCTGCTCCGGGGGGGAAATCAGCAAAAAGAAGGACGGTTGTTTCGGAGGATTGTCAAGGAGTTCTGGAGGGAAGTCTTGATTTCGATCTTGGGTCCCTTCTGAATCTTCTGTCACTGCGGGCCTGCTCCGATCTAGAGGTAGAGGGGGGGAGACGGGCAGAGATCGATGTCAGATATTCCTCACAAAAGACAGTCTCCTAGTCAGAGGTTGGAAGGACCTAAGCTGGAGATGAAAAGGCAATCGTGTTTCAGAGTTGCGGAATGGGATTGTCGCCCGCGAATATAAAAAACCGTGTTAAGAGGGCGCGTGGGCCAGGTCTAGGGACCAATCTCTAGGGAGTTTTTGTTCTATTGCTTAATGTCACTTCGCGATCGGATGAAGTACGTAACGGATGATTATCAAAGGGAGGTGCGATGGTTGGGGCAGCTGTGGCCAGACGGTCTTGAATCGGTGAGAGCCCCTCGTAGGGGGGGGAGGCTCGCTGGGGGGAGGGGAGGGTCGACAGAAAAAGTGGCTGTGGGAAATCTAAGACGGGGGGGAATTCGGGAGCCTCTCTTCGATCTATAAAGTCCTATAAACGGGAAGATTATGACGCGCGCGCCGCCTAGGAGGAGCACCCATTGGAATTGATCCGAATATGGAATATCTCGTCTGGTCAAGGATTGCAAAATTGAGAAAAAAGGGGGAAAGATTCGAGGAGGGGCGCTATCGATTTCGCGAGGCCTTCTAGAGTAATTAACAGCGACAATGTAGAAAACGACAGCCTTTTCCAGGATGAGGATTTTCGAATAGGTGAAATGAACAGGGGAGGAAGTTGATGCCTTGGGGGGAAGCCTACCATCTACTGATCTATCAGAGTGGGAAGGGAAAAAAATCGAGATCCCATAATTTGTTTACATGGGGTAAGCTTATCAGCGGGAAGGGGACTCGAGACGCAAAACCGTAGAAAAAAAAAGCAAAGAAGAAGGAAAAGAGTCAGCGGGAAGATAAGACTTTCGCTTGAAGTTAGAAGGGGGTCATCACGAGGACTGGAAAAACCAGCTGACTCCAGGGAAAGGAAACCGGTTCGGGACGTCCATATATCGCAAATACCCAGTTTGGAAGGAAGGATTTAACGCGAGTCTAATGGGAAAAAAAGCCTAAGGGGGGGATCAGACATCACCGTGGGATACGTCGGGGAGTCTAATAGGGTGATCATTTGGGGGATTACGAACTGTTAATACATCTTCAAGTTGAAAAGTTTCTAAGAAAAATCTTCGCGAAAAGGGCAACGGGGAAGAGAAACAAAGCCGCAAAAACAAAAACGGAGGGAAAAAAGTCGAGGACCTATGATTGGATCGGACTGTGCTTGGGAAGTCAACCTCCACGAAAACCTTCTTTTTAATTAAAGGGGTGACTCCAACGACATAACAGTAATTTTAGAAGGGGGTGTAAGAGAAAGAAGGGACACGGCTTCGGGGTTTACCACCTTCGCGAAAACCAAGAAGAAAACCGGACGGAGCCTGCAATCCTGATTTCCGAAGCACTTTACAATTCAGGAAGGGAAAAATCATCAGAAAAGCTTAAAGAGATTAAAGGGAAGGAGGCTGCGATTTAACTGCTTCCGAGGGTGCTGTAGTAAAAAGACGGGGCAGCCAAACGCGAAAAGACAATTTTGAGAACATGTCCCTCTTAAAAAGAGGGGGGAGATGGTATACAAAATGAGAAAAATGGGTACAGGTCCGAACAAAACAGTTCTTTCAGAAAGATGTTGAATAGGGGGGAATTACGGTGACGAAATACGGTGGGGTCGAACAGAAAATCCTGACCGCGACGGCGGGAGGGAAGGATTTCCGGGAAGAGACATGGAAGAATAACTTGTTGTAAGGCCGAAGCCGGAGCGAGCCCATAAGATAGCTCGGCCGGTGGCATTGTTGGTGCCGAATCGTTCGAGGAAGCGCCTGAAAGATGGGGGGACCGCGGGAAAAAAATGTGCTGGCAAGCGCAGTCCCCCGCTATTACTACTCCAGGGGAGACTCGGAGATTAGGGGACTAGTGAAGAGAAAGGGGGAAGCTGCTGGTTGAGGTTTATCATCTGGAGAGGATCGCCAAAGGAAAGACAGGAACGATCCAAATTGAAAAAAGGGAGCTTAAACGAGGGGGCGCAGAAGTACATCGAAGAAAGCGAGAGAAGTAATGCCGGTCAGAAAAGGGGGAAAGCTCCGTTAGGAGACAGAACAACAACAACATGTAAGAGAGAAGGAGGAGAAAGCTTTTTTCCATTTCGACCAGAAAGGGAGGTCTATCGCCTGGTCATCTAGAAGAAAAATCTTACGGGGAAAGGGATCCGGTCGTGATGCGAGACGCAGCCATGCTTTGGGACAGGGGACTTGCCGAGGTCGGCCGAAAAAGTTCAGCTCAATCAGAAAAAGGGGGTGAGCGAAAAGGGGGAACGTGCGGGAAGGGGCCAACCCTGCATCGGCTGAGCATCGAGGTGACAGTGCTAAAGCGGACAGTAAATCCTTGGGGTCAGTTCCCAAGAACGAGCTCAAGGAAGTGAGGAAGGGGGAAATGGGGGCACGGCAGACCTAATGACAGCAGGGGGGGGCGGTGGGGGAATAATTCCGGGGGGTAGGTCTTCTACGAAAAAAAAACCTTGGTGAAAAAAATTGAGGAAAAAAAAAAAAGGGGGTTCTGTCCGAAGGAAATCGGGGTCAACTGCCAGAGGAGACTGACCGTAATTATACCTTTCTTTTAGGGAGGACACCGTATGAAGCAGCCCGCGGAGACTTGGGAAAGGCAGGAACCTAAAAACAAAGAAGCTTTGTCCAAGACTCGTTACTACTGAAGAAAATAGACTAAACTATTTAAGATGAGCAGATCATAATCTGGAAAAAAGGTTCTAGGAAGGGCTCAGGGGGGACTGCGGGGAAGCAAAAACCCTCTTAATCTGGAGGGGAAAATCGCGAGCTTCGAGGCGAATTTATCGGGAAGACGCTGATAGATGGGGGGGAGAAACCGAATGGCACTGGGGGGGGAACTGTCCCTTCCAGGGGGGAAATTTCCGTGCTTATTTGATGACCTAGAAAACCGGTTCCCAAGAACAATGGGTGCTTAAGGACAAATATGTACACCAAGGACATGGGGGGTTCCACGGTCCAGAGACAGCGGTGCGTAGTGCTTGGTATGAGAATGAAAAGAAACATGGACCAATAGAAGGACTCGACAGTTCTGTCGCGGTTTAAAGATGCCGGGTATAAAGGAAAACGGCCAACGGAAAGGAACGTGATCCAGTGAGAAAATCAACTACCTGATCATATCCGGGTACTAAAAGGAACCGTCAGCAGGAGGATCGAAAGGGGCCGGAGGCTTGGTTGTGATTAGATATGGGCAAAGGCACGGACAAAGGGAAGGACTTCCAGTTGAAGCGCGAGGTATATGGATATTCGGAGGGAAGGGGATCGCTTTTTAGGGGTAATCCGGATGCCCGACATCTCGATGAAGAACGCGTTTATGAGAAGCCGGACTCCAGGGGGGAGAGGTTGGGCCAGGGTGCGACGGGGTGAAAGCAAATCGCGCAAAGAGCGTCAACCAGGAAAAAGCGATCCCAGAAGAGTCTGAGAACGGGGGGGGCGGAAACGCGGACGGTGGGCCACGGCTGAAGGCCATAAGGGGGAAGCAAATTAGAAACTGGTGCACGGAATTAAGGTAAAGCCGACCCAGCTTGCCCAAGCTGCTGTTAAAAGTGTATGTGCGTGTGATGGGCTAAGAAACGAGGGAGGGGAGCGCACATAATTCATCCCGAGAGCAGCTCGAGGAAAAGAAGATGCACGTGAGGGCTAAAGAAAGTCCAGTTCAACCGCTAATAAATCTTCGCGGAAAAAGGTCCCCGCCTTGGCTCGCTCCGAACTGGTCACTCCTCAGATTGAATGATCTGAAGATTGAGGGAGAACGATCGTCGGACAAAGGGACAAAGCAAACCACACCTAAAAAAAGGAAGAACGCGCCTACCGTAAGTGTCTCTCTGAAACTAAAATACGAGAGGGAGCTTAAAACCCGCCAGAAAAAACACACGCGAGGGCCTTTAAAGGTGGGGGAGGTCAATCCAAAATCGCCGCCGTGCATCCCCTATGAAAAAAAAGGGAAGAGAGAAGAGGCGGGGAGACCGCCACGTCACATAACATCGCAAAAAACGTTTTCTTTAGATGGCGGGGACAAAGAACAAAAGAAGATCATAAAGATCAGTCTTTGAGTCGTAATATTACCGGGGGGGGTCGCAAAGATAGAAATACTAGCGCGAAGTTCGACCATTGGACTGGACCATATATCTGGAAAAGGTCAAAAAAACTAGGAGGGGTTATAAACCAGGGGCCCGTCGCTTGATCTCCTATCTGTCCGAGACCGACGATACTACATGGGCGAGGAACAAGCAAACGATAGGAGTAAAACAAAGTGCCAAGTGCCAAAGGGTCCAAATACCGAAAAAGTTAAAGAGGGGAACTCTATCATCGGGCCGTGGCTTTCGTAACATCCCGATACAGGTTTGAAAACAGCACCGAGGGGAAGGTCATGCGAGGCCTTCCCATTATCGGATAGGTTCAAGGGGAGGGCCCAATGGTTCCTCAGGGGACTCTCCAAAAAAGATGAAGTAATCACTGGGAGAATGTTTTCGGCCGCCGGGCGAACGGGAAATCCGAGACAGCGCTTCGACGTTCTTGCCAGGGGGGGGGGGGGATGCTATACTGGATGAAAGGAACGTCCCTCCCGGAGTCCGGAGAGAGTCACCAAAAGAAAGAGGGCGTTGGAAGGGGCGGGGACGTCCGGAGAGGGATCTTCTTTATGGGGATCTGTCGCCCTTCTTATCGGTCTCAGGAGAGCAGGAGAAAACTCGAAGGGCCAGAACGGGCGTGTTAGGGGACTTTTGGGGACGATCAATATCGCGGTGGGGAGTGATATGGGGGAGAAGGGTCTTCGAGGCACGGGCCTAGGGGGATATAACCAGACATGACGTGAGGATCTATTATGCATCACGGGGGAGGGGGATTGTCGAGACGGAGCAGCCCTCTCGTGAGGGGCAGTCGGTGACCCTTTCCGCACAAGACACCGTTTTTTGGAGGCGCCTGCCAAAAAAGGGGCTTGATAAGGACGGGCGGGGGTTCGGGGAGGGTTTCGGACGCTGGGTTGTGTCAAAGCGTAATTGCAACTCGAAGGGCGAGAGCGGTCATATTGCTGCTGGAAAATCTTGCAGTTGGGAAGGCTGTCGCGCGACGAGGGGTCTGTGGGGTCAAGGGAAACCTGATCTTGGAAGGAAGCGCAACATTGTGGCAAGGAGTAGCATGAGATAGAATATCGCGTCTTGGAAGACGTCTTTCGCTCGGGCCACTCCACGCGACCACTAGGGCGCGGTGGGCGCGGGGCGGGGGCGGCAGAGGGAGGCGGTTCTCGATTTACGCAGGGGCGCAAGATGAAGAAGTTAGGGGAGGGAGGGGGAAGAAAAAGAGGTATCGAGCACCGTGACCAGGGGACTGCCCGTGAGAGATGGACTTGGTTGAGCACCGGGAGACGACGACGGAATCGGGTCCGTGCGTTTGAGACCCAGCGCATAGAAAAAAAGAAAAAGAGGAAGAAGCTTCGCGGGGTGCGTGTAGCGCTAAGACGCCATCTAACTCCGCAACAACCCCTCCACAAGAAGAGAATCGGCTCGTGTAGCTTAGATGGTCATACCGAAACGAAAAAAAGAGATCAAAATTAGAAAAAAAATAAGTCTGAAAGGTTACGAGCGGCCATAGGAATGCAGGTATGCTTGGACCGCGCATGCTAATTAAACAAGAAAGAAGAATACAGGAATCGAAGACGCGGTTGATTGGGAAAAAAGTCACAGTTCTTGGTGATTATCGACTGGAGAGGGGTGGGCGGACTGGGGCTGAATCACGATCTATTACCCCAAAAAATTGTCGGTCAACCAGGTACCTCGATCGGGGGACGGGTGTCGGGGCGCTGGGTTTGGCGATAATGAATGATGAAAAAAAACAATAACCGCTAAAAAAAGGTGGAAGAAAATGAACATAAGGGATAATTACAGATTGGGTCACTCACTCGAGGTCAGTGCGCCATTTCTAGGGGGGTGGCCCATCCGCGGGGGGGGGGGGAAATAGAGCCTTGAAGGTTAAAGAGGACCGTAACGCCATCGGAAAGAACAGTGGATAGAGAGCAGCGGGCCTATTCGATAAATCCCCGCGAAGCTCAGCGAAGGAAGAACTCTCGAGGGGGCTGGGCGTACCGAGCCGGCTCAAAAAAAAAAGACAAGAAAAGAGGTGGGTGCTCATCTGGGGCGTAGGCGTGGATTGCGTGTGGAAAAAGCAGGAGTTGTTTTTCGACAGCACAACACTCCCGCTTGATCGCCCCTCGGGTGGTGTCGCGGGTTATCAAGGAACCGTTGGTCGAACAGGCCCATCTGAAGGAAGAACACAAAACAGCCCATGACGATCAAACGAGCGGCGAAAAAAGGGCCGGGCGTATAAAGGCCAATAAAGTGAAGGACGGGGGGCTCGGGGACCGTGCAGAGAAAATGTGAGGGCTGGGGGGGCCAGTCTACGACG
>Ga0179593_1383980_pt1 | contig 19178 bp, 15 predicted proteins | sample CZODoug2_1_08_16_FD_185931 | JGI IMG/M metagenome (GOLD analysis project Ga0179593, IMG submission 185931) | Vadose zone soil fungal communities from Angelo Coast Range Reserve, California, USA - CZODoug2_1_08_16fungal (PacBio error correction) | ecosystem: Environmental > Terrestrial > Soil >...
GCGTCGAGCGGGACAATACAGAAGGTCGCAGGGGGACCCGGGCTGTTAAAAGGGAACAGCATCCAGTCGCACGCTGCCACTCGGGCATATATATGAAACGAAGTTCGCGGTGAGCCTCGCCTTGTACAAGAGCAAAGAAAGAACCATTTGCGATGTTGGAGCGTCCAAAAAGGGGTGGAGTGGTCCGGCAGGAACCAACCAATGGATCCGCGAGACCAATGGAGTTATGGTTCGGAGAGGTCGAAAGGAGCAAACCGGGAAACCATACAACTAAGAGCTGTTGATGGGCACATTTCCGAGCCCCGGGTGCCAGCGGCCGGACAAGGGGCCTGGTGAATGCCTGGGAAAACTGATGGCGAGGGAGGATCTTAGCCGCCCCGAAAACGAAGCGGGAAAAAAAAAAAAATCTCGGGTGCCGGCGAATTAGCAACATCAGGAACAGCGGCGCTTGCTAAAGAAATAGTCATCTACGAAAGATGGGCCGAAGACCCTTGGCGTAATTCACCGTGGGATTACCTCTCAACTTGGTCAGCCATGTTTTCCCCATCCGATTCGCACGAGTGAGATAAAAAGGGGTGGGACTTACGTTGGAAGGGCACAAATGTCGAGTTAAAGAACTGCGAACAGGCGATGTCCGGCAAAGCTAGAGCGCAGAGAAGACCTCCGTTCAAACCGCATCGAGCTGACTTGAGTCATCGTAGAGGAGTGACGGTTATCAACCGGCAGCGGCCGACGGTTGCGTCGGTCATAACAGAAGGGTGATTTGTTGCACGACAAACTTTGAACCCGACATGAGTTGCTGCAACGCATACGTTGGGGGCTAGCGAAAAAGCAGAACAATTTTGGAAAGCACTTTCACAAAGGTAAAAAAGGTTAACAAAAACGGGGGACCGGGAAGGCAAGGTAGGTCCGTGTCATACCTCGAAGCAACATCAGGGCGCACAGGGAAGCGAGGTGCCAGGGATGAAGGGACTGTTGGAGAAAAATTGGGGGAAGCCGCAGTGTTATTAGCACGCGGGAGGGAACAGATGTTCTAAATACTATCACGGAACTTAGTGCGGGCACAGCAGTCCAAAGAAAATGTTCGCGAAGAGGTTTGGGTTGTGTCGAGGAGGAAGGGGGAAACAATCGGCACAAGCTCGAGTACCCGCCAGCGGACGTGAAGGTTTGGATAAAGAAATTCACAGGAATGTCGTTTTGAAAGGGGCTCGGAGTCGGAGATCGAGCTGGCTTTCCGTTGTTTGAAAGGTCAAAAGCAGCCAGAAAGAAAGCATCGGGGGATCCTCCGTCCGGTATAGAGGTACGGGGTCTCATGATGCACAGAGCGAATGGGCAAGGTTTCATTGTCTTGTTTTACAATGGATCTTCTGCATTTTCGATGCCGTATTAAAAAAAACCGGGGTTCGCAAAGAAAAATCGATCGTACAATGAAAGAAAGATGTTCGGTGCACCGTGGAGCACGGGGGTAGTGTACGCGCAAAAAGGGTCACCAAAGATAAGGTCACGTTAGAAACTGGGACAGACGACGTACTCAGGGCACGCGCTAGTTCAAGGGGAGTAGGCACACAATGGCACGGGGGCTCGAACCTGTGTTTAATCTAAAACACTCGAAATCGGAGAGAAAGCGATCCAGTCGGTGATTGAGGGGGAGCTCGGTAACAAAGAAGGGGTTGTGGAATGGATGGGTCTTGAAATGTAGGCTTACAACCAATAAGGGACGCCGGACCTTCAACCAATGAAAAACTGAGCCAACGTACAAAGAAAAAGAAAAAAACTCGGACAGTAAAAAACCCTAGTCTCTGGTAAGAACTTGGCGACTCCAAACTCGCCATAAAAACACGGTGAAGTGGTGTCGTTACTGGTAAATTCACGGGAAAAACAAAGAGGCTGATGGGTACGACAGAAACCAAGAAACAGTGCAAATGCTTGAGAGAGGGGTCACTGTGCCGCGAGGGGTAGAAGAACAAGCTCGAAATTGAATGTTTGGGGACTCAAGACAAGGCAGAACGATAGTTCGGCCTTGCTGTGTGGCGGAGCCGGTGGGGATATTAAGGGGTGAAATTAGGGAATGTGCGGGTAATCAGAGGGAATGGTCGGGCGCTCCGACACTTTTAAACGCACTTGATCTAAAAAGCAAATGCTGGACGTGGACCAAAGTTGCAAAAGTGGGGGGAAATTGTCAAGGGTCGAAACTCGGGTCATGAAGCCAATTGGTACGCAGGGGAGCTCGGGGATGAAATTGCGGTACGAATCAAAATAGTAAGCGAGACCCGCTGAATTGGGGCGGGGAGCGGAGGGGTGGTCATTTTTAAGCAGGGAATAGGCAGGTGTTTCTGATGTAAGCTTGATAGTCAGAAAGAGTTCATCGCGTATAGCCCGTGCGCTCAATTGAGCTCGGGGGAAGCCGCAACGGGGAAAGAGACGGATTAATTGCTTGGAGCTGTTTACCGCCGTACTACATCCCTGCGACATGACCGCAGGGAAATAAAATCAAGGAGGAGATCGTGCGTAGCCACAGGACCATAAAAAAAAAATGGGGGTGACAGGAAGAAGTTCGACGAGAGAAATCCTAAAGTAAAGAGGAGAGGTTATCGTTCACAGGGTCCGATTGGAGGGATCAGTTTCCACTGACCTTCACATCAAGAGGTGGACGAGCGGCGCTGCGGACGAACTAATTGAGATCTGGGGCTTTGGGACGGTGGTGGGGTGGAAGAATCGAAAGGGGAATAAACCGCGGGGCTGCCAACGAAGCAACAAAAAACGGCTCTCAACAAACACACAGGGATAAAAATCTCTGGGTCTAAGCGAAGGCGGTCAGGAAGACAGGGGGGGACTATGAGGTATTCGCTGCAAAAAGTTCGAGTCCCCCCCACACAAGGCGGAAGCCCGAATTTCAAAAGTAGGTTCCAAGGCAGGGAGAGAGACAATCGGAATGCTGGGCAGCAACAATGACCCATCAGGTAAAACGATGCAAACGGGAGGGAGAAATGAGCGAGCAGAAAGAAGGAAAGCCACTCCCTGGGCCGGTAACCGATCGATGTGGAATTCGACGAGGATAATCGAGGAGGGAAAGGGGGAGAAGAAAAATCGCCGCGGCCGCGGGTCACACAGCTCCCAAGCAAACTAACCCGGCCTCACGGTAACCTTCCCTTATAGGAGATAATCAATGAAGCTAAAGCACGGCCGAGAAGCTCTGCCGAAGTGCGGTAGGACGCTCAGGGACCTAACTCCGCGACATAGAATTGGGAGATTCCATGAGGGGATAAAAAAAAAAGACGAGAAACAAACATGATCAGGGGCTCGAGTCCTATGTTGAGGTCGGTAGAAGATTGACATAACGCCCGCCCAGCGCGGGGACACGCGGTTGGAGGGGAGAAGCACTTTGGGACCAGGTTCCCCAACTATGTGCACGGAAAAACGGCATTTACTTTTCACTACTTGGAGGTTAGGGGAAGAGGGAACCCTAACGTGAAACCTCTCAGGGACCCGCATTCCCTAACCTCACGAACCGATCGGCACAAAGGACACGCCCTCTCTGAAATTTCTTGGGAGGGAAAAAAATAAAAGAAAGTTACTGGCTGGGGTATCCCTTGTCGGACCAGTCGCAATCCTTGCACGGAAAGGTTACGGAGGAGTCCCGTGAGACAAGCACTCGCGGTTGAGCTTGAAAAAGTAAATGAACGACCACAAAATGCTAACAGGTTGTGGGGGATTGGGTTCCTCGGCAAAATCAGCTAAAGGAACTTAACGACTAGGGGGGGGGAAAAAATACATTGTCTGATATGAGGGTCTGTACCGTAGGCTTCAAAGCCAAACGGAGAAGAATGTCGGGAAAGGGTAAGCTGGACAACAGCCCATCCTCAAGAGGAAAAACCTCTTGTTGCGAAAAGCCCCGAGCTACGAATCACCGGGAGACGGTGGAGCGAGAGTGTGGCGGCTCTAAACAGGGGGAGCGCAAACAAAGCATGGCGGTTGCAAACGAAACGCTAACTCAAACGCAGCACAATAGGGATGGTAAGTACCTGCTATAGAACGAATCAGGGGCAAAATGCAGATGGGGGCGAGCAGAAAGAAGACCAGCTGATCCACATGTGGAACAAAATCATTTTGACTTGCTTTTTTGCTGGTTGCATTGTCTAAATCGGGGAATTTAAGGGGGGGGAATGAAGAAAAGACAGAAAGCGTGTAAAAAATATGCCATGAAAAATATGAGCCGGCCTCATGAGTTTCCTAAGAAATGAGCGCGTCAATCGGCTGCGGGGGGAAGGGTGCGGCGGCCGTTGGGGATGACTGTTCACTAAAAACCCGCTCAGGAAGACATACATCCAAAAACAAGACAATCGGCGCGTGAGGCCTTGAATATAAAAGCTCGTTTAAAGACAGGGACCAGGAAAGGCCTCAAACGAGGTCACGTTGGGTGGAAGATATGGTGCAAAAGTCGAAAAAAGAACAACCCAAAAATCATTGACTTTGGACTATCGGGAAAGCGTTTCAAAGAACTACAGAGGTAAGTGAGGATATGTTGGATGAACGATAGGGGACCCGAAATCGCAATCTCTTATCACGAGAAACGCTCGTAAAAAAGGGGGAGTTCGGACCAAAAAACAGACTTGGAAACAAATCTCGTATCACGGAACTAAAGAAGGGGACGCCAGCGGGCTGCTATTGATGTAAGAACAGGACGTGGTGTGAAACATTACGCATGGCGAGGCAAAATGAAGGCCAACGCGAGTTACCGGCAAAATTTTGATTATGAGACGGAGAGGACAAAAAGACTTTGAAACAAGAGAAATGGTGTACTGACCGTATGAAGGTGGTGGGGGAAGAACCCCTAGGAGAACACGAGAAATTGTAACGGCGGCCTGCGTTAGAGACCGGAGCAAGAATGGCGTTCGCGGAGGGGGCTTCGGACGAAAGGCTGTTGGTTCGACTCGGAGTATTGCCTGAAACTCATCCTTCGTACTCGAGAACAGAGATAGGCGCAAGAAAACGTAAAGGCAAACTTTTAGCTAAGCAACCTATTAGGGGAAACGGGGCAAGACGCGGGAAAAACCCCCGGACCGTGAAGAGGGGGGGGATCCCAATGTGAGATAAAACGACCGAAGGAGGGTCGGACTCTTCCGCTGTCAGTGGCGAGCTTCGATGAAGCCTTACCGGACAGAGAGAACGTCGACCAAACCACCAGATAATGAGAGTCGGTTCGCGGCAGGGCGCAGACTTAGAGGGGCCGACACCGAAATCCCGGGCAAAAAAAGCGCTTGGGACTCAAAAGGTCAACCGGAGCAAGGGAAGTGGAGCCTTGCACAAATACGCCGGATGGAGTGTGTGCTGTTCTGTTGCGCCGCACAGGGATCCAATAAGGAAGAGACGAAATAAAAAAAAAAAAAAAAAAGAAAAAAAAAAAAAAAAAAAAAAAAAAAAAAAAGAAAAAAAAAAAAAAAAAAAATCAAGATCCATTGGATCGCCGCGCTTTCAGGGGTGTCGCGAACGAGACACCTCGCAAAAAGAGGGGGGTTAAAAAAGAAAGGTGAAAAGGGTCCGCGCAAGGGGATGGGGAAAGAGCTCACCTTTGCTGCGTGAAACTCGCCTCTTGAGCTTAGATCGAACGTTGAAGTCGCGAAAGAGACTGGGGGAAAGGCCGGGGAAAAAAAAAGACGCGGGACGCACCTGCGCCAGCGAAGAATCTACCCAGGGGCTGGCTGGAGAGAGAAGCCTCTCAACAACCACCGTATTTGGAGGAAAATAAAAGAGAAGGGCTTCGAACAGCAATTGAGATGACGAGAAGTCGGCCTCGGGGGAGACGCAGGTGCGTGGCACCTCGTCTGTGCGCCCGCAAACTAAAAGTCCTACGATTGGCCAAAAAGCAAGATATAGTACAACGAAGCCGCTTAAAGAAGAATCACAGGTGACCGCCTGTACAGCCAGGGCGAGGTGTCTCCAAGTAAAACGTAGAGGCACAAACAAAGGGTGTACGAGGGGATCGGCGCGACACCAAAGGGGGGAAGCAAGAAGAAAGATCAAAGATCTTGGGAGTGTATGTTGCGGCTGCCAGAAGACGGATCTTTCTCGAAATTAAAATAACACCTCCATCAGCGTGTTGATGGCAAAGGAAGGGCTCCGGGTGCCCGGAGCGGCGTAAAACAAGGGCGATCAGGTGACCCGGGGGACTTTCTGCTGGGGCCGAGAGACAAAGTACGGGGCAGGAAACCGAAGCTCATTCGGGGTTTGTACGTCGAAAGTGCAAATGTCCGGTCGCAGCGGGCGATAGGACGGGAAAAGGAGACGAGCCGAGGATCCGAATCAGTCCTTGGGCGCGTAGTCTTCACCTGGTAACGCTCACCGGGTCCAACCCGCATGTTGGGAAATTGAAGAAAACTAGGGGTGGGGGGGTGATCAACGTTTTGGGGCCTTACTTTCGCTGGATGAAGGGGGGGGGGAGGAGGGAATGGTGGGGAGGAGGGAGAGAGAGGGGGGAAGGGGGGGGGAAGTTGTGAAAGGGGGGGGAAGGGGGGGGTGGGTGGGGGAGGGGGGGTAAGAGGGGTGGTGGGTGGATAGATGGAAAAGTAGGGAGAGGGGAGAGAGGTTAGAGTGAGGGGAAAAGAGGTGCGAGGGAAGAGGGAAAGGGTGAGAGCGTAGTGGGGAGGGAGAGGGTAGAAGGGGGGGGAGGAGAGGAGGGGAGAATGCAGAAGGGGGATAAGGGCGGGAAGAGGGGGGGCGGGGGGAGGTGGAAGGGGAGGGGGGGAGGAGTAGAGGACCTAGGGAGAAGATAGAGAGCGAGGGGGAGGAGATGTTGGTGGGGAAAGGGGGGAAGTAATTGGGTGCCGGAGTAGCTGTGATGTCCAGGGCACAGTGATGCAGGGGCAAGTCGGGAGAAGGGAGAAGAAACACCTTTCGAGAGCTTCCCTTTAACGCAAGTAGAGGAATCGTTTAGAATCCAACAAAGCGGATTGCGGCGGTCAGGAGAGCATGACCGATTGTGATAAACAGAAACACTGCTGAACTTGTCATGTAATCTCCTTTTGCGGGGACGAAGTTTTGAGAGAAAGAAAAGCAGAATCTGGCAAGGAACTCCGTAGAACCTGCATTTTAATCGCACAAATGCCAGTAATCAACGGCCTGAAAAGGGGAGGAAGTTAATACCTCAATAGAAACAGCGTTTCGAATTCGGGCATGGGAAAAGTTGATCCGATATGGGGGAAGCGTTGGGGTGGGGTAGAAACGAAAGTTAGAGCCTCTGAAAAATGGTAAGACGCTGCAATGAGGGGGGACCCTAATCAAAGGGAGCCAAATGACGCCTCGGGTAGTGAGTTAGAGACACGTCAAAAGATCGGGTGCCGGCAGTTTGGGTTGTTTGTTCGATTTGGCGTATTAAATCACAACAGGGGACTCTAGCCGCCAGGAAACGAGGGTCCCGTGACTGCCTGAAACAACCGAGGTGGAGGGAAAAAGGCCGAAGGCGCGATGGCTGTTTGGAGGCGGGTTGCTCGGGATCAGTCAATGCCAGAAGGCCGGGGGGGGGGGGGAAGTCTCAAAAGGTCCGAAAAGCGGACGATCAAAAGAATAGATAGTATACCTCCCAATATAATTCGATCTGATGGAAGGGGTCGAAAGCATGATTCCATATCGAATGAGCTTGGTTCACATTCAATCTTAGGGGGGAAAAAAACGGATATTAGGATTCCGACGTACGGTAAAGGGCTACAAAAGGGAAAACTGTTGAGTTCGCAAACTCAATCAGGCGTCCTAGGGCGGTTAAAAACGGGGGGAGACGGGGCAGTATGGTGAACAACAAAAATCTGCCTCCAATCTATATTTCAGAGAAAACCTGGTACAGAAGACATAAAGGGTCCTCGCTAGTTTATTCAGCGGGGTGGGGCTGCAAAAAAGGACTTGGCTCTAACCTGTGGGTTTAAGCCGGAAAGGCAAACACATCGAAAGAGAAGTGAGAGAGTCGATCCTCGAAGGGAGAGAAGTCAGGGATTCGAAGAAGAGGGGGGTTAGTGGGCGTGAGGGGGATGGCCATTTCGCATCAGCATATATTTTCCTTCTGGAGGTCCAGCTGAGGGGCGCCAGTTGATCTGTGAAGCTAATTTACCAGAACCCAATATCAGGAAAGTAAGGACGGGGACGAAAAAGGGGATTACGAGGGTTAACGTCGCAGAGCAGGAGGACCAAACAAAATCCCACCACGGGGGAAAAGTTTGTGGTCGGAAGTGGTACAATGTGGAAAAAATGCAACACGCGCTGAGGGGGTCCACGAATAATACGGACGTAAACGGGCCGTGCAAGCACTTGCCGATATGGAGCTGGGGGACCGCTAAGGGAATAAATTCTTTCGGAAAATGGTGCTACATGCACATCTGGGGCGCTTGCAACAGCGAGGGGGTGGACGGGAGGTCGTTAGTGTGAAATTAAGGGGGCTTGGGAGGGTAATACAGGACTTGTTTCAGGTTCCCGCCGCGGGAACAGTTTCACACGCAACGTCATCGAGCAACAACTCAAAGAATTACTTTATTCTCTCAGTGGTAAGTGGCCGCGTTGGGAACTTGGGCTCACACCGGGTGCCAAAAAACTCGTTCTATTAGAAGGCAGACGGTGGTATAGGCGGGGGAAGAGAAAGACGGGAAAACCCGATGAAGTGCACGTTCGGGCTCTTACTGGAGGTGTTTAACCAGAACGGGAATCTCATGAAAAGTTCAGGGGGAGGTTCTCAGGGTGTGCCGGAGGGGGGGGGAAGCTCGCTTCAGCCCTGATAGCACGTGCTTGTCGGGCAACGAGAGAGAGGGAGCTAGTAAAGGAAGAAAGACCGGAACGTTACCGAGTACGGTTAGGTTATTGACAGGTGATCCCAAAAGGCTATGCCGATCCTTTCCATGCGCTTCAAACGATGATCCGCAAACAAGAATTTCCAAGATCAAAAGGGGAGATAGTGGCGTAAAGGGCACAAGGGAGGGGACCTTTCTGGGCTATTAGAGCGAGACGGACCAGACGGGCCGCAAATTGAGTGTTGAATATCTTTTCGAAACCGGTCGAGGTGGAAATAGGGATCATTCCCTGCGGCCCGGCGCCTTAGGCGGAGATTTTGGGCTAGCGCACCTCTGCGGAGGATCCTGTGCAGTATCTCTGCTTAACGAAGGTGGTGGGGGGTTGAAATCGAACGTGAATACCTCATGGGGAACGCACGGGCGAGAAAAGGAGTCGGCACCAAGAGTCAAAAAGCAAAAAACCAAGGAAGAAGAGAGATCGATGTGTCTACTAGTCAGGGAGGGAAAAAGGGGGGTCTGTCCCTAGGGATTACGCGCAAGTGGTCGAGGAGAAACCACAACCACCGAGGGAAAGCCCTAGAGATCACTGCCAGATCGTTCCCTATCATAATCTCCAAATCGAAGTGAATGGAAAAAATTATAGGCCGGGAGAAAGCGAAAAAAGGATGAAAAGACTGGGCGATGGCCTCGGACGGGGAGGAAGGCCTGCAAGCTCCCTCAGGCTGTACGCCACGATAAACACTAAGGAGATCGGGAAATTAGTGTGGGAAAAGAGATGAGCTAAGGGCATGCCGACGGGTCAGCTCCCAGGTCAATTAAAAGAAAACGGCCATCGGTAACCTAGAAAGCTTATCCTTGAGATTGCAAAAGATCCTCAATGACGTTGGAGGACAGCACGCTATCCGTGGCCGTAAGGGCCGGATGAAGAGAAAGAGCATCCCCAAAAAAAACAACCCATGGAAAAACGGAGAAAAGTCCAAGAATGCTAAAAAGATTTGCTTAAAACTCCCTCGACGAACCAGAACGGAAAAAAATGGGGGTTGAAGCGTCAGAAATTTTTAATATGAGGACACATATCCATTTAAATCTCTAAAAGATATAAAATCACTAAAGTGCCGGGGACGACCCTTGAAGGAAAAAACTTTCAAACCTATGGGAAAGGACAAACTCAATCCGACAGAATGGGACCTGTCCATGGCTATCTCTATGGAGGTGAAAGGTGCAAGACGCGAGGAAAACAAGTCACCATAGTAAGTGGGAACCTCACCCATTCAAGTAAGTGGACAAGCATAAGGGGGAAACGGCTAGTGTCGGGCAAACAGCAATGGCAGCCATAGCAAATGGGGTAGTTGAGTTCAAGAAAAAAAAGCAAGGTTAATTGGGGTATTAGACAAATGAGCCACAAGAATACCTCGAAAAAAGGTCACGTAGGTTAACCGTCGTGGAAACCGGGCGACAATGCAAAAGGCTTTGGAAAACGCAAAACATGGAAAAAATGGGGGAAAACCTTAACTCAAAAACTTGCTCCCCTGGGGGATGCGGGGTTTTTGGCAATCGGGACGAGGATCGCGAAAGCGCCGTGGAAACAGAGGAAGGGAGTTTCTAACAGGTACAGTCAGAGATTGCGGGGATTGTAAATGTGCTTCACCAGCTACAAGGATAAACACGGCCAGAGAGGTAAATTTAGGATGCATGATAAAGGGAAGAAAACCAGAAACACCCCAATGAACCCTCTGCGTAGCAAGGCACCGAGCTAAAAATAGACGAGGAATATCCTGAGGATACTATTGGAGAGGGGTGGGGGCATACGCCCCCATTTCGACCAAAAAGCACACGGAGGGTGGAAACAAGGCTACTAAAAGACCCGCGAGGACATAGGACGTGCGACGGACCAGATTTGGGAAAACGAAGGGGAAAAAATCGAGTGCAAAAGGCAGGGTTGTGCGAGTAGAAAGTACGAACATGCTCAAAGGTGGTTCCTAATACGCGGGAAATTGACGATCGTGCTGCCGTGTTGGCATGAAAAATCAAACAGGTGAGGAGGGGAAGCTTTCGTGTTAAGCAGCAGGAAATGAGAGAAGCTCAAGCTTGGAAAAAATACGATGCAGGAAAAAAATGAAGATCTAGGGAAGAGTTCGGAAAAAACTAGAGAAGGAAGATAGGAATCAATCGAGCGGAGGGTTTAAGGGGACATCGGCGGCTTTGGAGGGATTCACCAGAAAAAAGGCTGAAATTACATTATCGAGAAAACACTTCAAAAACCGGAAAAGTAGATTCGAAATGGAATCGAAACCGTGATAAGGGAGCATTAATCCGAAAAGGGATGGACTACAGTGTCAGATAGGGGTGAAAGGAAAAAACTACAGAACAACCCAAAAAATCATAGCGAAAAAGTTAGGGGGGTCCTTCTCGGAGGAGGGATCGCTTTACCTCCACAACAAGTTAAGAGCGTTTTGTAGGGAAAACGAGATGAACGCACGTCACGACGCGCGGAAACGCGAAGCAAACACGTTAAGGGGAAATTACGAAAAAAAAAAACATTGGGGGGATCTGCACCTAGGGAAAATGCCCAGACAGTAAGCACCGACCAGTCTGACTTATTGAGTCTTAACTGCCTAACAGCTGACGTTCTCCCATCCTTTTCCTGGAACGAGGCTAATGACAGGGAAGAGTGAACGAGGGCCGGGGGCAGGGAATTATGAGGTGGTGTCCCAGAGCCAAAAGACTGTGACAGCAAAAGGAGGACTGTGAAGTCCAAAGGGGGAATGTGGGGGTCTGTCAAAACACCGGGGCTGATGGAAACCGAAGGCAAGGGGAAACGGTGCACGCTGCCGGCAAAAACTTTAACCTTATCAAATCGCTCGAGAAAAGTAGAGCAAGGAAGCTTCAGAGGCAAAAGTGCTTCTCGTAGCTCAGGAGAGGAATGGCAAATCGCATCCTGGTGAAAATACGGGCGATAAAATAAAATCAAAGCAGGAAAGGCAAATTCTCACCAAACGAGAGGGGTGTCGAATGTCGGGGGTCGCATCGGGGCATGGGGCAACACCTGGCTGGCTGACATGTAGGAGCGGTTGAAACCCATTTTGAAGAGTCAAAATACACGCGCAAGAGGAGTCGGCATCTTAGCTAGGCGCGGGCCGGAGGCTCTCTCGCAAGGCACTACCTTCCAAGGGGGACCATTAAAAATAAAGGGACAGTCAAACAATATTAAGCGGAGGGGCTGAGGCAGGGGCGCCGACGTCGGGTAGTACTACAACCTAATCGACAGGAACTCACCAAAACAACTTATGGCTAGGTCTAGGAAGCGCAGGGCACCCAAAAAGAGCTCAGACTGTCGCTTGAAACACCCTTGGTTGTGCTGGTGGTCGGTTTAAGAAGGATCGAAAAAAACGGCCGCCCAAAAAAATCCCAAGAGAAGGGGATCAGTAAGGCGGCTGGCAAAGTGGTGGGAGAAGCCCGAGGAAAACCCTCCGCCAAATAAGGGGGTACACTCAAGGATAACGGTAAAAGGGGAAACTCGAACGCCCTGTAAGGGTACAGGCGATCTCACCTGGAGGCTTTACTCAGGCCTTCGGTGATAAGAGATCAGGAAAAAAGGGGGGGGAAGGACGCGGGATCGGGGGCGGGCCAAACGCAAGACGCGGTAAAAAGTCACTGCCTCGGTAGATTCAGATAAAAGCAGGCCGTGAGAAAAGAAAGCAGAGCGCTCAAACAACAAAGGAGAGGGAAAAAGATAGGGAAAAAAAAGGTCTGCAAGATCCGAGGGAGTAATATAAATTCTTCGCCAGAGAGCGCCTTGATTAACAAACCTCGGAGTTGGACGGGCCCGCACCGTCCCTTCGCGGAGCGACGGTACAACACGCCGTGCGATCAACCACCGTCCATCTTTAAGCGCAAGGGGAGGTCCCTGTAAAGGGGGGGGTACCGGGCGCGAATGATCCACTGGGAATATCCTTGATCGGGGGGAACGCCTGGGGCATTTGGGGGGGGGGGGGGACAAAATCTGACAAAAAAGGAAGAAGAAAGGAATAATGCTTGGATTGAAGTTTGCGAGAATTCGACTAATCGATTGTCGAATCCCGGGAATTCTTGAAAAGGAAACCTAAAAAACTCCGAGAGGTGGTATTTGAGAGAAGCACTTAAGAAAGGGGAAAGGGAGCGTCCGTACAAAGAATCATGGGGAGGCCTCTAAGGGGAGGGGTTGTTCGGGGGGCTATGATCTCGAAGTCGCGAAAATTCAAAAACCTACCGGAAGAGAGTATCGACGGGGGGGTTTGGGCACGGTCAAGGATCGGGGAGTAGGCGGCAAGGCTGAAAAAAAATTGCGATAGAAGATAGCAAAGCGACGAGCCGGAGGCCGAAGCCTAGAGATATCTTCCTGGGGGAGTAAAGCTAAAACGGAGCCCAAGGTGGTCCACTGAGGATGGCAAAGAACGACGAAATCTAGGGGGGGGGGAGATAAAAATTTTTGGAAGGGATGTCTGGAAGATTAGCCTGGGGGCGACCGTAGAGAACAGATTCGCGTTGGTCGTCTACGAAAGAACGAGAAAAAAGGGTCCGTGCAGAAGAGAGCGTCCTTAAGACGGAAAGGAGAGGGAGTGAGAAGGTCCTCAACCCGGAAGAGGGGGGACGAAAGAAAAGGGGGGATGACGGGTCATAAAGCAAATGACGGTGAGATTGTGGGCCCGGCCATAAAACAAACGTCAACTGTGTCATTACAGTCAAAGCTTTTGGAAAGAAAGGCGGGGGGGCTCAAGAACTGTGGGAAGGAAATCAGGACTGAAGGGGGAAGTCGCAATGTCAGGAAGTTGTATCAAAAGGACCTTCACTCGAGGGGGTCAAGCATAAACTCAAACAATATCAGAGTGAGAATTCGGCTGGGCCGTTTAGGCACGATTGTTGAAAAGGATTTTTGGGGGGTGAAAGAAAACTTGTTATCAGGGGTGCGAGCGGGGACATATCGTGTAAAGACCAAAATCCGAGAACCGCTGTTGGCGTTGAAAATAGACCACAGCAAAAGAAAATGGTCGCGGAGTGGTTGGTTGTTCGGTTTGAAAAAGTGGAACAAAAATATCGGCCACAACCGGACGCAGAGTAAACTACAGGGGGCGGACGTTCGTTGAAAGGGTACTGATCACCGAGCCACGTTGAGTGAACAGAAGGGCCGAAAACGTTGTTGAAGAGGGGTGAGAGGAGTCCTTCGACGGAGGGAAGTTAAGGTTGGGGGAAGCCTCAAAGAACGCAAGGGGAGGATCCCTAAATACCGGAAACACACGATTTATCCGAAAAAAATATTCCATATAGAGGGAGGGTGTCGGACTCATGATCACCGAGGGAGGGTGGCGGGGGAAGGAAATAAGTCATATGTTTGGGGGACAGTGACAAAACAGGACTGAGTCAGAGGGCATGCTGTGGCCTTAAATACGATAGCAAGAAAGGAAAGGGTTTATTCAAAAAAAACTGCATCAATCGGTCAGGAAGCAAAATCGGGTTCAGGTTAAAACTGGGATCAGCGGGAATTAGTGATGACGACAAATCTGCAGGGTTAAAAACCATATTCATATAGAAAAAATCAAGTGGCAACCGATACCGTACAGAAACAGGGGTTCCCTCGCGGCAGGGGTTCTTTCAGTTATGGGTCTTCAACAGCCAGGCTCGTGGGGCTAAACCTGGGGTGTGGGTAATCGGGCGAACTTCTCGAAATCGAAAGAAAGAAGAAGAACTGACTTAAGAATTGAAAATGTAAAACGAAGAGGGGGGTATGATGGGGGGGCGTGATTCAAGGCCAGTAGCCAGCTTAAAGAGTTCCGCTTAGGGGGAAAAGAACGGTCGCAAAATATGTAGTTGGGTGAAACCTAATTTAAAAGACCAGCAATACAGAAAAGGCGTACAGGTGTAGAAAAACCCGAGTCGCGTTAAAAACCTTAGAAAGAGAGACCGATAAACAACCTGCAAAATCAAAAGGTTTTGGGAACTTTTGTGGGGGAGTTCACGTGGGTAAAATTTTGAGGGCCACCGCGGGAGTGTAAACCACGGGGGAGCAAGACGGTAAATGGCAGTGCACGACGGCGATAAGGGATTATGGTGCCTCTAGGGATGTAAAGCAAGGTCGGAAGTGATGGGGGGGGGGTGGAAAACTAAAACCACACATTGCAGAACCGAGATGGGCGGCCATTTCTGGGTGCCAGCGTGAAGGGGTTCTCGTGGTGAAATAAGGGGGGGAGGGGTGGGCATGAAGGAATTGTGGCCGGAACCAGGGGGCCAGAGGGGGAACAGTTTAAACGCAAAATCGATCGACAAATAAAAAAAAAAAGTCGGCGGGGGGAGGGAGGGTCGTTGCAGCTTTGTGAATGGGGGTAAAAGGGAAAAGAATAAAACGCGGGGCGTGCCAATTGGCTACGCTGGGGGGAGATAGGAGGGTATCTTGAGGGGAAACTAGTCAAAACCGAGAAACAAAAAAACAATGGACATTGAAAGTTCTTTCGTGGAAGAAAAACGGCTTTGGGAAGAAGCAGATGGTATTCCATAGTGTAGAGGTCAGGATGGTGGGAGGCCGCTTATCGTAGATCAACTAGGCAGTTATAAACCGTGCGGGATACCAAAGTGGGATCGAAAGATCACGGTGAGATCTTCGGTTAAGAGGCATGGTACTGGGGAAATGTGGATCTTAAAGCAGGACGAGCGATCATTGTACAATTTAGACCTCGCAGCTCGAGATCCGCGCATCCTTTTTTCCAGACCCTTAAGGAGCAGAGGCGTACCGGCCCCGGGAGCGTGCGATAAGGGGTACTCCGGAGGGAAAAAGCAGCCCAAGGAAGAGACGTGTAACGGGTCGGAACGTCGATTGATCGGGAGAATTTTAACCCTAAAAAAAATTAATCAAATTTGTCTAGATCTGCCTACGGAACGGGAAAGGGAGAGGGAACGTGAATAAAGAGGGGGAATAGGGGTGTGGGGGGGGGAAAAAAGAACGAACTTTCTCCGGTACCGACTTCGCCACAACAAGAAGGAGATACAAAAAACCCAGCTATCACGAAAAACAAAACGAGGAGAATAAAAAAGAGGCGTGGTGGAGACAACTTCTGTTCTGGAGAGGGGGGGAGGTCACTCATGAAGGTTCGTAGGCAAGTGCGGTAACAGCCAAACCACCGGCGGTAAGCCCAGATGGCAGGGGAAATCGTTCAAAAGGAGGAGAAGCTCAAATCTGACAGGAAGGCTCATGTAAATTATAAAGGGAAATCGACAAAGTGAGAACCTAACAATGGAATAAAAAAAGAGGCGATAAAAATGAGCCGGCAGACTAAAGAACGGCCGCAAGCGAATAAGGGGGCAGGTCCGACCACCCATCTCTTAGAGACGGAATGCGGTTTGCTCGTGATCCGGAAATTCTAAGGAAAAGGGAGAGCATCGGGACCGAAGGGGCAAAAGAGCCATTCAATGAAAAAATAAACCGGAACTTTACTTGGCAGAGGGCAGGAGAGTTCTAAAAGGCCTCATGAGCAGTGCAGAAAAGCACGCTATCAAGGAGGGAAGCGCTGCATGTGAGGAAAGCAATCAAAATAACCAATACTAAAAATCCAAACAGACAAATGTGCTCCGGGTCTGGAAAAAGCCAGCAGAAGGCTACCTAAACGGCATGACAAGTGTGTCGCCTGACGAGGGGTGTAAAAATTAGGGAGAAAGGGCAATGGGCGACCGAGCCGAGACAAGAGTAGCCCAAGGGTCAAGAACGCGTGGGGGAGGTGCTACCCAGGTTGAGAATGGCAAACGATTGCAAACGGCAAAAAGGGTACACGGCGCAGGGTTCTGGGGGGGAGATCGAGACGTGGATTTAAATGACATGCGGCGGGCTAAAAAACAATCCGAGGGATACCCTCACCAGAGGTCTGAAGGAGTAAGGAAAAAACCAAGATCACGGACACTATGTACTCCTAGGGCCGTCCATAGATGCTAAATGTGTTGGTGGGAAATCAGAATGGACTCCTGGCTGGTATTCTCCAGGAAGGCACAAGATAAGAGCGGCAAGAAGGGGAATCTGGGGAGTTTACGTCGTGACTAACAAAATCTATAGAACGGCGAAAAGAAAGAGCGTTGGAAAAGCCGGTTCCCCATTGTTCCACGACGGAACAACAAAGTGCTGCTAGGGGGGGGATTGGCGGGGTTTCCTCGGGCCAGAGAGCAGAAAAAAACTGCATCGACCTCAAAGGTCCTTGGGAAATCTGGGGAAGGGTTCTTGGGGGTAATGGAAAAAGGATCAACCAGCTAAAATCGGGCTAAAGTTCAGGCAGTGACATAAGCGGAAGGGGAGAGGTGAAGAACAAATGGCAAGAAAGCCGCAAAATCATAAAAAGTGAAACGGCCAGAAGAAGAAATCAAAGGAGAGGATCGAAAGGGTGCTTCTCCATTGCGAGATTGTGGGAAGACTCGAAAAAAAGGGTTACGGCAAAAGAGACGGAGTTAAAACATCCTAACCTTGAAAGAAACATAAAGACTGAACCATGGGAGTCGGATGGATCAAGAGAAATAGGTTCTAGAACGAATATAGCGGGAAACTGCTATTTTAGGCATCCTACTGAACCCTCTATCAAAGGGAAATGGAAATCTAGTTGGTCAGTAAGCGGGCTGACGTTTGGCGAAATCACAGTTCAGGGAGGGGCGATAGGAAGGGACGTCATCATGAAGCATAAGGGAGAAAGGTAAAAACGATTCGAAAATAACTCCAATGATCGACGGGATAAGAAAAATACTAGATAGACAGGTAGCGCGGTCAAAAGAGAGAGGAGGGTGGGGAGGGGGAAATCACAAAAAAAGTTGTTGAGGAGAAAAAAAGCCGGAAGCCCGCTCTATCGGAAAAAGGAACATCCGAGCCAACAACAGGCAAAAACCGACATTCGGCGACTTTGCGGAAGGGGGTAGAGACAAATCAAGGCAGGAAAAAGGGTTCACACTTAACTCAAAACCTTGATTTAAAGGAGACGTTGTGGCAAGTTCGGGGTGAAAAAGTGTCGAGTGGACTGCAAAAAACAAACCCAACGTCATCCGAAAAAGGGATCGTTAAATCGAGGAGGAAGGGGAAAAAGCAACAATAAAGAGGTCCCGTGAGATCGGAGGGGGGATAAAAAGGAGAGTGGTCCCGAACGTGGGGACCGAGGGAAAAGACATAAGCAGGCGAGTTTTGAGGGTCGTAAACACAAAAGAATGGCAAATACGGCACCACGGACAGGAAGGGGAAATATGACAGCACATCCGATGGGAGATTGAGGGAGGAAACTGAAAACTAAATCTACATTGGGGACCAAGGTAACACGGAGCTTAAATTCTAATGAAAAAAAAGGGAAAAGGCAATTACTGAGAGGGAACCTTGCGAAGGTTATTATCTTGTCAAGTAGCAAGACTTGGAGTCACAAAAATTAACTGGGGTGAAGTGGGAAAGTAGTAAGGGTGTTTGACTTAATGAAGGGCACAACAACTAAATGCATAAATTAACTAAAGTGGCACAAATGAACGGCGAAATGAGGGCCTGAGAAACGAGCAAGAGCCTAGAGAAACTATTCTGGACAAGTAAGATGAAATTCAGAAAGGTATGCTCGAGGACGAGATCTAGAAGACCGAAGCGATCAGGGTGAGAGTAAGGGGGAAATAACAGAGATTTCGCACGAAATAAGGAAAAAACGTGGATAGAAAAAACATATATTCATGAGTCTGGGAGTCGCATCGGCATGGGGAAAAACTAGGCGAAACATTTGCAATGAGAACGTTGAAGAAAAAGGTGAAGATAAAGAAAGGGCTGCGGCGAGCTGAAAATAAGAGACCATGCAAGTCGAGCAGTGCAGAGAGGGACGAAGACATTCGCTACATGAGAACAAAACCACAAATAATGAGAGAGGGGCAGAGGAAAGTGAGAGCTCATAGGAAGGACAACAAAGAAACGTGACGAAAAAGGAGAGACGGTACAGGACGCTGACGGGACAACCGGGAGCTCAAGGTTGTCGTGCAATAAAATCCGGTGAGGGGGATTTTTTAAATGTGAGAGCATCAACGGATCGGGGACAAATAAAAGACGAGGAAAGCATCCGAAAAGAATCCACATATCTCATGTTGGAGTACAGTCAGGGCTTCCATTTGGGGGGGTTGTGGGGTAAGAAACGATGACAAAAGCTGCAAAATAGGGGGGACGCTCACAGAAGCTTCAAAGTGGAAAAAACTTAGACGACCAAGGTCTATTGTAAAGTAACGCTCAAGTGACTGGGAAGAAGGCAATAGTATCACTATATGAAATGGGACTGTCGTGGGCACGTAGGCAATCGCCAATGTGCTTGGGAAAAAGAGGAAATACGAGTGAAACCTTCGATAGGGGGTATTCCGTCTAACTGCGCTTACCCATCATTCTGGCTGACTCGCTAAGACTAAAGG
>Ga0179593_1567515_pt1 | contig 19178 bp, 18 predicted proteins | sample CZODoug2_1_08_16_FD_185931 | JGI IMG/M metagenome (GOLD analysis project Ga0179593, IMG submission 185931) | Vadose zone soil fungal communities from Angelo Coast Range Reserve, California, USA - CZODoug2_1_08_16fungal (PacBio error correction) | ecosystem: Environmental > Terrestrial > Soil >...
TTGGGAAGAAAGTCGGCAGTACCGGAAAGGAGAGGGAAAATAATCTGTCTTCAATGCTCGACGTAACGGTTCTAAGGGAATCTTACCTCTTCGGGGAAAGGATTAAACCCTCTCGTCTGTAAGCAGGTGCTTCGTGGGAGATGACTCGGCGGGGCTGACTAAAGAAAACGCCGGCCATCACAGGCTTCTGAATAAAGGCCTGGGAAGTTCTCTCTACGAGGACTCGCGGAGATAAGGAACCAAAGACAAGGCGAGCCCGAGGAGAAAAAAGCTCGGGAGAAGAAGACTCTGGGTGCAGAATCCCTTGTTGCCCGAAGTCTTCCCCAAACACGGCAAGTCAGGAGACATGGACGCTCTCTGCCCGGGGGGAAAAGACAAAATTCGCGCTGACCGTGCTGGCAGAAGAAAAGAAGAAGCGGATACTCGGAAAAATCAGGCAATACGCTCCAAAAAGCTCGCGGCTTCGCCGCCAATCGCTTATCTGGCTGGGGGAGATGAAAAGAACGCACCGCTAGCGCAGCTAGAATCGTCAGATGCCTGCGAAGCCGTCTGGGGGGCCGTAAAAGACAGCCGCTAACGGGGGGAGAGAAACCGTTAGAGAACCTCTTTCCGAGGTCCTTGCAAACAACTGCTTTTCGACGAAAGGAAGTCATGGTCCGGCTGGGGGTGCGTAAGGAAAACCAGGACACGCTGACAGGAGAGTCGATGTAAAAAGGATGTCTTACAATGGACAGACCGGAAAGAACGACGAGTATGGGTCCTAGAACTGTCAAGGAAGCTAAGGAGAAGAAACAAAAAAACTGTTTTTTAATAAGCACGTTTAGTCGGCTACAGTAAGAAGCCGTCTTTGACGGGGGAATCGGACTCGGACGTCGGGAGGTTAACGCGAAAAGGACGCCGGCGACGCATGCGAGACAAAAAGTATTCAGGGGAAAAAAGTGCGGAAAACGTCATTCCGGTCGCCCTGGAATAACGTCGATAGGAGCAAGGAGGGTCAAGCCGCTTCGTGCGGCGCCGACCTCCGAGAGAAGAGGATCACAGCATCTGGGATCAAAAAATCATAGCAGGGGAAATCGCAATTGAAGAAGGCGCCAACCGCGGTAAAATATGTCGCGGAAGGGGTACAGAATAGGGACCGAAGCCGCCGGTGGCGTCTAAGACGCCGAAATTATGAGGGGACGTCTCATCTGGGAAAGAACCGGAGCATAATCGGCGAGGCAAACCAAACAGCTCGAGGTCGATTCTGAAGGGAAAAGGTCAGTCGTTCTGGGACTTGATCGAGGGGGGCCAGAAATCAAAGGCCGGAAAGAGCAGACTGGAAACCAGACCGGTGACGCCGGCCAATAGAGAAATGTAGGTCTTCAAGCAAAAGCATCGGTGTTCGCCCCGAGAGTGCTGGGGCCCGGGGCAGACTCCCTCGAGAAACAAGAAGAACTCAGGGCAAGCGAAGACTAAAGCCGGCGAAGTGGAAAGAGAATAAAAACAAAGAAGAAAATGAAATTTACGACAATCGTGACCGGGGCGGAAAAGAAAAAAAGCTTCCGAACCTAAGAAACATCCACCACGAAAAGCTCAGGTCCGACATGCCGCACTGCCGCTAATGAAGACGGCTCAAGGTAAGGCACCCTTATGAGGTAATGGAGGGTCGGAAACCTGGAGCGGGTGGGCAATCATCTGGCTCTGCACCAGGGTGAAAAAGACCGAGATTGAATTCGGGACAGGTGACAACTTTTCAGGAGGGTGGGGGAGGATGACCTAGGGGGGGGCTCACGCCAAAAGTTCTTACGTCGAAATAGGGCCAGGGGAAAAAGAATACGTTAACGTGTACTGCATAGTCCCAAGAGCGGGACAGCCGAACTCTCCCTCTGGCGATGTACGTCACATTAAAGCGGCAGGTTGGGTCTGCTGAGAGGAGACTATCAAGCGGGTCTCTGAGAGGCCGAGAACTTCTGGAAACGGGAGTGAGGGGGCTGGGCCAAAAATCGGGCGGCGAAAAGGGAAACTGCCAAGAGGGAACGAAAAATTCGCCGAGGCAGGACGCGGCGGCTAACGCCAATTCAAGAAATCGCTCAATTGGGGAAAATCATAAGGGAGAACAAAGCGCGACTGCGTAAACTTACGAATCATCTTTCATCCGGGGGTTCAAAACGAGAAAATGACGAGGAAGAAAAGCCAATAAAGGGGACGTAGTCCCTGAAAGGAGGGACTCAGGGGTAGGATTCCCCCACCCCCAGAAAATACCGTTCAGTAAACGTTATTCCTGGAAGTAGAGGAAAAGTACGGCAGGCGGAACACTGCCTCCAGACTAATTATCAAAACAAAGGAAGATCATATCGCGAAATCCAGGGAAAAAGGGTCCGCGAAGAACCCTTCTCAGACGAATTTTCTCTACGTGAGTACGACACTTTAAAAGGGAAGTCGACATTTCCACCCGAAATCTTCGTGGAGGATACCTATGGGAAGAAGGACAAATTCGGTCTGCGGGACGGGGGGGAGGGTCTTTATCATTATCTAGAACAGCTACAACGCCGCCAAACGGAAGGGTTTCTGTGAAGGGGGAAAAACCTAAAGAGTTGGGGTATATAGGAGGCAAATTAAAACTCTGTCTAAAAAGATGACTCTATCAGCCGAAAGAAGGGCTGTCCGCGTTAAGAAAAAGACTTCCGGACGGCAAAGAAGAACCTTTATGGTCGGAACCCGAAATCAGAAACAACAACGAGGAGAGGAAATCTCAGGGAAAAGGTTCTGAGAGGAACCGGCAGACGTCTCAAGGCCCTGAAGGGAAGCTCGCCACGCGAAAAAAAAGCAGCTGAGAGAGACAGCCTCGAGAAAAACTGGACAAAGTTCGGCAAGAAGAAAACGGCTAAAAAAATGTGCTGGCTCAGGGAAGGGATATAGCAATAAGGACTAGCAGAGACCGGTTCCAAAACGGGGCAGTCTTTCTGCACCTAGTTGAAAGAAAAAGAAGGGATTGAGGGTGACCTGGAGACTAAAAGTTTCTAACTGTACGTTGGAGTTACAGGGGGGAGACCAACTTTCGAGGGGAAGGGGGGGTACACTGGGGGGGAACTGCCTATGCTTCTAGAGGTGTTGCTACATAGGAAAAACTCGCTCGAGCCAGGGGAACGTAAAAACATTCAGTCTGCCGAAGGCCTACGAGCTGCACGAAAAAAAACCTAGGTGCTTGAAAACCGAACCGTATTTCGCGACCGGTACCGATCGCAAGCTAGGTGCGCCGGGCTGTACGGTGCAAACCCGACGCGATGCTCGACAAAGGAGGAACGCGGCAGCCGCCAAAAAAAGAACTCGGTGAGCTATGAACGAGACCAGGATGGAAATTGCAGCAGCGAGTCACAACTGAAGAATCGAGGCGCTGTCAGGAAAAGGCAGGAAAAGAGCTTCAGAGGAAGACGAGGGACACAAAACACGCGATCTAGATGCAAAGGTAATTGCCTTCTAACCGGCTGCAGGGTCTTCTCGACAGATAGGAAAAAAACGAGTAAAAATACTGTCAGAATACAAACGTTATGCATGAGAGACTTGTCTCTTGCAGGGGGCAATAGTACGAATCATGGGACCCAGCGGAGTTCCTATCTCGTAACGGGCGAGTTTAGGCCCAGGCCAGACCATATCCCTACAGGACGCAGCGTGTGCTTAAAAAGACCAGCGAGGACGGACTCACCGACAAATGAAAAAGCTCTAGGGACTCAAGCTGGCCGCACATTACAAAGTACTTCTGGAAGTAGACCTCTCAATAGGGGGACGTGGATACCTTGAAAATAAAAGGGGGGGGCTGTTTCGTGCATGAGGGTCAATGTTAAGATTGACACAAGGGAAAATGACCACGAGGCGGCCCCTTTCAGGCAAGCGCGGCTTTCAAAGCTGGGTCTAATTCGCAACTGGAAGCGCCCTGCGACGGCGATTGTCGATATCTTTCTCTCTTGGGCTAAGGAGCGTGAAAGGGAATCAGGGCGATACTAGGGGAGGGGGGGAAGCCTAAGCTCTCGAGAGGGTTTCGGAACGGTCTCTCCTGCATCTTCTGGGAAACGGCGGCATTTCTCGGGGAGAACGGTAGCACAACGACGAAAAAAGGGGAAGAGCGAGAAGGCTCGAGCTTTTCGAGAAATTACGAGCGCTTCTCCTTAACGGGACAGGGGCTCCACATAAAAAAAAGAAGGAGGGCTCGTCGAGCTCCTCTGAACGAATCTAGGGAGGAGCCGGAAGCTTAGAAGAAAGCGCGATACAGCGCACACGGCGATTTCTCAAAATTCCTAGTGCACGCGGGGTAAGTGAAGAAGCTGAAGTCTTATCTCGTCGCTGAGGTCCGACGAAAATACAGGGGGAAAAAAGTACTCGACGTCATCAACGGCCGTATAAGGGCAAGACTCATCTCGCGGGAAGGGGGCTGGCTGCTTCCCGGAGGCTGTCTGCAATAGTCTACGAACCGCAGTCGGTCCGCACGTCTTCTTCAGGAAAAAAAACGTTGGCCAGTCTGAAAAGAAGGGCCTCTTCGATAAGGCCGGATTCCGAGGGAGAAATGCCGAGAGCGTCGCCAGGGAAATCGTTACTCGCTTTTACTTGTAAAGGCTGCGATGGGAACGGGACTAAAGAGATTCAAGTACTTCGGAAATGCCGTAAGGGGACGAAAAGGGATATAAACTCAGGATTGGTTTGTCACGACGCGACACAGGAGCAGCTCGAGACGGCTCTAAGTGGTACGCGGAAGGGTCGGAATCTGTGACAGGAGCGCGGGAAGAAGCTCCAGTTCGATCATACAGAAATGCCGTCCTACCGAAGAAAAGAAACAAGGGCCCTGCGAAGGAGGGAAGAAGCTGAAGTGGAGTACTGTTTGACGAAGTCGGAGGCCCCCATGCGGAGAACTGGGGGGGAACCTAAAAGAGAAGGCCTCGAGAGAGATTCTGGACTGATCGCGACCTGGCTTTCATCGGACGCGTATTGCATTACGCACTAGTGGGCAACTGCAAAAAACAGACTAAGCTCTCCCAGAAGTGAACCAGGAAAGAAATAAGAGACTGAGGAGAGACGGAGATCCGAGATAGCCATGCCGGCGCGATCGGAGAGAAATGAGTACTGAAAACCGCGTCAAAAAAGCTGGGATCATCCCAAATCAGCCCCGAAAGATACAACAAGACTTTACAGAGCCAGAGAGTGGAGAATCAATTTGGAACAAAAGAAGAAACCTCAGTAGTAAGGGGAGGGCAAGAAGAAGATGACAGTCACAGCCAGTCCGTGTTTGTAGCGATGACGGGGAGTCAAGATCACAGCTAACTCCATGCCGGGAGAGTTAGACCAGGTTCATTAGGGGGAATTTAGAAAAAACGCTTCGTTCTAATACCGAGGCCAAGCCGAGAGAATTCTGAATAAGAGACACAGTAAAGATCCCGAGACAGTCCGGAAAAATGGTGGCGGATCGCCCTCAGAGAAGGAGCCGGAGGCTATGCCTGGGAGTGGTGTGGAGACTCTCAAGAAGGAGGAGTGAAAGATATATAACCACAGGAGATACGAATCCGTCGCCCGCGGGAAAAAATACGCAAATCGACCGTCTTTCTAGCGAGGAGCTGGGGAGAAAGAGGGAGAGAATAGGAGATCGGCGATGCCTAGGTCGGCTCCGACGAGAAAGAACTAGACCGCCTGCCTAACCCGCAACTCTGGCCAGGCAGGAGATTTGACTATCTCGGAGCGGGAGACCGGTACGGGTCAGAGGGAGGGGGGGGGAGACTCTATTCAAAAAGTCCTCGAATCTCCGCTGTACAGAGACGTCTTCCAGGATGCTGGATAAAAAGACCTCTCGGCTTCGTCCCGGTGAAGGAAGGCTGAAGCTTCTGGGCTGAAGAAGGCCAAAATGCAGGCTAGCAAAGAAGGGGAATCTCTGCGCGAAGGTATGGAGGGGGGTCCTACAGATAGTATCCTTGAGCCGAATTACTTGCAATCGCTAGAGAAGAGAGTTACGCTAAAGAAGAGGCGAAAAAGTTCCGTACATCGGGAAGGGGGGGGAAGGACAAGGCAGAAATTAGATCGAAAGCAATCGAGGACTCGACGACTGAGAGATGAAAACCGTCTCTCAAAAGGGGGAGAAACTCATGTTCTTCATAAAGACTCTGAACCTATCGCTCGGCTCAGAAGTTTTTGTTCTACAGAGCCTTCGATGCCTTAGGACTTGCCTCTACAAAAAGAGGAGTACTATGAGATGGGGGCTCCGGCTTTTCTGGAAGAGGGAGGGGGGCCAAGTCAACCGGACTAAAGGATAGAATCCTGTCTGGACCGAAGGCAAACCAAGACCCTGACTTGTCTCGACCTGGAATGGTTAGAATTTTCGTGCCGAGGAAGAGTAAATTGCTTACATGACAAATAAGGACGAGGGGGCGAACGCTCTCACGATTTAGAAAATACTATAGGACATTACAAGAGACGCCTACGAATGGTGAAGACCATAAAAGAAAATTTTATTCAGGGGGGGGGAAGAGGCTGACTGTTTCTGGTGTGACTTCCAAAAGGAGACTTAACCTGTATTAGGGGTCTAACGGCCCCCCAGAATCGGAGTAGCTTTTCTGGCATCCAACATGAATAGGACAGGCTTAAGAAGGGCCAACTCATGCCGGCTCCGGCTCGGACGATAAACTACCATGGAAGCAGATTCAAGGAGAAACCAATATGTCCCGGGGGAAGGAAAAATTGACGACACGCGGTGCGCTCGTAGTGTCGCGGGACGTCAGCACTTAGGCATACCGTCGTGGCGTCCTAATAGTTCAACTCCAGGAGGAAAACTCAAGGAAAGCTCAGGTAAGATCTTCCGGGGGGGGAAGGGACTCCTGAGACAGCCCTAAGACTCTGTGATCGTTGATGACCGGTAGACGCGTGGTCTTGTTGGGGAGAAGTAAGTCAGAAGGAGTTCCAAAATGCATATGAATGGGTCCCAATGTGAAGAAAAAGACAAAGATCCTATCTACTTAAAACCTCTCTGATATTCGCATCAACGAGCGTAACATAGTCTAGTTGGACTAGCGCAGCGGCCCTCGAGACCAACTCCCAAAAACTCTCCTGGGAAAAAGACTGAAAGGGTAAATCGTGACGAAATAGCCGTCGCCCTTAAGGCTCCGGAAATCGTCAGAAGTAGCGGTAAGGGCTACCGGGATCAAATTAAAAGAATTGGACCAGTGTCCTGCCTACACATTAAGGAGTCGCTCGAGACTTCCATGTGGAAAGGGGCACTGCACGGTTCCACCGAGGAGCGAAGGAGGGTTACTTCGGGTTAGGAAAGAAAATTGTGCGCGATTATGCAGGGGGGGAAAAATGTTAGTGATCATGAATGGAGGTGATGAGAGGCAATCTCCAGCAGGATGAAAGAAAGCTAAAAAACTCAGAGAAGATGGGGGAGGGGGGATGATTGGAGAGGTCCCAACTTCATCTTCCATCGCAGAGGGGCAATAAGAGGTGACTATCCAAAGACAGCTCTCCAACTAAGAAAAGTAAAGGAGGAGGAGGATCGAAACGCCGCATGCTCTCGCTTGATACCAAAAAAAAAACTGATTCCTTCTTCTTCATCCTCTACTTGGGAGGGACCTCTGACGCAATGCAAGCGATGCCGATGGGGGAGACTCATGCAGAAGAGAAAGAGTAGGCGTGCGATCAGGTTGATCAAAAAAACAGCCTCTTGTTTTCTCCTCACAGATCGACAATCTAACTCGGGAAGCTATAAGAGGGGTACACCGGTTGGAGCATAGAAGACCAGGCTCGGTAAAGGAGAAGGAGCCTTGGGGGAGCGGCAATATCCTGATCGGAATCAAATAGGAATGCAGTCCAAAGACTGGCCGGGTCGACGAAAAGGAAGAATTGGCGAAGAAAAGATCACATTCTCTCACTAGTCCCAATTAGAACGCGGAAAGTCCTCTTTACGAGGCAGGAAGTGTGCGAAACCGACAAGCACGTGCATGACTCACCACTGTACATTGGAAATGTAAACGCAAAACAGCTGAGGGTCGGGAAACATAAGAACGGAGACTTTAACTTGAAGCTCTACCGAGGTCGTCTAGTTCTAACCGGAAACCAACGCCCTCCATCAACTGGGGGGAGGTCTGAGATATCGATATGTAGGAGGTCATACTCCATAAAAAGAGAGGCTCACTTGGACGAGGATAATTTTCTGCAGTTGACCGTCTTTCCTCTGTTGCAAAAGAGTCACGAGAAGAAAGGCGGCACGAAAAAGTTAGTAGAGAAGGGACGAGCATCTCTCTCGAACAAGAAAGTCTCGGCAGAGAGGATCTACCTAACGGGGTAGTAGTGCCTTCGGCTGACGAAGGACACAAACCAGACAAAAAAGTGTGGGGGGGGCGAGAATATGACGAAATAGCCCTCTGTCTCAACAAGAGGGTGCATTTCTCTCGTCGACACGATCGAGGCTGCAAAACCGTAGGGAGTTGAACGGGTTAAATCGCTAAACAACTACGTCAAAGGGGTCCACCTTGCCAAGGAATACCTCGGCGTCAGAAAAAAGACGATGATGTTTATGCTGCCAAGTTTGGGCTACCTAGGGGGATCTCCTATGCTGGTCGTCTCCAACGTAAAGGGGAGCGACATGACCAGGGGAAATTCGGTAGAATCTCTTCCTCTGGCGACGGCATTCCTCGCCTGGAAAAAAGGGCCTCTTCTCCCCAAGGAAGGATCTAAGGATGACCGTTGAATCGGAATAGGGAGGCCCATGATGGAACTACCTAAGATCGCAACGCTTGCTACTGGGAAAAAATCGTCTGCTTGGTTAGAAAAAGAAAAACGGAGGACCAGATGAAGGAGGCCTGACGTCTCGCTTTGGTGGGGAGCTAGAAAAAGCGCTGAAATGGCAAAGAAAACTCAACGCGCTCGAGGCGAGGAATGCAAAAACGCGGGGGAAGATCAAGGCACGCGCTTCCGCTCCCTTAAAAAACAGGGTTGCCCTACCGCGAAATTATTAGAAAGGAAGTAGGACGAGCAAAAAAAAGAAAATAGCATCAGAAAACCGGAAGGAATGATGTCGAAGGGACTCGTCGGACATCGACTAAGACTTTGCGGAAAAGCAGGCCAGTGTCCTATATCAAAAGTACACGTTGCAAGGAATTTTCCTCTAGCGAATCGGCGAACATCGGCTGGCGCCCGAATAGGAATCCTCCGACATCCTGAATAGGCGGTTCACCTGGATGGTGGTTGGTGGGGGTTCCACGACGAGTCTCCTTAAGCCGCCAGAAAGAAGGAAATGGAAAAAATTCGTGGAAGAAAACACGGCTCAGACCTGCGACGCTGAAGGGGGGGGGGCGGTCATTTAATCGCGAGGCGGAAGGGGATGTGGTGATATGGCAATTACCGCTTCAACCTGCCTCCGAGAAGGGGACCCTTGCTGGAGAGCGAGGATAGGAGAGATCTGAAAGCTTAATAAGGAGCCCAAGGGGCGCGGTGGCGAGATTACGGTGGTGGGAGAAATATTCGCTTAAACAGGATCACTTTAGATCGAGAGACTATAGTGCGGGCTCGGCGGGGAACTAACCGGTAGTGGTCAAAAGGAAAAACAACAAATCTTCATCGTGAGGGGGAAGTTTAAACGACGAGAAAGACGAACAGGTACAGAGCGGAGCAATAACCATACTTTAGAGTCTGATCGACCGAGGAGGACTTAACTGTCTTCTTAACGGAAAAAAAGAACCTTTCACCCCTAAAGGAAGCAGTTAGCGAGCAAGAACCGGAAGTTCATCAGACTTCTGAAGCTTCCTCTAAGAAAAAAAAAGGCGTGCTTGCTGAGGGAAAAAGGGACAGCCTCTTTCTTGTTAAAAAAAAGGGAGGGAGGATCAGGAGGTCGTAGCGCGTCCGAAAAGAGGAGTAGCTAGCTTAACCGGAAATCGACGCGACGGTAATTAATTTGAAGTACCCTCTCTCTGGGAGAACTTTTGCGGCCGGCGTCGTCGCACGAATAAAAAAACTGACATCGCGAGAAGTGGGGTTCACCAGCCTTTCGTAGAAGCCGAAGGGAACCGGCGTGGCTGAAACAAATCGTATCTGGGTTACAGATAAGGAAGAGCGTCCAAAAACAACTCGTAAGCAGGTAGGTTCTGAGCCATTGCTATGGATAGAACTCAAAAAGAAGCAGGAAGTAGTGCCGAAAAAAGACGACCAGTTCGGAACTATGGGGGGGGGAAACTACTCCGCCGGTCGAAACAAGGATTCGGGGGGGAAGGGTCTCCTTTGGTACTCGGAGGGAGAGGGCAAAACTCTTACAAAAAAGGGGATCCCATCGAAAAAAAAAAAACAAGATCTCGCGTAGTCGAGGCCGCGGGAATGGCCATCACCGCTCATCCGGGGGGATATACTCCGAAAGGGGGGCTTTGGTTTCATCTTTCTCAGATCCGGACCCTCGTGATTGGAGAGGAAGTTGCCAACGGGAAAAAAAAAAAAGTCGAGAGCGTAGCGGAGAAAGGGAATCTTCGTGCGATCTCAGTTGCCAGTGCCTCATCCACCGGCTTCTGCACTGAGAAAGAGGAGGCAGGGCGCAAAACAGAGAAGCCTAGAGATGCCATCTCTAACGATGCGTCGCCTCGGAGGGAAAGAAAGACGGGAAACAGCGCAGTCAGAAAAAGACTGCAAGGAGGTGCTGAGAGACCTTCAGCCCCGTCACTACTCCAAGATAAAGAGTCTCTCTCGGTCCCTCCTCTGTGAATCAAAGAAAGGAGACTGAAAAAGGGAGAGAAATAGGAAGAAGAAGGGAACAAACGCGCAAAGTAGGCCTGACCGAGAATCGATCTCTGTCAGATCTTTCCTTAATTGGGAACTCCTTTATTAAGGGCTTAGGGGAAAGAAACCTGAAAAGCGAGAAGGAGAAAGCACCGGCGTCAAACCACGCGACCGCCAAGAAGGGGGACTGGGAAGCGCGCAGCCCCTCTAAAAAAGGAGAGGAAGGGACCACTAGTGGAGAGAGAGCCAACAACAAAAGAAAATATATAGATAACCAACATCGCTGCCAGAAAGGAAGAGCAGAAGTCCATAAAATCAAAATAGGAAGACAACAAGACGCACACTGATGGCTGGACGCGGGCGAATCGGCATCGCCTGAGCAAGAGAAATGGGAGCGTACAGTCACATAAGAACAGAACCATTTCCCCCTCGAACGAAAAAGAAAGGGGATTTTCTCGGGGGGAGAGAGAAGTATAAAATCGGTCATCGGGTCGAAAACCGAGAAAGCGCGGCTGGTAGCAAGGAGTTCCGCTCCCGCAAGGGACTCCATAGGTCGAAGAAGAGGAAAAAGTTTTAAACAACATGCAACCCGCGAGGGGGGGGAAGATAATTGTCGTCTCCGATAAGTTCCGTTCGCAGAAAAAAACTTCCCTTCTAATCAAAGAGGAGACCAGCGAGAGGTGGCGAATGCCTCGCGGAGAAGAAACTAGGCCGCGTCCTGCCATAGCTACAAATCTCTGGGGGGCTCTACTCGACGGCAAGGGGAAGGTAAAAAAAGGGGGGAAAGAGGACTAAGGAAGGACGGCAAATAGATACTTCGAGACAAGGTCTCGTCTCATTAAATCCGGGCTCGCCAAAAGACCGTTCAACCGGAGTATCAAAGCCGAAACTACTCGAAAAGGGCGCAAAGATCGGAAAAAAAAAACTCAATGCGTCGCCGCCAAGAGGGACGTGTGGAAAGATTAATAACTAAAGAGGAGGTCGACTAGAAAAATACTCAGGCGGAGAAGAGGAACCGAGGGAAAAGCAGCGTCAAACGGAGGAAGAAATCAGGCGACAGGGAGTCAAAATTTCTTTCCAACCCGAAAAAGAGGGACGAACAAGGGGCGCAAGGGGAACTGGACCAGACACGCAGAGAAGTAGAATCCAGTACAATTGCTAAAATGAAGAACCTAGTTCGAAGGGGACGAGACTCTCGTTGCCGATCGAGAAAGCAACTGTGAAGAAAGGAAAAGGTGTTAGGGAAGGCGACCTCAGGGGGCTGGTGAACAAGGGACGAATCGTCCGCGGAGCCCTCTGAGGCTGAAACCATGCCAACCGAAATGCAAGGGTAACGGCTGGTCGCTCCAAAAAAGGTTCCGAGGGGCCCAGAAAGCATTCTTCCTGAAAAAAGCCTTCTTCGCCGCTTAAGGAATCGGAGAGGCGAAGCAAAACTTCGTTCAAACCTAAAAGGAGGTAACGTTCCTTCCATCCTAATGGGAACGAAAGCTTTGGAGCTGAGGAGTAGGGAGGAGGACGTGGCCGCGCCGCCGGGGTCGGACGCTCGCCGAACTGCTCCATAAATAAAAGGGGCTCCTTAATGAGAAAAACAATGCGGAGCCAGGCCATGGAGAGAAAAAATCAAAGACGCTTTAGACTCCGTTGGAAACGAATCTCTGTTTGAAAAAAGTAGTCGGGCAAAGCCGACTTCTGCAAAAAAGACCTTCAGACCGTGGCAAAAACCTGGGCTTGGGAAGGCAAACCAAAGGAAGAAGGAGCCCGCTGCGGAAAGAGGAGAGGAAACTGAAAACATACTCAAAAGAACACGCCACAGGATCCAGCAAAAGGGCGGTTGAGTCGTATCGAATAGCCGCCTGCCATTAAAGTTAACCAAAAATCAGTCGTCTTGGGGACGCCAAGGGGAGCAAAATAAATCCTTCCAAGCCAGAAAAGTAAGGAGGATGAACTTCCACGATTTCGGAGTCACTTTAAAAAAGGTGAGGTCATTTCTTTTCAGCGAAAGCAAGGGAACAATATCTGGCTGAAAAAGAAAAAAGGGATGTCAGGGGGAGCAAACGGAAGGTAGTGAATGGGGCCAAAAGGGTTGATCACATTCATGGATACTCCACCGTGCGCCAGAAAAAGGGGGGAGGACGTGGCGGAGAAAGACGGGCAGGAAAAATTGTCTACGTCCCCTGCAAAAACCGCGCAGACAGGGGCAACTCTGTTCCTCTGAGAAGGAAACAAATCCATCCGAAAGAAAGGGGGGGAGTCTCGTCTCGTAGAGCCTCAAGGACTGGTCCACACATTCCTTCAGAGAGAGGGGGTCTGAAAAACCCCTCAGGGACGGGAAAAAGACTATTGAAAAAAACTCTCTTCTGAAATGAAAAAGCGAAGGCGTGGAGAGAGAGGGAGGCTGGTTTCTCGTTCAGAGAAAAAAAACTCTGCCGGACCGCTAAAAAAAGGTGAGTAGCATCTCTAAAAAAGCGGCGTCATCTTCTCCATGCACGGGAAGGGGAAGGTAGGTCACGGAGGACTTACACCAGCACATCAACGCAGAGCAAACAAGTTTGAAAAGCGGGCCGACGAGGGGGGGAGCGAGCAAGGCCGAGCGCGGATGACAACGCAACCGGCGAAGTCGAGAAAGCCGGCACCAACGGGGGGGGAAAAAAACCGCTACGTCTAACCCACAAGAACCGGCCCGCCGAAAAAAACGTGAAGTACACGGGGCCCAGAGAAGGGACACCCCTCAGCGGCGTGTGAAAAAAAGGGAGGGGGAAACATCAGTTGCCGGCGGAACGGTCAGCGAGAAAAGGGGGAGAGAAAGGCACGCGAAAAACGCCACACGACGCGTTTGAGGGGGGGCACGAGAGGCCGCGCTGTGTAAGAACGCATTCTTTAGCGGCGCAAAGAGAAGCGAAAGACATGCCAGGCCGCCGGTGGAAAGGGGGTAACCGCGTCCAGTCAAAAAAAAACCGTTTCGGTTGTCTAAGAAAAAAAAGAAGGCTCGTCGACAAAATGGGGGGGGGAGGAGGAAAATAATATGCCGGCTGGGCAAAGAATCTTTTCCCAGAAAGAGCTGCTCTGAGGGAGGAAAAGGGGCCCTCCGAAAAGGGAGAGGGGACATGAATAAGCGACGCATCACGCGGTGGAAGGGACAGGAGAAAAGGGTCGCGTTCGCTTATAAAAAAACGTAGTGCTATCTGGTAGGAAGGGAAAGGCTCCTAGAGGGGGCGGACTACGTTCCACGTAAGGCAGCGCTTACCGCAGACACACTGTTTCACATTCCGAAGGGGAGAAGGATACAGGGGGGAAGGAAGGAACGACTGCCCAGGGGGGCCGGGTTCGAAAAAACAAAGGGGGCCATGCTCTACTGAAGGCGCTTTTTGACGTCATTCCAAGGAGAAAAGGAACCGGGTTCACCGCGAAGGATCGGACGAAGACGGACGATCTGCCGTTAGCGGCCCTTCGGTAGGTGATGCCTCACCTGAAGGAAAGGAACTATCTGGCAATGACTGGAATTTCTACTGCTGACCGCGTAGGAGAAACGATGAGACCGAGGAAAGATTGAACGGAGGCGTTGGTGAGCTATGAAACAAAAGGCTGGCTGTATTTAAAAAAGGACGCTCATCATTAGTGGACGCAGTAGGGAAGATCGTAGATAAAAAAAAGGGACATCGGGCGCTGACAGCCCGACCGGGGGCCGAAAATACGCTGGAGCCGTCAAAACTGCGGATACGAGATCCGCGAAAAGGAGGGAGAGAAGATTCGTACATCCAGCTGAAGAGTCCACTCTTCTGTACGGGAAAGGGGGGGAAGGGTCAATGGACAATTGGAAAAGTTCAGGTTTCGTCAGCCAGGCGAACAGAGGCCCATAAGCTAAAATCATCCCTCCTAAGGAAACCAGACTCCCAAGCGGTGGGATCACCAGGGAAATAAGCATCTAGGCTCAACCGAAGGAATATAGGAAACGGATCCTCCAGCCGCAGGCTCCAACGCTGCAGCCGAAAAAAAACCATCACAAGAGAGGAAAAATCAAAAAGCGACGGCGGGAGATGAGGAAGGAGAAAGGGGGGGGTTAAGGTCACTTGAGCTTCCTCCAAAGTCCACTAGGTGGAAACTGGAAGGCCGGAGAGGAGGGGAGCGACGTCACAGGTCATCAAGAAAAAAGAAGCGGTCGATGATGGAAGGGTGTTTCCGCAGGGGAAGGAAAAAATCAAAGAATGGGGGGGAAGCGGGAGCCGATGCGGTTGAAGGACAGGCTCAAGGGCGAAAGGGTTCAGAAAAAGGAATAGGGGGGACCGGGCGTCCGCTTCATGTGGGGCGAAAGAGAGGATGCGAGCGTAGTCGCACAAGACCGAAGCAGAACTCCGAGCTCATACAAAGAAGTTTCTAACTGGCTCTCTACTCTGCGAGGAAAAGATTCACTTGAAAAAAAGAGAACGAATACGAGAGCCTAAGAAGAAAAACTGCGGCGAGAAGTGAGCTGCTGACCGCTTAAGCGCGCGCACCGCGCTCCTTTTCAATCTGAGAGAAATTTACAGAAAGAGGAAAAAGTGGCTCTGAAATGCAGAGCGAGCTGAATAAGGCTTTCGTACCGATCCAAAGGAAAAGAAGGCGACCGAGTTCATTAGATGGACTCCTACCACGGTCCGAAAGGCTCGAGGAGACAGGGCTGTACTTGACAGATCCTGAACGCTTAATGTCTTTCACCAAAAGGGTGGGCTATAAAGATGCCACCGACTAAAGTCAAAAGGGGAAAAACACTCTTCTTCCCGAATCTATCAGGCCGAGCGTAAGAAAACAAGGGACTATCGCCTCTCCAGGAAAGGAGACTGTCCAGGGGATCCATTGGGTACTGGATTCGAAGAAATGTCAAGACCGTCAGCGTGTAATTAGAGGGAAGGGAAAACCAGCCGTGTACGACCAGGTTCAGAAAAAATGAGTGGTGTTTTGCCTAAAAACGCGGAAAGGAGGAAAAAAAAAGGCTCGGGTTCGATCCAGGGACGTAGCGTTCAAAAGAAAACGGACAGCCGCTCCAGAAAGACCATTCATCGTCTCGCGTAGAAACCACCGACTCGAAGAAGAAAAACGATCCCGGCGCTGGAGAAGCCGCGACTCGGGGGGGTACAGCTTTCTTGAAGATAAGCTGGAGGGAGAAGAGGGTTGCCAGGAAGAGACATACGTCGATCTTGTAGGGAAAGCCGGAGCGCCCTAATTTAAGGAAAGAGTATTGTTCAGAAGTCTTTCCACCACGGGATGAAGAAAAAACAGTAGGATCAAAAAAGAAAGGACGAGCGCGATGCTAAGGAGGCGTCGGCCCGGCCTAGATCTTCACTCAGCCATCGCGCCCAGAAAGAGGAGGAAAAAAATCGGGTACGCTCAGGGAGGGGCTTTAGCCAGAAAGAAGCGACGCCACCGACTTGAGGGACAAAGCGGGTTGCTCCTGGAATCTCATCTGTGGAACACGTCCGACCTTAGACAGTGAGGACGAGGGCGAACGAATCGACCAGCCGCGCGACAAGGTTCGACGATAACTCCGCTCTCTCCATAGCGCCAGACAAAAAAAGAAAAGGGGAGGGGGGCTACGGAGGGGGGAAGGAGGATGGTCGGGGAAGACCTGTCAAGAGGAGATATTCGCGCAGGCTCTAGGGAAAAAGGGGAAATGCCACGCTCTACGCCTTCCATCATGGTCCTTTCTCGCCGCAGAGAAAACTTGAAAAGAAGTTTATCCTCGAAAAAAAAAATATAAATAGAGCGCGGAAAAGTAAGAAGACGCCGCGCGCGACTTCTAAAAAAAAAGGGAAGTCTTTCCGCGCCTTCATAGAGTCTTATCCTTTGCGACGGAGAAGAAAGCCGAGGTTTCGCCGACGCCTGGCAAGAAGAATGCAAGCCCCCGGTAACCTCGGAACGCGCTGCTGGAGCTGATAACAAAAAGATCCGGTCATCTCTCACCAAGGAAGGCACCTTCCTTTTGACTATATGCGGGAGAGGTAAGACCAGGATCGAGGACATAAAAAAAAAGAGTAATCGATCCCGGAAAAAAAAAAAACTTCGGTCCAGAGGGAGTCGCGGGCCGATACGGTCTGCGCAAAGGAGCCCGTTCAGGAGAAACGCGGAGGAAAAAGGCTGTATCTAGGTCGAGAGGTTCTCGACTCCGAGGAGGAAAGTCCGGAATCAGACAGGCAGAGGAGATAGGAGATTCAGGGAGAGAAACGCCTCTTCCTGGGGGGGGAACGGGCCCGTTTGACTGAGAATGCTTCCCGGACCACTACGTAAAGGAGAGAGGACGTATCCGGAAAGCGACGCTCGAACGATTCAAAAAAAAAAAGAGACCTTCGAAGGCTTTGTTCTTCTCAAGAAGAAAAACAGACGGAAAAAAAGAAAACAATACGCCGCCGGGAACGGGCTACGCGCTAAGAAAGAAGGCCTATGAACTTTCCCTAAACCTCTCAAGGGGGGGGGAAAGTGCTGAACGTCGAGCAGAGAAAAGAGAACCAAATACAAAGGAGCGGGCCCTTCCCGACCTGGCGACCTCTAAGAAGAAAAGTCTTCCCAAAAAAAGGCTTTGGACGTCGAAAGGGAAAAGGGAGGGAAGAAAGTAAAAATAGGGAGCGTAAGGAGAACCAGGGCTGACAAGACATCATTCAACCGTTCTTAGTCTCGAGGTACAGGGGGGGGGGGAAAACGATGAATGCGTAATGAAAAGATGGGTGGAAAGACAAAGTCCGTGGACTCTGGAGACAGGCTTTTGTGAGTATTCTACTTCAAATCGGGGCTGCGACTAGGGAAATAAGATGGTATAGGCTTGAATCCACTCAATTCCCGTTAAAAAGGAGGGACGAATATATCTTCCGATAGACGAAGAAAAAGGAGGAGAACGAGGATCAAGATGCTTCAGCCAATCGTGGCGAATCACCATCGCTGTAAAAAAAAGAAAAAAGAAGGAGAAGGCTCCCCCTCGTGGGAGGGAAAGGCTCTTCTTCCTCAGAAGGAAAAAATGAGCCGTGGTTTGAGAAGGGAAGGACGAAGGCTACTCAAGAAAATCGGGGGGGGAATCCGGGCGGCAGCGGACCGCTCAGTAAAAAAGTACAGCTCGGATAGAAAATAAAGCCTCTCTTTGACCGCAAGGGAGGGTTCGAACGGATCTGAGGGGGAGGAACATGCAGACAGAGTCAGCTTCTAAGGGAGACGGTGAGCGAACTAAAAAAAAAAAGCTTATGCTTCGAAACAGTTTCTCTCTCACGGGGAGGAAGGAGGGGGAGAAGTCCCACCGAGGAAGGGGAAAGTCCATCCTCAAAGAAGCGAAGGGGGGGAAGGGGTATGTCTTATACGAAATGAAGCTCCGCCTGAAGGGACAACCCAAAGGAGGAGAAGTTTCTACTCGAGAAAAAGAAAAAAAAATTGACCACCATCGGGAAAGTTAAAATTCCGAAGCGAGTTTTAGCCAAGCCGAAATTTATTCGGGAGGGGGGGGGAGGGGGGGGGTAGTCCAAGGTGGAACGAATTCGTCTTCGAACGGCGAGGGAGGGCTGGAGACAATGCGTCGAGTGTGGAGGGAAAAGGGGGAAGTGAGGATGGGGGTCCCGATCCAGGGAAAAGGAGAAAACGCGTGGAAAAGAGTAAACTGGGAAACGTTCACGATCTCGCGTAAAAAAAAACCGAGGCAGCCTCTGACATCCGTAAGAAGAGACCAGTACTAGTACTCGAAGAGAAGGACGAAAGGGGGGAGGGACTGATGGGGAGAGCGAGGAAGAAAAAGCGAGGGATAGACTGCCTCAAAGTACTTCTGCATCTCGAGAAAAGGGAAAAGAAGGAGAAATTCCGCGATTTTCCTATATCCTCGCTGGGAAAGGAAAAAAAAAGGGATCGGGGAGCTCTTGCAGGAGAGGCAAGGGAAAGATCGTGTGGATAGAGAGCCCGAACGACCGTACGTCGAGATAAGGGGAAACCGGGCGATCAAGGAAAAAGGCTTTCATCTTTCCAGCAAACAACCGTGAGAGTGAAGGGGAAGTACAAAGACAAAGAGTGCGATCACAGAGAGGACACGCAGGACGCAGAGTAAAAAGGAACTTCAGTCCATTCGCGAGGATTGACTTCTCAACAGTGGAGGCGACAGCGCACAAAAGGGGGGGGGTGGAGCTGTTAGCCTTCCTCCTAAACAGGGGGGCCTACCAACGAAGGGGACTCGTAGACTGCCGCACATTTCACACCAACTCCTCATCTTCTTTGCGGGGGGAAAAAAAGGTTCCTCACTGTCCAGGACCGGCGAGATGAAAAAAAAAAGACAGATCTAACGCCATGCTCGTACCAACGAAAAACTACGGCTGGACGGTAAAGAACCGCAGAAAAAATCGGGAAAATCCAGTCTCCATAGAAAGGACGCCGCCCGAGGAGGGAGCAGATCCTTCGCGCGGGCCAAGAAAAAGAAAAAGTAAGCGATCAAGGGGGAGGGGAGAACCGGAGGGGCAGCAAAGAACCGCCGAGCA
>Ga0179593_1401386_pt1 | contig 19177 bp, 29 predicted proteins | sample CZODoug2_1_08_16_FD_185931 | JGI IMG/M metagenome (GOLD analysis project Ga0179593, IMG submission 185931) | Vadose zone soil fungal communities from Angelo Coast Range Reserve, California, USA - CZODoug2_1_08_16fungal (PacBio error correction) | ecosystem: Environmental > Terrestrial > Soil >...
GGGCGGGGCCTCTCCCTGAGAGACAATAGGTTGCCAGAAAAAGAACTTTGAAAAAGATCTTCAATGTTAGGTGTGGGAAAAAAAAAAAGGACAAGGGCCTATAGGCGCCGAAAGATCAAACCGGAAATAAAAATGGTGAGAACTCGTCCCGACATCTATAAAGGGACAGGGAAAAGGGAAGGGAAAAAGGCTCGGGATCCAAACACAGACTGGAAACAATTCGCGGCAGGGATCGAGCAAAAAAGCGCTCAAAGACGGGGGGGGGGTGCTAAGAGGGAATGGAACCTATGAAAGTGCCAAAAAGAACGTGACAGAGAGGGGAGATATCCCGAAGAGATAGAAGGGGGAGGGGAGGGACAAAGACACTCGAAGGGGAAGAATCCAGACGTTGGGTTGCCCAGTCACGCCAAAAGACACCCAAACGTTCGACAGACAAATAAGTAGGGTTGAATTCTATCTTCGGGAGGAAAAAGGGAAGGAGAGACAGAGGAAGCGTCGACGTGAATTGCTGAAACGGAAAAAAGGGGAAGCGGAGTGGCGGCACATGTAAACGCCGAGTCGAAAAGAATCCGCTTGTAGTCAACTCACCATTACTAAGCTCGGAGGGGAAAAAAGGGCAGGGTCAGAAGAATCATCTCGCACAATGAGCGTGCCTCGAGGGGAAGAATCAGGAAGAAACAAGGTTGGAAAAAGAAAAGGAAGCGGCCCAATAAGGACACCCGTAAAGTTGTCCAGCGACGGTCAGCAGGAAAACCAGACATAGGGACGTAATGCTATGACAACAAGAAGAAAAAGAGAAGTAGTGTGAGGCGCGGTCGCTTCTTCGTGAGGCAAAATTACAGTTTTCCAAAAGGGGGGGGGGAAAAAGGTCAGCGTTGACTCGAGGGAAGGGAAAGCAGAACGCAGAAATCCTGAATAGAGAGGCAAATGCGAGAAAGGGGGGGAAAAGACTTGCATTTGTGAGGTGGGAAATAAAAGCCGGAAGAATTTTCGTAATAAGCGGAAGAAAAACTAATGTAACCGCCTAAATTCTTGAGGAAGTTCCCAGAGAAAGGGACGTAACACCATCGACCGCTCATGTCCCGTCTGGGGGAAAGCCGCCTGGAGCCGATAGAAGCAGGGAGGGGTAAAGACCGGCAATTTCGCCGCTTGGCCCCGAAAGTCAAATGAAGAAAATGGGATTTTTTTCACCCAGAGACTACTTGAAATTAAAGGGGGAAAGAAAAGGAAGAGTGGGAGCGAGGACTGTCCCGGAGCGTAGGGAGAGGGGGGGGGGGGAACTGTGTGAGGAGAATGGCGGACAAAAAAAAAAAAGATGGCCCACACACAAGAGAACCAAAACGAGTTTCGAGTGGGAGGAGAGAGTTGGGACGAACGTCCCAATAGGACCTAAAATAGGGAGGAAAGGGGTCTTATGAGTCGTGGCCATAAATAGGGGAAACATGGGCGGATCATTTCACCGCAGGAAGAGTTTTAATGCGAACTACGATTCATCTTCGATCGAGATGAAGCATTGGGTTCTCATCAGGACTGAACAGGGAAGGAGGGGAAATTTCCGAGATCAGGGGAGAACGGTTAGAAAAAAAGACCGAACGACTCAAACAGGAAAAAAAAAGGGTGCAGAAAACAAAACAGGTGACCTTTCTATAATTGAAAAGGGGACTGTGCTCGGCAATAAAGAGGGTACAACGCGAGTTGTAATGGGAGGGGCCAAGGAAAGGCAGAAAGTCTGACCACTCGTCACTAAAAAACTCTTCAGGCCGGTGAAAAGTTAACGCAAGGAACATTCCCTCTAACCACCCATCAAAAAAAGGGGCAGGAAAGAATCAAAACTATCTCAAAAAAACAAAGGAGAGAGTTAAGGTGGGCCTCCGGTGCTGCTGATGGGGGTTCGCCAAAAAGTTAAGGTCAGTCACTTTCACCGGCAGTTTCAGTAAGGGGGGAGCGCCCAGAGTGGTGAAAGGGGTGCACTGCAGAAGGGGCCTCACTGGACAGAAGAATCATACCATCCCACTCGCGGAGCTGGGTTTGAGGGAAAAAGGTTGGAAAAGGGGGGGAAGTAAAAGAATTCTGACACGGTCACAATGGGAAGGGCAGTGCACTAACCCGCTGTCCTGTGGGGAAACGAGGGGCGCCGGCGCTAAAAAACTGGTCTAAAATCCTGACTGCGCTTGGAATCATTGGGGGTCACAGAGCCTGATTAAGAACAAAAAAAACGTTAAAAACTAGACGCAATCGTAGTCCGGCGCAATCGGGGGAGAGGGAAGGGAGGAGCCGACTCAAATGTTTCAGTCACTGGAGTTCTGTTCAAAAAAGAAAAAACGAAGGCATTGTCAGAACTTGCTTTTCGTTTCGACGCTCCTTGGCGAGGACAAGACCACTCGAAACAAAATGGGTGCACTATGGTCCTGGGTGGAAGGGGGAAAAAAAAAGCCAGGCTCAGCAACACGCAGGAAAAAAAAAAAAATGGGGCCGGAAGACGACAGTTGGTCGCTCACCAGAAAAGGCAACTTCATTCAGAATTCGGCAAGTTGGAAAGAAGCTTGCGTGCGACGAGAAAAAAAGAGTCATAAAAGGAGAGGGCCCAAACTCTGAGAAAAGTAAATTACTCCGGGTTGCTAAATAGGGGCCTCAACGCCATGGTCCGGAGACCCTGTCCGGAAATGGGAATGGTGTCCACCGTGGTCGATGTGGGAGGAAAATTCTAGGTGGTAAATAGGGGCATGGTGGGTGGTGGCTCAGAGCTGTCGATGGGCTCGTCAAGGGGGGGCGAAAATTCAGGATGAGGGGGGAACGCAGAGGCGCAAGTCTTCGGAAAGGAACCGATCTCTGATGCGCGGTATCCTGGAGAATCAAGAACCGCCTGAAGCGAACTTTTCAAAAAGGAAAACCAGATGTAGGGAGGAAGAACCGAGATAAACACCGCGCCTCAACAATAAGAGAGGGGGATATTTGGGGAATAACTTGGCAAAGGACCTTAATTCGGTGGGGGGTGGCGTAGAAGGGGGCCGAATTCGCTGCAAAGTCTGGGGAGGGGGGGGGGCGGAGAGGGGGGGGGTCGAAAACAAAGTTGTGGGGGGGGTGCGGGTCAAGAAGCTATTGTCAGATATGAGGCGTGGGAAAAGGGGGGGGGCAGCCGTCGTATTCATGAGTTCGAAGACGTTGAGCCCAGAACCGCGAGTACATTGCCGCAACTGCGGCCACCGAAAGAACAGTTTGGCGGAGTTCAGGAAGAAAGGAGGGGACAGGAAAGCGCGGCTATCGAACTCTTGGGGGGGAAAAGAGAAGGGGAAACCAGGCTGTAGTGTCAGGGGGGGAAAAAACACGGACAAGACTTTGGGGTGTCGTTTGGCGTACGGGAACCCAAAAAAAATGATTGGGGATCTCGCCTTTGGGACAAGGGGGGGGGAGTTACCGTGTGACGCACGGAACGGAAAAGTTAAGGTGTTCGACCTCGTATTGAAGTTTAAGCGTATCCGTGCCAATGGTCTTAGGGGGAGGGGACAAAAAGAAGTGCACCAAGATGCCCGCAAAGGGAAAGGTTGAGCTTCTCCAGGGGGGACGAGGGAATCAGAGGAGCCAAACTGAGAGTGTTGGGGGGGAGGGAAAGGAAGGCTCCGGACCTTAACAGGAGAAAAACTATTATAAGTGTCGATGAAGAAAGCGGTCGACCAAAACCATCGGAGGATCAGGGAGACCGTAGCCTCGGAAAGGAAGGAAGGGCGGCAACGGGACCATCACAGGAAGGGAATTAGGCAACACAGGAATCGGCAAGGAATGAAGAGGAACAGAGTGTTCTCTCCTGGGAATATTGAAAGAAATCTAGAAAAACAACAACGGAGGGAAAAGGGGGGAGGAAAAAAAAGGGAAGGGGGGGAAAATGCTCTCAAAGGACTTGGGGAAGCTGGCAACTTGCCGCCCTGTGTGTGCCGCAAGTCGGAGGGGTTATGGTGAAGTCCTCCAAAGAAAGAGAGAGAACGCGCCGGGATTCAAAAGGGAGGGAGGAAGGGGGTCCAGTGGCAGATCTATGAGCCGGAAGAGGCGTCATCGGTAGGTCAAGGAGAGTCGGATTAAAACATGGGTTCTAGACATTATCGGGGGGGGGGAGAGAAGAAAAGGACCAATCACGTCACTAAAGAAAAGGCGAAAGAGGGAGGGAGGGCAAAAGAAAATGCACCAATGGAAACTTATTCATTGCCAAAGGGGGCCCATAGAAATTTGGGGAGAAAAAAAAAGGGGGAATGGCTGGGTCCCACGGACTAAGAAACTCGCCGGTGGGTGTTGCCGTCCACACCAACAAAAAAGAGGAGGACCGTGGGCAAAGAAGACATAGAAGGGAGCGATCGTGACGGTTGATCAAAGAAGGTCGTACCAAAAAACTCGTGATGGGCGTATAAACGTCCGCCACCAGAAAAAAAACTGGGGGGCGAGTGACGGGTACCGAGAGGAAAAAAAAGGACTCAGAACGCTTAGAAAGAAAAGAATACGGCCGCAGCGGCCAAAAAGTACGGGAGAAAGGAACATCTCGCAACACCGACCTCGTAGGTCTGAAACCAGGGTGAGATAACAAGCCACAAAAGCCGAAACCCAGCAAGAGCGAAAGAGGAAAGGAAGGATAGCTAACCAATCAAGGACTTAGGCATAGAAAAAAGGGAAGAAATCCGTATTGTTGAGGCACGGAGCGAGTCGCCAAACACCTGGACCTGTTGCCGAAGGAACATTTGTATAGAGAAGGGGGAAAACGCGAACCAGGAGAAGAAGAAGAAAACCTTAAGAAAGCGGTCATCAGGAAAGCAGGCCCCCGCTGGACGTCTACGCCGAAGGTCCGAAATTGGTTGTGCGGTAAAAAAAAGGTTTTGAAGGAGAAAAAATGGGATCCTGAAAAAAAAGGACCCGCCCGAAGATTGAGGATAGGAAAAGGAAAAAAAAAAAAGCGCATTGGTCCGTCCATGGGGTCACATAAAAAAAGGGAGGCCACACGTATCATCAAGCAATGAGTGAATAAGAGAGGCGACCCGAAAATCTACTCTGAAAGGATCGAGGGAGAAGGGGGGCACACAGATGCAGAAGTAAGAAGGGGAAAAAGAAGAAGGGAAAAGCGCCGTCATTGACGGTCGAGTGAGACAGAGGTGGAAGAAGTGTGCACTGAAAAGAGTTACCACCAAGCCTCCCGGATTCCATAGTAAAAAGTTGGGAATCCAAGTTTATCGTCGAAAATCAAAAGAAGGGAAAAGGAAGACGAAGTCGTAGGTCATTGGATCGGGGAAAAAAGAGGGGGGGGAAAAGACCTTTGACACCGAAGAGGATAAACCCACTGGCTACGATTTCAAGGCGATAGAGGTCGAAAAACGATGATTCCGCATGGGGTGGGTCTCAAGAAGGGAAAAGGAGGTAGGGGCAAGCGAGAGTTCAGATGTTGATCGGGAGAAAAAAAAGGGGGAAGAACAGTCATCAAACAGTACAGCGGGGGGGGCGACCAATAGGTAAAACCAGGTGAGGTTCGACAGAAAAAAGTGGACCTTTGACTTGAGCAGAAAATCAGCAGGACATCAGGCTTCGTGGGGTCGTGGTTACAAAAGGTGAGGCATAAAGGAAAAAAGGAAAATTGACACATCACAATCGCAGCACCCGGGGGAAAAAAAAGGACCGCGAATGAACATGTCAAAAAGACCACCCATTCAGACCGGAAAAAGTAATCTCTCAAAAAAGGATGAAAAGAGAGAGGGGAAGGATCCTCCGGGAGAAAACTTTACCTTGACCTTAAGGAAAGAAAACATTCAACCTGCGGGTTCTGCTAGCGGGAGTTCAGCCGAGCAGAGAAGACCGCACGTGCATTGGCAGAAAAAAGAATCTCCAGATCAAAACGAAGCTGGGAAAGGAGGGAAGCGGTTGTTCCGCCGCAAAGGTCAAAGAAAAAGTAAGGTTGTACCGAAGGCCACGGGGTTAGGGAGGGAGTTCGGTTCCGCCGATAAAAGAAAAAAGAATGAACAAGGAGGGCCATCCATGGGGGAACAGAAAAAAAAGGATAAACCCCATGCGGCATCAATCGACCCACCCTAGAGCAGAGAGAGGAAGGAAAGGGGGAGAGGTAGAAGGAGCGGGTGAAGCGCTCCGACGAAAAAAGGGGAGGTAGCTTTAGGTTTCACACTTTAATTACGGTTTTGTTGGACTTCGGGCCTATTTTCGGGGTAAAAGGGAGAGGGGGGAAAGGGTTACTTTGCTACGCTCAACTTGGGAGAGGAGACCCAGAAAAAAGTTTTGAACTAAGGGGATCCGGATGGGAAACGAGGCAGAAAACGCTTAAAAATCCAAAAAAACTCGGGCTCCCAAGGGGAAAGGAGACACCACAAGCTCTCGTGGCTGGGATAATGCAGCGTGGGCACCAAGGTTCCGTGCGGAGAGTTCATAGAATGAAGTCGAGGGGACGGGAAATTGGGTGGCACGGAGAATTAAAGACCTGGGAGTCGGGCGCCCGAAGGGAAGCGGAACCAAAGGGACAAAACTATCTGATGGGGGAGTAAAAGTGGAAGACGGGGACCCTGAAAGAATTTACGAAGGTGGGATAATTCTAGTTTTTCGTTGACTTCTTGCATAGAGGGAAACCCAAGTGGGTACCGCAAAGGAAGGGAAGGACCGGAAGTAGACCAAGCGGAAACTGAGGAAACAGCAATGAACCGAATCGTCATGCTGATGACTCTGTATCCAACGTACACAACTAAGGCTAGATCACAAGGGCGGGAACGGAAAGGGGGGAGAAAGCACCCGGGGGGGGGGGGGGGGGGGAAAGGTCAATGGAGGATGGAAAAGGCCCGGGGTGGTGTTAACTCCTAAGAGACCGCAAAAGAGAAAGAGGGGGTTCTATGGGGGGGCTCTATCGCTTGCGCTCCGAAGTGGTTTGTAAGAGCAGTCCGGGATACTCGGGAAAGCATGGCAAACTTAAATTGTGGGGGGGAGGGGTATTGCGATACAAAAGGTTTGTCCGACCGAGGAGACGGGAGGAGAGAAGCTAAGTGGCGAGATTAGTTGAAAAAAAGGGGGGGGGGGGAACGAGTCCGCTTAAGGTCATTTTTGGGGGAAAAAAGCAGGAATTCGAGGTCTGCCAACATCTTACGTTCTCTAAAGTACATGGAAGCACCGCGAAAACCGTCTCAGGGTGGGGTCGGAAGCACTGTACGAAGGCATCGCGGGGGCGACGAAAGCTTTGGTAACCGCCAAGAGCGCCCGGCCAAAAACTGTATTGTCGGTGTCATTGTGCCACGGAGTGTCGTGTGCGTGACTGCAAACACATACCAGGGGATCTATCGAGAACGGGCACCGAGGCGTTCAAGACGACGCCATAGATCTTATGCTTAAGGGGACAAGCCACGTATGTCCAAAGGAGTTGCAGCAGGGATTGGAGTCGGGACCATAAAACTATAAAAAAGCGCACTGAGGTGCTCAAGTTTGAAGAGGCTAAGGGGGGCAACGGAATGCTCCAGACCACATTAGTGGGTGGCGAGCGCACATGCGCCGGACCTAACGAGGAGGAAGGATGCCTATAATGTGTAGGTACTCAAGAGGAGAGCGGCCATCTCCAGAGAAGGGAAGCAAACACTCCTAACGCCTGAGAAAAGGGGGGGAAACTGTACTGCGGCCTTCACTAAAAGGAGAAAGAGGAGGAAACACAGGTATGCTTCAAGTCAGCAGGAGGAAAAGCGCTCCGGGAATAGGCACGCCAACTCTCGCAAAAAAAAAAAGACGTCCTTAACGGAGGCTCGGGCGTGCCTCAAAGAAAATCCCCAACGGAGGAGGGACGTCTTACGAAGGGACGGAAAATTTGTGGGAAAGGAAGGAGGCTGGTATGGGGGCCGCCAAGGAAGAGGAGAGGAGAGCCGTAGGATCTAAACAGGAGGAGAGGGGGGCCGGTACTGGGGGTAAATCGAGTATGCAATAGAAGGATTAGAAGGAAAGGTCCGGATCATTGCTCGCTCCAAAAGAAAAGAAGGACGCTGGGACTAGGGATCCTAATAAATAAGGGAAAAAGGGAGCCCACGGTGAAACTATCGGTTGCTATGGAGGAGGGGTAATTAAAGTTCCTCTTCAAAAAAGAATGGAAGGTCCTAGAAGACCGAATAGAGAGTCTCTTGGGAAAACTGGAAGAAAGAGGGGGAGGGCGCATCCACTGCCTCGTTTTGTTGCGGGCACACGAAGTCTTCTGTCCGTGGCGCAAGAAAAGAAAAAAAGAAAAAAAAGTGAAGGAGATCGGAGGGGACGGGAAAAAAAAGGTTCGGGGGAGAAAAGAATTTGATTAAAAGGAAACTGAACGAAAAGGGGGAAGGGGAAGCGGGAGCACGGGAAAATCGAAGGGCTACTCGAGAGAAACTGGGTATCACGGAAGAAAAAAAAGAGGGGAACTCTCTCTCTCAATGAGCGGGAAGGAGAGATCAGCCCCTTTTGGAAAAGCTCCAATAAGCAACCCTAAACAGCACGGTGAAGCGATGAACTCCGTCCTGACTAAACAAAGAGTCCGGGAGAAGCCAGCGGAATAGAGCCAAAGCAAGAACTAAAACAGAGTTGAAGGCGCGGTGAGTCGGAGTAGGGAGAAGAAAATGACCTGTCAGCAGACCAAAAAATTGAAGGGATTGACCAGAAAGGAATCTCGCACCTTGAAGCTCTAAGCCATTATCCCTAGAAGAAAGGAGGTCATCAAAGGACTCTTGCGCCGTCCAAGGTCTTGCAGAAGGGGGGGGGGGGGAAAACCCGAAAAAAAAAAAAATTCTTTTAGTAAAAAAAAAAAACGAAAGAACACGTCATCATTAAGAAAGAAAAAATCGAAAGAAAACAACGACCCGAAATCTGGACTAGGTTCCCGGTCGTCTAGATGGGGCCCTTCCATGGTTCCAAAGGTCAAGAGGAAAGGAGAAGAAAGACATTATAGTATAAGTCAAAATTTCGCGAGTGGAAAAAGGTCAGTACATGAAAGCTTCGTCGCACAAAAGGCGGGCAAAAAACAAGAATGCCGTGACGAAGCTTCGCCAGCAAAAGAATGACTTCTCCTGGAAAACTCTTCGAGGGAGCCAGCGTGGTGGGAATCTCCGGGAGAAAAGGATGGGAGTTAAAATAAGACACGGATTTCCATAGGGGGCAAAACGAGGTGGAAAAAGGGACCATTTACGAGGAACTAAACTAAAACAATACTAAAAAGAAGAAAACGGAGTAGTAAGGTATGGAGGCGTGACAGAAAGAGGAACATTGGGGGTCGAGCAGCTTTCACCCGCTCTACTTCTACTATGGAAGAAAGAAAAAAAAGGAAGAGGATCGGGTTCGCCTATATGTCCGGGGAGGGGGAGGAGAGAGAAGGCCCGTATTATTGGGGAATCAAGGGATTGGACGGATCTGAAGCTCCGGTCACCGAAATGACAATTCATAGGGGAAGGAGAAAAATTGGTAGGGGTTCTAACGAAATGGAGACTTTAGAGGAAAGAACTGGAGACCGACTGGTGGGATATGTCTCAATGCACGTGAGGGAGAGCGTCGAACCCCCCAAAAAAAAAAACAAAAACCCACCCAACCCCACCCCCCAAAAAACCAACAACCAAAACACAAAACAAAAACACCCCCACGTAGAAAAAATATTCAACTGCCGGGGTGAAAGTTAGACGCCTAAGGGGGAGGGAACCAAAAGAAAACCTAGAAATTCCCTAATATAAAGAACAACCACGGGAGGAGGGGGAAAAAAAGAAGGGAAAGTTCAACGGCGTTGGGGGGGGTGGGGACGATGTAAAGCGGGAAACGTCAGACTTTCCCAGGGGGGTTCTCGCGGGAAGTTGCACTGCCGAATGTGAGGGGGGGGAGGGAGGAAGGGCAGAACCCGAACCAAAGCCACGAAGCGGGTATATTAAAGGGGGGGGTAATAAGGGACAAGGTCGTATAACGGTTCACAAAGGTACCCGCAGTGGACTAGGCAAGGAGTGGGGGAACTGAGGTGGGAGGGGGGGACCCGACGATCGAAGAAATCAACGAGGACAGGTTGGGCAACTTGGAAGAGCTTTGAAAAAATCGGATCATCGGGAGACTAAAAAAGAGTCGGGGGGGGGACAGAAGGGAGAGGGGGGGTCCGGCATTAATCTTAGAAAGAGCGGGGAAGGGAAGAAGAAAAATTTTTGTTTGGACGGGCAACAGGAACACTCACAATTACTTACCGGGGGTGAACGTATTTGGTTGGAGGGGAAAGGGGGGACGCTCTCCAGACGCATGCCACTCGAACGTGTTGGGAAAGAAAAGAGAAGTAAGGGGTGGAAATACAGGGAGCTTCACACGGCTAGAAACTAGCCCCAAGCATCTCGTTGAATTGGCAAAAGGAAGAGGGGAAAAAAGGGGGGGGGGGCAACCAGCATGTTCGTGAGAAAAGAGCTGCTAAAGGGTTTAGGCCAAGCACGAAAGTGGGGACAGGTTAACGAATGAGGGAGAGACTCGGCAACCCTTACGGCCATGGTATGTAACAAAAAAAGGTAAGGTCGTGGTGGGTCGGGAACGGGGGTCTACGGGGCATTTCAAGGAAGGACATAGGGGGATTGTCGAGGGGTTCGGATGCGGGGAAAGTCACCCATTGTGTACCAATTAAAGGAAAGGAAGCGTAAGACAGGCAAAAGGGGAGGACGGCGAAGCGAGGGAACAGGCAAGTCAGCTGAGACTAGAAGGGGGAGGAGGGGAGCCTTCAAAGGAGCTGAAAAAAAACTGGTCTCTGCAACAGTCATGTGGAAAGTCAGGGAGGATGGGGGCCGCGAAAGCAAGGGGAAAGACGCAAGAAAAAGAAGGTAGGGGGCAGAATGGGGTTTGGCGGCGGAGGAAGGGGAAGGAAGGGGGGGGGTTGGGGTCGAGAGCATACGGGAATAACGTCATAAGTGCGGTTACGGTTATTGGGCTCTTGGGGGGGAAAAGGAAAGGGAACAGAGGGGGAAGGCAGCTGCGCAAAGAGGGGGGATAAGGAGAGTGAGGAAACGTACTTTGGGGGGGGAGACGTGAGTATTTAATGGATTGCTCAATCTCAACTGTCAGGGAAACGTGGAGATAATTTAAAGGGACACTCGGGGGCCAAAGTGAGAAGGGGTATCACGAATCGTCGAGGGTCATAGGGGGGCGAAGCGTAAAATAGGTGGAATACCGAAAAGGAGACAAAAGGATATTGGGGTGGGTCATGTGCGCCAAAAATCAAGGAAGGGGGGTACGTGGGGGCGGGGCGTCAAACACAAAGGGATCTCCAAAAGGACCCGGGGGAGTGGAAAGTGGGAAACGCGACTCGAAATAGCTTAGGGGGTCGGATGGGTCCAGTCTGGTGGGGGCGGAGGAGGGGACGAAATCCGAGACACACCAGACACACAATTGCTAATTGAAAAAAAAGTGGGAGAGAATCCACATGTCCTCTAAACATGAAGGGTGGAAGCGCAAACCTGCGCCGGACCTGAAAAACGCAATATTATACTGTGTAGGAATGAGAGACTGAACAATGACGAAACCGAATGAGCGGTTGAATTAATTAATCGCGAGACTTGGCGGCCTTCACCATAACATGAAGAGAGAGTTTTCAGGCACCAAGGGACCGCAGGAAAGAAAAAAAAAGGAGTCTACAAGGGGAAAGGGAAAAAGGCCTCGACAACAAACACACCGGAGGATAACTAAAAAAGACAATCCTTGGGTCCTGATGAGGGGGGTTGGGAAAAAGAAGATTCTGCAATGTTGGTGAAGCAGAAAAAAGGAGTAAAAGCCTCGTGCCCACAGGATGGGAGAGGGGCGGCTGTTATCTCAGACCACTATAAGAGTGCAATAATAAAAGGGCAGTGCGTCGCCAAAACGAATCATGTGAGGAAAGCCCAAGTATAATACAATGAGAGAGGAGGGAAGACAAGTGAAGGGTCGATAGGGGGTGCGATCCGAATGCCAATTGCCGGAGAACTCTGCAAAAAAAGAGAAAGACGGGGCTCGATCCCTAAGGGATCGTAGGGGGAGGGGGGAACGACGCCGGGGGGGGAACCTGTCAGAGATGAAAAAGCTGGGGGGGGGTTGCAGTTCACGCCAAACTACACCAAAAAGTCGTCGGACCGGAAAGACATAAGAATTGTGAAAGGGGGACCGTCGGACAGGGGGGAGGGGGGAGGGGGGACGTTGGCTGAAGTTCAAAACATGGGTGGGAGGAGTGCTTCACATTTACAGACCGTCGACTGAAGCCGAGCTTGAACCAACCATGATAAAAAACACCAAAGGGGGGGGGGGGGGGGGGGGGGGGCGCGAAAAAAAATGTACGTCAAAAACTGACCAGGACAAGCTAACCGATACCTTCGTCTGAAAACGGGGTGGAGGGGGAAAAGGAAAATAAGCCCCTAAAGCACGGGGGAGGGAAGGGTCGAAATGACGATCGCAACCACCTTCAAGGACAGGAAAAGAGGGGAAAAAAAAGGAAACGTCCTTAGTTTGTGGGAGCGCTGTGAGGGGACTTCGGCTGGACGAAAAAGCAAAATGGGGGAAAAAAAATGTTAGGAACCAGGGGTGTTTTAAGAGTACAGCGTTGCTCAGCGGAAAATATACCGAAAAATAGCCTGAAGAGAGAGGGAAGAGGGAAGCAAGTGAGGGGGGAGACGTCTACTCCGAGAAAAAACAAAAAAAAACAAAACAAAAAAAACACACTGGGGTGACGATAAGCGAAACAATCGAACTAAATGACAAAGCCCAAGGAGGGGAACAGGAGAAAAACACGGTGAAAAGAAACAGAGAAAGGAAGAAAGATGGTGGTCAAAAAAATGCCGTCAGGGAGGAAAGCAAAATGAATGGTAATTCGGACCCGGCACTTCACAAGGGCGACCCTTCGGGGCACGAAAAATGCGGGTGCACACAGGGAAGGCAACGAAGTCAAAACGGAGAAAAACGATTGGGAGCGCGTCCGGTCCCTGCGAAGAAGAGAACGAGGGGGACTCATGGGGGGAGAATGCTTAAAAAAAAAGCCACGGCAGTTAAAATAGGGGACAACGAGTTTTCGATTGTGAGCGGAAAGAAGAGAGGGACAAACCTACGTTCAACACTAAAATAGCCTCCCTGAAGGGAGTGAGACAAAGATCAGCAGAAACATGAGGAGAAAGAGGAAAAAAAAGAAAAAAAAAAAAAAGAGAAGGTCCTGCTGACAGAGGAAGGAGGAAGAGGGGGGGGGGGGCGAAAGGCGAAAGGGGGTTTTCTCATCAGGTGGCTGGCCCCCCCCTTTGGTTCTGAAAAAAGGGAGGATTGATCGGGAAGTTCAGGATGGAGAAGGGGGAAGACGAAGAAGAAACTACACGAAAAGGGTCACAACAGAAGCGGTGGGAAGAGACATTGTGAAATTCTACGAATTGCCCGGGGACTTAGAGGGGAAAAAAAAGGGGAACCCAACTTCGTTGGATCGGGGTAGGGGGGGGGAGCATGCAACGTGAGGAAAAAAAGGAGAAAACGACGACTCTCAGCAAAATGACGGTAAAGGCTAAGAAGGGGAAACGCGAAACCACCCATCAACCGGGGGAAAAGGGAAAAGATGAGAACCAAAAACTCTTATTGAGGAAGGGAAGGGGGGAGACTGTCTGATGGTTGTTCTCGGGACAGGGAGGTACTAACTTTAAAGGAGTGGGGAGGAAGAGTGCACAAGAGCTGACGTTTTCCCAAGATGCCGCCGGGTGTTCATACCCGAAAGAGAACAGAAGAAAAAGAACAACAAGCTCTTATATTCATGGGCTGGTGTTGAGGGCAAAACGTAGAAAAAATTCAAAAAAGGGGGGGAGGCATTATGGGAAAAGCTGGAAAAAATTGAACTGGAGGGGGAGGGAGTGCGCAGAAAAGATCGAAATGCTTAAAATGGAAAGAAGAATGGGGAAACCTTTGCATAGTCAAAAAGAAGACCCCAAAGTCATCGGGCGAAAAGATCTGCAGAGAAAATCGTAGTCCGTCAAATGAGGGGGAAGAAGGGTGAGACCGGGAATCAATGTTTTTCGAAATGGGAGGAAAAGCTCAATTACGAAAAAGAGGGGCACTTTGGAAAGGTTTTGTTTAAATTCCGTGGAGACGAGGAGGGAGAGACTAAATAGAAACTCTGGGGAAACCACGAAAGGAAGGTGGGGGAACGCCAGTCTCAGCAAAACACGGGGAAAAGAGGAGGTGGAAGGCCGATGAGTAAAAAATACAGAGAGGGGGAGAAACTGTATCAAAAGAAGGAATCGCTCAAAATCAAATCGTTGGGAGGACGCATCGAATTCTGCATCTGGTGAAAGGGGGGGTCGGACAGACTAATATGGGTGAGAGGGGAGACCAAGCTTAGGGAAAGAACTTAACTCATGATTGATCGAAAAGAATGACGGGCCATGTTCTGGAAAATGGAAATTACAAGAAGAGTACGGGGGAAAAAACGGGTTCGACGGCTATGTCCGAAGATGGGCGGCGGGGGGTAAATAGGGGAGAAAAGGGGTTCGGCATCATAGGCGATGTTTTAAGTCACACGTTACGAAAATTCGATTCGGAGGGGCGGAAAAAAAAGGGACGGGAGAGGCATCTGATGACCCGATCAGGGAAGGTGATGCACGAGGGAGTGCGGCGCTCAAGCTCGAAAAAGGGGGGAAAACAATGGGGAATCGTCACTTGTCGGGGCCAGGCGCAACAACTCAACAAGAGGATCGTAGGGGGGGGGGGGGGGGGGAGATAGAGCTGTTCCCGTAACAGGAAGTTGGAGATGGTAATGTCCAACCTGGGAGAGGGGGAAAAGGGGGGGTTTCGGTCTGATTGGGCGATGGGCGTGTGGGCAGACTCGTCTAGAGAAAGAACTCGTAGAGATGAGTCGGGCACTAAAAGGAAAGGGGGGGGGAACGTCGGAAATGTTGATTTGCAGAGGACTCAAATCGAAGGTCGTCTGCGTTGACAGTTGGAAAAGAGGCGGACACCGTCTCATGGTTGGCAAAATTTCTCAAAAGGGAATCGAAATCAGAGTGCGTGGGAGAGCCTCCGTAGACCAATTAAAATTTCTGGGGGGGTCTTGTCAGGAGAAACTCGACGACTTTGAGGGGGGCAGGTCAAACCCAACCGAATTGAGGAAAAAGGTCCCCGGGGCTTTCCCGGTGGGGGACCAACGGAGCTTATTCGAGAAACAGAGGGAGAACTTATTTTTGGCGCATCCGTGAACTGGGGATTCCTCGCACCCAAGCTCCCTCTCAAAGGGGGGATTGGGGCCTCATTGGAGCTAGAGCCCTCGAAAGGGACAAAGCGCCACCCTGCGCCGGAATTACTAAAGTGGAACACCGAGGATATGTGGTCACGAAAAATAATGAACAAGAAACAACGAGACAATCTGCTATTGGAGCGCACGTCGCCCCAAAATCGCTAAAAAGGGGGAAGTCGAAAGGACATCATCACATTGAATCGGATGGTGAAACACGTAGCGGAGGCCAAGCAACACGTATTTGGCCTCTAGAGGCACGAAACTCTAAATAAAAGGAAAACACACAAAAAGGGGAGGGTGGAGGGGGGGGGAGTGCCCTCCCCGGAACCAATCCCAGGTGGGACAAAGATTGAAACCAAAGGTTTGCCGATCAGATTCTGAAAAGGTGGATGTTGAGGAAGAAAGGAAAGGCGACGCGGGCGCTAACCTCGCGAAAGGGAGGAAAAGGTTCAAAGAGATGAGTCCTCTACACAGTATAATAGGGAGAGAAAGGGAAGTTCCGGAGCAGGGTTCGATTCGCCACGAGGAGGTGAAGGAAATTAGGCGATAGAAGAAAAGAAACCGCTGCACGAGGGAAGGGGAGATCGGGGTCGATCGATGTCCCAAGGCCATTAAAGAAAAGGACTGCAGGGACGGCATACAGTTGGGTGCTCCCGATAAAGAAGAGCGGCGATCAAAAAACAGAAGCGTTTACCTATCTAAAAGCAACGGCGGTGGGAAAAAGCCACGACACCCAATCCCGAGGGGGGAGAAAATGATTTGAATGCGAGGAATTCTGGAAAGGGATCAGGCGCTGCCGTCGCACGTGAGGTGGGGAACAAACCGAAAATGTTGTCAAGTAACACAGGGAAGGGGTGGGCGAAGCCGAAGCCGAGCTTGAGCAACGCAAAAATTATAGAGAAAAAAGTAGGCGGGGGAAACTACTCCTCTCGCAAAATAGAGAGAATCGGGATGGACCACCACGTTCGGGGGGGGGAAGAAAAAAGCACGTGGTGCAAGGAAGGACGGTCGAAACCGGAAGGACGGAAGCCAGCGATAGTAGGAAAATAAAAAACGGATTGGTGGGAGGGGGGGGGAGAGGTCGCTTGCACGGCGTGCGACGAAGAAAGGACCTGGGACCAGGTTTTAAACGCTTAAAAACCTTGAAAGGACTAACAGATACATATAATCAGAGGAGAGGGTCATCATGAAAGTGCTGTTACGCCGAAGCGATGTTAAAAAAGTAACAGGGGGAAACATGAAAAAAAAAAACGGGACCTAATTTACAACCGAAAGAAGGCCAGGGCACCGTCGGACCCCAACGTGACGAAAAAGCGACAAGGGAGAGGGAAGAAAAAAAGGGGGGTCCAGGGCCTCATGGCGCCAGATCATCAATCATGAAAAGGAGTGCGCTTGGAAAAACAAAGATGACAGCAAGAAAAAAAAGTAAAGATGAACAATTCGAATTACGAGGCCACCAATCCAACACCAAAAAAACAAAAAAAAAGACTTTTGGAAAAAGGGCCAGTGCTAGCGAGGAGCCAGCGTGTTGGGGGAAGGGGCCGAAAAGGGGGAGAAATGGCTGAAACCAAAGGCCTACCACGATTTCCAATAGTGCAAACGAATTGGGCGGAGCAAGAAGGAGAGAAACGAAACGTAAAACCAATACGGGAAAAAAAAGGAGAGTCGGGGAATTGGAGCGGTGCAGAATCGAAAAGGGAGTCCTTACCCGCTCTCTTCTACGATGGGTCCTTACGAAGGAAGGAGAGGGGCGAGGTTCGCCCGATGATTCACGCATGGGCTATGAATGAGGGCAGAGAAGAGTTCAGAAGTCAGAAGGAAGGCACCGGAAACTAAGTCAAAACCGGCCGCGGTGAAGCGGGGAACTTACGTTCTACGAATTGCCCTTGATTTCACGAGAAAAAAAAAAAAAGAAAATCTGGTCGGGGTATTCGGTAGATTCGGGTTCTGAAAAGATGAGTCCGAAAGACCAAATCTTCGTTTGCGCCGAAAGAAACTGCCGGTAAAGAAGACAGGAAAGCAGAAGGAAAAAAGGACAGAAATCCCTAATGAATCCGCGCACAACACAACAGAAAGATTAAAAGGGAGTTCCCCGTGCTGAAGGGGTGGTGGGAAATGTCCTAGCAAATCTAACAGGAAAACAAAACTTTCAAAAAAAGGAGTGGCGGAGTGCACGACACAGTCTGGCTTTCGCCAGGAAGGCGAAGGTTAGGGGGCAACCAGAAATCCAGAAAAACAAAGAGGGGATTTACAGATTCTGGTTTCGGGGTTCCTCGAAAGAAAGGGCGGAAAGGTAAGGTAACAAGGGTGGGCAGGAGGAAACTGTTTTGACCTGATCGTGGGAAGGCGCTAGATCGAAAATCATTAACTCTCGCGGCAAACCAAGGGGGGCACCTTGTCCTGTTAAGACCCCTATTCGGAGAAAAGAAAGAGAAAACGAACCAGATAATCGTGACGGCGCATGAAGCGCCGGTAGACAGCCCGTGACAAAAGGGGGGAGGTTCATCGGTCAACGACGCAAAGAATTAAGACTGAGGAAGGAGGTGAACGTGTTGGACTTTTCCGATCAAGAAAGGGAAAAGGAGCAACAACTAATCGGTGTTAAATCGGGATTAACTGGTTAAAAGAAAGAAAAACGAAACGGTCGCTTCCCCTCGCTGCCTCCCCAAAAAAAAAAAGGAAAAAGGGAAGGACGCTCCAGAAATCGCGGGTGCTGGGGCGGAAGGAATTCGAATGAACTGAGAAAAAAGGAGGTGGCGGTGCGACTGGAAAGGAGGGAATGACTGTCGAGGGGTTGCCAAGACGGCGAAAGGGAAAGATCGGGTAGAGGACCTCGGGCGCCCTGGACTGAAGGCTGGCAATGGACGGAAAAATGGGGGAAGGGTTGCTTCACCGGGGTCGACGGGAAGAGGTAAGAAGAGTTAGCGGTGGTAAATATTAGGGGGGAGTGCGGGTGCTCATGCTGCGAGGTTTAGGTCACCAAGGTAAGGCAGGTGTCTGGGAAGACGGGGAAAAAGGGAAGCGCGGATCCGATGAAAAAAGATCTCTTGAAGTCGTTCCCCTGGCTCGCGCGTACAAGAAGAAAGAAGCGAAAAATGGTCCTGCGGCAACATGTCAATCTTCAAGGAACAAAGGGCGGGAAAGCGCAAGAAACAAGTCGGGTAGGGGGGGGGGGTGGAGACTCTGGCTGGAAGGGAAGGCAGTGCGCTCGTCAGGCCGTAGAAAGTCATGGGGAGCAACCGTGTAGGGGCTAGGTGGGAGGACGGGATATCCGCCGTGTGGAGGACGAAGTCGCAAGATAAGTGGAGGCGAACGTACTTTGGGGCAATCACAAAAAGGGGAGGGGAGGGGGGAGTGATCAAGAGAGGGATTCAGGTGAGAAGGGGAGCTCGGTAAAGTGCCACCAGATTCCACCTCCTATTGGCAGTGAACAAGCGTCGCCGGTCATCGCTTCGAAAGCGAAGAGGGGGAAAAACAAAGTCGCATCTTCAAATCCTGTATTGTCAGGAACAAGATAAGAATGGGGGGGGGAGGGTAAAGGGGCAAACCAACGCTGATTTGAATCTAAGACGCAAAGAAGGGAGGAAGTTTCCACTCTCCGAAGAAGGGGGTAGGAAGAGAGACTAAGTTTGGACATTCCTTTGCAAGAAGTAAAAGCCTACCATCCGATAGAACAAGGAAGGGACCAAAAAAGCCTGAGTGGGGGTGGGACCAGGGCGATCCGCCATAATGTAGCGAAAAAAGGGAGGGGGGGTTTGGGGGGGGGGAAACGCACCAGGCGCCCCGGAGGGACCGCCTATTAAGAGGAAAAATCATCTATCTCTGAACAAGACAAACAACGCGGAGCTCCTCGGCGCCCCGTCGCACCCTGAAAAAAGGGAAAAGAGACCGGCACCATCGACGTTGCAAAAGACTGTGAACGGCAACAAAAGGGGGGGGAAGAGGGCAAAACATTGATTGTTGCTCCCAGGGAGAGAA
>Ga0179593_1382676_pt1 | contig 19175 bp, 16 predicted proteins | sample CZODoug2_1_08_16_FD_185931 | JGI IMG/M metagenome (GOLD analysis project Ga0179593, IMG submission 185931) | Vadose zone soil fungal communities from Angelo Coast Range Reserve, California, USA - CZODoug2_1_08_16fungal (PacBio error correction) | ecosystem: Environmental > Terrestrial > Soil >...
ACTGTTTCACTAGGTGACTGGAGAATAGAAGAGGGCTTCTGAAATAAAGGCGGAGGGCCTGGCGGTAATTCGAATCTGTTAGGGTAACAGCAAGAGGGTAAGAAGACATGCATAGCGGAATATGTGTAAAAGGAAACGGCCAATGTAAAATGGTGGAGTCCTCGCGCAAGGAGAACTAAAGTGATTGCTGGGCCGCAGCCGTCGGAGTGGTGAAACTGCTCGCGCTGTCAATCACGCACAACCTGCGGAGGTATGGGAAGGTTGATCGCTAAGTGCCGAGCTTGAGCCATCCAGACAGAAGCGGCGGAGATCGCAAGATATACCTGCCAAACTGGAAGATGCAAGTCTACCTAAAGATCTAAATTTGGTCAGTGTTTAACAGAAGGTGGTGGCAGATGGACAGCAACAGATAGGGGAACTGAAGTAGAAAAATGGTTGGACGGAGCTCAACATGAGAGGGCAAACGGAACCAAAGAGAAATTTGGTTTTGTATCTCTAAACACAGGAGGTGCAAAAAGGGCAAAAAAAAAAAGGAGAGTATCCCGACGATATTAAACCATGAGAGAAGAGGGGACGCTAAGAGCAGAGAAGAAAGGACTGGAGCAATGGCACAAGCCGGGGATCTAGGAGCGGTACTAACGGGAAAAACGGCGATAAAAGATATGCTACAACGAGCCGGATCTACTGCACGGGGAGCAACGTCAAACATACATGAAGAAGAGCGTTTTCCGCCGAATGAGGAACGACTCAGGAAAGGGAACACAGAAGCTCGGGGAGTGCCACACTCAGTCACGCCGAGAAAACGCCTCATTCTTCATTAAAGAAGGAAAGGAAGCGTGGAAGACCACAGATGGGCAACAGCACAGAACATGGGAAAAAAGACCGAACGGGACTATGGGCAGAAAAAGGAAAGAAGTGATACCGCAGCGAAATTCTCGACCGGAAAGATACATAATCTATGCAAGAAGACGCCATCATCAAAGGGAAAAAAGAGAGAAATGTGATCGACTCTGTCAACTTGAAACTTCGTAGGTAATAAAAAACTCCCTGAGCTGAGCGCTATGCACGACTTGCAAAAAAGAGGGGAGGGGGAAAAAGAAAGCTATGAGGTAGAATCGATCCACATCAACCCTAGGGGGAAAGTGTCAGGGCTCCTTGTCGGTAGCAAATGCGGGGTCGAAGCAGAGGGAGAAGCGATTTTTGAAAAAACAGGAGTCAAGGAAGTACTCGTCGTACCGCTAGAGCTAGGGGGGAGTCTGCCGCCGGCGAGCGAGCATGCGCAAAAAGAGATAATATGACGCGAGAGGCACTGAGGAGGGTAAGGGGAAGGAGCGCAACGTCCAGTCGATTGTAATGAAAGGAAAAGAGCTTTCCGCGCGTGAACTCAGAGTGGAGTGAGGGCGGGATGCTGGTAAGGCGGTTTTCGTCCTGCGCCCAACAAAGATTTCCCTCCATGAGAAAGTACGAAGTAGCAGGGAAGAGTAGAACCGGGTGCTTGAAAATTTCTCAAAAAACCGAAAGGGAAGCGTTCGCCGGATTTGGCGCGAGAAGGCGGGGACCACTCTCTGCACTAGATCGATTCCACCCGCAAAACAAGTAAAAAAAAAACATTTAACTCAAGTCCCTCGGATCTAGAAAAAAAAAAAAGCTGGGGAAGAGAGCGCGACATCTTGATTATTGGGGGGAGAGGGGGGGAATTACATTGCTGCACAAAAGAGTGAGGGGGTAAAAGAAGTTAGGCTCAAGGGGGCTCACCATTGTCAGATAGTCCAAGCCGCGGCAAGAAAGATAGCGTGTGGGGAATGAATCACCCGGGCGGAAGAATCCCGGGCGACTTCGTTGAAGAGAATGGGAAAGGGGGATGCTGTGGGCTCGATGCTGGAAATCATACACCAGAAAAAACGAAAAGACGCTGTCAAGGGAGAGAAAGGACCAGATGGCATACCACAAATCAACAATGCGGGGTTCTCTTGGACTTTTCACGGCAGCGCGAAGAGACTGATGAGGGGGAGAAGAAAGAAAAAAACGAGCGAGTCAATAGCAATTGGGTCCATTTCGACGACGGCCGCATAAAGAGGGAGCGGGCAAAAGTTGTTGAATACGTCCAGGGAAATCAGGGGAAACTGGACGCCATATTTCTAGTTTCAGAGGCCGCCCAGACAAGGAGCAATGTCGAAAAAAGAAAAGAAGTGCAGGGAAAGCCGCTCAGATCACGGGGGGTGACCGTCGCGTGGGGATGGTTCGGGCATGCTCGGGAGGGGGAAAAGCTTGTGAGCTCATAGAAGCGAAGTTGTCAGAGAAGATAAAGCCGACGTGGCGCTGGTTCAACGACTAAGGAGGATCAGAGAAGAGGGATCGGAGAAGCATTGCGCGCGAACTCGCTGGAGGTCATAATCTTGATAAGGGAACGAGAGGGGAGGAAGTCCACCGCGGGAGCATTGCTCTTCGCAATTTGAACAGCGCTGGTTGCGAGGAAGAAGAAAAGGTTCTAAGAATGGGGATCCTTCGGGCCGGAAGGGAGAAAAACTTACAGTTCGTTCGGAAGGGAGAAGCTCAGTCATAGTATTGCCGGACCATCTCGTCCTTAACAAGGGGAGTCAGACGTTGGACGGGGCGAGAGCCAAATGGTTAAGGGGAGGTCGACTGGCTCTGTGGGGGGAGGAAGGGTATCAGCGCGTGTGCCGGACGCGCACCGCGCCAGCCAAGACTTCTTGATGGAGAGCGATTAAAGCGGCTCCGGAGACAGCCGTATTCTCAGAGGGGTTCCTATCGGGCGTTCGTAAAGGGGGTTTCGGGTGGAGAAAAAGGAAGCCGGGGTAGGGGAATCAGACACACACACTGGAGAGGGGGCCCCTGTGTCCCTGAGAAGGACAAAAGCAAGCTAATCGTCCAAATTCCGGCAAGACTCAAAACAATGTGTCAGTTCCTAAAGAATAGGAACACAAAAAATACTACTGGTTCAAACTCGGACGTTCCTCTCAGGTAACCCCGGCTTTTCCGTGCGAAGGAGAGAAGTACGGAAATCGACAGACGAGTCTTCTTCGGTAAGGGGCGGAATTAACATACGACCTGGACAAGACGCAAAATCTAGAGGAGCGGGCCGAGAGAGGGAGAGGTATGAATCGACATTTAGAAGAAAGTCCGCCTTCGTCAGAAAAGGAATGCTTGACGGTCGTCGTCGGCCAGGATGGAAGGGAAGAAATCCATTGGTCATGTAAAAATAGTCCGCGGGTAGGACGCGTGAGGGGCTTAAAGAAGGAAATCAGTATTAAGAATCGACTTTCTCAAGGAAGGACCGCATATGCGAAAGGAGGGGACCTCCCGGGCTCTTCGCGATCATCAAGAAAACACAAGATATATATCTAAAAAACTTGATTGGTGAAAGAAAAAGCAAGGTGTGCGGACTGGAATAGAATCGACTCTCGGCGGGCGGAAGAAAAAGTGGGTAGAAACTAGTTGAGTGTCATATCATTGACATTGCAAGCAGGAAACAGATGGAGTCAGAAAAATCGAATATGGGTGATGGCAAAGGTCATCATGGGTGAAGTCCGCCAAGCCCGGGGCCAAAAAAAAAGAAGGAATTTCAGCTTGCGCACTGAAGCATGGCAGGAATGAAAAAGCCGAGCAGCTGGAAGCGGGCCTATATCGTCGGACTTCAGAGGCACCACCCGATGTGATGAGGAAAGAAAAAAGTAAACTTGACGACATCAGCCGCCGCGTCGTCGAATAACTTCTTAAGAACTCGCCAACCAGGACTGTGCAAAGCGGAAAAGGTACAAGAAACTCAAGAGAGGAGTTTATTACCTGGCAACATTGTGGGGAGGAGGAGAAACTGAACGAAGTAGGCCCTTTGAGTGAACGTCTCACAGGGCCATGGAAGGAAAGATTCTTGGTTCTTGGAGTAAGTACCCTTCGGAGGAGAAAGTCAACTAAACACGTCAACTCCAGAAGATATGACAATGCGAGATACAGCAAAGGGAGAAGTGCAACTGTGAAGCCGGGTCAAGGAAAGACGTTCTCTCGAACGGGAAGTAAAAGACATCGAATTAGGAAAAGAAGGGCCATCAAGTGAGCATGTGGTAAGAACCGGCTGCTTGAGAACGGGGAAGGAGTTCCGAATTACTTCTCTATGAAGAAACCGGCGCACGAACGTTTAATTGCCAAAAAGAAAGAAGTAATCAGGACCCTATTCGGCGGACCACTGAATGATCTTAGCACCAGCGAGGGGAAACTCATCGAAATGAGAGAGTAACAAAGAAGAAAGGGCTATGGCGAACAGTATAACACTTCCAAATGCCACACTATTCAGAGCCGCAAGCTGCGCGCCTAGAAAGGAGAAGAAAAGGAAATATCGGTAAAGACCGGCGACGTCGATGAACTTGATAAGAAGAAAGATCCAAAAAGGAGAAACATCTCTCTGCCTACGCAAATCAAGAGAAAAAAAGCCGCTATCTAGAAGGAATCCATCAACCTATGGTTATTAGGTCGGAGAGGAGGGAGCCGGGTCGGCGACGACGGCCGAGCAAGGGGGGCGCGTCAGATTTTGATCCCATGACAAGAAGAAAATTCTACCGCGCTACTGAGGAAACGAAGGTCAGGAAAGCTACGAATGACAAGGTCGAAGCCTACTTCCGAAGTATTGAGTCAGAAGCGATGAGTGAACGTCAGGCTGAAAAGAAGCACAGGTAGAAAAAAAAATCGCGCTGCTTATACCCATGAACTTGAAGAGCGGAACAGGATGTGCTTTTCGGGGTTCGCTGGCCGGCTTTGCGCCTCCCATTATTCCATTTGCAAGAAGAAGGAAAACCAAGTACGTAGAAGACGGAAGAGTGAGACACGTGGCTTAGGGCTCACACTCCTACCGTGCGGGCTGGTCCAGGAGGAAGAAAGAAGGAAAGTGGACCAAAGGCGGAGACGAACGAGTCCGCAAGTCGGCAGCATAGGTAATGGAGGATACAGAGACAAAAGGTGAGAAGAAACTCTGTCTCTCATCAAAAAACAAATTAGAGGGAATGATCGAGACCTGCAGAAATGTGTTCAAGACGGTCGCGGCATTACATTGCACAAAGAGGGAAGCTTGAAAAGGGACTGGCCCGACAACCAGTATATTCCAATCCGGCCCATCCTCACTGGAGGCGAGAGGGTCAGACCCGTTGCTCGGGATCGGAAAACAGTAGGCGCGGGAGGTATCGTTTCATGCCGGGCAATAATAGAGGGAGGTGAAAAACACTCCGAAAGCAGACCCGCGAACGCCCCCTGAAGCTTTACGCTCTCGGAACGAAAGGCATTTCCATGCCAGCGGATTGGAACAAGGTGCTATGTTCACGGCCTAAAACACAAACAATAAAAGGAGCCCAAAAAAAAGAAAAACAAAAAACCAAAAAAAACTGCGCTACTTCGGCGAGTCTGTGCTGCGAATTGTCAAGTGCCTAATATCGGGGAAGTCAGTCGGCGAAGAAGTCGGAGGATCGGTGTGGAAGGAAGTGCTGGCTCAGCTACCACGCGGGAAAGAGGAAGCACTGCGCAATGCATGCCGGGAGAAGAAAAATCAACGGCGGATCCGCATATGGTCTGCGTGAGAGACAGCTGGAGGGAAAGGAGAGCTTGCGGCCTCCTGGTTTGTCAGTCAACGCTCAGTGCAGCCGGAAGAGACGTAACGCAGAGAGAAAACGATTGGCGTCTCGGCCTTCAGATTAGAGGACTAAAAATCTTTGCTTCGCGCCTCTGATCTAGGAACCCGTGATCCTTGTCGCCCAAATGGGGGGAAAGGGGGAGGAAAGGGACGACATTGCTCTGGCGCAGAAGAAGGGAGGTCATCATAATTAGGGGAGAAGAGGGATGTGCAGGTCTATTCACTACAAGTCGTTCTCCTGGAAGACGAGGATAGATTGCATGCTGCGGAAATCTTCTCGCCGGGTCTGAAAGGACCTTGAAGACCGCCGGGAAGAGGAAACAAATCGTTTGGAGAGCGGAGAACGGATGGCCTGGTCGGCCCGAAAACGCAAAGGTAATTTGTCGAGCTTCTTCCTTCGCGGTGTCTGAAGAAGCCGTCCTATTCGCGAGGGGGAAGGGTCTGCGGAGATAAGGGAACGTGGTCGTTTTGTCTTGCTCAAGGAGCGGTTTCGCAACCACTCAAAGAAATGTGGATTGCACCAGGTGGACCGGGGAGCTCCAAAAAATCCAAGGACATTATGTGGAAGCGGTTTGCACGGGAAGGAAAATCATGGGCAATCCCTTAAAATTAGTCGCTGCGCCGCGAAGAAAAAGGAACAGTTGCGAAGCGACACGTTGCGGACAGAGATGAAAAACGCTTCGGATGGAGTAGGAGGAAGGAATGGGAAAACATCATGGCCCAGCGCGAAAGGAGAAGGAAATAGGTAAGGTCGCCCTAACATCAAGTAAGGCAAGGAGAACCTAGAATGGAGTGACGGGCGAAGTAGGTAAGGGCTCCCAAAAACCAGGGAAAATCAATTTCACCTAGGTTAAAGGGGGTTAAAGAGGTGAAAGGCCTAATGTTACTAGAAAAGAAAAGGGAGAAACGCCTCAGGACACGATAAGACGCAGCTTCGATCTGCAATGCCTACAAAAAAAATAATTCAGTCTGTAGATGGAAGAAAGAGTAGATGTCGGCGATGAACCAGGGAGGGCGGAGAGCGCTAGAGGTTCATTAGGATTTCAGGTAGGAAGGGGACCTGTTCATACTCGAAAGCATTCCAGCCGGGAAGAGCCCCATTATCTTCCTCCACTGAGTAAGAGGTGAGGTGCAGGACAAATGGTCAGATTGTGTGAAAGAAGAACGGAAGCCGAGACTAAAACTTACCGAATTCAGAGGGGGTGCTCCGGCTTCATTGCCATACAGAAAGGGGAAGCAAGAAGCATACGAGACGTCTCTAGTACGCTTGAGGGGCGTGCCAGTCCGATCTTCGCCTCCCTCAAGGCTCCTCTCGTAGCAAGAGCGCCGTAACGAGGGGGAAGAGGGAAAATCAACGCCTGGCGCGGAGCTAAAGGCTCAACGTAAAAAAAAAAAAAACGATCTAAAAAGAAGTGATGCCATTGTTGTCGCTTTCCTGGGAAATAGGGCACTAAGTAGTCACAGGGGGGGGAAACGGAGGAAAAAGGGAAATGGCACATCGTCAATGGAGGGATGTGTGGGGGGACCTCGGCGGAATAACCGGAAAAGAATAACTCACCGTCTAATAGGAAGAAGGGAGAACCCATTACTCGAGGACGACGAAGAAATCTGCACTGACGCGCCTGGGCAAAGAAAGGGGAATCATTCTCTGGCCTCCGCAGCAAGAAAAAGATCAAATAGATACACACGACCTGCGCACGAAATGGGGGAAAATAATGATTAAGAAAGGGGAAAAATTTCACCTAATTATCTTGAGAGAAGAAAAGAAATACTTTGGTCCAGCGTCACTGGACATAAGGCCGTCTGAAGGAAATAATTCAGGACCATATGATATCTTGCGCACCGAGAAGGGCAAAGAGAAAGAAGGAGAGCAATCAGAACATGTTCTTTCAGGGCTAAAAAAGAAGACGCGGACCTCAAGCTGCGCGCCGAGAGAACAACGCCAGTCCAGCCGTAAGGCGCTCGCTTCAAGAGAAAATCTCTGCAACTTGAGCTTCGTCGTAGAAAGAAGGGGAAACACGCACTCCTGCAGACGGCCGCCAGAACGCCGCGCCTTGATCGAAAACCCATCAAAGGAAATCATTGTGGCTCGTGTCGGAAAGAAAGAAAAAATCGACGCGCAGCCAATTGTTAAAATATTCAACAGTGATCAACACCGTCGAAGGGGAGAAAAGTGCGCCATCGCTTAGAAGTCGGAAAGCACTGAAATTAGAGAGAGAAGACTAAGTATTATCGGAAGGCTCTTAGGAATACGCTGACCAATAGCCTGATTCTCACAGGATAGGGCTGGAAATTAAATGCCAAATAAGGAGAAAGGGTTAAGGACCGGGCTTAAAAGGTTGAGCTGGAGGCTGCGGCTTAAGCCATCCAGAAGACCAAGAAAGAGATTGCCCACTCCATGACACGATCCAAGAAACATGCAGCGGCTATGAAACGAGAAAGTGCTGTACTTTAAAGGGAACTCGCCGACAGTGCGGGAGAACCGGGAATGGGGAGATCCGGAAGGTGGAGAAACCTCTGACAGGCGACCACCGACTCTCACAGGTAAGACGAAAACGCCACACTTTGACTCAGATAAGGGGTGATCTCACCCAAACAAATGGAGGCCAATCTAGAGGTAAATATTACATCCTGCGTCCAATTGCGTAAAGCAAAGGCGGAATTCTGACAGATTGGAGGGGGGAATCGCCGTCTGTATCGCCGGGGTGTTCACAAAACGGAGGAGAGAATCCGGCTCCAATCCAAGAGGAGGCGTGTTGGCAAAGTCACGTGGGAGGAAAAACTGGAGCGCCAGATAAGGAGGGGGGGATAGGGGTCTGCTTGAGACTGATGGGCATGGAAGGTCTCTGATGGCGAAACGTCAACGAAAAACACCTCCGAGTCCAAGAGAGGTTGAGAAGAAGCGCGACTGGGCATTGAGGCAAAAACAAGAGGTTGCTCGTGACTCGGTAAAAGGAACTTCCCACTCAGAGGAAGTACAGCTTCTTCTGCGAGGTTATTGACATCAATGTGTACCAGTAAGCAGAAACCTCGGGTGCCGAAAAGCCGTTCCGATGTTGGATACTAAGCATTGGCAAAAATCAAGAAGGAAAGAATCATAGGCGCGGCCGGAGTCATGACGAGAAGGACGAGACGAGAGAAACTATGAACTTTCTTATCGATCCCATCAATACGAGGGGGGGGAGGTCCACGCGCTGGCTTTAAAAGAGGGAAGAAAGAGACTGGGCCAGGTCGGTGTGCTCTTCGGAGCTACGCCTAAGCTCAAGGTGCAGCTCTCCAGGACGGGAAGGGGGACTTTTTTGGGAAGCGATACTTGATCTAGAAGGAAGCTCTGCCGCGCAGCTGTACTTAGCGACAGCGTAGGGGGGAGATGGCAGCCCCCGTGATAAGGACAAATATCAGGGACTTTGGGTCAAGAGAAATTCGAGGCTCATGGGGAAAGAAAGAGAGGGTGAGCAAATCACAAGAGGGCAACCGAATTATGGATCCTTAAACGAGAAGTGAAGAATGCGTGCCGTAACCGTAAGTGCGAGGATGAGGGAAACGAAGATGTCGCGACATCTCGCAGAAAAGGGATTCATCTGAGGAATACAAAAATTTTGACGCCGGAGGGGGGGGACGACGCGTGGGTAGGAGAGAGATAATCTCTGGCTGTCCTCGGCCGGACCCTAAGACGCAAGTGACTTGGTCAGGCGAAAAGAAGAATGCGCTCTCTCCTAGAGAGAGAAGTGGTATGAGGGAGCGTCAGATCGTGGGTGAACGGGTGAGGGAAGGGGGAAAAGTTGCATAAACATAACCATGATGGTCGATTTGAAGTTTGACCTGTCCCTGGGACGCTGCAAAATAAGGAAGAAGTTCGGAGAAGGGGGGAAAGCAATCCCCAAAAAAAGGGGTACTTGGAAGCTTCGGCTCAAGAAGTCTCATCTTTCCCATGAGTTATGCTCCTGTCTCGAAAGGTACGCGCCATCGACTCAAGAAAGAGGAATGCGAAAAAAGAAAGGGAAAGCTCAGAAATCGCCGAGCGCTAAAGCTCTCGGCGAAACAGCGCGGATCCTTGTCAAAAAAACAGTAATAGAAAATCAACGCATAATCGTGACTGGAGAAGGCCTCGGGGTGTCAGAAACATCTGTCGGGAAAGGGTTAACGTCCCGGGGGGGGAGAAATGATTTCTTAATCCTTAGAAAAAAGACGACTCAACTATTTCGCCCAGGAAAAGAGTCCTCCCGCAGAAGGGAGTAGAAACGCAATTACATGAGGAAAGAGCCTCGATAAAAAACATATGAGTAGGGAAAAGATATGAAAAGAGGTCTTCTTGAATTCGGGGGGACTGCGTCTTCCTGGAAAGGGAGGGAAAGATTCTGTCATAGAGGCATGATGACTCCATCAACTCCCAATACAAAAATTTGAAAAATATGAGGCAAAGGGTCAGGGGTGCGTCACCTTTGCAGGAAGCCCGTAAGAGGCTTGGCTTTGAAGGCGTCATTTGCTGACCAATAGGAGGGTAAATAGCCTAGAGCGATGAGCAGAACGCGCCCAGGTAATGATGAAAGGAGAAAAAAAGCAAGAGAACTGCGCGTCGTCGAGAAGGGAAGAAAAAAAGTAAACGCCTTAGCGGACGAGTCTGTCAGCTAGAAGGGGGAAGCTTCAATTGTTGGAGAGATTAAAAGGATCTCACGAAGTAGCTTTATAGGAAACCTAGGCCAAGGGGGCCACCGTCCATAAAGAGGGGTGGGTTTCTAAAAAAAGGCCGTCGCGCAACCCTACCACCGGAAATAAACAGACTCTAATTGAACCAAGAAGAAAGTAGAGGGGGGATCGAGCGAAAAAACTTCCAAAATCCGTGCTCTCGAAGAAGGGGAAAAGACATGTAGTACAAAGAAGGCGAAAAGACCTGTCCTGCTCTAAGGAAAAGGGGAAAAAGAAACGTGCTTGAGACCTGAATGTTCCGCCGAATGAACTATTATCTCTACCGCAGGAGAAATAACGTGTAAGGGAAACAGAAAGGCGAAGGAGGGGGGACAAATCGTCTTGTTATGGAAAACATCTAGCACAAAGATGGGAACACGCACGCCATGCAAAAAAAATTCTATGGGGCGACAATATCAAAACTTGTCTTCCAAAAAGATTCGCAGACGAAAGTGACGCAAGAGGGAAGGCAAGGGAGAGAAATCAGTCTTCTCTATCATTCAAACTTAGCAAGAGGGAAAAAAACAGGAAGGGGCGGCCCGCAGCTCTAATAAATGAAAGCCCAAGGCGGTCCACCCGCGATCTCGATATAGATCCACATACACCCGAAAAGAAAATTGCAGTGTCGGGGAGAAGACGAAAATGTCTCATCGCCTTGGGGGGTTTCGAAGATCAACACCGTCGAAGATTAGCCCTCGCTTCGGCCGGAAAAGAGTGAAAGTAAGCAAGACGGCCGGAGAGGAGAGGGAAGGCTGCTCTTGCAGGAAGGAAGAAAGAGCAAACTCTCGTCGCTGTCCGGGGGGAAGTCGGAGTCCGCCGAGAGCTTGGGGAGTTGGAGAGGGGAGAATGAAGTTTACGCCTCAAGCGAGCATCCTAAGTCTGCCCGCCAAAAAAAGAAAAAACGGAGCAACCGAGGTCTATGACCGAAAAAGGATGTTAATGCGCCAACAACCACAACTAGGCTCCTTATTGGATGGGAAAAAACTCTTCGAGACTACGTGGGAAAAAGCAGAAAAAGCGGGTAATCATGAACGTATACAACCAAAAAAGGGGAAAGGAAGACTAGATCTCTCTCAAAAAAAGGGTAGGGGAGAATCTCGAACTCGAGAAGGGGACAGCGGGTCATCGGGCATTACTTGGAAAGAGGGAGAGTGCCTCTAGAAAATGGGAGAAATCGCTATCTCCATCCGGCCGACCAGAAAAAGGAAAGCGCAAAAGTCCACACAACGGTCTAGGAAAAGGGTATTCTACGTCGTTATTAAAAAAAAAAGTCTTGGGCGCGGATGGCGAAATCGGAAAAAAAACAAAAGAAGACAAGCAACGCGGGGTCCCAGAGGAAAAAGGCAATACGATTAGCTCAAAGCGTTTGGCTGGTCATCAGGCCGCACGCGCACAGAAATGAGCGACAGGCGTAACTGAAAAAACGAAGGAGGCAGCAAAGCTAAAAAAAGAGGCAGTTTGGTAATGCCCTGTGCAAGCAAAGCGAAGACTATGAGCGGCCGTAGGCGCAAAAAAGGAGACAATTCGATGATCAAAAAAATTCTTGGATATAAAACGGGGGGACGAGGAGTGGGAGGGAGCAAAGCTGGTTGTCAAGAGGCTGAAAAAGGAGGGGGGCTCTTCTCCTAAAAGATCCAGTTGTCTAGCTAGATCGACGACTCCTGAGAGGGTTTCAACAAAGGCGGAAAAATTCGGCCGTCTATAGAGAGAGGGGATCGGTCTGCGCGCATCGTCTAAGGAGGGAAAAAACGTGATCAGTCACCAAAGAGGAGGATATGGTGCCACGAGAGGGGGACTTCAAAGGGGGAAAAAGCGCTTGTTTCCAAAGATCGAAATGGGAACGCCTAATGAGGGGGCAGCGGATTCCTTCAGAAGAGGGGCAATGCCATTACGAGAAGATTAAGGAGACAGAGAAACAAAGGATACTTACTGGAAGAGAAGGGAGAAGAAGGCTTCACACATGGGAGGGGGGTGGGGCTCGCCAAGTTGAAGACGAGGGAGCCGCTAAGGGGGTGATAACTTTGTCACGAGAGATCGGACTGCACAAGGCGAAAAGACGGGGGAAAAATTGGGCAGTGAGGCTGTGGACGTGAAGGGGGAGACTATGCGAAGGAAAACGATCTCGGCTGAGGGGGGAAATTCTATCGTAGACGGTTTGAGGTTCTTCTCAACACTTCCCCGGAGAGAAACAGAAAAGCAATTGGTGCCCAACCTGACTACTGCCAAAACTAGTGCTACTGAGACATAGTTTGCAAGGAGCCACAAAGGGGATTACTAAAGGACATCTTCTGATCGGTAAAGAAATTCTTACGGAAGAAAAGAGAGGGAAAAAGAGGCCTGGGAGGGACCTTAGCGAGCCGGTTACGAGAGAAAAAAGATCTTCGAAGGGTGCTCAAAAAGAAAAACCTATAGAATAGCGAGCCTCTGTCTTGACAAGGGAATTTTTGTTCAATTAAGACGTCGCAAAGCAAGATTTTAGGGGGCAGGAGATGCACGGGGGGGGATAAGGAAATTAACATTGAAGATATGGGAAATTGAAGCGGTAGGATCGTAATATAGGAACGAGGGTGCTATTAGAAACTCTGGGAGAAAAATCCCAGTCACCGAGGAAGCCAGGGGAATCATAGATGGCAGAGAAGACCACAAAAAAAGAGAGAAAAAAAACAACTCGAAGGATTAAAAGAGTTGAGGGAGGATTAACTTGCTATCGAAGCGCAAGGCCTTCGATCTGGGTAAAGCATACATAATAGATTCATAGGGAACAGAAAAGAAGAAAGTTCAAAACAACGGAATAGGGGGAGAGAATGGTCTTTTGCACTGAAACAACGAGAAAAGAGACCGCGGCAAACCGTCACTATGAAGTGAGGTGCGCCGGAGTAATTACCAGGCAGCGGGGGAGAGAGGAAAAAGCGGTCTCGGGCAGAGGGAGGAAACTAGGAACCACCCACGTCTCAAAAAAAAGACCGCTTGCGAGGTCGTAAAAAGAGAACTAGAGCACAGAAAAAACAAGGGGAAGAGCTACGAAGGCGGAAAAGCATATCTTGCCTGGGAGAAAAGAAAATTGTTTTTGGCGAGGAAGGAAGATTGTACGAATGTAGCAGGGAGGTTTTAGGGAAAGCCAATGTAGCCATGGCAACAGTCGAAAAAGGGGGGGGAGTGAGACAAGGAGGGCCGTGCTCCGCAACAGAAAAGTACAGAGAGATAGTACGCAGACTATATTAACCGAAATAGGTCGTCTCTTCTCCAGACTTCCACGGAAGAATCACTAAAAGAATCGTGAAGTGAGGAGAGGACTCAATGGAAATCAGAAGGAAACCCCGACTATCCTTCTCTACGCAACAGGTGGGGGGTCAACGTAACGTAAAGAGGGGACCTGGCGGTAAAAATTGAATATGATAGGTATAGAAACAACAAGAACTAAACTGGTGTGAAAAAGTAGAAACAGAAGCCTCGAGGAAAGGAAATCAGAAATGAGCTTTCGAAAGGCTTGGGCACAAGCCGGGGGAAAAAACATACTCCCGATTCAGGAGAACAGATCATGCTGCAACTAAAGCGATATGCGCGCCGAAGCAGAGAAACGAAATATAACTGTGGCCGGACCCGTCAGGGGAGGAGACAAAGAACTTAGGGGTCATATGTAACCACGTGAGATTAGGGCGGTAGAAAAACACCGTTCTTAAAATACGGAAACCACGCAGCCAGCGTCGTCCAAAAGAAAGCTCTAGCGGTCGATCCGCAAAAAGGGGGGGGGAGGCGCGTCATCGCATGGGGAGATCCATAACGGCCGAGGAAGAGCGGCGAAAAAAAGGGTGGGCCCGAGTCAAGAAAAGTATCACACCTGAAACGAGAAATAAGTTAGCCCTCTCAGGGAAGGAGAAATCACTGACAGAAAACTACTCCGAAGTGGAGAGAGGAGGCTGCTGCGCTTAAAACGGAAACATACTATCACTTCGTCGAGAAGAGGAAAAAATCATGCAGTTCCGCTGAAGAGAGGTGTTCGGTCGTAGGGATGATGGGACCGGAGTGGAGAACAAGAGGCCCCACAAAGGAGGGAAAAAAAGGGCCATCCAAACAACACTCGAGACCAGGACGAGAAAGTACAGGTGCTTGGACTTTGCTCCAAGAAAGAAGGGGGGGACGGGATGGAACGGATGGCAGGGTTTGTGAGCAACCATCTGAGATAACGAGGAAAAAGAAGAGAGCAACAGGTGATGCAGATAAAAGAAAACAGGAGCATAGTCTCGAATCTCTCTCAACAATGAGAAAGAGAGCTCAAAGACCATGAGAAGGGGAAGGGTCAGGGGTTACATGGCAAACGAGGGGATGTAATGAGCCGTAGATCGCATCGGGTCAAAATTGGAGAAGGGACCATCAAAATAGGGTCTCGTTTTAGATCACAGTGTCCGCATAGACTGTATGGCGACGGTAAGGATGGCTTGCAAGACTTAGGCTTGCCGAGAGCGACTCGTCCATAAAGACGAAAATAAGCGTCAAAGCTAGACGGAGATTACGAACGACTTGAGTGAAGGAAAAAAAGGGGGCATCGTCCGCACGCGCAGGGAAGATGAAGAGGCAGATCTGTAGATTGGAGTTGTCTCAGAAGCTAAGAGCGGAGTCCGGTAGAAAACTTGTATAAGGGCAAGTTATGAAAAAATCGCGCAAAAGAAGAGCGACCTACGCCCTACAGTCGCAAAGGACTCTCTCTAATCGTGGTAACGGAATCTGACGCGGGAGGGGAAAGCGAGGGGAATGGAAAGACAGATCAGAAGAAAAGAAGAGTTTTGACTCTCAAACTCATTTCATCTAAAAAATTCGCTTTTTTCACGAATAAGGAATGTCGAAAGAAACTAGATACGGCGCCGCAGCTAGCGAGGGGATAGGGGCACCAGGATCCTTGTCGAAAAGGAGAAGGGGATCGACTTCGGGAAGGCAGAGTTTCCAACACACGATGGGAAAAAAGAATCATGCTGTGCACGCCCGGGAAGTAGCGGCACGTTTGCGATCGGTGAAGGTCAAATTGGAGGGGGAGAAAGATAGATAAAGAGTCTATTCAGTGAAGAAAACACCAAGTTCGTCAGCACGTAAAGGGGCTAGAAACCACCTTTTGCACGAGAAGGATGTTTAGAGAAAGAGGACTGAAGTACGTCAAGCGCCTTGAGGAGGGCACGGAGGGTTCATGTCTGGGGAAGGGTAGATCTCGGGATCTCGCCTGCCAAGAGACGCTGAAGGTTTCAATCGAGGAGGATAGAAGAAGGGTCCTTGGGCATTCGAAGGCCGCCGGTTGAAGACCAACTAAAAAAAGAGGTGACTGTGACCCCTGGCCCTTTCGAAGAAAGAAAAAAACTCAAGGCTAGTAGGCAAAGGGGGGGGGACAATAAAACAAGGTAAGAGAATGCAGAGGGGACTATCTGCAAATTCGCAGCGAAAATAAGCAAGAATTTCCCAGAGGGTTCGGGGAGCCTCGGGATCAGGACATCTAAGAAACGCAGGGGAGAGGACTGAAGGACTAGGGAAGGAGAAAATCTTCGGGAGAGCAAAAAATATCTTAGGACGCTAGCTCATGGAATATGCAATGACCTGCAAAATTAGGGAAAACACAGGCGTTGGAAGGAAGACACATCTTAGATATCATTGAAATTCCGTGTAGGACTCGTCCTGCATGAGAAGGTCGTATGATTCAATGAGGGATAACGCACTATTGCGCATGAACTCCGCAGACGCAGAAAGAAGGGAGTTGCGGAATAGGGGGGTATGGTTAAGCACAGTGACGAGAAACACCAACGGCGGAGGAGGAAAGAAATTGGGGTCTCGGGCAAAGGGAATCTGATGCGAGGAAACGGAAAGGTCTCTAAATAGTGATCGGTCAGAACATTCCTCGGTACGCCCATCATGGAATCCTCCACGCAAGTGGAAATAAAAAGCGGGAAGGTCAGAGTGGAAAAAAAAGTAAAGACTCAAAACAGAAGAATTCTTGCGGTGCGACGTCGTAGGACCGGGGACCGCGCGACAAGGGGAAGGAGGCTCCGAGAGTCGTCGCGCTAAAGAAGGTATTGGGGACTGATAGCGGCAAAACAGAGCCAAACTAGAATCGTCTTGAAGTAAGCCGCACTCGCCTCTGAGACGCCAACGCCGTAAAAAGAGGAAAGGAAGAGACTGCAGGATAGGCCTGTAGGAAATCAAAGGGGTGCGAAGTGCATGAGGGCACGCTGGGAAATTTACAGTTTTGCACTGGAGAAAAAAAGGTAGCCGTGTGCCCATCGCCTTTCGGGGGAATGGGGGGAGTCGAATGAGACCTCGAAACCCCAAAGAAGAGACAGTAGATACGAAAAGCAAAACAGGAAAAGGAAGTCTAAACCGCTCTCAACGTAAGACTGCCCAAGATCATGCGCCCGGCTCTTGGACGTAAGAAGGACAGCAGGAAGAACATCACACAAAAAGAAAAAATTTTTGAGTCCCCTTAGTGTCAAAGTGAAGAAACCACAAACACCCAACCCGAAACGTGGACAGCCGAACTGACTAGATCTAACTAAAAGGTAGCAGACGAAGATTAAGAGAAGTGAGGCCGAAAAAGAAGGCTTTGCCAGCATGATTAAGAAAACCATCTCTTGTCACAATCATGGACGCAGTCCGCAAAATATACACACAAAGGCACGGTCTCAAATCCGCTTAGGAAAAGAAAAAGAAAAGAGTCAAAGATAAAAAAACCATCGAGAAAGACGAAAGGCTAATGTTAAACAACGCCTTCTTCCGTACGGAGAGAACTAAGGTACTTAAGCGGCTTAAGAAACCCTAGTGGGAAAAGAGAGATACTTACACGAAAGAGGTAAACGCCCCGAAAAGATCTAGGGAAGCAAAAAACCCTCTGGGAAAACATGCGCATGACCGTGTCGAAGAACCTACTTCGCCTCTCTTAGAAGAGACGATTTTTTAGAAAGCAGGAGAAAAAGAACGGACAAAAATTCGGAAGGAAGCTGCTCCGCATACATTTGCCGAGAAGCAACTCTCGAAAGTATTCCGCTCAGGCCTAGAGGGAAGGTCCGCTTACCTAGAAAACAGAATCATCCCGCTGCATGAGGACAATTTATTTCGGGTGATTCGTAGGGGGAGATGAAAGGTCTAAAAAACCCATCCCCTAATTGAGAATAATAAACCGCATCCACTACATCGAAAGGAGAGGAGAGACGTATACACGGGGGACTGAGAAACCTTGAGGGATGAGAAGAGTCGTGAGAAGGGTGCAAACCCGATTGAGGGGAGACGAACGCGGAAAAAAAAAAAAGAGGACATCATGTAATTGCCTAGTACCCGCAAAATGGGAAGCAGAGTCTCATGGGATATAGAACCACAGAAAGAGATCTCAGAAGATTCGAAAGGGGTGGTACGCGGGAGAAGGAAGATCGAAAAAGTAGATCAGGACTTTATCTTAGGTGGGCTCTACCATGGAGAAAAGAAAATTCCCATCAAGCAAAGGTACGGCGTCGTGGGGGAAAAAAGTGCGCTCAATGCTAATGTCTAAGGAGTTGAGAGGAAAGGCGGAATGGATGGTCTCATAGAAGAAAGAATTCAGAAACAGACCCCTAACTCCCCATCCGCGTTGTAACCGGGGCGAGGAAACTAAACGGTCAGTTCATAAAGGAGAAAGAAAGGGGACTCGGTGGAGCGGGTAAACACAGAAATATCCTTCGAAGAGGAGATAAGTCTTAGGGAAGGGTCAGCGCCTCGAAACGTAGGGCTAATAAGTAAAGGGAAGAGGGGTTGATCTGTCAGTTAATAAAGAGCTGAAGAAAAAGGAGAAAACAGAGCTTAAAAGGGGGGTCAAAAAAGACCCATGCGGAAGCTCGCGAAAAAGGGGATCCGCTACTAGTGGAAGAGAGGGGCTGCGGACCTCATGGCTTTCCGGGGAAAGATCTCTTCGTAAAAGTTTTGCAAAAGATAAAAGAAATTTGCAGACTCGAAGACAGAGAAGGGGGCTCTTTTTCACGAGAAATGGCGCTCAAAAGCGATTAAGAACGAAAAGTGAAGAAAAGAGGTCGAGGTGAAAAAGAAAGGTTCCGCCCAAGGAGGAAAAAAGTGCGCTGCTCATGTGAAAAAATCGAGGGTGAGGGAATAACATAAAAACTGCAACAATGGGGGGTATCCTTCGCGAAGGACATCTATGGGACAGTACCCGAGTCACTTATTTGCTCTATACAGAGAAACATTAGCAAACATATTCGCGTCCAAAGGAGGAAAAAGTGTAAGGAGATACCACTGGAACCGAAGACGTGAAGCTGGATCATCGAGGAAGGAGTCCCTGCACCGACAGGACGGAGTTGGAGGCTGCTGAGGCGAGAGGCGCTCGCGCACTATTCATCATAAGTAGGAGTGAGGAAATGAAAGGGGGTGAGGGGCAAAAACGAATTGTCGAATCACACACCACCAGTCGAGGTTAACGTGTGCCAAGGAAAGGGCGACGCTTCAAAAGTCAATGCTACTGCAAGGAAAGAGACCGCCAAGCAGAAAAACATTTTCGGGTCCAGGATCTGATCAGGGATCGCGTACTCCTGAAAGGGCCCAGAGTGGAGACGGGCTCTCTAGTACGGAAAGACGAGCCAAGACGGATTAGGGGGAGAGATCTACAGGTGAAGCCTCACAGAAGGGAAGCGGGGGGCTAAGAACGTCTCTCTGAATCTCTCACCGGTCACTTCAATGGAGAAGGCTTGACGGCAGCTGGCAACAGGGAAGCAAAAAAGAACATTTAAAGTTCAATAATCAAGTAGAAGAACGTCAATGGGCGTCAAAGAGAAAAAAGAGAACGCTCGACACTATTAACAAAAGAGAAGGCCTCTAATCTAGTTCTATACGCAGGTAGAAAGGA
>Ga0179593_1683640_pt1 | contig 19175 bp, 32 predicted proteins | sample CZODoug2_1_08_16_FD_185931 | JGI IMG/M metagenome (GOLD analysis project Ga0179593, IMG submission 185931) | Vadose zone soil fungal communities from Angelo Coast Range Reserve, California, USA - CZODoug2_1_08_16fungal (PacBio error correction) | ecosystem: Environmental > Terrestrial > Soil >...
TGAAGGGGAAGTGTGAGATGAAATCATTTTCGTTAGGGAAAAGAGGGAAGGCTTTCCCAGAGGAGAGAAGGAAAAAAGGGAGAAAGAGATATTCTACAGGCCTCAGGGAAGATTCCTATAGAAATCTCAGGAAGGATGGCTGAACGGTCGAAAGAAGGAGGGGAACGACATCGAAACTCCCGGAAGATTGGAGGCTTTGGCTAGAATAGAGAGGGAGTGGAATAACTAACACAACCGGTCGAACTAGGACGCTGCTGTGTAGAGAAGGAATGAAAGGGAAGGAAAGAAGTGGTCGGAGAAGGGGGGGAGGGAGGGGAGGGGGAAAGGAGAGGAAGAGGAGGGAAGGGAAGGTTGTGTTAAAAAAAAAGGCGCGACTCAAGAAAAGGTGGGAAAGGGGCTGGAAGATCTGAAGTAGGCAGAGAGAACGATAGTACACTCGATGGAAAGGGAAGAGAAAAGATTTACCTGAGAGGGTGTGGGAAGGTGGCGAAGAAAGGTTCCTTCTCCAGACGAAGGGGGGATCGCTCCTGACGGAGAGAGGGGTGGAAACAATCAAAAAAAGACTAGAAAAAGAATCAAAACCGTCATTGAGAAGGAACTCGGTGCGGAGAGGAGAAGAAAAAGAACTCTTCAGCACGCGCCTAACAGAAAGGGTGCATTTTTTTTTCAAGAAGCGTAAGCCTTAGAGAGAAAAGAAGGGGAAAGAAACAGAGGCTCGAGATTGGGAAAGGGGAAAGGAATGTTTAACCACCAAGTGAGGGAATAAAAGGGTAAGATTTACGCCAAGGCGGGGGAAAACAGCGCGGGGGAAAGGAGGGGGGGCGCACACCGGTAGGGGAAAAGTGGAGGGAAGTTTCAAGATAGGAAGCATTCGGCGAGATTCAAGGGAGAAAAAGGGGAGTACAGGTGTGGATGAAGAAGAGAGAAGAAGAATCGGTCTAGGGGCAGGCTTGGGAGAGGAGGGTTAGACGCACGGGCGATGTACGCGCACTAGGATTCTGGAATAAAAACGCGCAAGGTAGCCAACCAAAAGAGAGGGAGGTTGGTAGGAGGGCGGGGGGGGGGGAATCATTGGCTCGCGGCAAGTCGAGGGCACTGGGGGGACTTGTGTTTTAAAAGAGGGAGAAATACGAAAATCGGCTAGAGGGGGGGAGGGCGGAGTGTGGTCAGGGGAAGATGGGGAATTTAAGCCATCATACAGGATGAAAGGGGGGAAGAAATCCGTTACGGGGGGGAGAAGATGAGCCGGAGATCGAGGGGAAAAAGGAAGTTCTTACTTGGGGAGACATCTTGCGTTGAAGGGTGGAAAGTGAGTGAGCAAGGGGAAAAAGCTGGAGGGAAAAGAAAAGGTCACGCCCTATGTGAAGGAGGAAGTTCCATAGAAGGAATGCTTCTGAGAGTTCCCCGTCATGGGGGGATCTCCTAAGAGTAAGCTGCGCTGGGAGAGAGAGAGAGGGAGGGGATTTAGAAAAGGAGAAGGAAGGATCATTCCTATAAGGGTAAAAGGGGGGGAATTGTCAAACAAAGGGAGGGAGGAAGAGAGACCGTCTTCGGGCCAAAAAGACCGGGGGAAGAATCCGGAGGGAGGTCTGAAAATTTATTGGGATGAGGGGGGAGAGTGGGGAAACTTTAGGAAAGTGGAGGAAAAGTATTCCGGCTCTAGAAAAGGGAAGAGGAAGGACTTACGCCAGGGTGGGAGAAAAAGAAGAAAAGGATGGATAAAGGGTAGATATCCATGACGACTTAGGTAGGTGGTTGGCGGGGGGGAAGGTGGTCGTCAAGCAGAATGTAACTGCGAATTGCATGCATAAAAATTCGCGTGCTCCCAATCTTGAGAAGCCAGTGGGCTTCATCGGCGGCAAAACAGTTCTCAGTCCGAAGGGAAGGTGAGAGTCGGAATGCCTGGAAGGGAACCGCCGAGTGGGGGGAAGGGGACACTTCGACGCCACGAAGGAAAGTGGGGAAGGAGGCTCTGGTCGACTCAGAGTAGGGTGAACCCTTATCAACGAAGCATCCGATATATAGTCAAACGCTGTTGGGAGAAGGAGGAAGTTAAAAGGGAAACTTCCACTGGACCCCGCGACTATGGGGGGCCCGGGAAGAATCCCTCTTCGTAGAAACCACAGCAATAGAAGCTATCGGTATTGGAAAGTACAGACATTCATTGGTCGTGGGACGCGGGCGTTTCAAAGAAAAAAAGAGAGGAAAAAAGAAGGGCGACATGCGGGGGGGAGGAAAAAGGAGCTTATCAGGGAGAGAAAGAGGAAAGGGTTTGTCCGGAGACAGGCGTAACTGTAAGAAAGGACGAAGCTGGGGAGAAAGAAGAGGAGGGAGAGGAGAGGGGATAAGAACCCCGAGGAGACCCTCGCGAGGGGGGTGATGTATAGATAAGAGGAGGAAGGCTGGCACTTGGGAAAGAAGGGAGGAAAAAGAATAGTTTCCGCTGTGTTCAAAGGTGGGCTGGAATGCCTGCCGGAGGATGAGGGAACGAACAAGGTTGTCAGGAGGCGGAGATGGAGGATTAATGTAGAAGAGCAGGAAAAGGAAGCGGCCTGCTATAGTGGGGGAGGGGGAGGGAATTGTAAGGGGGAAGGAAGAGAGAGGTTCAGATGAGCCTGGAGAGAAGCTTTTAGTAGCGGGAAGGAGGGGAACTTGGGGAAGCGCATAAGCCAGCACGCGTAAGGAAGGAGAGGGGAGGAAAAATGGTGGAAATGGAAGGAAGGGGAAAGAGCCCTTTCAATTCTGTTTGAGAACATGATTTCATCCCGCTAAGAAAAAAGGAGCCGTCCGAGGGAGGAGAGAGAAAGATTAGGTGGGAAGAAATACGGAAACATCCTGTAGAAAAGGGAATCGTTGCGGCAGGAGGAGGGAAAAAGAATCTTCCTTCTAAGATGCCGTCGACAGACCAAAAAGAGGCTGTTCGTCCGATAGAGGGTGGAAGGGAAAGGGAGAGGGCTGTTATAGGTACCTGGGGGAGAGAGAAGAAGGACACATTTTCCTTGGAAGGGAGAGAAAAAGTCCGAAGTAAGAAGGAAAGAGAAACGGACAGGGGGAACCCCAGGTCTCGAGGGAAAGCGGAAGTCTGGGAAAAGGGAGGGAAGAGGATAAGGGAAGGAGGAGAAGGACGGGGGGGAAAGGAAGCCACGCCACGAAGAGGGGGAAAGGAGCGAGAATCCGATAGGAAAGGAGGGGGGGGGGGGTAAGTCGAAGAGAACGTGTACTGGCTCCGAGGGGGGAAGCAAAGTAAGGAGTCTAGTGCAGAGACAGAGAAAGGGAGTAAGTAGAGAGTGATGGGAAAGGAAAGACGATCGACAAAACAACAAGAAAAAGAGGAGAAGAGGGGAAGGAAGAATAGGAAAGGAGAACCCAGTCAGGGCACGGGCGGAGAAATCACTCCTCCTACTATAAAGAATTTGGGAGAACGACTCGGGAAAAGGAAAAGAGGCCATTTAACAGGAAAGGAAGCGGGAAGGGGATTAATCTTACAGAAATAGAAGGAGTTCCGCGGAGGGGAAAGGGGGGGGATGGGTCAATTTTCATCAGAACAGGTAAGGGATGCATTTTCGGGGGAAGAGCCGCCTACAGGGGGGAAAGGAGAGGGGAGGAAGGCAGTGAAGGGAGGGATAAGGGGGAGGCCATAAGAAGAGATGAGGAGAGGGAGAAGGAGGGTTCCGGAAACCAGGAGAGAAAAGGGAGGTACTAAGTAGTTTGACGACAGGGCTGGCCACCTTTAAACAGGCGTATTATTTATGGGGGGTTGAGGGACTGACAAATAAGTTAAGGGAAAAAGGCACTCAAAGGAAAGCCTTATGCACGAAAATCTTAGCAGACCGCATCCTTGGAATGGTAGAAGGGCTCTCCATATTTCCTTAGAAAAAAAGGGAGAAAAAGGGAGGGGGCGGAATCATTTAAAAGCGACGCACCGTGGAGGATGAAATGGGGCGTTGGACTTACCTGAAAAGGGAAAAAAAGGTCTTCAGCTGATGTGCCGAAAGAAGAATTCTAAGCCCAGAACAGAAGACTGCAGGGCAAAACTACTTCCAGGAAGCACTTGAACCATAGAAAAACAAGACAAATTGGTTAGAAAAAGGACCGAAGAAACCAAGCAGAATTGTTGGGACCTTCCTGCGAAGAAATCGCTCAAAACCGGGGGGGGTTGATGCCCCACCCAAGAGGGGGTCAGAACCGAATTTCGTCGACAGCCCGAGACCACGCCAAGTCTGAGAGCGGCAAAGAGGTAAACTATGGGTCTCTACAAAGGGCTGTGGATTGAAAAACTGAGGGGGGGGAGGGAGCGAGGGATCCCAGGAAGGAAGAGGGGGAGAGGGGAGGGAGGGGCCGAAAGGAATAACTGAAGAAAAAAGTATAATAAGGGAAGGAGGGAAAAGACGGTAGAGAGGGGGAGAGAAAGGAAATCTAAACCTTTATCAAAAACCGAGGCTGCTATGGTGGGGGAGTGAGCCAGGTTTCCCGTCACTTGGGTACGTTAGACGTGGAACGGGCGTTGTTCTCTCCAAAATGTACCTAGGAAGAAAAAAGAACTATTAAGCCCACATGGGGAGAAGCAGGGGGACACGCGCACGCGCAACGAGCGGAAAAGAAAAACGGGGGGCAAAGGTTTTGGGGGGGAGGATAAAAGCTTGCCAAACATCACGCAAAAGGAGGAACCGACGATTACATCCCGGGGGAGTTTTATATCCGATAACGTGGAAAAAAAGCTCCCTCGACCAAGAGATTTTGGCAGAAGAAGGTGAATGGCCGGGGACGCGTCTATCCGCACGGGAGGGAGTTGAAGAAAGGCGCAATCCATCCGCGGCCGCCAAAATCCATCGCAGCTGACCAGGAAAGCAGGACGTGGGACGAACGAACATTGATGGGTGGCCGTCCCAGAAAGGACCGCTGGGGGGAAGATGACGTCAAGGTATACAGCAATATGGGGCCGAAAAAGTAAGTAACCAGGAAGATAGCGAAGCCCGCGGGTCGGGAGGGGGGGGAGTCCGGGTCAGTGTCTTAGAAAAACCCCGCACTCCTGCGAGAGGGAGAAAAAAGAGAGGGGGAGTCGGAGTGGAGGGTAAAGAAAGGAGGAGCCTAACACCACCTTGGCACGTAGAAGGACTGTGCTCTGAGAGAAAAGGCGAACCAGAAAAGGAAAGAAAAAGTGGGAATGGGACTAGAGGACACGCGACTACGCCGGTCGAAGGGAAGAGAAGAAACCACTCACGAAAGGGAAAGGAGAAGGAGGAAGTCTTTGTGCAAACCTCCCCGATGTCAGTACGCGCAGCCGTCGCCATCCCTTGGAAAGGAGGGAGGGAAAGGAGAAGATCTCGGGGAGGGATAAGGAGGGAAAACGTGACCAGCGAGAAAAAAAAGGGAAAGAAGAAATTTTCCCCATCATCACCGAAGGATGAATCGCGGGGTGACTCTCTCTCAAATCGCAAACCGAGAACTCAACACAAAAAAGGAAGATTTTGCTCCGCGCTGAAGGAGGGGGAACCCACCATGTCAACGAATTGCGAAAAGGTCGCAAAGAGGCTAGCAAAAAGCAGACAGGGAGGGGGGAAAATTTTATTTCACGGCCTTAGAAAAGCAGGAGCGAGATAAGGTAGGGAGAAAAAAAACCGGCGGAAAGCAGAACTGGGGAGCCGCGATGTACGCGTCAGGAAAAAAAAGCCGTAGGAAGACGCGCATGTACCAAAAAAGAGCGAGCATGGTCGGAAACAAGGAAGAAAAAACAGCGGGGGGTCGCAGGGACTGAAAAAAAGCTAGGAAAACTTGCACGGGGAGGGGAGTGGGTGAAGAGCTTTTCAGCAGGAAGGATAAAGAGGAATAAGACTAGAGCAGATAAGGGATTACTTGGGAAAGATTTGCTTGGAATAAGCCTCCTTCCTCACCAATTAAAAAAAAGCTGTCAAAAGTCAGAACCGGGATTCAAAGGGGACCCTTAGGAAATCCTTGCGAAAACAGCTTCGCTGGGAGAGGAGTGGCGGCGCGGATGTAAGGGAGACGGGGGAGTCAACACAATGCCGGAATAGGAAAAAAAAAGTTGTCAATGGGGAAAGGAAGGGCGGTATACGCCGTGCGTGGGGGAAAGAGGGGAAAATCCAAAAGAGAGTGGAAAAGGAAAAGAGGAGAGGAAGAAGGGGAGTGTTTCGCGTTGTAGTATGAAGGGAAGCTCTTTTTTCACGTTAGAAAAAAAAAACGGGAAAGAGACTAGGCCTAGAAGAAAGGGGAAGGGGGAGGGGGGAAGAGGGGGGGGAGAAGCATGCTGTTTGGGGAGAGGGGAATCGTCTACCAAGAAGAAAAAAAGGAGAAAAAAGGAATCGATGCCCGGGCGGCGGTAGGGAAACTTGATTCCCTTCAGCGCGCGAGAGGAAGGAACAATAGTCTGAACGGGGGAGGAAAAGGGGAGGAAAACAGATGAGGACTCAAAAAAGAGATCAGGCGGCCTCCGGTCAGAGAAAAAACCGAAAAGATCTTCACACGTCCGACAGAAAAGGTACTTCATCTTGCGAAGAGAAGGGAGTGAACGAACTATCAAAGAAAGGGGGGGGATGGCGGCGATAGCGGGGAGAGAAGGGGAGGGCGACGCTTGGGGAAAAGGGGGGCAATTCGCAGAAGAAAAAATGCCCGTCCCTGTACTGAGGGGAGGGGAGCCGATCCCCAAGGCGAGAATCAAAGAGGGAATCGCGACTGAAAAAGGGGACTTTCGATCGTTGAACGGGAAGATCATGGCGGGGAGGCGGTCGTCGAAAAGGGGGTTTTGTAATTGTAGAAAGTGGGTGTGGGCAAAGGGGTTATGAGGGGTGTAGATATCGATGACGTCTGCGCAGGAAGGAACAACTGGAGGGTCAAAAGGCCTTCTGAAGATGGTCTGGGGAAAGAATGGTAAGTCGAAAAGGCGGCAGGGAGTAATATTTTTGGAAGACGTCGGTAGTGCTGGGAAAGGAGGAGTTTGCGGCAAAAGGGCAAGAAAAGGGGAAAAAACGCAGCCGCTAGTGAAGATCAGGAAGTGGGGTTTCGAAGCAAAGGAAAGGGAGGGGCCGGGGGCAGAAAAAATAGGGAATACTAACGGGGGTCTGTCGCCTGAGATCATTAATGCTGATGAGTGCATCCTGCTGGGAAGATGACCGGATAGTGAAAAGAACAAATTTCATAGATTATCCTTATAGAAGGTGAAACCATCCGACGACGTGGGGGACGCAGCGTCAAAAAGTGGTGGTGATGAGAAAAAAAAAAAAGACGCTCGAGGGGGGTCCCCACAAGAAGCGCTTATCCGGCGGAGGTTAAAAAGGGGGGAAGGCAAAGGTAGCACAGTGACAAAGGGGGGAAGAGTGTCTTCAAGTAGGGGGGGCGCGGTGTACATTTCTCAATCACTTTCAAGGCGAAGGAAAACTTCTGGAGAGAGAGGGGGGATGCTGGGGAGAATCAACAACAAACAAAGGAATATATATTCATCCCAAACATCCCACCTCGCTCGAGGGGAAAGGAAGAAGAAGAATTCAAGAAGAAGGGTAAGAAGAGGAAAAAGAGAGAGAAAGAGGAGGAGGGGAGAGGGAGTTAAGAAAAGAAAGAAAATAAAGGGCGAACTGTACCCTGAGGAGAGAAAGGGATAAAATTTCAAGATAATGCAAGGGGAGGAAGAAAGTGAAGAAAGCTTCGGCCGGCGTGGGGGCTAAGGAGAAAGAGGGTCTCAGAGGGGGGATCATCATATGGGCGATTCAACTCCGCCTGAGGAGGGATATTTGAAAAAGATTCTACTCTCCGGACACCCCAATTAATAATGTGAGGCGGCACCTGTAAAAAAAGCTTCGGGGGAAATCTAAGCCGGAAAAAGAAATGATATTTGTAAGTGAGAGAGGGAGATAAAGGGGGGAAGGGAAGGGAGCCTGAGGAACGAAGAAGAGAAAGGGCGTAGGAGGGATATCGGGGAAGGGGGGAGAAGGGGAAGAAGATAGCGGAGGATGGGAAAGAGGGAAATATGGGAAAGTTCCTAAAAAACCTCCGGGAGGTAAGGGGAAGGGTTCTGAAAGCAGGGAAAAGAGTGAGATGGGAGGAAGAGGGGGGGAGGGGGGGGGCGGTGGGGGGAAAGTGGAGGGAAAGGGAAGTGCTCGGGGATATTCGGACCTGGTGCGGGGAAAGAGAGGAAGATTTGAGGCCCGAATAACAAGAAGAAAAAAACCGGCAGAGAAAGTGGGGAGGCTCACAAGGGGGGAGAAAGTCAGTATAGAAGAGAGGAGAGAGGGAGGAACTTACATTGTTTTCTGGAAAATGCTTGAAAGCCCTTATGTTTAGATGAGGAAGGGAGGAAGGAAGGGCGAAACCAAAAAAACGGGGAAAAGGAACTACGTCACTTGCGATAATAGAGAAGTAAGAAAACAATAAAACACGAAAGAAAAAGGAAAACACAAAAAGACGTCTCCACATACAAAGGGGTCATTCATAACAAAGAAGAGACCAGAAAAAGGTAAGGAAACTTGGGGACCACAGTCTCAAGAGAGGGGAAAAAAAGTAAGTCTCCTACGTACGCAGAAGGAATCTCCAATAGAAGGAAAAAGAACCGTTTTATTGATTGCCAAAAAAAATCTCGCTCATCTGGAAAAAAAAGGTAAACCTAATAAAGAGAGGGGAGGGGGAGGGGGTAGGGGGAACCAGCAAAATGAAAAACACTAAACAAAATAAAAAGCACTACCGTTCGCGATGTGAACCCACCGCTTCATTGCTGTGGGAATAAGGGGAGGAGAAATGTCCTCCGAGGGTAAGAAGGAATAAAAGAAGGAGTGAAGGGATACAGGTAGTCTAAAAGGGGGGGGCAGGAAGGGGGATAAGGGATTTCATAAGGAGGGGGGAAGATACTCCCCCCGCGGATCCCGCCTACGCGGGGTTCGCCGATGTATCAATCGTCATGGGTAAAATTAGTGGTCGAAAGAAACCCTCTCCAAAGGGAGAAGGAAAAAAACCGCAATTTACCGAGGGAAAATGCTCCGAGGAAGCCCACATGGGCGGCCGCAGGAGATTGCCGCTCACGCGAACGGGAAGTAACTGAGGGAAAATAGTTTGTTTGTCGCGACGAATGCAGATAAAAAGGCACCGAAGAGGGAACGATTACATCCTGTTAGGGGAGGCACGAGTTTATAGCAGGGAAAGAGAGGCTCCCTCCGGCCACCATTTTAGAAGCCGTAGTGAAAATGGTCTTTTGGGAAGGGAGGAAGATCACACTCGACAATGAAGGGGGGAAAAAAAAAAAGGTTAAATACGGCATGCCTCTCAACGAGCGCAACGCAACCTCAAAAAAAGGACTAAAGAAGGCTGTGTAAGGGTAAAAATGGGGCTTAAAACTTCTAAAGTCCTCTTGTAATCCAGTCATTGGGGATTAATTACGTCAATTAAACAAAAGATTTGAGTGAAAGGACACCTCAGAGAAGAGTAAGATGAACTGAAAGGAAAAATCTTCACCCCAAAAAGCCGGCAAGTTTTTCCCTCGCAGGGGAGCTTGGAAGGATTCGCAAAAGGGAAAGATGCTTTCTCAACGACCAGATAGCTCGGGGGATCTGCTCGACGAACAAATACGCCTTCTTTGAAGTAAGGGACCTCTGTCCCACCCTCCCCCTATTGAAAGATTAACAAAAAGGAACCAACCCAAAAACTTTCTCGCGCTCCTGAAGAGCGCCGCAGGCGGACAAAAAAAAGGAAAAGGGGGACCCACCACGCAGAAAAAATGTTAGGCAGGACGCTGAGCTCGCAGGAAAAAAAGCAATTCAGGGGGTCGGGGGAGGGCAGCGCGGAAAAAAAATCTCTCTCAACAACAGAGAGGAACCCAAAAAAAAACAGAGTCAAGATGGAAGCGTTTGAAAAAGGGGAAAAAAGCCATTGCAGGGGAATTCTCCACTACTCGCACCATCGCGAAGGCAAAAAGTGAGGAGGGGGAAAAAGTTAAAAAAAAAAAGGGGAGGGGAAGCGGTCAACGGCTAAGAAGTCATGAGCTATTAAAGTAAGGGGGGGACCCAAACTAGTTCCAGCAAAGCGGTGCTGGAGGTGGATGAAGGAGGGAAGGGATGAACGTTCAAGGGAAGGGGGGAAGGGAAGGGAGGGGAGGGGGGAAAGAGAGGAGAAAATGGAAAAGGGGGGGAGGATAAGGGGAAGAAAAATTCGTCGAGCAGGGAAAAAAAAAACACTATCTATCATTTGAGAGGGGCAAAAAGCACACACGAAGTGACTGGAGAAGGAGAGGAAAGGAAAGGACATCCTGTGATGAATTAGATAGAGAGGGGAGGGAAAGCGATGCACGAGTCGAAGAGGGATGAGAAGGGTAATACACATGCATTGGAGCGGAAAGAAGGGAAGGAAGGGACCTATGCTGGTAGCGGTGGAAGGAGGGGGGGATAGCTTTGGTTTTACTGTTAGAGAGGGCATCGCCATCGGGGGGGGAAGAAATTGCGTCAAGAATGATAGGAAGAGGGAAGAGATAAGGAAGCCGGAAAGGGAGAGAAGAAAAAGGTGGAACGGCAAGAGTCATGCCAGGGGGAAGAGGTCTTCAGAGGAAGTGAAAAAAAGGGAGAGAGGTGCGTCCCTATATGTCATCGTTCGGGGGAGAGTGGCGTCTTCTTATTGCTTTGAGAAAGAAAGAAGCCGTAGTTCCCCAGCATGAGAGAGGAAAGGGAAGAAAGAACTTGAAGAAGGCCGGGGTCGCGGGGGTACGAGAAGGGGTGCAAACTCCCTTTTCACGCCTTAAGCGCAGTAAGAGAGTTTGGCCGAGGGAGCGATCTTTTTCCACGCAGAGAGAGAAATAACTCGAAAAGGGAATGATGTGTCGTCAAGAAGGTAGAGGAATGAGGGAGGGGGGGGATTCCTGAAAAAACTAGCGGCGCTCATTGGAATCGCAGAGCGAATTTGCATCGGAGACCGGAAGGGGTCGCGGCAGCAGGCTGTCTTCATCAGGAAAAGCCTCAGGGTAAATGCGGGTCGAAAGGGGGGGGCACACACGAAGGCTTGCCCACTTAACAACCGTCCACGAAAAGGAAAACCTTATAAAAAAAAGAAAGATAGGGGCGCGAGAGGGGAAGAGAGAAGAGGGAGTCTAAGCTGTTGAGGGGGGAGGGGGGGGGGGAGTCTCCATGCCGCGACGAAGGAAATGGCCCTTGGAAAGGTGCCCGGAAGGGGGGGGAGACGCTACTGGGGAAAAGCGGTGCTTCCGCCTGGGGGGGAAAAAGGGGGGGGGGAAGGCTGGTGAGGGGGGGGTGGGAAGAAAGCAATGAATGGTTTAGGGAAGGAAAGGAAATCGGCTAGAGGAAGAGAAAGGGGAGGAAAAAACAGCATTCATTTTCGTGCGCAGTTTACCGAAAAAAAAGAGGATAAATTATGAAGGGGGCGTTCCTGCGTGGGACCGAGGAGCTACTGAGGGGAAAGGAAAGAAGGACAATCCAGGACGGAGAGGGGGGGAGAAGGAGAGGCCAGTTTTAGTTTGAGAGGGAATCGATGACGTCGGAGGGGGAAGGGAATGAAAGGGAAAGAGAGGGGGGAGGGAAAGCGGGCCACACCATGGAAAAGATCTGAATGAAAAATTTGTCTTGTCGACGTCCGCTGTATCTTAAAAGGGCGGCCGTATGGTTGCCAATGGGTCTTGCAGAAAAGGGGGGCCCCAAATCAATTGAAGCAAGAAAAAAGGAAAACGCCAGATCTAGTAATGGGAAGAAGGAATGTGCGAGGGGACTGGGGGCGACAAGAAATAGGAGAGCTGCCGAAGCGCAATTGCTGAAAGGAGGAATAGACAAGCTGATGAAACTTAAGAGGAAAATTCCTTCTTGCCGAAGGGCCGTCGAAAAAAAAGGGAGCAAGCGTTGAAAAAGAAAATGGAGGGGGGGACGTAGAGAGAGGGACTTGATGGATGAAGGGGGGGGGGAAACGCCACGTGAGCAAAAAGGGGGGGGAACTTTGCAAAGGAAAAGGGTTCAGTCAGTGTGAGAGTACAAGATGGCGAACAAAAAAAAAAATCGCCTCAGCGGAAAGAAGAAACGAAAAAGGAGAGGAGCGCCTTGCACAATTTTCACAAGAAAGGGGCCATTTAGCCACGCTCAGGAAAAAGAAAGGGTTAATCGGAAAAAGTAGGGGAGTGAGGAGATGTAAAAGAAGGCGAAACGCGCAGGAGAAAGTCTATTTGAAAAAGGGAAGGGAGAGCTTCTCGTAGAGTAGCTAGGGAGGGAGGCTGGGATTGATCTCAGAGTAGAAAAACAACAACAACTTATCTGAAGGGGTGAGGAGGGAAAAAGAAGAGTGCCGGGTCATCATAATGAAAGAAAAAATGGCGAAGACGACTGAGGGGAGAGAAGAAGGAGAAAGGGGAAAAGAGAGAACCTGTGAGAGGGAGGGGGGCCAGGGGAGGGGAGAGAGAACGCTCCGGGGAAAAAAGTACGATCTAAAAAAAAACTTAGCGTGGAATGTCATCAGTACGGGGACCTAAACGGCGTCTTAAGAGAACTGGGAAAAGGTAGAAGGCTGCCATCGAAAGAGAGAGAATGGAAAAAAAAGAAAAGGAAGGAAAGGGGGGACGGCGGACTTAAAGGAGATTGAAGAGAGTCCAGATGGATTGTTCACAGGGGAAAAGGGGATTACATTGTTGAGTTGTAGGGGAGAGAAGGAAGAGGGGTCTCCATAAGTGATATATTGAATGCACTATCACATAAAAGGATAAGGAAATCAGGGGGGGGAGAAAAAAACTAAGAAAGTTCGGAAAATCGAGAGGAGGAATGGAAATCCTGTCGCAATCGCCAAAGAAAAGGGGGATCATCTTACCGCTGCTGTTTTCTTACCTGCTTTTTTAGGAAAAGAAGGATGGGGGGACAAAACCTGATGGAAAGAAGAAGAGAGAAATCCAAAGGGGGGGGCGAGGGAGGAAAACTACTTACCGGAAAGGGGAAATTTTCGACTCTAGAAACAGAAAAGGGAAGACAATACAAATTTTTTTGTTTTCATGGGAGCGGCCGCATCCAGAAGGTTTGAAAGGGGCAGAAGGTCCAGGTAAGAAAATCAAACTGTCATCCCAGGAAAACCCATAGAGGACCGTTCACAACCCTACTTGGGCAAGCGACAGCCCGGATGTCCAAAGACGTGTTGTAAACGAAAAACCCCAAAGAGATTTAGAAAGGGAAAGCTTCCTCAAACCCCCCAGAGGGAGGTTGCGGGGGGGAACGTGCAATAGAGCCCAAAGTCCGGAAGGCGCTTAGGGAAAACCTTAGGTACAGATGAAAAGGTGAATAACTCCTAAAAAAAGGGAGCGAAAACCAGGAAAAAGCCGAGCTCTTCTATAGTCCTATGGTCTGGGGGGAAAGGTGTTGCAAAGCAAACTGGTTGGACAGGGAAAAAAACTTGGGGGAAAAAGGGCTCCTCCAAAAAAAAAAAAAGCATTTACGCGAGAAGAGGGAGCGCCGTATTCAGCCCACATGTGAAGGGAGGGGACACCTCGCCGGAAAGGATAGATTCAGGGAGGGGAGGCCATTGATCAGAGAAAGGACTAAGGCAGGAAAGAACAACCCTCAAGTGCGAATACGTTCGTGGTCTCTCTACCCTAAGATGGAAAAGGGGGGAAGGCTAGAAGTTAGTGTTGAGAGTCAAAAAGGGGAAAAAAAAGCGCTCCCTCGGAAACCAGCGCAACAATTTAAAATCTATTCCGTGCCGGGAAAAGGGCTGTTGTGACAGAGAGCCGCACGGCTCCCCTGCCAGACATGGGGAAAATAAGACAGAAGTCTCCATAAAGAACCACCAACGGAACGGAGCGGACTAATCCTCGAAGGAAACTGGCGGAACATTATTGGGAGTCCACGGAGAAAGAAGTCCCGTGGGTCCGTGGGGGGAGGTGATGAGGACAATCAAGAGGGGGAAAAAAGTAAGTCACCCACGCGACCTGCTATAGAAGCGGTCAGATCCTTGGGAAAAAAAGGAAGGAAAGCTCTCCCCCCGCAGGAAGAAAGGTTTCAAGAAAAAAGGGGGTTGCAGAAAGGCATCGCGCTAAACCCGTCACTAAGATGCCTGTTTCTCCTGGAGCGCGAAAAAAGGAAGGTTGGCGCGAAAATCTTGTCAGACGCTCGTGTGAAGAACCATCACTTAAGAAGAGGTGAATCACCCGATTTCTGGTTAACCTCACGCCGCCAGGGGGGAGGGGATAAGAAAATATCGCACAAACGGTCGAGGGGGCCGAAGGGGGAGAGAAAGGGGGAAGTAAAAGGGGGTTTCCACAAAAAAGAAAAAAGGTCGCCTTCGCGCTGGCGCGCTGAAAGCGGGACACCCCGCCCTTCGTGAAGGGGGTGAAACGAGGCAGAGGCGGCCGCAAAAGAGAAACAACACGGGGAAGGACTTTTGCTCCGGCTGAGCGGGGGTTTAACCAACCAACGAATGGCGGGGGGGGAAGTTCCCCAAACCAAGCAAGCGAAAGATGTGTGTTTCTGAAGGCGGCTGAGTGGGAGACGACTAAGGGTGAAAAAAAGGGGAAAAAGGTTCTGTAGAAAACGAGGTACCGCAGGGAAAGAGGGAGGTTGACCTCCGCAGTGTAAGGTGCGGTGTCCAAAAAAAGACTAAAGAGACCCGGGGGAAAAACCACACAAAGCGATCAGAAAAGCAGCATCTTAATGTTACGGTGTGGGGGATCGCTCATTACTGAAAAAAGAGAAGCGATGGAAAACAAGGGGACGGTGGGGGGTTTGCTGAAAAAGGAAGGAGTCTATCCTGAAAAAAGAGGCTGCGCGAGGGGTTGACTTACGTTGCAAATTTGCTTTGTAGACTCCTTCAAAAAGAAAAAGGGGTCAAAGGACGTCACTCAGAAAAGGTGAAAGGAAATCGGGGAGTGCGAGAGTGGGGGGCCAAAAGAAAGGCTTCGTCTATAAGTCAGCGGAGGGGAGGTGGCGGCGAAAAGTGGGGGATAGGAGAAAGTTCATTCACCAAAAAGGGAGCATTTTCGCGTGACAAGGCGTCGGTGCCAACTCCAGGAAAGAAGAAGGAAGCGCCTTCGATGAAGACGGTGGGGAGCGCTAACACGGGGGAAGAAACACCGAACTCTATCGGCCCAAGTATGTAATCGAAAGGGTGGAAGAGGAGTTGGGGGTAAGAGGATGACTTCACGGCTAGCGGGGGAGGAAGAAGGGGGACCCGCGCGGGATTCTTGATCCCTTCATGAGAAGTGAGCAGGCAAGCTTTCTGAAAAGTGTACGAAAGAAAAACGAATTGGATTCCGCAAAAACTGGGATAGGGGAAGGATATCCCACCGCCTTTGCCTGATCGGAAAACACCTTAAGAAAACTGGGGCTCAGTGAAAAGGGAGCAACGCATCTGCGAGACTCGGCGGGATAGGGGGAAAGCTCACTCTGTGTTATTAGTGACAAGTCCAGAAGAAGGTGCGTTGGAGAACATGAGGAAAGGGGATGATCCCCAGAAAATTCAAGGAAACCCTCAATGGGGTTTTTATAAAAGCGGGCTAGAGGGGGGTTAAATGGGTGAGGGGCTCGTTGAACCGCGAGAAGAAGTGAGGAATCTTTAAGAGGGGGTTGTACGGTCGCAGAGGAGAAAAGGGGGGTCAAATCAATCAAACGGGGATGTTGATTTATGAACGTGAACTGCGAAAGACAAAAGAACTTCACACAAAAGGAGGGAAGCGCCGTTCTTATATTGTACCGAAGAGGGGGAAAGAAGGCTGCCGGCTTTAGGGGGTTGGCCTTGGAAAGGGGGGGCTGTGAGGGAAAGAAAGGGGCTTTGGGAACCAATAAAAAACAGGTAAGAAAAAAGGACATTGATCCTCAGGTGATGTAAGTTGAAATGCTGGAAAAAAGGGGTCAATAAATAGGGGGGGGCTCACGGGACTGAGAAGTAAAAAGGGAAAAAAAAATGCTGGACATATCAATGAAAAGGGAAGGGACCTGCCGGCGACAACCAACATGCAAGAGGCTTTTCGTCCGAAAAAACAGCCATAAATGGTTTACCAAGGCAGGCGTCCACATTAAGGGAGCCGGAAGGAGAAAAACGCCTTGTCAGGGTCCCCCAAAAAGAGTATACAGGGGGAAGACTAACAAAGCCATTTAGAAGGGACGCGCGGGGGGAATCTTCATAGACAATTGGGCGCGGTGTACGAAGGGGTGTCGTCCTTAGAAAGGAGAGGATCAACGGGAATGCTAAAAAACACAAAACGAATTAGGAGGAAAAAAAAAAAAAAAAAAGCATCCAAAAAAAAAAGGAAAGGAAAGACGAACTTCACGTTTAGGAAGGTACACCCGCGCCAAGGACAAGAGAGAAAAAGTAAAGATGAGAGTTGTCTAAAGGGAACAAAGAAGAGACTCCTCCGGAAATCAAAGGGGAGGAGATGTTTGGAAGGCCGCAGCGGGAAAGAGAAGACCATCACCAAAAGGAGAGCAAGGAGGCAAACCAGAGGGGGGAGGGTGAGGGATGATGACAGGTGGAAAAACTCTCAATCATTAAAGATATTTCCCGCATGGAGTCATCAGCATTAAGAGAGTAGAAAGAAAAAAACTAGGAAGTCAGCTATAGACACAACAGGGGGAACTGAAATTGGAGGAATCAAGAAGAGGGGGACTGTCTTTTTCTTACCGGTTTCTTGCAAAAAAAGGTCAGAGGGTGTTGCGCAAAAGGGCAGGGGAAAAAGACCCAAAGACAGAAAAAAAAGAAAACTACTTCAGAAAAAAAGGATTTTCGCCTCTACCAACCAGCAGCCGCCCGACAATGTATTCATACCTGCCGCAAAAAGCCCCAACCGGGGGGAAAGTCCGGCTCCGACATCCAGAAAAGGACGGGTTTGAGGGACCCCAAACAAAAAGAAGGGCAGAAAAAAAGGGAAAATAAAGGGCATTTCGCTACAAGCGGTCCCACGAAAAGGGAGGGGTGGAAACAGCCTATGGAAAACTACCGGTCTTCGGGAGAAAAAGAATTCAGTGCTGGGGGGGGCGACTACTTAATCGGGATCATCCCCTTGCCGCACGAAACGAGGGACGTTCATGTGAGGGTCATTGCGAACCCCAACTTGAGAAAGGAAAGCCGCAGCAGGAGGCTATTTTATCGAGGGTCAGTTCGTCACTTGGTGAAGAAGAAAAGGGGGGGGGGGTGTCTACGATGGGGAGGGATGCCAGAGGAGGCCCACTGAGCAAAGCAATTTACAGAGGAAGGATCGCCGCGATGGAAGCCCAAGGCCTCAAGAAGTGCTAACAAAAGAATGAGAGGGCAAGGAGAGGTTCAGGAAAAAGTGAGCAGCGGGGGGGACGACTACTAAGGCATCACGGGGAAAACAGCACGGCACCCGAGGAGGGAGAAATCTAAAACTCAGAAGGGAAATGGTAAGTGTTCGGTTTTAGAAGAATGCGAAAATCTGCCCAACTCCAGCTGGTTCAAGACGGCGCTTACGGGGGAGGAAATTTCGGGTTGGGACGGGAGATCCGCACGTCGACAATAACATGGTGAAGAAAAAGGTAGGAAGAGTCCTTCGGCCTCCTCGCCTAAGAAAAAACTCCAGCGAGAGAATTATCTTACTAAGAGTGGGGGGGCACTGTCGAAGAAAACGGGGAGGGGAAATTATTGAAGAAAACCAAAGGGGACAAAGGCAGTTTCGTAGGGAGGGGAGGAGGTATACCATCAAGATGGCGTGAAGGAGGTACCCAAAGAGATTGCTATAGCGCCAGAAATCATGAAAAGAATCAAGACTGATTTCTTGAAGTAACCTCAACCCAGACAGGAGAAGGGGGGCCAGGGGGGGAAAGAAAAAGGTGAGAAATTCTAAGGAAGTCTGACCTACCTCCTCCTGGACAGGGATGATCTCTGAAAAAAAGCTCGAGGGGGTTGTCATACCTGCGCGGATATGTCTCCTACGCCTAAAAGGGGGGAACCATGGGAAACGACCTAACTAGGAAATTCCAAAAAGGATTTGAGTCGCCGCAAGGGGTCCGTCTCCATCACCGTAGGACAAGATCTCAATCGAAGTTGCCAAAGAAGGAGGGTTCCACCATAAAGGTAGAAGAAAGAGAAATCTCGCTAAAAGATTCACACCAAGACAGGGGACAGTTTTGTTGGGAAAGAAAGGAAAATAGAGTCTAAAAAACGGGGGGGGGGGAAGATGACCCCGATATAGGGGCTCCGCGGAGCGGTGGACCCACAAGGGTGGGTGGGGGAGCAAAAAAGGAGGTCTCAAAAAAACTGAAATTGAAACAGTTTCTTGGGGGGGGGGGTGGAACTTCCGGAAAATCGGCGTAACAGGGGGAAGATAAAGGTGATGTAGGGAAAAGGCGGTTAGGGTGCCAGCCGCACACGGTCGGTTACTTGAAAAGGGGGGGGATTCCTTCAAGGAAAGAGCCAGGAGTCGGGGGGGGCGAGAAAATCTTAATTGAGGGGACATTACTTAAAAAATCCTCAGAATAGAAAGGGAAACTTGCCTCTTGAGTGGGGGGGAAAAGTCAAAAAAGAAGGAAAAGAGTCGGGATCCTTAAGCTCTGAAAAAAGAGGTTTTCCTTACTGGGCAACTCCATCCTGAAGGGACATTTTAAGAAGGATAAAAACGTCTTCTAAAAAATGGAAGAAGGCCTTGGGGGGGGTCAACAGGGGAAGGGAGGGAAAGTGCCCACGTCCTGCTGAGGCCGATAAGTCATCTGCCGGGGCGGAGGGAGGGGAAGGGGGCTGGCGGAAGAAGCGATGCCAGGGCGGAAAAAAAGGGATTAGAGAAGGAAACGCCATTTGAAGAAAGTAAGCGCCTTCTTAAGAATTGTTGCTGGATTGGCCGAGGGAGCCGTTCACAGGGGAGTACTGAAACGAAAATCCTACATGAATAAGAAAGAGTCCAAAATGAAAAAGGGGTGCAAACTGAAAAGGTTGCAGCGTAAAAAAAAAAGTCTTCGACCAAAACACTAGCGTGGCTGCCCGCATGCTTGATCCAGCGTGCGAGAAGAGGCCGCCCCTTTGGCTTCATCGGCAAGAAACCGCATGGGAGGAATCGGGTATACGGGTGCTAAGCAAAAGGGCCGTTGGACTTCAAAAAAGGAGAAAGTCTGAGAGGGGGAGAGCACAAAAATTTATAAAAGAGGAATCGAAAGTAGCCGGGAGAGAGGGGGGCGTGCTCAGTTGCGCCACATGGGGGATCTGATTAAAGGAAAAAAATACCAGGGAATGGGGTCCCCGAAAAAGGGAGTGCTTTCCCTTGGTCC
>Ga0179593_1488656_pt1 | contig 19174 bp, 20 predicted proteins | sample CZODoug2_1_08_16_FD_185931 | JGI IMG/M metagenome (GOLD analysis project Ga0179593, IMG submission 185931) | Vadose zone soil fungal communities from Angelo Coast Range Reserve, California, USA - CZODoug2_1_08_16fungal (PacBio error correction) | ecosystem: Environmental > Terrestrial > Soil >...
GGTGGTAAAGCGGGAAAAGTGAAAACAAAGTTTGAAGAGTCCCATGTAAACAAAGGAGGACTCGAAAGGGAGTGGCAGGGACAAGTATTTCACAAATTCAGAGGTCTCCACTATAGAAGGGCGGGGGCCAGTCAGGTTAAGGAATTTCCAACTGTTAGGGAGAAGGGACAGGAGGGAAAAGGTAGCTGCATTGCGGGGGAACGAAGAACGTTGACAAGAAAAAAATTACCCCGGGAGGGCGAGAACGCGATTGGCGCTGAACATCGTCCAAAGACTACGGCATCCAAAATAGGTGGTGGGTGCACGAAGGCAGCGAGTGAAGTCAAAAAAGGTGCCAGTCAATAGGTTGCGTTCAGGGGAGTAAAGAAAAACAGCTGAGTTGTATGCAGAGGGCCAACATAAGGAAAAAAGGGACCTCAATGGGAGGTGAGACGGGGACATCGGTTTAGAGGACACGTCTCAAAAGTAGCGCATTGACGAAAGACCGAAAAGATACGAGACAGGAGATGAAAAGGCACGCATGGAGGGTGGTTAATGGAGGAAGCCTTGCGTGGGGTGAAGCAAGCAGGTAAGAGAAAACTCGATCCAAGTTAGAACTCGGGGGAATCGCTCACAGGGAGGCTATAACCAAAAACCAGACACAACTACAAAATTAGGAAGGGCACAGAAAAAAGGGTTAAGTGTCAGGTTCAAGGGCTCCGGTGGTATATCATTGTGATAAACGAGAATTTTTCTTCAGTGAAATACCAAAAGACGAAAAGGAGAAGGGGGAGGGAGGAACGGCCAGGTTGTCTAATGGGCGAAGTTAGGAAAGTCGTGCAGGACTAAACGACACGTAAGGGGTCGGGGCGAAGAAGTGGCCGTAAACGGGAACGAGCAAAAATCTGGTAGGGCGAAATGAAACAAAAAAAGGGAAAGCCGAACGTGTTTTAGGGAAGAGGTGGCCGGGAAGAGATTTGGTGTGGGGTCTCCCTGGGAAGCAAGCCATGGGGTTTCGCAAGGTCAATGGCTAGGTCGGGGGGGAAAAAAGACGTCCCAGGTCGAATGGAGCGCAAGGGACGATGAGGTAGTAAAAAAAGGAGGGTGAGTGTGGAATCCGGGTTGGGACCTAGGAAAAAAAAATCTGTGACGAAATCGGGGGGAAATAATGCAGAAGAAGAGGGGAGAACGCCATGGAGACCTATCGGGTTGATACAAGGGCAAGCCAATAGAGATTAAAAAGGGAAAATCTTGGTCGATAAATTCTAACCAAAGCAGCGAAAAGCCCATATCATGGGAGAGAAAAGAATCATTAGCTTGTAAGGAGAGGATAAGGAGGAGCTTTTTATCACAATAACGGAAATCCTCCACTTTACGAAAGGGGGCCCCAAAAAAAAGTTGTTTGGCGAAAAGTGTTAACTTTTGGACCAAAACTGGATAGGCACGACAAACCCGGAATAGGGCGGTAAAAAAAACCACAAAAAGAAGAATCCAAATCAGTCAGGTGAGTCTTTAATCTTAAGGAACATCGAATCTGCCAATTCCCAAAAAAGGCTGGTGAAAAAGCAGATGGTTGAGTGCAGAAAGAAGTAGAGTGGCTCGAGCAACATAGTATATTGCCCGGTCATCCAGGTTAACGGTTCTCCAAAAAAAAAGAGGAAGGAAGAGCCCATCATAAAAAACTACAAGATCAGCTAGAAGGGGGAAAAGGAGTGCCTTTCCGACTTGACCCGGTGGGGGTGTAAAAGCGGAAAGGAGGAGGGATGACAAGAAGTGGGGAAAAGAAGGTAGTGACCGTCCCGGTGACTATCACACGAACAGGCGAGAAGGGACGATCCGTAATCAGATTTTAACGGTTAAAATCGTTCCGGGGGGAGAGAAGGGGGCCGGCCTCCTGTAGCTCATGAGAAAAACACGAATGGGAAAAAGCCATACAAAAATTGGCCCGGAGAGATCATTAGAAAAGTATACGAAACCTGCGACGACCGATTTCAGAGCGAAAAACAAAGTCAATCAGAAAGAACCAAAAAATGTGGACAGTGAAAAAGGTTGTCGGGGCATTAGACCAAAAAAGTAGAACTGACAGGGAGAGGGGAGCAGTAGCAGGGTCTCATTGAGGAGCAGGATCCCTCACGACGGGTCAATGTGAAAGGGCGTGACCCAGGCACAGGGACCAAAATTGTCAGGGAGGAAAGGAAATACGCAGCGGATGCAGGGGGGAAGACCGGTTGGTATGTAGTTTGGATAGACACTTGCTGATGATTTGGAAGGTCAAAGAGAAGGCTCAAACACAACAGAGGGGAAAAGAGAGAGGGGAAGATGAAGTCCAAATCATCAAAAAAAGAAAGAGGAAAAATAAAAAACCGGGCGTCGGTGGAAATTCGCCTGCGGACTTAAAATCGAAAAGAAAAGGGAGTTTGGGCGTTGGAGGGGTACGCCGGACAACCAGTAGGCAGGATCAGCCAGAAGCAAAGACAAAGTTTGCATTAAACGGGGAAGAAAGCTACAGGTTATAGTTGGTCGAAAAAAGGAAACCGGACAAATTTTTCATATAAAGTGGGACCAGGTGGAGGGGTGGGGCGTGGTTTGGGGGCGTCTTTTGAGAATCCTGGAAAGGTCAAACAAAGTGGGGAGTAATTGTCGAATGAACTGGGGAAAATTGGGGATGATCAAAAACTAAGTTTGTGAAAAGGGACACCCGAAAGGAGGACCTTCTACAAGCATCGAGCTACAAGGAAGAAATTTCAATCAAACCGTACACGACGATTAAAGGAAGAGCAAACTTAGGCATTCAATAAACCGAAGATTCAAAGGGGACGGCAAATTTACGAAGGTCTGGAATAAGAAAGCGCACTAACAAAAAGGGGGAACGGATAAAAGGGAACGCCAGGTGCCGCAGGAAGCGGGCTAAAAAGGGGAAAAGTCCGTGGATTCTCTAATGGACGGAGGAAGTGACAGAGACATCCGTTAAAAGAATGATTTACGGCAAAAGAGGCCCAATTACTCTTGACTCCTAAGAGAAAGATACCTGGACGAAAAATGGATCAAAAAACAAAGCGGAGGGCAAGCTTCTTTTTGAAGGGCGAAAACTGAGAGGACAAAAAAAATGAGGGGGGGGGAAAACGAAAAAATTCGATTTGGAGGCATTGTGAACAAGGGGGGAAGAAAAGAGAGAAGGAAAGGGTAGCAGGGATCCAAAAAAAATTGAGGGGAAAACCATAAAATGGGGGAAAAAAACAAAAAGTTGGGTTGCAAAAAAAAGTCCATAAAATAGGCAAAGGAGGGGAAACCTCCTTTATGGGGGAGGCGAAAGCTAGAAAGGAGCTTCAGGAAAAATAAACTGCTTTGGGAGGGAAAATAGGAGTTCAGAAAAAGGGGGGGGGGGGGGCCTTTATAGACACCAGATAAATCTAAAAACCAAGGAAGGAGATAAGGCTGAGATGTGGGATACAACTCTGCAAAGCGCTATGAAGTAGAAAAGAATAACTAAAGCAACAAAGATGGGCGAATCTCTTTGGGTGGATCGGGGCAACGGGGCAGTAATAAAAAAAAGACGGGGGGAATATATCAACAATAAAATATCCAAATCAGCCTGAAAATTCGTAACGGTGCATTAGGTCAAACGAAAAGACCAGGAAAAGGTTATCCGGCAAAAAAAAAAAGGGGAGGGAAAAGAGGGCAAGTAAAAAGACAAAGACCTGGAAGAGGACTAAAGTAGGAGGGGGGTCTGGTGGTATACATACTCGAAGAAAGAGGATCGAGAAGGGAAAGAATTTTGTCTAACAGGGTTCCGACAAAGACATGAGAAAAAAGCTAAGGACGAAGGGAAACTGAAGTCCCTACGATGAATATTCGATCAAGGAACAACGGGCTAGGGTCAGAAGACAGTGGGAAGGTTGTGGTTGTGCAGAGAGGAAAAGAAGAGACAAAGAAGTCAGGGGACCTGGGAAAAGAAAGGCAATTTAAAAAAAAAAGTATTTTAGTGAGGCAGCGGGGTGTTTTTGTGCAGATGGGGTTTAGAGACTCCCTCGTTAAGGGAGATGAATTTATCATAGAGGGGAGGAAAGTGAGATCACCAGAGGGACGGGAGCACAACAAAACGTATAAGTAAACACCAGAAAGCTTCGGAAGATGAGCAGGCTCAGGAAAATCTGGTGGGAGGGGGTGAGGAAAATTGAGATATAATGCGAAAGCGATCCGAGAGAAAGATGGAAAGGGGGGGGGGGGGAGTCCGAACATAATGGATTGGAAGGGTCACATGGGGCCGGATTAAAACTCAACATGAGAAATGAAACTGTCCCCTAGGAGGAAGGCGCCAAAACTGAGACGTCACTAAGGAAAGAGAGGGGGGAAACAGAACAATGTTCGGAAAAAAAGTGGAGCCGAGTCGTGATTTGGCGAAAGCATGGCCGAGGACGGGATTCCTTATGACTATGCGGAAAAACGACAAGGGGGGAAAGCAGAGATACAAAATGGGGGGGATGACAGCAGGAATGTGATCCAAAAAACGTGGGGAATTCCTATGGGACGGGGAATGCCGCGCGGAGCAATTGGGGTACAGAACTTAAACGTAGCGAGACATTGGGCAGAAGAGAACGTAAGAAATATGAGGGGGGTGGGTGCAGGGGTACAGAGGCTTACGAACAACTACCTCGATCAAAACAAAAAAGATAGGAAAGAGATATTTGGGGACATAGGGGAAGGAAAACTTGGGAAGCATGACAGAAAACGCGCCGGGGGAAAGGGGGGGGGGGGCGTGAGTGACGTTAAAAACCAAGCGCGCCCGATCGTCGGAGACGGGGAAATGCAGGGATACATGCATGCTCCAAGTATAGATTGGGAGGTTTGACCCATGCGGGGACTAAATAGTGCCCGTGGAGGGGGGAAAAAAAGCGCCGCTCAGAGGGCTCGGCTCCAAATACGTGTTATAAAGAAGCGAGACCAACTTAGCTCGAAAAGTTAAGTTTCATGGAGGTAAAGGTCTTCCATCGGTGGGGAAGAGAGGGAACACTCAGGGACAGGACAACAACTAGAAGGAAGGGGACCACGTCACCTCCGGCTACGAATGAATCTCATTTCGAAACCCCAGGAAAAAAGAGAGATACTCTCTGGGGAAGCCAGCATAGGGAGAAACGGGTGCGGGGGGGGGGTACCCAGGGGCGGGGTCCAGACCGCCGCTATCCGCAGACGCCCGAGATAAAAATTAATCAAGGAAGAGGAATAAGAGTGAAACCAGAACAGGCGGGACGATAGCCACAAATCAATAAAACATGCGTCCTTCCCAGAAAAAAAGTTTGAAAGGGGGAATGAAACAGGGGGACAGGTGCAAAAGGTTGTGGTGAGGGAAGAAGGGTGGGGGTGAAAGAATTGCGGGGTCGATAAAGCAAACTAACGAAGAAGGGAAACCTAGCCGGGGGGGAGGCTGTAACGAATGGAAGTCGAACGGGGGGGGGGGCGGCGAACGGCAAAGTTTAGAAGGCTATGTCCGGCCGGAAGAGCAAAAGAGGTTGTGAGCAAGACGGGGGGGAATATGCCCGGGAGTAAAAAAAAAGGCCGCGGTTTGGTGGGGATGACGGGGAAGCGAGGCTTGGCTAGAATCGTCACGAACCCCTTGGGGGTTCTGGGGGGATGGAGGACGTTGCAACAGCGGCACGTCGAGCAAACTCGGGGATATGAAAAAAAGAGAACACTGTTGGGGGGGGACTGAGCCGGGACAAAGGGCAAAAAAAAAACTCTTAGGCAGCTTCTAGGAGAGGGGAACCACTAAGGGAAATACGCGCCGGGAAGTTTAGAACCCTGACCTAAAAAGCTACAAGAGGTACAGCAGGGAAAGAGGGTTCGCAAAACAACAAAAGACGAGGGAACGCACTATAAGGGGAGAGAGGCTTGAAACTGTCCTTAGAGACTAATATGTGCTGGGCGGTAAGTGGTCCTCACAATAACTAGTTCGGTGAACACCCTCTGCGCCAGGAAACAAAAGGGGGGGTGGGGGGAAGGAATTGGGTTTTAAGTGGGGACAAAAACAAAAAGGGATAGGGCAAAACCTGAATGAGGGGGTGAAAGCTCCTCCAAAGAAGCGGTGACCTTCAGTGATTGGGGAAGAGGCACATCGGAAGGAACTTCAAAGATAGTAAAATCAAGAGGTTGGGGGGGTGAGGAAAAGGGAGAAAAAAGGGAATGGCTCGTATTCAAAAGGCCAGCGGGGAAAAAGGGGAAAAGGGGTTGAAACCGCGGGAGTGAGGGGAGAAAAACATGTCAGAAGAACAGAACACAAAGAACGCGAAACAAGATGAAAGCAGAAGAGTGCCGTGGAGCCGTGACCACTTTGGGAAGACCAGGGGGTCAAGGCGGGTCAAGACTGTATTCCAGAGTGAGAAAGTCGGGTTCATTCCCCGGTAAAATGGACCACGCCGTTTCTGGGGGAACGAGGGCGTCGGAGTAGCGCGGGAAGGTGAAAAAAAAAGGACGAATACACTTGGTCCTAGAGAGGAAAAACACGACATGTCCAAAATTCATTCGGGAAAGGGTACGCGGGGTGGGGTAGAGGAAGAGGGGACAGATAGCAAAAATCCAACCGCACCCAAAAGGGGCCAAGTGCAATACGGTGAGGTCAACAAGAATTAGACTGCCAGGGAGAGGTCTAACGTAAGGAAGTACAGTGATTCAAAAGGCCAAACGGTGCACTAGCAACGACACAACAATCAAATTGGGGTCTTGAGGGATTAGGAAGAAAGGACCGAAGCCCGGGAGGAGGGCCGAGAAAGGCTGGGGATGATTGACTTAAAAGGAATCTACCACACACCCGGAGTAAGGAGGAGAAAGAATCTCATAATCAGGATGCATCGAACCGGGGATTGTAAGGTCGCGGGGAGGAAGTAAGAGTATAAGTGGATTGGGGGGGGTCGGGTTCGGTCCAGACGGATAGACCCGGTCATCTGAAAGACCGAACAAATGAGACCCTTGGAAGCGGGGGAGAAAAAGGAGACCCTATTCTGTTGGTGAAAACGGCAAAAAAAAAATTTAAAATCAAAGGGGGGGAACATACCAGGCAGGTTTGGGGCGGGAAGAAGGGGTCTTTTGTTTTCGCTGGACGAAGCGAAACCAAAAAAGTGGTTGGGGCGAAGAGATATCACCGGGAACTCATGGGAACTGATGCTAAGTTGGGGGGGGCCTCCAGCTCTAAGCAGGAAAACTGATCGACAAAGGACTTCAAAAAAAAAAGGTTACCCGGACAGGATCGCAGATTCAAGGAAAAGAAGAAAGGTGGAATATTCCCCGTGAAAAGACGGAAGGGAAAAACTGGGTTCGGGAATCAAAGCCGCAAATTTAAAAAAAAGGGGGCAAAATCGGAGGCACGAATTTTCCAATCATATGAGAGTGGATTGAGAACCTATCCGGACAGGGACCAAAGAAAAGAAGGGGAAAAAGGGAAAGATTAAAAAAGTCAAGAAAGGAGCTCGGATCCTACTAGCATACTGGACGAAAATGAAGACATAATTTCAAAAACGAGCGGTAAATGATGTCCTGAAGAGGCCAAGAAACCTTACCCGCGGCAGGGATAGGGGGGGAAGACGGGGGGCGCAACAGATAAATCATTCGGGGTGAGTCGAGGGGGGATGAGGGGTAAACCAGTGAAAAAAAAAATCATGTGGCAAGGAAACATGGCTAATGTGGCAACTGATGTGGAAAACGAAGTATTGGGTGAACCGCGCCGATTAGAAAAAAGGGGAAGGGAACAAAATTCAACTGAGAATGGCGTTGTGGGTGGTGAGCCAAACAAGATCTCCACGCAGGGGGGGAAACAACGGGAAAGGAAGTATTATAGCGGGGAACCAGGGATGCGGTCGGCAGCTATGGCAAGTATAGAGGAGATTCAAAGATGGAAGCGCTTGGGGTGGGGAATCGGTCCCACGAAAAAACACAAAAAGACTTTTGGAAAATACAAGCGGAAATCAACTGCGAGCAGTTAACTGGGAAGTAGGAAACAAACCGACAATAAAAACCGTGGACCGCAAAGGTGAGACGATGGGGGCTGTGTCAAGGGGGGAACGTAACGGTCGTACAGAAAAGGGACAGCCTTTCATGATTCCGAAGTGGTATTACTAGACGAGAAAAAGGAGGAAAACGAAAGATTGTACGCGGAGGCCGGACATAGCAAGGGCCAAGGACGTGCGAATAACGTCGACTATGAAAAACCTCGCCAGGAAGAAATAAGGTCCGAAAGTGATGCTGGGGGGGGTGGGGCCAAGGAGGCAAAGGCAAAAATCTCAGGATAAACACACAACGAGAACAGTTGAACGAGAAAAGCAATTAAAAACGAGGTTGACCGATGCAAAAAAACTATAAGCCCCGTGGGTGGGGGGTTGAAAAAGGGGAGTGGGGGGGAGTTAGACGAAAACCGTTGCGGGGGGGGGCCGAGACTTCGGGGATGAGTGAGTCCATTCTACGGACCGGGACGGCGAAAAAAAAGCCCCGGCGGCGATAAACAACCCCAAAACGTTCCAGGAGCCGAAAGAAAGAGAGTCTGTGGGTTTCCTTGTTTCGGCAAGGGGAAGCTATGGACGAGGAAATGAACCTTGGAAACCCGGGTTAATATCAGCTGAGTCAAGGCATGGGTGGGGGGGGCAATATAAAAAAAAAGAACTTGCCGACAAAAGCCATGTACTTCCTGGGGAAAGGAACGACCCTTAAGGCGGAAAGGCAGAGGGACCAGAACATAGCTTGATGCCGATAGGGAATAAGGGAACAAGGAAATCAAGAAAAGGAATTCGTGTAAAAAAGCCAGGGGGAGGGAAAAAAAACCTACCACAACGGGAAAAAGGTCTAAAAGGGAGCCAATGGAATCAAAAGGGGGGGGGGGAATAGCTAAACGAACTCGAGAAAGGGGTGTCAAGTACTAAAACACGCCCAGCGGCCAAGTGTTCTAACCGGTAGTACAAGGGAGGAACAAAGGCAAAATGAATACAAACCCGAGGGGGCATCCTCCAGCTACTAGAACACCTATCATGATCAAAAACGGAGGAAAAAGAAGGATTTGTTTGGAAATCGGGAAATGAAACACATTGGTAGAAGGACCAGGCTAACGAAAGGGCGGAGGCGTGACGAGTAATTGGGAAAAAGGCTAAGAGCGGGAACTCGGTCAGTCGAAGTTCAATGAATTCAGTGAGGGAAGAAGGGACAGGATGCAAACATGAGATCTGCTTCAAGGGGGGTAGGGGGGCAAAAGGCGTGGCAGAACGAATTCCCGGCGAGAACAACGAAAAATTAAACACAGGGAGACCGGGTATGTTAAAGAGAAACACAGGGTGCGACTCAATACAAGGGGCAGGTCAGGGGAGTCGGAACAGCTTAAGGGAGAGGGGCACAGAATGAAAAACAACATAGAAAAAGGTATATCGACCCCTTATAAAGAGGGGGGTTCAGCCCGCTAGCATTAGCTCCTTGCAACCAAAAGTCTCATAGCGCGAGTGAGGCGCGACTAGGAGAACGGGACTGTTACCTTGGAGAACGCCGGGGCGGGGGCGCCGGGAAGTAGCGAGAGAAAAAAATAGCATCATCGAGTCGTCAAGAACCTTGACCATGATCCAAAAAGCAAGCAAAAAGAAAAGCGGCTGCCCAGAAGATGGTTAAAGTGGAATCAAAGGCTTCCGTTTTTAGAAAAAAAGAAAGGGGCTTTAAAATCGATCACTACAGCAGGGCCGCCATCGAGTGGGGGAAAAAGACAAACTGCTCAAAATACGCGTCAAGGGAAGGAGGGTAGCCGGGGGTTTGGCGAAGGGAGATGTCCGCAAAGGAAGAACACTTGTTCGGGCGACTCGGGCTAGAGTAATCCAACTGAGGAAAGGAGGTGGGAGTTCTGGGGACCGGAAGCGCTTTCTCAACCTGACAGAGATCGAATGGGGTTGACCGTAGCAGGACGAATTGTGGAAAAAAAACATAAACGGCAACGTTCGAGCAGCGGCAGAGTGATGCCGCGCAGTATTAAACACCGGATTTTTAAAGGAAAATCAATTGGACCGATCAACCAGAGCTTCAAGGATACAATCGTCTACTGGAAAAAAAGAGCGGTAAAGTGGGAGCAAGCAACCAGAGAAAAGAGCATGGGGAAGCAACGTGGATCGTGGGGAAGCGGTGAGAAAACTCAAAACAACGGAGGAGGAAGTCCTCAGACGCAGGAGTTTGGACTGATCTATAGTTCGGAACAGTGAATCCTCACACATAAAAACGAGGTTAATAAAACCCTAGTCGGCAAGGGGCCAACCAAAAGTGTGGTGGGGGCTGACATTTGTGAACGGGGCCCTAACACTGGCGCCCAACAACAGGAGATAGGCGGCCACAAGCGCCTCCAAAATCCAAAAAAGGGTTCGCACTTGGTCAGATGATGGGACCGAGTAGGCCAAAGCAAAAAGAAAAGAGGGGGGGGAACGAGGTGGTGAAAGTAGTTAATGCCACTAAGGACAAAGACCTGCGCAGGTAAACCGTCAAAAAGCCTGATAAACTGAAGGGAGGGGCGAACCAGAGAAGGAGATGAAATACAAACGACTAAGAGTCAGCGGACCTGACTCCAAGGGGATTGCCGGAAAAACCGACACAAAGGGGAGCAGGCTGCGCGTCACAGGGGTAGCCGTAGTGAAGGTCATAGGAAAAGAGCGGGAGTGAAGGCGGAGGGGGAAATCAAAGTCGGTTTAACTTTAAGAGGCACCTTTCGATCAGCGGGGGTAGCCGGAAGACAGGAATGGAGCTGGGAAGGAAAAACCAACACCCAGAGTCAAGAGACTATCATAAGGAAGTAAAACACGGGTGGTCCGAAAAAGTGTCCAAAAAAAAGTAAAGCTCCACGCCCAAAAAAAAAAGGGGTTTTCAAGTGAAACTTTGGACCAGGGTGCAAGGTGTCGAACAAAAGTGAAAACGTTAGCCGTATGCAAGGAAAATGTCAAGATGCGTGCAAAATCCGAGGCCCGAAAAGAAACAACAAAATTGTCCCGTGGGGGACAGATACTTCAGAAAAAAACCGGTATGGGAAGAGAGGGGGGGAATTTGGAAACAAATAGGAAAAGCTGAGGGAAGAGAAAACCTCTAGTTCCAAGACAGAATAAGAACAACCGAAAAAAGGAGCGGGACGTAATCCTTAAAAAAAGAAAAGGGGAGTTGTTGGGGTCACGGTTAAGGTCGCGACATAGTGCAAACGGCTGAAAAACAACAGGGGAATCAATTGCAGTTAAGAGGGGAAGACAGAAGTCTTCTTGTGGGCACGCACGGCAAAACTACAAAGGTCACGGGACATAACAAGGAAGGTGGGTGTGATTGATGGTAAGGTTAAGTATGGAAAATCGGCAGAGAAAAGGGGGTGGATTAAAGGCAAAAAAAGATAGAGCCTGGGGATAGATAAGGGGGGGGGGTGGAAACTAACATAGACAGCATGTGGGGAGAAGCCAAAACCTTACGATTCAAGTTAACCAGGGACGAGCTTCAAAAACGCCGCAAACCGGGGGAAATAGGAACACCGTACGTCACGACTAAAAGGGAGACTTTATTAATCGATCAAGCCGCAGAAGGGCGTAACCCAAAGGGGAAGGAAAGGGAAAATCTTAAGAGGAAAAAAGCGTGGGAACTGATTGGCATCCCTTCATATGTTTTGGGGGGCCGCCATAACAAAAATCAGGTGAGGGGGAACGAAAGGAGACCTAAGTCAAAGGGACAAACGGTCCAACGGATTGAATAGTAAAAACGGTGAAGTGGCGGATCGGGTGTAAACCAAGAAACCTGAACTAAAACGGGTGGTGGAAAGGGATTGGGTCAACCAAGTAAGGAGGGTCTTCGGAATGTTCGGGGTAAACAAAAAAGTGAAGAAAAAAAACAACTTGTGTGGGCAAGAAAAGGCGAATGATGATTTGAAAAAGACCGGGGGTTGAGAAACATCAAGGAAAAAGTAGACAAGAAAGACTTCGGGTCTGAAGGGCGTGGAGGCCACTTTGTGGGGTAATCAAAGATGGGAAACGATCAGGGGGCTGACCCTATGCGTCGGAGTCTGGAAAATTAGAAAGTGTCTCGAAAAGACAGGGAGGGAGGCATAGGCATGTAAAAAATACTCATAAAAGCAAATCAAAGATGCGAAGCGCTGGTGGGGGGGGCAACGGCATAAACAAAAAAACGGGTGGTTTTAATAAATCCAGGACAAATCAGGAAAGCAGCGAACGTGGCACTTAGGGCCAACACAAGCAAAAAGTCAATGAACGAAAAAAGGGGTTAGACGAGTATATTTCACAGGTTGAGACAAGATTAAGGGAACACACGGGGAGGAATGGTCCTAAAAGGGGTAAACAGCTCGAGCCGATTTGGGGGACTACGGGGAAAGAAAGGTAGCAAACAATAGAAGGTAGGGGAGGGGCAAAAATCGATCTCTCTAGAAGGGAAAGCGTCGATTCTCTAAGACGGAAAGCCTTTTAGGGTTAGGATGGAAAAGAAAGCACAATCTAGTTTATGAAGATCTAAAAAACGATACTGAGAAAACCTGGAAAAAAAAGGGTGTTCAAATGGGGGGAGAAAAAAAAGTGTGAGGGGGTGGGGAGGATTGGGGAGGAAAGAGGCGGCCGGGGACTCAATGGGGAAGTGTGATCATCTGGGGAGACAGAAAATGAGACCAAGAGGAAAATGCGCCCAAAACACGGCGAAAAACCAGTTCAAACACACCACGTTCCTCCTTCGGACGGAAAAGAAAGTCAGAAGACTCTAGTTTCAAAGGGGGGGGAGCTGAAGAGCGGAGGAACGGGTGGCATGGTGAAAAAGAATTGCGTGAGGGAACAATGGAATAATGTGTCCGAATTATAAGGATAGATTAACCCAAAATGGAGAAAAAAAAACCATGACGCGGGCGACGAAACGCAAAAAAGGGTAAAGCGATTGTTGGCCCAGAGTGAATATCGGGAAAAGCGCGGTGGGTCTCGACAACGTGGAGTCGGGTGGGACACTCTGGCGGGAAAAACCGAAAAAACAAGGATCAGGATCGCGAAGCAAAGAATTATCAAGAAGGGAGTCCAAACGATCTCCTACCGAAGGCGTCGCGGGAAGCAATGTGAACTCGGCACGCAAAACCATTGAGGAGATCGGAGGGGGAAAGGATTACAAAGGGTGGCACTTGTACAGGCGGAAAAAGAAACAGCCTGCAACCCAACGAGAGGAGGATATAGTGTTCAATCGGGAGGAAAAATTTATAAAGTACCAAGTCTAGAGCGAAAGGGTGGCGGGAAAAAAGGGCACAAATCTCGGCTCACGAAGCAAAAGGCCTTACAGGGGCTGGCGAATTCCAACAGGGGAGGGAGCAGAATTCGACCAGGAAATATAAAGGGGTTGGGAAAGGGGGTGAGCATAGGGGGTCAAGACATCCGAGCGAGACAAGCGCGTGAAGAGAAGGATATTAAGACCTAGGACAGACACGTGTGGGGAAAATGCAATCGACAGTGCCGTCTAAGGGCCCGACAATCAGTGAAAACGGGGGGTCAGAGTACGGCAGGCCATCGGAGAAAAAAGCGGGAAAAAGGGACTAGGAGGGAAACCATCAATTCAGCTCCTTAAATAGGCAGGAAAATCCAGAACAAATAAAACATTCATAGAGCTCTAAGACCCACAAGAACGTGCAGTACACTGGATACAAAGGCAGTGGGGGCAAGGCATCAGGGATAGCTGGCGAGCGCAAAAACACGAAGAGAGAAATCGTCCCAAAAAGCCGATATCCACCCATCAGAACCAAACAGGGACCCTAAAAAAAAAAAAGGGGGGGTAAACTGAGTCGAAGGGGTCACGGTGTCATGTTAAATAGAGGTGGCAGAAGACAAAACTGAAGAAAAGACTGAGAAAAACAATGCCAGGGTCAGGCTCGGGATAGTACAAAGAAGGCGAAAGGCGGGGGCAGCGCTGATAAAGTAAATGGCTGGCTAGGCGATGGGTCAGGGCACTCCTATCAAAAAAAGTGAGGGGCTCGCGGAGTAAATACAAAATAGTAAAGGAACGAAAGGGGTTAGATAAAGGACTGAGTATAAAAAAAAAGGACAGACGTCGAACACAATGGGGGGGGTTTCGCAGGTCACTGGGCTTGAGGGTCGTTGAAAGACACACGTTAATAGAAGGAGGACGGAGGAGTATATTCAACAAAGTCGTTGGGGCCGGATGCGGATCAAAAACAAAAGCTTAAACAATCGGGTTTATTGACAGAAGGGGGGGGGGGCTGGAGAAGATAATGCAACGTTGTGGATAAGCAGAATAAGAATAGACTCGAACCAAAACATATTGGCATCCTTATATCACCCAAGAAATCTACCACCAAAAGCGAACGGGAAAAGAAGGAATAAGGAGGAAGGCTGGGCCCTGACAGGAGGGAGCGGGTAAGGAAAAAAAAGAAGAGTGCATCCGTTAAAAGGTCGCCCAGGAAAAAACACAGTGGGCTTAAAGTTTGGGGGGTAACAAAAAGGGATACCCAAGGGACACGGGGGGGAAACAGACAAAATCCGGTCGGGGGAAGAAAGGGGGCGAGAATCAGGACATGATCGCCATGCAAAAAAGGGTTGAAGGGAGGTGTGGGTGGAAGCCCATGCGTCCGTGAGAATCGTAGGAGTCAGCTAAGGGCGCTTAAAAGGAAAAGAGAGTTAAAAAGGAGTGGGCGAACAAAAAAATCTGCCCAAAGCCAAGAAGGGAGGCAGAGACGGACTCGGAAACTGGAAAAAAAATGAACGGGGGGAAAGAAAAAGAAGGGCGCGCTTGATTCCAAGGACGAAATCAAAGGGCAGGACCCGGTGTCCCGCCGAGGGCAAGGGGGGGGAAAGGGCACAAAGGGTAAACGTCGGGGAAGGGCGTCGGAATTTGTAGGCCTGCACCATGTAAGAGGAGGAAGTAGCAAGCAAAGGGAGGAAGGATATAGCGAAAAAAGTACGCAAAAAAGGGGGGTCAAAATAGGTCAAAGGTAAAAGCAAATCTTGAAAAAAAAAACAAAAGGGGTTCATTGGGGGCAGGGGTAGACAAGTAGGAGACTCCTGGAGGTGGCCGAGGGGAAGGGGAGACATTTGGGAACGGATGAAGCGGAAGGGAACTTCGGAAAACCGAACAGAAAACACTTTGGGTTAAGTCCGCCTAGGTCAGGCCCAGTGGATTCAGTGGACTATCCTGGCTGAGGGATTGGGACTTCATAAGGGGCTAAACAAAAACACAAGGGGGAGAAACAGAAAGGAGCCTAGAGGCGAAATACATCGGCAACAATCGAAAAAAACCGGCCGGTCTCTGAGGAGATAACGGAAAGACAAAAGTGGATGGGTGATGGTGAGCCAGATTAACAAGGGAGAGATGCCGAAACAAAAAAGTGCTTACTAACGTCAATTGCAAGAAGACTCTTTGGGAACACGAAAAAAACAAAGTGGCAGAAAATGAAAGAGGTGTGGGGCGGGGAAATGGGCGAATTTTTTTCGAGTCAAAAGGCGGTCGAGAAACAAAAAAAAGCACGTTGAACCAAGGGGGTACCATCAAAAGGAACAGAAGTGAGGGCGGTTTTGTGGGGGGCGACCGTCTACAGGAGTCCCGCTAAAAGCTGAAAAAAAGCGATGGTTCAATCACACAAACAAAGGAAACTACCAAGATCGCCTTCAGAACGCCGAAGGGAAACGGGCTGGCACTAACACCCTGACGACTTGAGGGGGAAAGGGAATAACAAAACGGAATACATTACCAAAGGGAAATTCGGCGCGAACGGGGCCGGGGACTGATATCTTGCTTGAGACAGGCCGAGGGGGGGTGGAAAGCCAAAGTTAATATTGGCCGGGGAAGCCGTTACAAAAAATATGACACAAACCATAGGTATTACAAGTTCAAACAAGAGACTGGGGGAAGTAGAAAGGAAGAATGAACTACCAGCAAGTCGGGGGGGGAGGGACGATGCAACCGAGTCATACCGGCGAAAGTGGCGGGGGGAAACGTTAACAATGGAAAAAAACAAAAGGGTTGGGGGAAAGGCAAGGGAAAAAGGCAAGGGGTAACTCGGGGTTTGGGTAAGAATAGAAACAAAAGGGGGGCTCCGGAAAGGAACAAGATGCTTACAGAAAAGGAAAAAAGGAAGGGGGGATCGCCGTGGTTTGGCCAACATCTGCGCACGACCCAGACCAAAGATGAAGAGATAGGAGAGACAATTCGCAGGAAGCAGATTAGTAAATCTAGTAGGCGACAAAGATGGCGAAGACGCGGGGAAAGGTAAAACGAGTACGGAAAACGAGTGGTTTGAATATCAAGAAGAGGCGAAGCGAGTTCGAACGGGGACGGGGGGCAAAAGAAAAAACTTATTCAAAAAACAAAAAGGGGGGTGTCCGGCATCACTGAGAACCGATAGGGAAACCGGCAAATAAAAAAGTTCGGGCTGTCCTAGTATCGGGGAGAGCAACGAGGCCAAAAAGTTTGCATCGTGGAGGGCCGGAATCGCAAAAGACCGTGGTAGAGAAGGCCACGGTCGACATGACTATGCTAAAAGCACAAACCGGGGAGATCTCTAAAAAGAAATCAGGGGGGTAGTGGGGGGGCGCGTTTTAAAAGAATTAAAGCCACACTAAAAAAGAAGAACAAGAGAAACTAAAAAAATTAGGTGTTCTGGGCAGCCAGGGATTTGGTGACGGGGGAGGGGGGTGGGGAGCGGCCCGAAAAGGTGCTTGGTAGGATGACGGAATGAAGCTTACATGGATCGGATAGTAGATAAAACATGAGAAAAAACCCCACAGGTTCCTCCGGGTAAAAAACGAACGAGGCCCGAGCTAGCGGCAAGAGCTGTTTTCTTCCAGTTTGGAAATCTAATGCACCGGATGAAAAGGGAAAAATGTGGGCGACGATGAGGTTTCCGGGGCAAGGATGGGGGAGGGAAAATCATCTGAGGGAACACGGGAGTGAAAAACCAGACCCTGGCTGAGGAAAGAACCTTAAATGTCGAAGCAGCGAATACATAAACGAGGATAGGGCGGATCGTAGAAAATCCTCGACAGGCCGGGAGGGAAAAACATGCGCAAAAACCACACACAAAAGGCAGATGAAATCAAACCTGGTAAATGTTTGGTAGAAAAACCCGTTGTCCTTAAAAAAAGAAAAGGAAAGCAAGCGGGGGAAAGAAATGGGGGGGGGTAAATATCACAGAAACCTTGGGGAGCGGATGAAGGGTGCACTTTTGAAAGAGGAAAAGAACACTAAAACTCGCAACAACCCGGAGAAAGGATATGGGGGTTAGGGCAGAAGTGGGGGGGAAAAATTTACAGACACAATGGACGACGAGCTCGAAGGGATACGGGAAGAGGAGGTCCACCATGCTCGGAAAAACGTAGAGCTTAAAAGGGCAGTCGGGGCAGTAATTCAAATTAGGGATCAATTAGCAGAAAAGGAAACTTCTGAACAAGGGGGTTGGGAGGCAAGAAAAAGAAGTCAAAAACGAAGTCTGCGAGACAATCTGGAGATGACGAAAGGGCATCCAAGGAGTACTGGTGTGTTCCGTCGAAGGCTTCAGTCGATGTGAGATGGCAGGGGACACATGGAGGCGGAGGAAGCTGATGAAGGAGGGAGGCAACAACGAAAAAAGGAAAGAGAGACAAAGGTCAAGTTCAGCGACGAGCGAGCACAAACAGAAACATCCAGAACGCTCTTAGGCAAGAAAAAAAATGGGGAGGGGAACTTTAGGGGGTAACGCGGGAAGTGTTACGTCATGGAGCTCAATCGACATCCAGAAGGACTGGAAAAGAAAAATAGCTTCAAAAACAGGGGCGTAAGATATAAAACAATCCCGCAACCAAAAACAGGCCTGAAAAAAAAAATAGTTGGGTAAAGTGCTGGGCAATGGCCGGCAAGGTTTGGGACATGGGGAGGTAAGGAGTTATGTCTGGACAGAGGGCCAACTACCTAAACAGGGAAGCAAAAAAGGAAGAAACGTGTTTGGGGGTCGGAACTTTGCTCATAGGAAAAATAGGAAAAAATGCCATAGGAAATTAGAATGGATGTAAGGGACCGACGAAAAATATTTGGGGGACGGCGAAAGATCAGGAGACAAGGAGGACGGGTAGGAAGGAGAGGACTGTCCTCCCGAACAAATCGTAGAACCGTGGTTTGCACCGAGTTATAAAAAAGGGGGGGGTGGGAACGGGGAAAAAAGCTTAGTTAGAAAGCTAGTTCCAAGATATGACACCGTGTCAACGCAAGGGGTTGGAGATAAAACAAGCGGGAAGAAAAGAAGTGGTCATACGGGAAGTGTCTAAATGGGCATACACGGAATGTGGGGGAACACCTCAGACGAAAAAAAATCACCGAGGGATAATGTGGTAAAAAAGCCGGGGGGAAGTAAAATCTGACAAAAAAAAGAATCCAAAGTAAACGCTAAGCAGGTGGAGGTGTAACTCTAAAGTCGGGAGGTACTCACAAAGAGGAAATAAAGGGCCAACTCTTGTGCCTGGGGACGAAACCAGTTGTGTAGACAGGTGGGGTTAAACGAAAGATAGCCCGGGAACAAAACCGATAGTTGTTGGAATCGAAGAAAAATAACTGTTCGTTAGGTGAGGGGAAAGCTCGAACATCCTATAAAGGAAAAAGAGAGGGGGGGGCCCGAGTGTTGGAAAAAGGAAAAAGTTTAGACTCGAGGAGTCAAAAGAGACACTTCCGGAAAAAACGTTGGTAAAAATATAGCAGGAGGAAAAAAAAAAGAAAAAACGAAACTCGGGTGACAGAAGAGAGCCTTGACCGTGGAACCTTTGGGGGGTGAAGCTGGAGCAAAAGGTACAGTAAGGATCCGGGAATAGACCTCCAGAAAGACGAAGATTTGAAAAAAGAAAAAAACGTTGGACTTTTAGGGTACGAGAAGCGGGGGGTATGTCCGATCCGGCGCAATTGGGGGAAACACTGGAAAACCAAGAGGATATCAGGAAGAAAAAAAGTACCTTTGCTCGGGGAAAACAGAAAGGGAAAAGAACCAATCCACATCCACGCCCACAAGGGGGGGGTAACCAATTTGGCGGGGGGGCAGTGTGAAACGGGAGGCAGGCTTGTAAGTAAGCTCTCATTTGCAGGACGGCCGGGAAGAGGCCGGGTCACTAGGGGAAAAAAAAGAACAAATCCCAAGGGGGGAGGGGGAAGAAAGGGAAAACAGAGGGAAAAAGGAACCTTTGAGCGATTGGAAGTGATATAATTTGGGACTTAAAGG